>Ga0326728_10000089_pt1 | contig 364593 bp, 351 predicted proteins | sample MB3enrmetagenome_FD_207602 | JGI IMG/M metagenome (GOLD analysis project Ga0326728, IMG submission 207602) | Lab enriched peat soil microbial communities from McLean, Ithaca, NY, United States - MB31MN | ecosystem: Environmental > Terrestrial > Soil > Wetlands > Peat | place: USA: New York...
CGGCTTCGGCTTCACGCAGAAATCCGATGATCTGTTCTTCGGTGAATCGCTTCTTCATGTCCAATCTCCATGTCATGGGTGATTGGACTCTAAAGCTTCGTGCTACTCAATACCGGGGGGACGTCGGAAGAAGCGATTCACCCAAGAACAACTCATCGGATTTCAGCGCGAAGCAGAAACGGGAATGCGGGAGACTGGCTCATGGCGCAATCCCATCCAGCTCCGACAAGCTTTCCGGCGAGAGCGTCAGCTGCGCTGCGGCCAGGTTCTCGCGGAGGTGGGCGACAGACGACGTGCCTGGGATTAACAGGATGTTGGGCGACCGGTGCAGCAGCCAGGCCAGTGCGATCTGCATTGGCGTGGCCCCGAGTCGGCTGGCAACGTTAGACAGGATGGACGACTGGAGCGGGGAGAACCCACCGAGCGGAAAGAATGGTACATAGGCGATATCCGCGCGGGCAAGCTCGTCAATCAGGGCGTCATCGTTGCGATGGGCCAAATTGTAATAGTTCTGAACGCAGACGATTTCGCAGATGCTGCGTCCTTCCTCGATCTGTGTCGGCGTAACGTTGCTTAATCCGATGTGACGCACCAGGCCTTGTTGCTGAAGCGTTGCCAAGGCGCTGAGCTGCGCTTCGATCGAGCCTTCAGCGGGTTGATGCACGTCGAACATGCATCGGAGATTGACGACATCGAGCGCTTCCACGCCCAGATTGCGGAGATTGTCGTGAACCGCCTGGGTCAATTCTGTGGGCGAGAAGGCCGAGATCCATGATCCATTCTCGTCACGGCGGGCGCCCACCTTGGTGACGATGACCAGGCCTTCCGGAAAGGGATGCAAGGCCTCGCGGATAAGTTGGTTGGTTATGTGAGGGCCGTAGAAATCGCTGGTATCAATATGGTTCACTTCGTTCGCAACGGCCTCGCGTAGGACGGCCAACGCCGCACCATGATCCTTGGGCGGGCCGAATGCGCCGGGGCCAGCGAGTTGCATGGCCCCATAACCGAGGCGATTCACGGTGAGGTCACCGAGCGTATAGGTTCCTGATTTGACGATGTTTGGCATGATTGAATCTCGTGTCGGGTTGGCTTGAGGTCATGCTAATCGTGGGTTGTTTGTTTTACAATTGACTGTAATCTGCACGGGTTGTGCTATTTTTGGAACAATGGACATCGACCTTAATGATTTGAACGCCTTCCTCGCGGTCGCGAATGCCAAGGGTTTTCGCGACGGCGCACGGGCGAATGGCGGCAGCGCTTCCGGGCTCAGTGAGGCGGTGCGTCGGTTGGAAACCCAGCTGGGTGTCAGGCTCTTCCATCGCACTACGCGTAGCGTGGTCCCTACCGAAGCGGGGCAGCGCTTGCTCGAACGGCTCCGACCCGCCTTGAACGAGGTGCAGGCTGCTCTCGAGGTCGTAGATGGTTTTCGCGGCCGGCCGGCCGGTACGTTAAGGATCAATGTCCCAATTAGTGCGGCACGCCTGGTGCTGCCCGCGATCGTGCCGCCCTTCCTCGCCGCTTATCCCGAGATCAGGTTGGAAGTGATCGCCGACGACAGCTTTGTCGATGTTATTGCGGCGGGGTGTGATGCCGGGATCCGCTACGACGAGCGGTTGGAAAAAGATATGATCGCGGTACCGATCGGGCCACGCATCCAGCGGTTCGCAACCGCAGCTTCTCCCGATTACCTCGATCGTTTCGGCCGTCCGCAGCACCCACGCGACCTGCTCAACCACGCTTGCCTGCGCGGCCGCTTCAGCAGTGGCGCAATGCCGCCCTGGGATTTTGAGTGCGAAGGCCGGACGGTGCGCATCGATCCTTCCGGTCCGCTCCTCGTGCAGCTTGGCGCGGCAGCCGATCTCGCGGTCGATGCCGCCATTGCTGGTACCGGCATCATTTATCTTTTTGAGGATTGGCTGCGACCGCATCTCGACAGTGGCCGCCTTGAGCCGGTCCTCGAACCTTGGTGGATGCGTTTCTCGGGTCCGTTTCTCTACTATTCCGGCCGGCGACTCCTGCCCGCGCCGCTGCGCGCGTTCGTAGACTTCATTAAATCGTCGGCGGATCAACGCTGACAACTTTTCGGCATACGACGGCGGGCGTCACTGCGCAGCAAAGCCGTATTGTTAACTCAAATGCCAGACCCATTGGCGCAGCACAAATACCAGAGTCATCGTCAGGCCTACTGTAATGACAAAACGGCGCACTGCGACACGACCGATACGCTTGGCGATGCCCGCTGCAAGAATCCCCCCGGCCACGGCACAAAATGCCATGGCTAGAACGAACGGCCAATCAACCAACCCGGCCACAATGAATACCAATACGGCCGAGCCGTTTATGCAGAGCGAGAACAGGCTGGTCAGGGCACTCATCTCCAGGATGTCTGTCTGGCCAAACATGCTCAGGGCTGAGAGCATGACAATGCTGACTCCTGCGCCGAAATAACCGCCGTAAATGCCGATCAGCAGCTGGCAGACAAGTGCCAATCCGAGCTTGTTTCCTATGGCGTGGCTGCCGTGGCTGGTTGAGCCGGCCAAGTGTCGCTGGATCGTCCCCTGAACCATGAAAAGTGCCGTGGCAAAGAAGATCAGGAACGGCACCATGCGCTCGAAGGTGGCTGAGTCTGTGTGCCGCAGCAGGTAAGCACCGACAACACCTCCAATGAGACTCGGGAATACCAGGGTTCGCAAGGTTCGGTCAGTACGCTTCAACTCCTGGCGAAAGCCCCATATGCTGCCTAGCGACCCAGGCCAGATTGCCACGGTGCTGGTTGCATTTGCGACGATAGGGGGCAAGCCCAAGAACATGAGTATCGGGAATGTCACCATCGTGCCACCGCCTGCCACTGAGTTGATGGCGCCGGCCAGAAATGCCGCACCGGCGGCAAGGACGAGAGAATACCAATGGAAATTTTGCATGAGAATTAAGTTTTTATTTTAAATTGACCGTATCGTGAACCGGATGGTGACACAGCCTTATCTTTTGCTCAATGGCGGATCAAATACCTTGATTGCTACCAGATCGGCGGTATATCCCCTGGGAAAGGTCACGGCAGTGGGGCAGCCCTGCCTGTGCTTGCTAATCCCGGATAGGGCCGATCATTCTGGTCAGGGTGTCATCCCGGACAAAGTAGTGATGCCAGATCGCTGCGGCAAAGTGCAATGCGGCAAGCCACATGATGACATTGCCCAATAGCTCATGCAGTTCCTTCAGTTGATGAGCCGTATCTTTGCCGAGGGTAAAAAACACCGGCAGTGTGTTGCCAAGGAAGACCACATCCTTGCCAGCGCCCTGCACCATGGCAAGACCGAGTAGTGGGATAAGCAACATCAAGGCATACAAGACCCAGTGCGCGAGGTGAGCCAGCAGCATTGCCGATGATTTCGGGGACGGAGTAATAACTGGTTCGCGATTGGATACACGCCACAACAAACGCGGCAGCACCAGGAGCAGCACAATCAGGCCTGCCTGAATATGACCGTAGCGCATGGCATCATGGATGGCCGTTCCTTTCGGGGTAAAACCACGAAACTCGATCAAAACAAGAGCCGCGATGACCCCCAGCGCACCAAGCCAGTGAAAGGCACGTGCCAGCTTGCCATAGCTATGTTCAGTATTTTTCAGCACCTTCTGCGATCCTTGAAGAAATAATGGGAAACATTGCAACAATGCCAGAAAATGATTAAAAAATACTTATGTATTTCAGGTAATTTGTTACAAATTGCAAGGATATAGGTTTGTTTTACCCATATCGGCAGGCCATCGGGTATGACAGCGTTGATCTGGCCGAGACCGTCACTCAGGCCCTGCACGATTATCTGCAGTCGCTGCCAACCTGGCACGCAGCTTCTCCGGCCAGGTTTCCGTAGTTCCTGGCTGGACCGTCTCATCATTGGAAGGCGGCATTGAGTGCTTGCACCATCGCTTCGCCAAGAATTTTCTGGGCCTTGGCAGTCAGATGGTTTTGCCTGTCCCAGAAAACATGCTCATCAGGTGTTTCGCAGGCTTGCACGCCGCGGCTGCCGGGGCCGCCATCGATACAACGGTCGGCTGGTTTGCTGAAGTTGAAACCAAATTGGTCCGGGTGTTGCCGAATGTTTTTCAGAACGGCCAGCGCGTCGAAAAGAATCAATTTTGCCGGGGGATCGATCTTCCCTGTCAGTTCTTTATCGAGGAGATGATCGAAAGGTTCGTTGCTGAATCCATATTGATTGACCACAAAAAAATATCTGGCCCCATGCGCCTGTAAAGCATTCAGAATCTCATGGATATTGGATGCGATTTTCATTTGAGTTTCTTCGCCGCATGTCGCAATGCAATTTTTAAGGTCATTGCCGCCGCCCCAGATAAAGTAGAGGGCCTTTGAATCGAGCTTTCCCTGCGGTGCCTTGGCAAGCAATTGCTGCAATTGAGACTGCATCCCGGTGTCCATGGCATTCAATTGTCTGTCGACATTGCCTTTGTCGGTTAATGCGCCGCCAACCGCGAGGTTGTTGCCGCCTGCCGTTTCCGGGATACCAAGCGCCTGGTACAGGTATTCCACCGCGACCGGCCCATTGGAATGTCGCCCCTGCCAATACGGTGCACCCGGGGTGCCATGCGTCAGCGCATAGCGCACCCCAATGTCGGAGTTGCTGTCTCCGATGGTGTAGATGTTGGAGAACTGCGGTGATGCGTTGGCGGCCGTTGCGAGCGCCAGTGCAATTGAAAAGGCCCACACCCGGACATTCACCATCGATGTCTCCTTTGCTCGGCATTTACAATGACAAAATCAATATAGACGGGGTAGTGAGCTGTCCTGCCTTTTTTCTTCCCATCCCGTCTAAAGAAAATGGCTCCCCAGTCCTGAGGAGCCATTATCGTTGTGGGTGATTGCGCCCGTCAGGCTGCTAGCGGTAGGTGGCCGCTGCCTTGGTGCGCGCTGCGTGCAGTTTTCTGTAGCTGTCGATCAGGCGCTGATGCCTGTCGAGCCCTTCCAGTTTCATGCTCGTCGGCGTCAAACCGTAGAAGCGCACACTGCCGTCCACCGAGCCCAGTGCCGCATCCATCCGTTCGTCGCCAAACATGCGGCGGAAATTGACCTCGTAATCGTCCAGTTCCAGTTCGTCGTCCAGCACGACTTCCAGCACGGCATTCAGCGCCTGATAAAACAATCCGCGCTCGGCGCTGCTGTCGTTGTATTGCAGGAAAGCGCCTGCCAGGTCGAGCGCCTCTTCGAATTGCTGCAGAGCCAGATGAATCAGCAGCTTCAATTCCATTACGGTCAATTGACCCCACACCGTATTTTCGTCAAAGGCAATGCCTATCACGGTGGTGATCAGGGCGTATTCATCCAGCTCATTGTTTTCCAGCCGATCGAGCAATGCCTCCAGTGCGGCATTGTCGAGACGATGCAGATTCAGGATATCCGCCCGGACCAATAGCGCTTTGTTGGTGTTATCCCAGACCAGATCTTCGACCGGATACACTTCCGAATAACCGGGGACAAGGATCCGGCAAGCGGTGGCGCCCAGTTGGTCGTGTACCGCCATATACACTTCCTTGCCCATGTCGGTCAGGATGCCGAGCAGGGTCGCCGCCTCGTCGGCATTCGAGTTGGCGCCACGCCCGGAAAAGTCCCACTCGACAAAGTCGTAATCGGCTTTGGCGCTGAAAAACCGCCACGACACCACGCCGCTGGAATCAATGAAGTGCTCGACGAAATTATTGGGTTCGGTGACGGCCTGGCTGGTAAAGGTGGGGCGGGGCAAGTCGTTGAGGCCTTCAAAACTGCGCCCCTGCAGCAATTCCGTCAGGCTGCGCTCCAGTGCCACTTCCAGGCAGGGGTGCGCGCCGAACGAGGCAAAGACGCCGCCTGTTCTCGGGTTCATCAGGGTGACGCACATCACGGGGTAGACCCCGCCGAGCGATGCGTCTTTTACCAGTACCGGAAAACCCTGTTCTTCCAGGCCCTTGATCCCTGCCTGAATGCCGGGGAATTTTGCCAGCACTTCCTGCGGCACATCGGGCAGGGCGCGTTCGCCTTCGAGAATTTCGCGTTTTACCGCACGCTCGAAAATCTCCGACAGGCACTGTACCTGGGCTTCGGCCAGGGTATTGCCTGCGCTCATGCCGTTGCTGACGAAGAGGTTTTCGATCAGGTTGGAAGGGAAATAGACCCGTTCGCCGTCGGAGTGCCGGACATACGGCAGCGAGCAGATGCCGCGCGCCATATTGCCGGAGTTGGTGTCGAACAGGTGCGAGCCGCGCAGCTCTCCATCCGGGTCGTAAATGCTGCGGCAGTGTTCATCGAGAATTTCCGGCGGCAGCGTATCGTCAGGGCCGGGTTGAAACCAGCGCTCGTTCGGATAATGGACAAACGGCGCATTGGCGATGTCTTCGCCCCAAAACTGGCCGGCATAGAAGTGATTGCAATTCAGCCGTTCGATGTATTCCCCCAGTGCGGAGGCCAGGGCGCTTTCCTTGCTGGCTCCCTTGCCATTGGTAAAACACATCGACGAGTGCGCATCGCGGATATGGAGCGACCATACATTGGGGACCAGATTGCGCCACGAGGCAATTTCAATCTTGATCCCCAGACTCGCCAAAATCCCCGACATATTGGCGATGGTTTGCTCCAGCGGCAGATCCTTGCCGGTGATGTAGGTGCTCGCGTCCGGGGCCGGCGTCAGGGTCAGCAAGGTCTGGGCATCGGCATCCAGATTCTCGACCTCTTCAATCTCAAACTTCGGCCCGGTTTGCACCACTTTTTTTACCGTGCAGCGTTCGATGGAACGCAAAATCCCCTGGCGGTCTTTGTCCGAGATATCTGCCGGCAATTCAACCTGGATCTTGAACGTCTGCTGATAGCGGTCTTCCGGATCGACAATATTGTTTTGCGACAGGCGGATATTTTCGGTGGGGATATTGCGGGTCACGCAATACAGTTTGACGAAGTACGCCGCGCACAAGGCCGAGGAGGCCAGAAAGTAATCGAACGGCCCCGGCGCCGAGCCATCGCCCTTGTAGCGGATGGGCTGATCGGCCACCACGGTGAAGTCGTCGAACTTGGCTTCCAGGCGAAGCTTGTCGAGAAAATTAACCTTGATTTCCATGAGAGCATTCCAAAATAGTGCGCGAAACGCAGTACGAAACTCCGCTCGCGGCAGTTACGGCTTTTGTTGCCCGGCTGGCACTTCAGAGCGGGGCCGACGATTCTTGTTGTGGCGTCACAGGGTCAAAAACCCCGGCCAGGTCCTGCGGTTTGGCTTGTGAACAGAAGAAAACTCCGCTCTTGCATGTGATTAGCCAATGGTGAGGAATGGGTCGCATTTTACTGACCTTGCCCGCTTCTGTCCGTAATCGCAGTCATTATCACGATAATGTCTGCGATTGCGGACATTGACGGTTCTGCTGTGCCTACGCCGTTCCCATTCCTGCCTTCGCATAACGCCCCGGCGGCATGCCAACGTAGCGGGTGAACGCGACGCCGAAGGCGCTGACCGAGCTGTAGCCGACGCGTTCGGCGATCTCGGCAATCCGGCTCTCCCGCTGACGCAGCAGCTGTTTGGCGATCGCCATGCGCCAGGCGAGCAGATATTCCATCGGCGCGATGCCCACGGCACGGCTGAAGCGCTCAAAGAAGGCCGAGCGCGACATGGCGGCCTCGCGTGCCAGCTGCGCGATATTCCACGGCGCAGCGGGACGCTCGTGCATGCGGCGCAGCGCCAGCGACAGCTTGGGATCGGACAGGCCGCGCAGCAGACCTGGCGACGCCGCGGTGCAGGCGGTCGAGCGCAGCGCTTCGATCAGCAGTACCTCAAGCAGCCGGGCGGTGACGATTTCGCGGGCAGGTCGGTCTGCGCGGGCTTCGTCGCCGACCAGTTGCACCAGCGTCGCCAGACGCTGCTCGCCGCGCACATGCACCCATTGCGGCAACAGCGATACCAGCAGGGCGGCATCCGGCGAACCAAACTCGCAATGGCCGACCAGCATGCGCACATCCACCGCGCCGTCCGGATCGCCGACGCGTGCGCCGCCAGGCATCGGTACGATGGGGGTGGTGGTGGCTTCGCCGGCCAGCGGCGGCTGCCGGTCAAGGCTGGATGTGGCGAAGGCGCGCGCCGCCGGAATCAGTACAAAGTCACCTTGATGCAGTGTGATCGTGTCACTGTGCGCCGGGCCGTCGACGGTCAGCCGGCAGCTGCCATCGAGGACGACGAAGTAGTACGGCCGGCCCATCTCGGCGCGGCGAACCGCCCAGGGGGCCGTCGCCACGACGAGCTTCGAGAACGGTGCGCTCGGCTGCAGCAGGGAAACCACTTCGGTGAGTGGATCGGTCATGCCGGACGATCTCTACAAAAATATGGATTTTGAATTGTAGATGATCCTGTTTTGCCCCTCTACCATGAGAACCGTCATTCAACGTAGTGGAGGTTCCAATGTCCCATTCGCCCACCGTACTGATCTCCGGCTGCTCGTCAGGCTTCGGCCTGGAGACCGCGCGGCTGTTTCTCGAAAAAGGCTGGCGCGTCGTCGCGACAATGCGCACGCCGCGCGAAGATCTGTTGCCGCGTTCCGAGCGGTTGCGCGTGCTGCCGCTCGACGTCACCGACAGCGCCAGCATCCGCCGCTGTGTCGAGGCGGCCGGGCCGATCGATGCACTGGTCAATAACGCCGGCGTCGGTATGATCGGCCCGCTGGAAGACGTCACCATGGCGCACGCACGCGAGGTGTTCGAGACCAATACGCTCGGCACCATCGCCATGACGCAGGCCGTGTTGCCGCAGTTCCGCCAGCGGCGGGCCGGGGTGGTGGTCAACGTCACGTCGACCGTGACCATGGCGCCGCTGCCGCTGCTGTCGGTCTACACCGGCAGCAAGGCGGCGGTGAACGCCTTTACCGAGTCGCTGGCGCTGGAGCTGGCGGCGTTCGATGTCCGCGTGCGCCTGGTGCTGCCGGGACGCTCGCTTGAGACCAACTTCGGCAACAACGCCCGACGGCTGATGAGCGATACCGTTCCGGAGGCCTACGCCGCGTTCATGCAGCCCGTGTTCGCTGCATTGCAAGACCTGAGTACCCCGGTCACGCATGCGCAGGATGTCGCCCGGGCGGTGTGGCAGGCAGTCACCGACCCGAACGCGCCGATGCGCATTCCGGCCGGGGCGGATGCGCTGGCGCTGGCGGGGGGCTAAGGGAAGGAAAATGGCCGGGCAGGGCGTTGGGCTCTGTCCGGTTGCTTGTTTTGTCGGCTTGTCGGCCGGGGCGGTCTTCCTTCGATCCGAATGGCAATGACTGCTTTACACTAAATTCCGGGTAAGCTCACACCAGGCTTGGGGTGCTCCTGTGCACTTATCTGGTGCACTCCCTGTTTTGGTGCATGCTGGCGGCGTTAGACGCACTCATAATCCAAGGCAGATGTCCCCTGCTGGGAGGGGAGTCGTCATGGCGTGATTCTTGCTGCGCTCTGTTGGATGCAAACACAAAAGGCTGCCAATGAAAGTTCGCACCGATGATTTACAGAGCGAAGCGGTGATTCGTCTGCTGCGGGAACATCTTGCTGACATGTATGCCACTTCTCCCCCCGAGAGCGTGCATGCCCTTGATCTCGATCGTTTGCGTCAGCCGGATATCACTTTTTGGAGTATTTGGCACGATGACGAACCGGTCGGTTGTATTGCACTGAAAACGCTGGGGGCCGGCCATGGGGAGATCAAGTCGATGCGTACTGCCGCGTCGTTTCGAGGCAAGGGTGCTGGCAAGGCGCTTTTGCAACATCTTCTGGCCGAGGCCCGGCAAAGAAACCTTGGCCGGCTGAGTCTGGAGACTGGGTCCCAGGCTTTTTTTGAGCCAGCCCGCAGGCTGTATGCCCGTTTTGGCTTTACCTGCTGCCCGCCATTTGCTGACTATAAAGAAGACCCGTACAGCGTGTTTATGACCAAAGTTCTAGATTGAAATTTTGCGGCACACTGTCTTCTGCACTTCCGCCTTGCCAATGAGCCTGCGACAACGGCCCGACTGAGCAGTCGTTTGTTACGTATCTGTACAACGGTTTCATTGATGCAGGCGTCCGATATCACGAAATGCCGTGCGAGTGAAACGCGCGGATGGTGAATTGACGCAACTCTTTCATGCCGGCCAAACCGAGCTTTTCGCAGATTCGGGTGCAATAGGTTTCGACTGTTCGCACGCTCAATGACAAGGTCTGTGCAATGTCAGAGTTGCCCTGTCCCTGTGACAGCAAGTGCAGAATCTGGAGCTCGCGGTCGCTGCAGCGCGACAGGAGGGGCGTTTCCGCCTCCCGTTGCGCCATGGACTGGGCAATTCTCGGACTGAGGAAGGGCGTGCCTTGCCGCGCTGCGTCAAAGGCCTGCAGCAGAATCGCGGAGTCCTCTCGCTTGCTGACATAGCAGACCGCGCCACTGGCCAGGCCGCGTTCGATATGGTCGTGATCTTCATGCATCGAATAGATCACCACCGCGATAGCCCTTTGCTGTAATGCCTTGATCAATCGGAATCCCTCGTCGCCTTCGAACGAGAGATCGACAACTGCCAGATCCACTTCAAGCGACGCCAGGTGTGCAAGCGCCGTTTCGACGCTTCCTGCTTCGGCGCACACCATCATGCCGCGGCTGGCGAGCAGCATGGATAGGCCATCCCGCACGGCGGGGTGGTCGTCAGCCAACAAAACGCGTAGCGGCGGATCATCCATAAGGTCTTTCCTTTTGTTTCTGCCCCAAATGATAGCGAATCAAGGCGGAATATCATGAGCGGGGTTTCCCGGACAGACTTCGCCCTCCGGATTCGGCAATATCAGTTCGACCCGCGTCCCGCCCGCCGGTCCGGGCTTTAATGTCAGCGACCCGCCGAGGCTCTGGGCGTGATGTGCCATGATCCTGGAGCCCAGCCCGTCGCGGCGCGTCTCGCTGGCCTGAAGGCCGATGCCGTCGTCGTCCACCACCAGCCGCAGCCACGCCTCATCCGTAGAGGACAACTCGACGCTGACACGTCGGGCGTGCGCGTGTTTTTCCACGTTTTTCAGCGCCTCTTTGATAATCAGGTAAATACGCTCGTTTTGCGCGGCGTCGAGCGCCAACCCGCCCAATTCGCAGTGCAGCGATACCGGCAGCCCCTGTTCCGCGGACACCACGTCAGCCAGGTCCCGCAGCGCGCAGGGCAAATCGGCGATGGTCTGCCCAACGGGCCACAGTCCGCGCGATAGCTCGTAAGCCTGATCGACCGCGTGCTCCAACAGTTCGGATACCTTGCCGAACGCCGCGGCCCCATCCGTCGTCGAAGTGCGTCCCAGCGAGCAGTGCAAGCGCGCGGCGGTCAACTCCTGGCACAGGCCATCGTGCAGTGCCCGGCTGACAAAACGGCGTTCCTCGTCGCTGACCGTGTCAAGCTTGCGCTGAAGCCGGCCTCTGCGGGCGATTTCCTGCTCGAGGCGCGCATTCTGTCGTTCCATCTGCTCGGATAAACGCTGGCGTGCCGCGCTCGCTTGGGCAAAACGATGTGCCAGTAGTGCGGATTGGGCGAACACAAAGGCCAATGAGCCGATCGGTGCCAGCCGCAGACCGGAAAACAGTGCCTCGCCCTGCAAGACATCGGCGATGCCGCAGATCGCCAACGCCGCATAGCCGGCGAGCAGTACGATCGCACCGGACTCGCGTGCCCGCGCGGCCCGCGCCAGATTGGCCAGAGAATAAAGCGCCACCACCGTGATAAAGAGCATCTGCGCGTGCAACACCGGACCATTGAAACCGCCGGTCAGCAAACCCGCCGCCAGGCAAAGGCAGCCGGCAGCAGACAGGCCGATCACCCCTGCGCGAGGAAACTGGCGTGCAAACACGGTGTGGAGAAAGGTCTGCAAACACAGGGATGACAAGGTCAGGCTAACAAAGCTGGCAGACAGCGCGGCGTTTGCATCGAGCCCCGGTATGAAAAGTGTCAGACTCTGCCCGTGTTGCTGCGCGCTCAACGAATAAAACGCGCGCAGCAGACAATAGCCCGACAGCCACAACGCGCTATGGGTACTGCGCTGCAACGCAAAAATCACCAGATGATAGAACCCCATCGCCAGCAAGGCACCGCAGATCAATACATCCTCGAGCACCCCCGGCGGCAACGCCGACCGGGCGCCAGCCATCGCGGGCAGCGGTAACACCCATAGCAGCAGCCCCATGGCCCACACACGTTGACCTCGTCCCATCAGCATCACGCCTAACCCGGCTCGGCATAAAGATATTGTCAGCTATCTTAGCGGAGTGTGTGAGATGGCGGACAGTGTGTCCGGGATAAAAACCGGTCCTGTCCGGGGAATCCCTCTCATCGTGCGTCGGAAAAATTTGCTAGGCTCGCTGATGAAAATGTAATTGAAATGCGTTGTAAATTACGTTTTTTGGCATATCCGAATGTAATTGTGCATCAGCGAATAACTAATGAAATCAGCGCATGCGCCCGTAACGGACGGCAGATCCGAGGGGAAGTCTTCGCAGGAGGCCGCCACTTCACTGTGGGATCGACCTGAATGGCGTTAATGCAACTGTTGTAATGAGTTGTTGAATGAATTCAAGCTGAATCCAGACTGGGTTTCAGCGGACATGAGCGATCACTGTGCAGAACCGTAAACCTCCGCGGGGAGGGCCCCCCCGTCACGATACCGCGCCCAGCCATCACACCCCTGTTGTGCTGGCCCTCGGCGCCGTGCTCTCCGGCAGCGCCCTGATCGCGCAGGCCAACAGCATGATGACCATCAACAGTTCCACCACCTCCAGCGTGACACTGAGCTCGGGAGCGGATATCTGGTTCCAGAGCACGGGCACCATCGATACCGCCTCCCTCCCGGCCCTGGTCATCAGCACGGGGGACACCAATGCCACCGTTTCGCTGAGCGCCGGCGCCAGCGTATCAAGCGGCCTCGGTTATGGCGTGGAAAATCAGGGCCAGCTCAACCAGATCACCAACAACGGCACCATCAGCGGCGGGACAGCGGCGATCTACAATAACGGTGCGATCAACCAGATCACCAACAGTGGCCTGATCAGCGCTTCAATCGCCATCAATTCCACCGGTTCGTTCGGCATCATCAGCAACAGCGGCACCATTGCCGGCGCGATCGTCAACACGAGCAGCGATGCACTGACCCTCATGGGCGGCACCGGGGCGGTCTACGGCACCTTCACCGGCCTCTCGGGCATGGGCAGCATCACCAATCCCAACAGCAATCTGGTGCTCGCCAACGGCAATGTGCTGATGAACGACAACATCAACGTCGGCACCAATACCGTGAACAATACCGGCGCGACACTACTTTACGACCGCAGCGCCTCGGTGACCGGCAACTATAGCCAGAGCGCCGGCACGCTCGACCTGTCGGCCGGCGCGACGCTCTCGGTGTCGGGCACCGCTTCGATCCGCGGCGGCACCATCTCCAGTACGCTGCAGTCCTACGCCAACTACCTGGCGGGTGAGACCATCACGGTGCTGTCGGCCGGCACGCTGGTGATGAGCGGCGGCGTGGACACTGTCTCCAGGCCCACCGGGATCGATGTCGACTGGCAATCCAGCGGCAGTGCGCTGTCGCTCGAGTTCAATGCCGACTATATCGGCAGCTCGCTGGCAAGCACTGCGGTCACCGGCACCATCTCCTCGGCCTATGGCGCCTATATCGCCGCAAGCGGCAGCCTCGGCACGCTGTCGGTGGCCAGCAATGGGCTGCTGGCCGGCTCCCTCTATGCCATCGAGAACTTGGGCAGTCTGGGAACGATCAACAATGCCGGCACCATCACGGGCAATATCGACCTGGGCAGCAGCGTGGTGACGATTGTCGGCGCCAGCGGGACCCAGACCGGCTCGCTTACCGGCGGTACGCTGTCGGCCAGCGCCGGGCAGCTCTATTTGCAGGGTGGCAATCTGCTGCTCGACGACAATGTCACCTTGGCCTCCGGCACCGGCACGCTGACCAGCGGCGGCGGCACGCTGCAGCTCGACAGCCCGCACACGCTGAGCGGCAACTATGCGCAGCTCGCGTCGGAAACCCTGCTCATCGGCGTGGCCGACAATGCGGTGGCCACCGGCTCGGCCAGCACCGACTCGGGCTACGGCCGCCTGATCGTCAGCGGCAGCGCCAGCATTGCCGCCGGTTCGAGCATTGCGCTGACGAAGACCGGCTCGAGCTACCGCTTTGCGACCGGGCAGCGTTATGTCGTGATGGTCGCCAACAGCAGCGGCACCCAGTACAACGCCTCGAGTCTGAATGTCAGCGCCCAGGGCTATGGCGGCACGATCAGCGGCGCCGCGGTGGCCGATGGCAGCAACAGCGATCTGGTGCTGACCCTGTCGAGCGGCGGCAGCAGCACACCCGACAATCTCGCCTCGCAATACAATCCCCATCAGGCGCTGGCAGGCCTGTTCGACTACAGCGGCACCCAATCCGCTCTGCTCAATCTGTATAACGCTGCCGCGGCGATCGGCAGCAGCAGCGAGGCCAACACGGCCGGCGCACAGCTCTCGCCGGTCGGCACGGCCGTGGCCAACAGCCAGGTTTCGATGGCGGTGAACGGCGCAGCCACCGACGTGGTGCGCAACCGGCTCGATCAGCTGCGCGGCGGCGGCAGCGGCCTGTCGTCGGGCGATGACACGCTTGACCATTCGGTTTGGGGCCAACTGTTTGGCGGCACCATCCAGCAGGGCGACCGTGACGGTGTGTCCGGTTACCGCGCTAGCTACGCCGGCATGATGGTGGGCGCCGACGCACCGCTCAACGATCGCTGGACCACCGGCATTGCGCTGAGCTTCAGCAACAGCACGCAAAGCGCCTCGGGCGCCAACAGCGGCAACTGGGTGCACAGCCATGCCTACGGCGCGCACGGCTACGCCGGCTACGATGCCGGCCGCTGGTATCTCAATCTCGACGCCAGCGTCGACCGGCTGGAATACAGCAGCCTGCGCCAGGTCGACTTCAGCGGTTTCACCGGCGATGCGCTCGGCCAGTTCCATGGCCTGCAGTATTCGACCTCGGCCGAAGCGGGCTGGCCAATCAAGTTGTCCGGCTGGCGCGACACGGTACTGACGCCGAGTCTGACCCTGGCGTATACCCATCTCGATCAGTCGGCCTACACCGAGAGCGGCGGCAACGGCGCCGCGCTGGCGGTGAACGGTGTCAGCGACAGCTCGATGACCAGCCTGCTGGGCGTTCGGCTGGAGCGCGGCTTCCTGACGCAGTGGGGACTGTTGACGCCCTATACCCAACTGGGCTGGCGGCATGAATACATCGATTCGCGCTTGCAGACCACGGCCAGCTTCGCCGCCGACAGCAGCGGCGCCACGGGTTTCACCAGCGTGGGCGCGACGCCTCTGCGCGACAGCGCGGTGCTGGCGCTCGGCGCCACGCTGGTCAAGACGCAACGGCTCAGCTTCAGCGGCCGGCTGCAATTCGACAGTGGCGCGAGCTATGCGGCGGAAAGTGTCGAACTGACGATGCGCTACCGCTTCTGATCAGACCGCGCCGGGGGTTGCTGCAGACCACTCGGAGGTGTGGGTTGACCCGCCTCGAGAAATGAAAGCAGCAAAGTGGAGAATTCGGCCGGGCGTTCTTCGGGAACATAATGTCCGCAGTTGGCGATGACTTTCGATGTGACATCGGGAGCAATCTTGTTCATGGCCAAGCCTATGCTTGCGCCAACGCCAGATTCACCTCCGATGGCAAGTACCGGAATGGTCAGCCTTTGCCGGAAGGTGCGATTCTGCTCCGCGCTGTCCGAAAATGCCCGGTAATACCCGAATCCGTTGGACATGCCGTTTTTACGGCAATACTGCCTGGTGTAGACATCAATATCTTCTTCAGAGATTGCGCCTTTGACAATTGATTTATTGTGGAAGTACCAGGATAAATATTCTCTCTCCCGTCCTTCCGTCAGCAGCTCAGGAATATCACCCACGGCATGGAAGTAGAACTGCCAGACGCGCGCGGCATTGTCCGGGGTGAAAATTTCATCGGGCATGAGCCCCGGAATTCCTGCGTCGACAACGCTCAGCGATTTCAGTCGGCTCTCAAACCGCAGTGCAAGCGCGGTGGCAACCCAGGCCCCAATATCGTGGCCGACCACGTGATACCCGTGTATGCCCAACGCTTCCATTGCCTCGGCAACAATGGCCGCGACAGATCCTGTATCGAAGACATCGTAACTTTGGCTGTCTCCAAGCCCGGGCAAGTCAATCAGGACCACGCGATGTTTGGCGGCAAGCATTGGAACCACCTTGCGCCACACATGTAAAGATTGCGGCCACCCGTGCAGCAGGACGATGGGCGTGCCTTTACCCCCGCTTATCCGGCAGGCGAGGGATTTGCCTCGAATATTGATAAAGTCATGGTCCATGATGCGTTTCCTTTTATCGGTAGTGCCGTTTTGTTGTAATTGGAAATGATCGTTTCCAAAATGAGCAAAAAAATTAATCCAGTGTTTTCATCGCGACCGCAACGATGGCCGTCATCTCTTCTCGTGTCTGGCCCGCCTTGCCCAGTACCCGCATGCCTTGCGTGATGCATAGCATCAGGCGAGCGATGGCAAGTGGGTCTGCGGTGTTGGTGATTGAACCATCCGATTGTCCTTGCCGGACCTGCGCGACAATGGATCTCTCATTGTTCATCAGCGCGTCTTTGATCCTGTCGGCAACCTCCGGATCGAACGTTGCCAGCTCGGCGGCACTGCCAACGATCAGACATCCTCGACGGCCTTCCGTGTCAGATGCGGATTCGGCGTAGAAGGCCAGGGTGATTTGAAGTTTCTCGCGTCCGGTCGGGGCGTCTTGCAGTCGCTGCTGAAGTTGTTGCCCACGAAGCGACACATAGCGGTCCAGGGCTGCGATGAAAATGGCGCGCTTGTCTTTAAAGGCCTTGTAGATGCTTCCGCTGGCAAGCTCCATCGCCGCCGCGAGATCTCCGATCGAAGTGGCGTGATAGCCCCTCTCGCGGAAAACGCCGATGGCCTTGTCTAGCGCTTCCTCGATGTCGAATTCCCGTGGACGCCCACGGCTACGAGATACATCGGGTTGTGATGGGTTTGATTTGGACATGCCGCAACAATAGGAAATATTTGTTCCCAAATCAAGAAAAACGGGTGGCAGATCCCCGGCGCGGCGTTTCTTCAGTAAGATATACAACTGCCCTCGGGGAGCAATAACATCACAAGCAAATCGGATGTGGCCCGGTTCGTGGCCAATTTTCAGAGTGAAACCGACAGCGCGGCGCTCTATCTCGCCATGGCCGATGGCGAAAGCAATCACGAGCTGGCGGAATTGTACCGGCGGCTCGCCAAGGTCGAAGAAACCCATGCGGAATTCTGGCGGCGGCGCATCGAGCATGCCGGTGGCACGGTTCCTGGCCGCATCGGCTGGCGCACGCGAATCCTGATCTGGGTCAGCCGCCGCTTTGGCTCGCAGGCCGTGCTGCCCATGGTGGCCGGTGAGGAAGCCCGTAACCGGACGGTGTATGACGGGCAGGGCGAAACCGATGGCACCGCCATGCCGGCGCAGGAACGTTCGCATGCCCGCGTGTTGTCGCTCATCGCCGCACGCTCTCCCTCCAGCTGGAACGGTCCGCTCTACTCGCGTCTCGAAGGCCGCCACGGCTCGGGCAGCGCCAACAATCTGCGCGCCATGGTGCTGGGCGCCAACGACGGTCTGGTCTCGACGTTTTGCGTGCTGATGGGCGTGGCCGGATCGAACGCTGCGGCCACTACCTTGCTGGCCACCGCCGTGGCCGCCACTTTGGCCGGCGCATGCTCGATGGCCATGGGGGAATGGATTTCCGTGCAAAGCGCGCGCGAACTGCAGGAAAAACAGATCGGCAGCGAGGCGGCTGAATTGGCCGAGGCACCGGCAGAAGAGCAGGAAGAGCTGACGCTGATTTACCGGGCGAAAGGCTTCACGGCCGAAGAGGCGGAGCAGATTGCCGCGCGCGTCATCGCCGACAAGGATTCGGCCCTCGATACCCTGGTGCGCGAAGAGCTGGGCATCAATCCCGACGACCTGGGCGGTTCGGCCATGGGCGCAGCCATTTCTTCCTTCCTCGTGTTTCTGGTCGGCGCCATGGTGCCGGCGCTGCCCATGTTCTTCGTTCCCAAAAACTGGCTGGTGCCTGCCAGCCTGATATCGTCCGGGGTCGGCCTTTTTCTGCTGGGCGCGGCGATCGCCATTTTCACCGGCAAGCATCCTTTCTTTTCCGGGGTGCGCCAGTTGGCCATCGGCATGCTTGCCGCAGCGGTCACTTTCGGTATCGGCCACCTCTTCGGCGTGGCCATCGGCGCTTAGGGCTCCCGGCTTCTTAACCGTGCCCGGCAAACCTCTGTTCAGGCTCGGGCACGAGATCAATCAACCGCACCTTGGCCAGCTGCTTGAGCAGGGCTTCTTCGGCGGCACGCATTTCCTTTTCAACGCAGCGATTGACCGCCGCCTCGACCAGACACTCGGGATTGTCTTGCGCCGGACCAATCGCAAAGAGTGATGTTGGCGCGAGTACGTCATACACGTCACGAATGGTCAGCGCATCCAGCGTTGTCGTGAGCACCCAGCCGCCGCCATGTCCGCCAGACGAAGTGACATAGCCCGCCTTGCGCAAGGCCGCCATCATGCGCCGCACCACCACCGGGTTGGTGTGCAGCATTTGCGCGATCGTGTCCGATGTTGTTTTCCCGCCTTTGAGATGCATGTGTATCAGGACATGCAAGACCCGGGAAAGCCGTGTATCGAGAGCCATGGTTATATGTTTTTGCGTAACTTTTAATGTTACGGTATGCTGAATCAAGAACTGACTCCAGGAGAGTCTCCGTGGCTAAGCTAACACAGCGTCTCATTCGCGCAAATGGTCTTGATCTGCACCTCACCGAGCAAGGAAGCGGGCCGCTGGTCTTGTGTTGCCATGGTTTTCCGGAGACGTCTTACGCGTGGAGACACCAGTTGGCTGCGCTGGCCGAGGCGGGCTACCATGCCGTCGCACCAGATCTGCGTGGCTATGGCGGCAGTGATTGTCCGGATGATGTCGGGGCCTATCGCGTGCTGGATAGTATTGGCGACCTGGTCGCGCTGCTCGATGTCCTTGGCAAACAGAATGCGGTCATCGTCGGCGGTGACTGGGGCGGCACCATCGCCTGGCAGGCTGCGCGGCTGCGTCCTGACCGCTTCCGCGCCGTGGCTGCGCTAGGCGTTCCCATGATGGGGCGCGCTCCCGCCGCGCCGAGCCAGCTGTTTCCAAAGATGGAACAAGCCTGGTTCTACACCCATTACTTCTGCGAGCCCGGTCTGGCTGAAAAGCAGCTGGACGCCGATGTCGCAACCGCTTTACGCAAAATCTATTTCGCTGCCTCCGGCGATGCCGGCCGGCGTGATCTCCCCGAGACACCCAATCCGTTCGGCATGTTGCCGCGTCACACCAGTCTTCCTGACGCGCTCCCGGAACCGCCCGGGCCGCTATCTTGGCTGCCTGCTGCGGATCTCGATGTCTTTATCGAAGCATTCAAGAAGAGTGGTTTCCATGGCGGCTTGAATTACTACCGCAATATGGATCGTAACTGGGCCGACGAGGCTGCCTTCGAAGGAAAACTTGTGGAGGTACCGGCAATGTATCTCGTCGGAGAGCGCGATACCGGCCTCGCGATACCGGGCATGACAGACATCATTGCCGCCATGCCGGCACTGGTGCCCGATTTGCGCACCGCCAGGGTCATTCCAAACGCCGGCCACTGGCTGCAGCAGGAAGCCGCAGACGCAGTGAATTCGGCGCTTATCGGCTTTCTTCACACGCTCTGACTCATCATGCAAAACGACGAAATCAAGGCCATCTTCGATCAGCAGGCCTCAAGCTACGACGAACGATGGGCAAAGACGGCCCCGATTCGGCAAGCGCTGCATCTTCTTTTGGGTGCGGTGTTCGCAACGCTTGCCGAGGATTCGAGGATTCTCTGTGTCGGCTCGGGCACCGGGGACGAAATCGATGATCTCGCCCGGCAATTTCCTGCGTGGACATTTACCGCCGTCGAGCCTTCCGGTCCCATGCTCGATGTCTTCAGGGCAAAGGCTGTGCGCGGCGGATACGCTGACCGCTGTGTGTTCCACGAAGGGTTTCTGGAGTCGCTGCCTGATCAGGGGGCGTTCGATGCGGCGACCTGCTTTTTGGTGTCGCAATTCATCCTCGACGAGAATGCACGCATTGAATTTTTCCGCAGCATTGCAGCGAGACTTCGGGCTGGCGGCCTCCTGGCCAGTTCGGATTTGTCGGCGGAGCCGGGTTCCAAAGACTATGAGGCGCTTCTTTCGGCATGGTTGAACATGATGGCGGGTGCGGGGATTCCAACATCTGGGCTGGAGCAAATGCGCGCCGCTTACGCCCGGGACGTGGCGATTTTGCCTCCGCAGCAGGTCGGGGCGCTCATCCGGGCGGCCGGGTTCGATAAACCGCTGAAGTTTTACCAGGCGGGATTGATTCAGGCCTGGGTATCGACCCGGGTGTGAGACTGCATGGCCCGAGCGGCCTCCCAGGTCAGGATGGCGAGCTTGCGATCGGTCCCCCATCGATAGTTGCCGCTATCCCCGTTTTCTCGGATGACGCGGTGGCAGGGAATCAGGAAACCGATGTGGTTGGCGGCCAATGCGGTCCCGACGGCGCGTTGCGCTTGCGGGCTGCCGATCTGCTCGGCAATGCGTTGATAGGAGGTCACCTGGCCAAAGTCGGTGTGGATCAATGCCTCCCATACCTTGATCTGGAAATTGGTCCCGCGCAGAACAAGATGAATGTTTCCGCGTGAAGGCGTGGCGGGAAAGATTTCTTGCAGCCATTGCCGGGCCTGCGCGTCGTCCCGGTTAAATTCGGCGTTGGGCCAATAGCCCATCAGCTCGGCAACCATGACATCGTGCGTTGCGATGGAAAAGGCGAAATGGCAGATGCCGCGCGGCGTCCAGCCGACGATGACTTCGCCAAAGGGTGAAATGGCGAAACCGTAATGAAGTGGCAAACCACTGCCGCCGGCCTTGATCTCTCCTGGCGTCATCGCTTCGCATGTCACCATTAAATCGTGCAGCCGGCTGGTGCTGCTCAATCCCGTCTCTGTCGTCACGCTCAGCATATCCGACGATGAAAGCAGCTGCTGTTTTGCGTGCTCCTTGGTCAGGTATTGCAGAAATCGTTTCGGTGATATTCCCGCCCATTCGGCAAACAGTCGCTGCAGGTGAAATGGGCTGACATGCACGGCATTGGCCACCTGCTCCAGGGTGGGCTGCTGCTTTGCCGTGGCGCGGATATATGCAATGGCGCGTGCGACAAGGGCATAGTGCCGCGCTTGTTCTGCGAGTTCAGTTTGCATGCCGAGCCTTTCCGGGAATCATGGTCTGTATCGTAAACCCTGTAACCAGCGCGGTGCCGACCAGAATCATCGCGCCACCGACAAACGTATACCAGCCAACCGGTTCATCAAGAAACAATACTCCCCACAGAATGCCGAACACCGGAATGAGGAATGTGACCGTGAGTGCGGTCGCTGCGCCCAGGTCGGCGATCAGCCGAAAATAAAGCAGGTAGGCGATGCCACTGCAAAGAATGCCGAGTGCGGCCACCGACAGCGTGACGTGTATTGCGGGCGCGCTTGCCACGGCTGGCGCATGTAGCGCAAAGGGAATCAGTATCAGCGTTGCCGCCCACATGCTGCCGTGTGCGTTGGCAAATGGCTCAACGGCCGGTGCCGATTTGGTATAGGTGGTGGCGATGCCGTATGAGAAGGCGGCACCAAGACCCGCGGCAATGGCGAGCACGCCGCCGCTCGGCAGTGAAAGTATTTCAATCTTTGCCAGCAAGGCAACCCCGAGTACGCCCAGCAACATTCCCAGCAGTGCCTTGGGAGATAGCCTGGTTTGCAGCCAGATCGCGCTGATGACTGCCGCCCAGATGGGTGAAGTGGCATTGAGAATTGACAGCAGCGAGGCGGAAACCATTTGCGCCGCGTACGCAAACAGCAAAAAGGGCAAGGCCGAGTTGAATAGTCCCAGCACCAGGTAATGCTTCCAGTGGCGGTGGGTATTCAGGGACTTTTTCAAATGGATCGCCACCACGAGCAGGAACAGGGCGGCCAGACCGACGCGGGCCAGTATCAGCCAGCACGGCCCCAGAACAGGCGCGCCAATCCGTATGAACAGAAACGAGGCGCCCCAGATGGCGGATAGCAGCAAAAGGCGGAGCAGGCTGGCAGTGTTCATCGATCTCGTCCGTGGTGGTGATGCTGCAACGATAGAGATCGGGCCATGCCGATTCAATCCGATTCTTGCGGACTTGCTGGTGTGCCGGCTGTGATGTTTCACAGAAGTGGTGGCTGAACATTTCCATTTGCCTGGGCAGCTTTTCATTTCTACCTGGCAACAAACCGAGTTCGAGGCGTTCACAATGACTCAAGTCGCAAGCGAGGCAAAAATGTACCTGAGGGTCGAACCGATTGCTCTCGATAATTTCATCGTTGAACTTAAGTGCCTCGATACAGGAACCCGCGACGAGGCAACTTTGATGGGCATGTGAATGCTCGACGCCAATCGGAGTCAATATCTTTTGTCTATCTGCGGCAGGTATGAAAAAAGGCCGGCAAATGCCGGCCTGAACTGTGTATCAACAATCAATGCACAGAGGGGATCTTTGCGCCAATGCGGTAGATGAAGCGCTCAAGCTTGAGGCTGATACCGTGCGGCGGCATGGGCTTGCCGAATATCCGCCATGAGTCCCTGGCGCGCGCCTTCCAGCGCATCCCAGCGCTCGGCGACTTGGAGTGGCGGAATCGTGACCAACTCGCGCCGGTCGAACCCGACCAGCGCCGCATCGACCAGTTCACCAACGTCCATCACCTCGGGCAGGCTGTCGACGTCAATGCCGGAATGCTTCCAGATTTCCGTGCGGGTTGCCGCCGGCAGCACCGCTTGTACATAAACCCCCGTGGGAGCCAGTTCCAGGCTCAAGCCCTGCGACAGCAGCAGGACGAAGGCCTTTGTGGCGCCGTAGATGGTCATGCCGAATTCGGGCGCGAAACCCAGCACCGAACCGATATTGACGATTGCCCCTGAGCCTGACTGGGCGAGGCGCGGTGCAATCGCCGCAGCGAGTCGTGTTGGCGCGGTCGTGTTGAGCGAGATCAGGTGCTCGATGGCTTCAGCCGATTGCTCCAGAATGCCTCCCGCTTGCCCCAGTCCCGCGTTGTTGATCAATACACCGATATGCGCATCGTTGCGCAGGCGCGCCTCAAGCACAGACAGATCTGCGCTGTTGGTCAGGTCGGCCTGCAGTACTTCAACGGCCACCGTGGTTTCCGAGCGCAAACGTGTTGCCAATTCATCGAGGCGCGTCTTGTTGCGTGCGACGAGCACGAGGTCGTGGCCACGGCGAGCGAAGCGCTCGGCGTAGGTGGCACCGATGCCGCTGGAGGCGCCGGTGATGAAGACAGTCGGACGTGTGGTCATGGTTTTTCCTTTATATCAATTGCTCTGGTGGGGGTGCGGCGGTCGTCACATCTTGACCACGACCTTGCCCTTGGCTCGTCCCTGGGCAAGGTACTCAAGTGCTCCCTTTGCTTCATCGAACGGAAACACCTTGTCGATCACTGGCTTGATGCGCTGAGCTTCTAGAAGTTTGCCGATTTCGGTGAGTTGGGCGCCGTCGGGGTGCACGAACAGAAACGAGTAAGTGACGTCCCGCTTCTTCGCAAGACGCATGATCTTGCGGCTCATGAGCCCGAAGACGAAGGTCAGCAAGATATTCAGCTGTTTCGCGCGAGCGAATGCCGCATCCAGCGGGCCGATGAGAGAAACGATCTTGCTTCCCGGTTTGAGGATGGAAATGGACTTTTCAATCGCGTCACCCCGGACGGTGCCAAGCACTACGTCATAGTCGTGCAGTACTTTATCGAATGCCTGCTTTTTGTAGTCGACGATTTCGTCTGCTCCCAGACTGCGCACCAGCTCGACGTTAGCTGTGCTGGTGGTGGTTCCGACCTTGGCCCCCAGATGCTTTGCCAACTGGATGGCAAATGTGCCGATCCCTCCCGATCCTGCCGGGATGAACACCTTCTGGTCAGCCTGAAGCTTGGCCCGCTCCTTCAGTGCTTGCCACGAGGTGAGGCCGACCATCGGGATCGACGCCGCTTGCACGAAGTCCAGATTTGCCGGTTTCAGCGCGGCAGCGCGCTCCGGTACCACCGCGAATTCGGCAATCGACCCCGTGCCAAGGTCGAAGATGCTGGCGAAGACAGCATCGCCTGGCTTGATTCGCGTTACGTTGCGGCCGACCTCGGTGACGACACCGGCCAGATCGCTGCCCAGTGTGGCCGGCAGCTGGAAATGCAGAACCGGTTTGAACATCCCGGTCGGAATCATGTTATCGATCGGGTTCAGGCCGGCAGCGTGAACCTGTACCAGCATTTCGTCGGCCTTGAGTGTGGGGCAGGGTACGTCGGTGAGCCCGATCTCAGGCGACTTGCCATAGCGTTTGAAGGTGAGTGCTTTCATGGTTTGATTTTTCATCCTTGGTTTTTCATTCTTGTCTGATCAGCGCTATCAGCGAGGAAGTCCAGCACCGCAGGCACAAAGACTCGGTAGTGCTGGAAGACGCCCCCATGGCCTGAGTCGGGGTAGATCGTGAGTCGGGCATTCGGCAACCGGCGAGCCATATCGGCTGACAGGCTGCTGTCGACCATGAGGTCGTTGTCGCCGTTTGCCACGAACACAGGCTGTTTGATGGCTGATAGATCATGGGGTGTGTTCAAGCCCCAATGACGAATCGCCTTCAGTTGGGCGTGACGAGCCTGAAGTGAGATCGCCTTGTCGCAATCCTTGGTACGCTCCTTCAGCCTGGCGAAGTAATCTCTCGCGGCGCGCTTGCCTTCCGAGGTGCGGGGGAAGAACAGGAAGTTCCTCGCATCACTCCAGGTCAACGCAGCCTTGATGTAGGCAAGGACAGCGACTTTGGTGACCTCGTCGATGCCTCCGCCACCCCGTGGGCCCGTTCCTGCGAGGATCATCCGCCGTACGAGGCCAGGCGCCTGCAGAGCCACCGTCTGTGCCACGCCTCCGCCCATCGAGAACCCGAGCAGATCGACCTTGCCGAATCCCAATGCACGGATGAAGGCGATGGCATCACGGCCCATTTCCTCGATGGAGTGCGGTACGGACCCTCCCGAGGCGCCAACCCCGCGATTGTCAAAGGCAATTACCCTGCGCTGTGCGGCGATGCCGTCGATAACGCGTGGATCCCAGTCGTCGAGTACCGCCATCAGGTGGTGCAGGAAGATGACCGGCACGCCCGCGTCAGGGCTAAGTTCTCGATAGGCGAAAGCCACGCCGCCAACGTCAATGGTGTGGGTTGGCACATCCTTCCATTTCATAAGGCGTATCGGTTGTACCGCGGGGCCTGTCGTGTCTGTGCTCATGATTGAACTTTCCGTGCAGGGTAGATTGCAGGCCGGCGAAGTGTTAGTATCAAACTGATATTCACAATACTACCAATTTGAAAGTAAGTCACTATCAAAATAGTATGGACAACGAAAATAATTGCAATGAACCTTGCCCGATCGCACGCAGCCTGGCTGTCGTTGGTGATGCGTGGAGCATGTTGATCCTGCGCGACGCCCATGCCGGCCTCACGCGCTTTGACCAATTCCGCAAAAGTTTGGGCATTGCGCCGACGATGTTGACCCGCCGTCTGGCGGCACTGACCGAGGATGGACTGCTGGAAAAGCGGCGCTATTCGGAGCACCCGCCGCGAGAGGAATACCTGTTGACCGCGGCCGGTCGTGATTTTTTGCCGGTGCTGTTCATGCTTGGCGCGTGGGGGCGCCAATACCGTGGCGGCGGCAGGCCGGTTCGTTTCTTCGATGCGGAAACTGGCACGGAGATCATGGCTGTCGCCGTGGATGAGGTCACCGGGGCGAAGATAGGCACTCGCCCCATACGCGTGGTCATGCCTGATGAAAGCTGATGGGGCAAGCGGATAGACCTTGCTGTCCGTCTTCTTATGCTTCGCTTTCGTAAAGCAGACCGTAGCTTCCTGCTGTTTTTTCTATTCGCGCGAAGCCGAGTTTCCCCAAATGCATGCCGGCAACCAGAATCTGCTCCGAACTGACCCGATCCAGAAGTCGTGATCGTGTGCTGGCGGCCAGGGAAGGATCCTGATCGAACGCAATCGATACATCGGGCCGTTCAATCTGGATGTGGGGGAAATGAACGATATCTCCCCAGACAAGCAGGCTCTGTTCAGTAGATTCGAGAATATAGCCGGTGTGTCCGTCGGTATGCCCCGGTAGCGGCATGGCGCTGATTCCGGCAATCACTTCCCCTTTATCGAAAACACGGAGTTTGTCGCGGTAAGCATCGAATACCTGGCGGGCAATCAGGAAGTTGCCGCGCGCCCGTTCACTGGCACGGGCAAGGTTGCCATCGTCCTGCCAAAATCCGAGTTCGCGCTGATGGACAACGAGCTCCGCATTTGGAAACGCCACGTGCCCGGCGTTATCAACCAGCCCCCCGACATGATCGGGGTGTGCATGCGTGAGCAGAATGGTATCGATTGAAGAGGGCGTGATGCCGGCAAGCAATAGATTGGCCTGCAGACGGCCTCCCCATTGCTTGATGCCGCCCGCCCCGGCGTCGATGAGCACCGCGTGGCCGGCGCCTTGCACGACATAGCAGTTGATATGTACGGCGGAGGGTTCGTTCTGACCCGCATCACGTTGCATTCTGGATGCGTCGCAAGCGTCGATATTCGACAGGAAGTCGAGGCTGGCGGTGAGGTAGCCATCGCTGATTGCGGTAACCGTGAAATCTCCAATCGTCTGACTCGGAAAGATATACGTGGACACGATGCTTCTCCTGGGCGGTTAATTGCGGGCGTGAATGTCCGTCGCAGCAAAACCGAAACAACGGATGCGCGCGGCAAGTCCGGTTCGGCGGGCGATGGCGTCGTCCAGCGCGGCCATGAACCGAGTCATGACGGTGGGTGTGCGCAATGCCCCGAGGCGATACTGGACTTCCGCAAAGACGGGATGCCCGTGCCCGTGCCGAACCGCCACATAGACGATGTGAACGTTGTTGAGCTCTGCTGCGAGGATGTCCGTGCAGAGGGTGATGCAGTCGGTGGATAACTCGGCAAGGCGCTCATCCGACGGCATGTGGCTCGCCTGAATATGGAAAGTTACGTTTGGCATGGCGGAATTGACCTTACCGTGCGGTCCCGACGGCGTCCGAACGGGTCAGTTGTGCCGTTATCGGTGCGTACGGGTAAACGTTTTGCGGGATGTTCTCGACAGTCGGCGCATTTTGCCGGGATAGAACTGCAAGCCAACGGCGTGCCGCACGCTTCCCCTGCGCAACCGCATGCATGGCCAACGGTTCTAGACCCATGGCAATCAACGACTCGAGACCGCTTTCGCATAGTACGAGAAGTTCATCGGCATTCACTGCCGGAGCAAGGCCGATATCGCTGTAGAGATTCCGGTGCCAGTCGGTGATGTGTTGCTGCCACCTCCCGAAGTTGCCGCCGCCTTTGCGGCGATATTCCTCTCCGCTCAGGACATCGAGACTGTCAACGGTGTGGATGGCCAGATAGGCGGGGCAGTTGTCACGGATCGATCTGAAGCGCTGCGAGGTGTGAAAACCCGTCACGGAGATCAGTGCAGGCAACTTTTCATGACTGTAGAAATGGTTCCATCCGGTTTCGCTGGCGGGGTCGGCGAAACTGCATTCAACGGTATAGATCATCGGACTCTCCTTTTTTCCGGTAGGCAATTTTCTGTCTTGTTGCAGTAAGGTAATGGTAGGCTGTTGTTATTGGCCTATATAACGAAATAAAGTCAGTCTTCAGTGATATTTGCTCAAGCTGGCTGCAGGCCCACATCAATCGGCGAGACTTCGATGCGACGCAAGATTCCAAGCAGTTCCGCTCTGCAGGCGTTCGAGGCGGCGGCTCGACACGGCAGTTTTGCCCGCGCAGCCGAAGAGTTGGTACGGACCGAGGGCGCGGTCAGCCGTCAGATCGCACGGCTGGAGGCGTTTTTGGGGGTTGTGCTATTCGAGCGGGTCGGAAACCGGGTTCGGTTGGCCCCCAATGGCGCGCGCTATGCGGCACAGGTGCGCGAGACGCTGGAGCGGTTGGAACGGGACAGTCTGTATCTGATGGGGCAGCCCGCCGCGGGCGCGAGCATCGACATTGCCGCCATTCCGACCTTCGCGACCCGCTGGCTTATTCCCCGGCTGAAGTATTTTCAAAAAAAACATCCAGACATTACGGTACATATCGCCAACCAGATGGAACCCTTCCTGCTGGCGGGCAGCGGGTTTGACGCGGCCATTCATTTTGAGCATCCGGCATGGGCAGGCATGCATCTGCATCATTTGCTGGAAGAGCTGCTGGTGCCTGTCTGCAGTCCGGATCTTCTTGCCGACGCCGGAGAGAATGCGTCGCTGGATGACCTGCCTCGCCTGCACCGGCGCCAGAATCCGAATGCCTGGCAGATCTATGCGCAAGAGACCGGCATCGTGCTGACCAACCCGGCTGTCGGCCCGCGTTACGATCTCCATTCCATGCTGGTGGAGGCGGCGCTGGCCGGCTTGGGCGTTGCGTTGGTGCCGCGTCTCTACATAGAGTCCGAGCTTGAACAAGGCCGGTTGGTCGCCCCCTGGCCGCGCGGCAAGGCAATTGCCAAAAACTTCTGCCTGGTTCTTCCCGAACCGCTCGGGTTGAGTGAGGCTCCGGTTCAGGCGTTTGCAAAATGGATTCTCGATGAAGCCCGCGGCATGACGCCTTGATGTGGCGCCATGTGTTATTCAGGACGCGATGTTTGGGCTGGATTTCTTATGCGCGGCATCAGCCAGGACAGCATGGCCGCCAGTGATTGATGTCTGTTGTCCCGGTCAGTCCGGCTCCGCCAGGGCCGGCATGACGCCGCTCGCAATCGTCCCGATGGCAATGCTGGGGGGCGCTTGCCTTGCCTACGACCATTTTCTGCTAACCGTCGCCTTGATCTGGATCGCCCACATCGGTCTCGACCGCATGCTCGGCTATGGATTGAAGTACGGCACGAGCTTTGTCGACACTCACCTGGGGCGGGTCGGGCGGCAGAAAGCGTTGCTGCGTGGTAAACCGCAGGGCTTGCAATAAGGCCGTGCTACGGCGGGCAGTGTTGAGCGCGGGACTGCCCCGTTTTGCTTTTAGATAAAAAAATGGCTGCTTCCATGTCGGAAGCAGCCATTCATTTCGCTACGTACCCCAGCTCAGCCGAGCCGATTGAGCAGCGCCCGGGCCACGCCTTCGGAGCTGGCCGGATTCTGGCCGGTGATCAGCGTGCCATCTTCGACGATGAACGGCGCCCAATCCGGCCCCTTCATATAGATGGCGTGCTGGCGCTTGAATTCGTCCTCGATCAGGAACGGCACGACATCGCTCAGCTCGACGGCGGCTTCTTCGCCATTGGTAAAGCCGGTGACCTTGCGACCGGCCACCAGCGGCCGGCCATCGGCCGCCTTGACATGGCGCAGCACACCCGGCGCGTGGCAAACGAAGCCAATCGGCTTGCCGGCACGCTCAAACGATTCGATCAGTGCAATCGACGGCTGCGATTCGGCCAGATCCCACAGCGGGCCGTGGCCGCCTGGGTAGAACACGGTGTCGAAGTCCTCCTGGCGCACCGCGGACAGGCGCACCGTGTTGGCCAGGGCCTGTTGCGCCTCCGGGTCGGCCTTGAAGCGGTGGGTCAGCACGGTTTGAAACTCGGGTAGGTCGCTCTTCGGATCGAGCGGCGGCTGACCGCCGAGCGGAGAGGCCAGCACGACCTCTGCGCCGGCATCCTTAAAGACGTAATAGGGTGCGGCGAATTCTTCCAGCCAGAAACCGGTTTTCTTGCCGGTGTTGCCCAGTTGGTCGTGCGAAGTCAGTACCATCAATACTTTCATGATCTCGTTTCCTTTGTTGCGGCCGCTCCGGGCGGCCGGGCTGTTGTGTCATGCGGTCTGCAAAAGGGCCTGCAATGCGGCCAATCCATCCTGATGCGGTGCGCGCAGGCGCAGGTTGGAGGCGCCGTCTTCGCTTTGCACCACCACTGCCTTGGCGTGACTAAAGCGCTGGAAGCCGTGAATGCCGTGATAGGCGCCCATGCCCGAGGGGCCGACGCCGCCGAACGGCAGGCTGTCGATCGACACATGGGTCATGACATCGTTGATGACCAGTGCCCCGGAGGTTGTCTGTCGCATGAAGCTGTCCTGGCGCGTCTTGTCGTTGCCAAAGTAGTAGGCGGCCAGCGGACGCGGATGGACGTTGATGTAGTCCACGGCTTCATCGAAGCCGGCGACGGTCATGACCGGCAGCAACGGGCCAAAGATTTCTTCCTGCATGATGGCCATGTCATCGCGGGCATTCAGCACCAGGTGGGGTGCGATCTTTCGGTGCAGCGGGTCGGCATCGGTCTCGTCCTGCGCCGCCAGACTGATGACCGTGGCGCCTTTCGCGCTGGCATCGTCGAGCAGACCCTGCAGGCGCTCGAAATGGCGGGCGCTGATGATGGAGGTGTAGTCCGGGTTGTCCTGGAAGCTGCGATAGCTGGTGGCGACAAACCGTCGCGCCGCCTCGACCACCTCGGGCAGGTGTTGCGCCGTCACCAACAGATAGTCCGGGGACAGGCAGATCTGCCCTGCATTGAAGGTCTTGATGGTCAGCGTGCGGGCAATGGCCGTATCGAGATCGGCATCCTGGTCGATCACTACCGGCGATTTGCCCCCTAGCTCCAGCGTCACCGGCACCAGGTGTTCGGCTGCGGCGCGCATGACATGTTTGCCGACGGCCGTGCTGCCGGTAAACACCAGATGATCGAACGGCAGGGCGCTGAACGCCCGGCCGACATCGGCGTCGCCTTGCACCACCAGCAGTTCGTCCGGTCCGAAGTGGCGGCCGACGAGCTCAGCGAGCAGGTCGGTAGTGCGAGGTGTCAGTTCTGATGGTTTGAGCATGGCGGTATTGCCGGCGGCGAAAATTCCCGCCAGCGGGCCGAACGCCAGGTTGATCGGAAAGTTCCACGGGCTGATGACGCCGACCACCCCCAGGGGCTGTTGCTCGATCCAGGCTTGTACGCCCGCAGCACCGGAATCGACTGCTTGCGGACGCATCCATTCACCCAAGTGCTCGGCGGCATATTCCAGTCCCTTGATGGTGGTCACGATATCGGCCGCCAGCATTTGATATTGACTGCGGTGAGAAAAGTCGGCGCTCATCGCGTCGGTCAGTACCTGATGGTTGTCACGAATCAGCTGCACGCTGCGCAGCAGGCGATCGCGACGCAGTTCGACGCTGGCCGGGCCGGCCGTCAGATGTGCCCGCTTCATCGCTGCGAGAATGCGTTGCAGGTCTTGGCTCGAAGGCTTGTCCATGTCTGGTTTCTCCTTGTTGTTCAAGATGGCGCTTGCAAACGGCTCAGCGTACGTGCAGGGCAACGTCGATATTGCCGCGCACCGCGTTCGAGTAGGGGCAGGTCTCATGGGCGGCGGCGACCAAGGCTTCGGCCTCGGCGCGCGCCACGTCCGGCAGTTCGATGCTCAGGCTGATGGCCAGGCCGAAACCGCCTTCGACGCGCGGGCCGATGCCGACCTGGGCGGTTACTTTGGCGCTGTCCGGCACCTTGGGGTGCGCCCCCTTGCTGAGTGCCGAGACGGTTTTCATGGCGCTGAGAAAGCAGGCGGCATAGCCGGCGGCGAACAGTTGTTCCGGGTTGTTGCCGACATCCTTGCCGCCCAGTTCGTGCGGCAATCCCAGCCAGATATTCAGCGATCCGTCTTGCGTGCGGGCATGGCCGTCACGGCCGCCGGTTGCGGTTGCTGCGGTTTGATACAGGACTTTGCTCAACATGTTCATCTCCTTGTTTTTTCGTTCATCACCACGATGGGGAAATCATAGGGGCGACTGGCGCAAAGGCGCCAACAAGGGTATTTTGGCTGGGGTATAAATTTTTTTATGGGTAACTATGTCGCTGGTTCGCCTTCGGACTTTTATCGAGGTCTACCGTCAGCATTCGATCAGTGCTGCCGCCAGAACACTTAACCTGACACAGCCGGCGGTTTCCCAGCATATTGCCGGTCTGGAAGTCGCCATCGGACGACCGCTGTTCGAAAGGCAGAGCCAGGGCGTTGTGCCCACGTCGGCCGCCGACGAACTGGCCGCCGATATCGGCGACAAGCTCGATGCGGCCGAGGCAGCGCTGGCCACTGCCCGGGCGCGCTCGGCCGATCTGGCCGGTAGTCTGCACATCATTGGCCATTCGGATTTCATGGCGGAAAAGCTGGCGCCGGTGCTGTTGCCGTTGCTGGAAGAGGGGATCCGGGTGCGGATGCACGCCGGCGACGGGCCGATGGTGACGCAGATGTTGCTGGAGGGACATTACGATCTGGGTTTTTCCGCCCATCCGGTGACGGACCCGCGCCTGAAGGGCGAGCTGATCCTGAGTGACCACATTCTGGCTGTCGCCGCGCCTGCAGTCGCGCAGCGCATCAAGGCCGCGGGTGACCCGGCGACAGCGCTGCCGGGCGAGCCCTTGCTCGCCTACAATCTTGAGCTTTCGCTCATCGACACCTGGCTGGAGAAAAACCGCATCCATGCCCCGGATCTGATCCCGGCCCTGATCGGCCAGGATCTGCGCGGACTGCGCAGTCTGTTGTGCCAGGGCTTCGGCTGGACGCTGCTGCCGCGCTATTTGTGCGAGCCGTATCTGGACAACGGCCAGTTGGAGGAAATCCCGCCGCCGATAAGCTGCACGGAAATCCGCTATTACCTGATCTGGCTGCCAAGCAAGCTGCGCCAGCCGCGCATTGCGCATGCGCGGCAGACTTTGCTGTGGAAGTTGGGGAACCGGGGCAGCTAGGGTGCCATTGCGGTAGGGGCAGACTCAAAGCGTGCGGTATGTTTCTTCGCTGACCGGCTCCAGCCATTCGTTGCGGTTTTCCACGCCCGGAATCTCGATCGCGATGTGGCTGAACCAGCTATCGGCCTTGGCGCCATGCCAATGCTTTTTTCCGGCCGGGATATACACGCACGAACCTTCCTGCAGGCTCACCGCAGCTTCGCCGTCCTGCTGATACCAGCCTTCGCCCGCGGTGCAGATCAGCATCTGACCACCGCCACTTTGGGCGTGGTGGATGTGCCAGTTATTGCGGCAGCCGGGCTCGAAGGTGACATTGGCCAGGTGCAGCGGGGCTTCGCCCGGCTTGACCAGAAAATTCAGGAACGAATCCCCGGTAAAGTATTTTGCGTAGGCCTCGTTTGGCGTGCCGGTGCCGAACATATTGGCTTGTTCAAATGCACTCTTGTCTGCGTATTTCATTGTTCCTTGCTCCTTGTTTCGCGCGAGTCTTTGCTTCGCGAAGCGCGTTATGGTTTGTCCCAGATATCCTTGGCCATGCGGAAGGCCGCCCAGGCTTTGGGCCAGCCGGCATAGAAGGCCAGGTGGGTCAGTACCTCGACGATTTCTTCCCGGGAGATGCCGTTGGCCTTGGCCTTCTGCAAATGAAAGCCGAGCGAACCATCGAGAATGCCGCTGGCCATCAGCGCGGTGACGGTGATGAGGCTACGGTCTCGCTGCGAAAGCTCGCTGTCCCGCGACCAGATTTGGCCAAACAGCAGATCGTCGTTGAGTTCGGCGAATTTGGGGGCGAAATCACCCAACTGATCGCGCCCGGCGGTAACTTTTTGAGTGTTCATGCTGTGACGTCCCGTGGAGATTGACGGGCTCACTATATCCGCGGGGCAGTCATGCCAGTAGCCACCTGCAGTGGCATGGCGATATGAGAAAAATTCATCAATGGTGTGTATTGTCTGCAATACGCCGTGGAGCAGGGCACGCACTGCTGCCAGAATTTGACAGTGCCAATCGCTAAACTGGGCCGACTTTCTCAGTCGGGAGTCGCAAATGAAATTCGCCTCTGTTCGTGTCGTGACCAATGATCTTGAAAATCTGATCGGCTTCTATCAGAACCTGTCCGGCATGGCAGCCAGTCGCCTTGCAGAGGGTTTTGCCGAACTCCATTTCGATGGCGCAGTACTGGCGCTGTCTTCCGAGCAGTTGATCAAGCTGTTTAATGCCGGTGCGGCCCGTGCGGCGGCCAATCACTCCGCGATCCTCGAATTCGAAGTGATGGATGTCGATGCCGTATTCGCGCGGATGCAAAGCTGCGGGGCCGAGATTGTCATGCAGCCAACGACCATGCCGTGGGGAAACTGCTCGCTGCTGCTGCGTGATCCGGATGGCAATCTCGTCAATATCTTTTCCCGGCCGGAGGGGCGCTAGTCGTGTGGGTGTGGGTCTGCGGCGCCTCCGCCTGAATCCGCGCCCACGGCTCCTGGATGAACCGCTCCGCCAGATAATCGATGAGGGCCTGTACGCGCGCCGGGCGGTTGCGTCCCGGCGGCGTGACGATGTGCAGCGCGATCGGCGTCACCTCCCAATCTTCCATCACGGCTTCCAGTTCGCCCGATTGCAGGTGGGGCCAGGCCATGAATTCGGGTAGCAGCGCCACGCCCAGCCCGGCCAGCAGCGCCGGGATCAGCGCTTCGGCATTGTTGACCCGCAGGTTGGATGGCATCACCTGGCTGAATTCACCCTGCTGGCGATGGTGAAAATGCCAGGTGGTGCCGCTGGGCGCGTGCACGTAGTGCAGGGCCTTGTGGCCGGCGAGGTCGCGCGGCTGTTGCGGTCGGCCGTGGCGGGCAAAGTAGTCCGGCGCACCGATCAGCAGGATGCGCACCCGGCACAGGTGGCGCGCCAACAGGCTGGAATCGGCGAGGTTGGCGATGCGCAGCGCCAGATCGAAGCGCTCCGCCACCAGATCGACCTGCTGGTCGTTGAACTGCACATCCAGCACCACCTCCGGATTGGCCTGCATGAATGCCGGCAAGAGCGGTGCCAGCCGGGCAATGCCGAACGACATCGGCGCCGAGACCCGGATGAGGCCTCGCAGGCTGTTGGCCTGTTCGCTGACCTCGGCCTCGATCGCTTCGCCTTCGGCCAGAATGCGCGCGGCGCGCTCGAGCGCGGCCTGGCCGCTGGCGGTCAGCGTCATACGGCGCGAGGTGCGGTGGAAAAGCACGGTCTTCATGCGTGTTTCCAGGCGGGTGATCGCCTTGGAGACGGTGGCCTGCGAAATGGCCAGCGTGTCAGCCGCGCGGGCGAACGAGCCGGTCTCCGCGACTTTGGCGAAGATCGCCCAGGCTTCCAGGTCGGGTAGTTTCTTCATGGCAACTCCATCGCGCCGGCCATCTGCGGGAAATGATTGATTGCAGCAAAAATGGAAATGATGCAATTCGATTGATGATATTCCGGATGGTATATGCAAAACCTATACTTTGGCCATCGCAACCATCCCACAAGAGAATCCCATGATCGAAATCCGTCCGCTCGCCAGCCTCGGTGGCGCTAACCACGGTTGGCTGGATACCCGGCACCATTTTTCCTTCGCCGAGTACTATGACCCGTCACGCATGCACTGGGGTGCGCTGCGCGTCTGGAACGATGATGACATTGCTCCTGGCACCGGCTTTCCGCCCCATCCGCATGCCAATATGGAAATCATCACCTATGTACGTGCAGGCGCCATTACCCACGAGGACAGTCTGGGCAACCGCGGCCGCACCGTCGCCGGCGATGTGCAGGTGATGAGCGCCGGTACCGGCATTCGCCACTCCGAGTACAACCTCGAGCGCGAGGTCACGCGCATTTTCCAGATCTGGATCTTCCCGGGGGAGAAGGGGGGTACGCCCTCGTGGGGCACCAAGCCTTTTCCGAAGGGCGATCGCTCCGGCCGCTTCGTGGCGCTGGCCAGCGGTGTTGCGGGAGACGAGGACACGCTGCCGATTCGTACCGACGCCCGTGTGCTCGGCGCAACGCTCAAGGCGGGCGAAACGGCCGAATACCGCTTTGCGGATGCAGGCCGTCATGGTTATCTGGTGCCTGCCAACGGCACGGTAGAAGTCAACGGGGTGCAACTCAATGCCCGCGATGGCGCGGCGATCAAGGACGAAGCGCTGATTCGCGTCACTGCCCTCGATGACGCCGAGCTGGTGCTGGTCGACGTCGCCGGCTGACGCGGTGGCGCTTTTCCTTGTGACAGCAGGGGCCATTGGCCCCTGTTTGCTTTGCAGCGGCTTGTCGGCAATGCATTCATCACTGGCATGATGCTGTTGCAATAATGGTAAGCTGCGCTCAAGTGGCGGCCGAATATGGGTGATGGCTGCATGGCACGGGAGAAAGAATGAACGCAGAAGAAACATTGTCGCTGCAGGAAATCGTGGCGCCGGAGAGCACCTGCTTCGGTTGCGGAGTCAGGCACCCTCGCGGTCTGCATATCAAAAGTTATTGGGACGAAGAGGGGCAATGCGTCGTCGCCAGATACCGTCCGGCCGCAGATTATGCCGGTTGGCCCGGGCTGGTTTATGGCGGTTTTCTTGCCATGTTGATTGACTGCCATTCGAACTGGACGGTGATGGCCAATCACTATCGACATGAAAACCGTCCGCTGCAAAGCCAGCCGAAAATAGACTGCGTTACCGCCGAGCTGAATATCAGCTATAAAAAGCCCACGCCCATGGGGGTCGAGCTCGATCTGCGTGCCTGGGTCGAGGGCGAAGTCGGTAGAAAAACCACCGTGATTTGCGAGATTCGCGCCAACGACGTTCTGACCGTCCGTGCCAGATCGGTGTTTGCCCGCGTGGATACCGCGGTGTTAAAACACCAGGCGCACGGCACTGAAGACTTGACCGGGGGGTGACTGGAAAGGACCCGGGGCAATGATCCCGGGTTGAATGCCGTCAGCTTTCCCTCGGCTAGTATGCTGGCGGCAGCATTTCGCCCCCTGTTCTTGTCGTCCGCTGTCCTTGCGGTTTCCTGTCCTGAGTTCGTTTTTCTTGCTGCGCCTGGTCAGCGGCGCTTTGTATCTGGAGGCTTTATCAGTGCAAAAAGTTATCGATGGTTTTTTGAAATTCCAGAAAGACGTTTTTCCAAGCAGATCGGAGTTGTTCAAGAAACTGGCCGGGCAGCAGAATCCCAAAGCACTTTTTGTCACCTGTTCCGATAGTCGGGTTGTGCCGGAGCTGTTAACCCAGCAAGAACCGGGGGATCTCTTCGTCATTCGCAATGCCGGAAATATCGTTCCATCCTACGGCCCGGAGCCGGGTGGGGTGTCCGCGACGGTTGAATACGCGGTATCCGTATTGAAAATCACCGATATCGTGATTTGCGGGCATTCCAATTGCGGCGCCATGGGCGCCATTTCCAGCTGTCAGTGTCTCGACCATCTGCCGGCAGTGGGGCATTGGCTGCGCTATGCCGATTCGGCCAAGGCGATTGTTTCCGCACGTGAATATGCAACGCCGCAAGAGAAGGCGGATGCATTGGTGCGGGAAAATGTCATTGCACAGCTGGCCAATATCCGCACCCATCCATCGGTTGCGCTTGGTATCGCTCAGCACACCCTGAATTTGCATGGCTGGGTCTACAACATCGAAAACGGGGTTATCGAGGCACTTGATGGCAAGACCATGAGTTTTGTGCCTCTGTCAGATAATCCGTCCGTTCGCGCGACCTAGCCGGGGGGGCGCCCCGGTCACGCCTATTCGAATGGATTGATCAGGGCAACACCGGTATCCCGAAAGTCGTCGATGTTTCGCGTCACCACGGTCAATTCATGAATAAGTGCGGTGGCGGCGATCTGCTTGTCTAGTGCATTCTGATTGTGCGCTGACATCAGTTTGCCCCACACCTGAGCGCAATCTGCGTCGAAATTGAGAATGTGTGCCGCGTATTCTTCACATAGCTGCAGGAGCCATGCCTCGAGTTTTGTGGCCTGGAGCAAATCGCCGCGATGCCTCAGGTTGTCGACCCCGCGGCGTAGTTCGCCGATCGTTATCGTCGACAGGAAAATGTCCTCATTGCGGACGGTTTGCCAAAATCTTATGACGCCAGGGTTGGCCTTCGCCCTCTTGCGGGCTTCGCTGATGATGTTTGTGTCGACGAGATACAAGATTAACCCCGGCTTCGTTCGAAGTCGGCGTCTTCGCCTACGTCGGGCATGCTGGACAGCACCTCCGCGAGGGATCGCCGTTTTGGTCGTGCCAAGGCATCCTTCAGGATTGCCCGGTGCTCTGCTTCCATGCTACGGCCATGCGCAGCTGCCTGCAGCTTTAATGCTGCCGCCACCTCCTCGTCAACATTTCTGACTACCAGGTTAGTTGCCATGGGTCGGCCCCCTTTGATTGCGGTGATTGCATTCTGGATGCGGGGTGCAATCATTGCAATCGCTTTGGTTTTCCTGTGTGGGGGCTTTATGAGATTTCCCGTGTCTCGGCCAGTGTGGCGGTGGGGCTGTCGCTTGCGGTTTTTCCCGTCGGCAAGACGATCAGCAGCACCGCGGCGAGGATGATGCCCATGCCCAGCCATTCGCTGCGGCCGACCTGCTCGGCCAGCAGCCACATACCGAGGCATTCGGCCACCACCGGGTTGATGTAGGCGTAACTGGTGGCCAGCGTTGTGCTGACCCGTTCCAGCAGATAGAGATAGGCGGTGAAGGCGATGATGGATGCAAACACCGTCAGATAAAGCAGTGCCAGCCAGCCGGAGAGTGGCGGCAGGGTCTGCATGCGCTCGCCGCTCAATGCGCTGCAAAGCAGCAGCTCGATGCCGCCGGCCAGCATCATGGCCGCGCTGCCCATGGTGCCGCGTGCCTGGCTGAGCCGCTGACTCAGCACCGAACCCAGCCCCCAGGCTGCGTTGGCCAGCATCAGGAACAGGGCGGATAGCGGGCTGCCGCTCAGGCTGGAGCCCTGGTTAAGTACCAGGATGCCGGCAAAGCCGAGCAGAATGGCCAACCATTGGCGCCAGCCGGTGCGTACGCCAAACAGGCGCGCGAACAGGGCGATGAACAGTGGATCGGTGGCTTGCACCAGTGCGGTGACGCCGGTAGAGACGCGTGTTTCGGCCAGATTGATACAACCATTTCCGAAGGCAATCATCAGTATCCCGATGAGCGCTGCGTTGCGCCATTCGCGCCAGCCGGGCATTGCCTCGCCGCGCCAGCGAGCCCAGGCGAACATCAGCGCGCCCGCCAGACCGAAACGCAGCGCCGCCAGCAGCAGTGGCGGCCAGGAATCCACGCCGATGCGGATGACGTAATATGCCCCGCCCCAGATCAGGTACAGGGACAGCAAGGCGAGGGCGATGGTGATGCGTTTTGATGACATGACGTTTGGCCGCGGTCCGATCCGGCAGCGACGAAACCCGATGGGTCTGATATTCTGCAAAGTATAATATATTGACTGATATATATTAATATATTGATATGACAAGAAAGATCAATATCGCGACAGGGTCTGGCGCTGACATCGAACATGTCAGCGCGGCGGTGGCCGGCAAGCTCAAGCAGTTGCGCCGCGCGCGCAAGTGGACGCTCGACGAATTGTCCCGACTTTCCTCTGTGAGCAAGGGCATGCTGGTGGAAATCGAGAAGGGAACGGCGAACCCGAGTATTGCGATTCTGTGCAAGCTGGCGGCGGCATTTGGCTTGTCGGTGGCGGAGATCGTCAATGTGACGCATTCGCCGACCGCGCAACTGGTGGCCGGCGAAGATATCCCCACGCTGTGGAACGGCCCGCAAGGCGGCTCTGCCAGACTGCTGGCCGGCTCGCGTGGCCCGAACATGATCGAGCTGTGGCGGTGGCAGCTGTTTCCCGGTGAGTGTTTCGAATCGCCGGGGCATTCACGGGGCACTTGCGAGTTGCTTCATGTAGAGCAGGGGGTACTTAGCCTGCAGGTGGGCGAATCGCTGTTGGACGTGCCACCCGGCAGTTCGGCTGTGACCCGCACCGATGTGCCGCATCACTATGCCAATCGGGGTGCAGCCGTGCTGGTGTTTTCCATGGCAGTGTCGGCGTTGCATCCGCCGTTGATCGGGATTTAGACGATCTGGGCTGAGTCGCAGAGAAAGTAAAGAAAGACCGGATCTTTTCTTATCGGATCCGGTCTTTATCGTTTGTGCGAATTATCGCAATGAAGTGGGGACGACCTCACCGCTCATGTTTATCAGGGGACGGCCCCGCATCAGGAGTAGTCATGCAGTGGATGATTCTTTTTATCGCCGGTGGGCTTGAGGTCGTCTGGGCGATCGGCCTCAAGTACTCGGCGGGCTTTACGCGTTTGTGGCCGTCGGTCTGGACCGTGTTGTCGATGATTTCCAGTGTCGGTCTACTCGGCCTGGCCCTGAAAACGCTGCCGATTGGCACTGCTTATGCGGTGTGGGTGGGCATTGGTACTATCGGTACTGCCGTGCTCGGGATGCTGCTATTTGCCGAGCCTGCCACCCTGGCACGCGTGGCGTGCCTCGCCCTTGTCCTGACCGGCATCGCCGGATTGAAGCTGCTGGCCTCCTGAGTGATGCGTGATCGTGCTCTGGCGTGGCACCCTCTTGGCCGTGAGTCATTTGTTATTGGGCATGTCGCTTAATCCCTGACGGTGGAAACCGACTCCGCAACGGCCTTGCCCACGTCTTCGGTGCTCGACTTGCCGCCCATGTCCGGCGTGCGCGGCCCGTCTGCCAACACCGTTTCGATGGCGCGCATGACGCAGGCAGCGGCTGCGGCGTGGCCAAGGTGCTCCAGCATCATCGCGCCGGCCCAGATCTGGCCGATCGGATTGGCGATGTCTTTGCCGGCAATGTCAGGCGCCGAGCCGTGTACCGGCTCGAACAGTGACGGGAATCGCCGTTCCGGATTGAGGTTGGCCGACGGGGCAATGCCGATGGTGCCGGTACATGCCGGACCGAGGTCGGACAGGATGTCGCCGAACAGATTGGATGCCACCACGACATCGAACCAGTCGGGGTGCAGCACGAAGTGGGCGGTCAGAATGTCGATATGGTATTTGTCGGCGCGAATCCCCGGGTGCGCGGCCGCCATGGCGGCAAAGCGCTCGTCCCAGTACGGCATGGAAATCGAGAGGCCGTTCGATTTGGTTGCCGAGGTTACGTGCTTCTTCGGCCGCTGCCAAGCCAGCTCGAAAGCGAACTTCATGATGCGGTCGGTGCCCTGGCGCGAGAAAACGCTTTCCTGCACGACGAATTCGCGCTCGGTGCCGGGGAACATCTTTCCGCCCAGGCTGGAGTATTCGCCTTCGGTGTTTTCTCGCACCACGTAGAAGTCGATGTCGCCGACCTTGCGGTTGGCCAGTGGCGACGGAATGCCCGGCATCAGTCGTACCGGGCGCAGGTTCACGTATTGGTCGAACTCACGTCGGAATTTCACCAGAGAACCCCAGAGCGAGATGTGGTCGGGCACCTGCGCCGGCCAACCGACGGCGCCGAAGTAGATCGCGTCGTGCGCGCCGATCTGCCGCTTCCAGTCGTCGGGCATCATCGTCCCGTGCTTCAGATAGTAGTCGCAGCTCCAGTCGAACAGATCCCATTGGAGGGCGATGTCGAATCGTCTGGCTGCCGCGTCGAGGACGCGCAGCCCTTCCTGCATCACTTCTTTGCCGATGCCGTCACCCGGGATGACGGCTATTCTGTTGCGCTTCATGCATGGCCTCCAAGTATGTCTAGTCGTGGCGTATTTGACCTGGTCTGGCTACGCGGTACGGCTGCCAGCCCTGAAAAAATGACGACGACCTGTGCAGGGTCCTCGATGTTTCGCCTGCGCGCAATGGCGATGACGGTCAAAATGCAAACCATCTGCGCCGTTATACGGCGAGTCTGTGCATTTCGCCGATCAGGTCAGACTTGCCTTCGAAGCCGATGCCCGGCAGTTCCGGCAGGGTGACGTAACCGTTTTCGACCTGTACGCCATCCGGGAAGCCGCCATAGGGCTGAAACAGGTCGGGGTAGGACTCATTGCCGCCCAGTCCCAGGCCCGCAGCGATGTTCAGCGACATCTGGTGGCCACCGTGCGGGATGCAGCGGCTGGCCGACCAGCCGTGCTGCCCGAGCATTTCCAGCGTGCGCAGATATTCGACCAGGCCGTAGCTCAACGCGCAGTCGAATTGCAGCCAGTCGCGATCCGGGCGCATTCCGCCGTAGCGGATCAGGTTGCGTGCGTCCTGCATGGAGAACAGATTTTCGCCGGTCGCCATCGGCTTGTCGTAGTCGTCGCGCAGCGTGGCCTGCAGCTCGAAGTCCAGCGGATCGCCCGGCTCTTCGTACCAGAACAGGTCGTACTGCGACAGCGCCCTGGCATAGCGGATGGCGGTCTGCAGGTCGAAACGGCCATTGGCGTCGACCGCCAGCTTCTGACCGTCCTGCAGCACACTCAGAACGGCGTCGATCCGGTGCAGGTCTTCGTCCAGCGAGGCGCCGCCAATTTTCTTCTTGACCACGGTGTAGCCGCGGTCGAGATAGCTGCGCATCTCATCCTTGAGCTTGTTGTGGTTCTGGTCCGGATAGTAATAGCCGCCCGCGGCGTAGACGAATACCTTGCGTTCGGCCCTGCCGTTGCCGTAGCGCTCTGCCAGCAACTGGAACAGCGGCTTGTCCTCGATCTTGGCCACCGCATCCCAGATGGCCATGTCGATGGTGCCTATCGCCACCGAACGCTCGCCGTGACCACCCGGTTTCTCGTTGCGGAACATGCATGTCCATATTTTGTGTGGGTCGAGGTTGTTGCCGCTGGCGTCGACCAGACTGTCGGGGGCAGCTTCTAGGATGCGCGGAATGAATCGTTCGTGCATCAGCGTGCCCTGACCGTATCGGCCGTTGGAGTTGAAGCCGTAGCCGATGATCGGTTTGCCGTCACGCATTACGTCGGTGACGACGGCCACGAGGCTGAGGGTCATTTTGCTGAAGTCGATGTAGGCATTGCGGATCGGTGCGCTGATCGGGACGGTTTTCTCGCGGATTTCGACGATTTTCATTGGTGGCTCCAAAGGCTTTGCATCAGTGTGATGTGGGTGTTGCTCCGGTCTCTAGCTTATTCGCGTAAAGCGCGCCTATACTTCACCGCAAATCAATTGATTATTTACTTAAAGTGAAAAACGATATCGCTTCGGAGCTGGAATTCTTTGTGCAAATTGCATTGCTCGGCAACTTGTCTGCGGCCGGGCGCGCACTTGACCTGACTCCACCGGCAGCCACGAAACGCCTGGCACAGCTGGAACGCCGCCTCGGCGTGCGTCTCGTTAATCGCACTACCCGCAGCATCAGCCTGACTCGGGAGGGGGAAACCTTTCTGCTGTATGCGCGGCGGATTATTGCCCAGGTGCGCGAGATGGAGGAGGCGGTATCGAGCGGCAGTACAGCCTTGCGCGGCCTGCTGCGTATCAATGCGACGCTGGGTTTCGGCCGCACCACCATCGCACCGCTCGCATCCGAATTCGCCAAACTCCACCCGCAGGTTGAAATGCAGGTCGAGGTCACCGACCGCCCCGTCGATCTGGTCGAAAGCGGCATTGATATGGCCATCCGCTTCGGTGAGTTGCCCGACCAGCGGCTCAATGCCAGATGTCTGATGTCGAATCGCCGTTTTCTGTGTGCGTCGCCGCTTTATCTTGAACGGAATGGCGAACCGCAATCGCTGGCTGATCTCGCCAACCATCGCTGCATCATTCACCGCCAGAACGACGATGCGTACGGTGTATGGCGCTTCATGCGCGACGAACACAGCGAGGTCATGAAAGTGCAGGGCGCCATGTCGAGCAACGATGGGGATATCGTCCTCGGTTGGGCGCTTGATGGTCACGGAATCCTGATCCGCTCCGAATGGGATCTGGCGAAGTATCTGCAAAGCGGCCGACTGAGGGTGGTTTTGCCGGACTTCAGCCTCCCTGCGGCGGATCTTTTTGTCTATTACCCGAATCGCCGCAACCAGAGCGCACGGGCAAGGGCGTTCATCGACTTCCTGGTCGAGCATTTCCGTCAGCGTTAGTGACGTATGTGTGCAGGGTTAGCGCCATTTTGTGTAAGGGTGCGATTATTTCTGCCAATACGTTGTCGAAGGGATTTGTCGGCTGTCCGACATCGGACTTTCGTCCGTCAATTTTCTTCGTTTCGTAAAGGACAAAGATGATTTCCGAAGATCGTCAATGGTTCAAATGTAAGGGCGCCTCGGCCGAGGCGCTGGCAGAACTCAGGCAGGTTATCGATGCCGACCTCCCCGAGAAATATTACGAGCTCATGGCGTATACGAATGGAGGAGAGGGGGCGTTGCCGGTCTTTCCTTTCCTGTTTTGCCTTTATTCTGTTGAAAAGGCCAAGTCATCGGCCCGTGGCCGTGCCTGGTCGGACTTTCCGGACTTTTTCATCATCGGGGACAACGGCGGAAACGAACTGATCGGGTTTGATTTGCAGGCCGAGCGGCGTTGGCGAATCGTTACCATTGACAGCATGAATATCGATCTTGATGCGTGCGTCGGCAATGTCGCGCCAGATTTCGATACGTTCTTGCAAATGATCGGCATCAAATCCGATTGTTTCAACACCACGTCCGAGTGAGTGGTTCAGTATCGGGGGCGCCTCAGTCGCCCCCGGTTTGCTTGATGCCCGGTCCGAACAGCATTTTGAGAAAAGACTTGAGGGCAGCCATGATTGCAAAACCCGTCCTTCAAGAATTGTCAGTCGCCATGCATTCCTGATCGAACCCCGCTCCGATAATGAATATCGCAGACTCTGCGGGATGGGGTGTATTTTCTCTTCTCTGTTTGTGACCTGTTTGCAGTATTCCGGCTGCTACTGCGCCTGAACAGGCAATTCCCATGTTTCAGACAGTACGCCCTCCGGGAGAAAATCTGCCGCTACCCGAGACGTTAATTTGAATCCGAGCGAGTGGTACAGCCGATGCGCGGGGAGCAGATTGCTGGCTGTTTCCAGCATGATCGATTGCGTACCAATATTTTTCGCATATTCGATGCAGTATTCGACCAGCCTGCGGCCCAGGCCAAGTCCACGGGCGGCGGATTCAACCAGCACAAAACGCAGCTGGGCCTTGCCGGGTCGGGTAACTTGTATTGCGGCCGAGCCGAGAAACTCTCCCGCGCGCTCCGCGACAAACAGGCGGTTTGGGTTTGCGCCCAGTGCACCGATGAATTTGGCCACAGCAAGTACGACATAGCCTTCGAAACCTGGTGGGTAATCGAATTCCTGCGTGTAAATGTCCGCGTGGCGTTTAATGATCTGGCCGAAATCTCCCGGGCGATAATCGCGGATCGTTATTTCCGCTCCCGCCGGCGCCAGTGTCAGGCGAATGGCCTGCAGCAGTTTTTGCGCGCCTTCCTTCGGGCGGCTCGACAGCCATTGGCCAAGACGGTCGTCAGTGGTCTCTTCCAGGGAGTCAAGACATCGCCGGCCCTGCTCTGTCAGTATCAGGTTTTTGGCCCTGCGGTCTTGCGCATCTGGAATCTTGCTGAGAAATCCGCCGCTGCACAGGTGAGAAGTAATGCGGCTGACATAGCCAAGATCAAGCTCAAGCGTTGTGGCGAGCGCACTGACGGAAATGCCCTCCGTCTGTCCCAGTTCAAACAGGCATCTTGCCTCGCACAGCGTTAAACCGGATCCCAACAGGTCGGGGCTCAACAGTCCGGAGACTTTGGCGAGTTCGCGACTGAGTGCGCGAAGCTCACGTGGCGCTTGCGAGGAGGTGTCGTTCATGGTCAATCCGCATATATGCCAAAGTTGTATATCATGAATTTAATTGCTTTAGGCAAGTAAATCAAGACATACAGATGCGGATCGAATGCGCGCAGGCGGCGAAACCGTTGGGTGGTGACGCCGCCTGGATGGGGTGTGGCTCGCCGCAGGGGGCATGCGGTCGGGCCGTGAGGCTATTCCATTACCCAGCCGTGGCTGACCAGCAGCGATTGTCCGGTCAGTGCGTTGCTGTCAAAGCTGGCGAAAAATGTTGCCACGTCGGCGACATCTTGTTCGGTGGTGAATTCGCCGTCGACGGTTTCTTTCAACATGACGGTGCGAATCACTTCGGCTTCGCTCATGTGCAATGCGCGCGCTTGCTCGGGAATCTGCTTTTCGACCAGCTGGGTGCGCACGTAACCCGGGCAGATCACGTTGGCGCGCACACCGTATTCGGCACATTCTTTGGCGACCACACGGCACAATCCGACCAGGCCGTGCTTGGCGGTCACGTACGGTGCCTTGAGTTTGGAGGCTTCTTTGGAGTGGGCCGAACCCATATAGATGATGCTGCCGCGCTTCTGCTTGTACATATGCGGCAAGCACGCACGCGTGGTCAGGAATGCGCCATCCAGATGGACGGCCAGCATTTTTTTCCAGTCGGAAAAGGGCAGGTCGATCATCGGCTTGACGATCTGTATCCCGGCGTTGCTGACCAAAATGTCGATCGTGCCGTATGCGGATACCGCACGTGCGACAGCGTCGTTCACCTGCTCCTCGTTGCTGACGTCTGCCACAACCGCCAATGCGCGGCCGCCGGCAGACTTGATTTCTTCCGCGCAGGCCTGGGCGGCGGCGAGCGACAGGTCGGCGATGACGACTTGTGCGCCTTCGCGCGCGTAGCGCTGTGCAATGGCCTTGCCGATCCCGCTTGCAGCGCCGGTAATGAATGCGACTCGATCTTGCAATGACATGGTTGTTCTCCTTATCGTACAGGTCAGACTACAAGGGTTCCGGCGTGCTGCGCCGCGTGCTGCGCGGGGTGCTCTGCCAGGTAGTCGTAAACTACGTGGCCCAGGTCCAGGGTCAAATCGCAGATATAGTGCGCGGCCGAGACCACTTCTAATACCGGCAGTTCGGCCACTGGCGCCAGGGCGTGCGGATGCAGTTCCAGCGCACCCGGTGCGCTCCATGCGCCTTTGATCTCGATATCGGACAGGGCGTACTGGACCAGCTCGCAGATGCGCGCGCTGCCGTCGACATGCGGGATGATTTTCAATAAAAAATTCGGTTGCTGCAGGCTGGTCATGAGCTTTGCGGCATCAAGCTCGCGGTATTTGTAGCCCATGGTGCCGGTTGCGATGCGCACCGGGCCGAAATCGAGTGTGCCGAGCAAGGTTTCCCGGCTGACCTTGAGCTCCGGCTGACCTGCTTTCTTCGGAAATCCCCACAGTTCGCGGCCACCGGCGATTGGCGGATGGTCGTTCAAAAACATCGCGTGGGTATAGTTGCCGGCGCGACCGTTGAATGTGACCGGAATCACCTGTCCGCTTTCGGTGTAGTCACCGAAGCCGGTTGAATCCGGCATGCGGATGAATTCGTATTTGACCAGCGGCTCGCTTATCTGCAACGGCTCCGGTACTACTGCACGCAGCGCCTCCGGATCGGTGCGGTAGGTGATGACCATGAATTCGCGGTTGTAAAACCGGTATGGGCCGGGCGGGAACGCTGGGCTGGTGAGCGGCATGGCAAATGCATTGCGACGAATGTCGGCAAGTTTCATCGGAAACTCCCAAAAAGAAGTGGACAGGGCGGTGCGCTCAGCGATGTTCGCCGTGGGGCGGGCGACGCAGATCGTAGGTGGTGATCGTTGCGTTGTGGCGGGTCGGTTTCAGCCAGTCGGGGTGCTCGATCGTTGCGGCCAGGTCGCGCATGCCGGCCTGCCAGCGCAGCTCGACCGATGCGCGCGAAAATTCATAGTCTTTCGAGTCGAGTACGTGGCGCGCCGGGCGGTAGATCAGGTGCACGACATGGGCGGGTTTGGGCATTCTCAACGCCAGCACCTGCTGTACCGCAGGATGGTTCTTGTGCTCGTCGGGCAGTAAGTGAATCAATTCGCGCGCGCTGTGCTGCAGGTTTTCCAGTCGCGTGATCATGTCGGTGTTAAAACGGGTCCGGCTCGAATACATGATGTCTTTATGGCGCGACATCACATGGGTCAAACTGTTCGGAACTGCACCGCGCGCGCTGAACAGATCGACCTGCAAAATCGTCTGGATATGGTCGCGCGGTCTATCCAATACATAGCTCAGCGGCGTGTTCGACACAATGCCGCCGTCCCAATACAGCTCGCCGTCTATTTCTACCGGCGCAAATGCGGGGGGAAGCGCACCGCTGGCCATGATGTGTTCCGGCCCGATCCGGCATTGCGTGTTGTCGAAATATACCGAGTTGCCGGTGCGTATATTGACCGCGCCGACGCTCAGGCGCACGGAGCCGCTGTTGATCAGATCGAAATCGACCAGCTCTTCCAGCGTCGCGCGCAGGGGGCGCGTATCGTATACGCTCAATTCGTCGTGCCCGGGAAAGCGAGGAGAATAAAACCCCGGGATGCCTTGCGATACCGACAGCATGGCGCTCGACCAGTTAAATGCGGCGCGCAGCTGTTCGTGATCCGGTTTGGGCCATAAAAAATGTGATGACACGCGGTGCCAGAATTCGCGCAGTCGTGCGACTCGCAGGTGCGGAGGATTGCCGACAATCAATGCCGCGTTGATGGCGCCGATCGAAATGCCGGCGACCCAGTTCGGCGTGTAATGCGTATGGGAGAGTTGCTCGTAAACACCTGCTTGGTAGGCGCCCAGTGCTCCACCGCCTTGCAGCACCAGTACGATGTTTAGCGGGGGTTTTGCGGATGGGTTGTTCATATTGCAAGCACTCCTGCACGTCCACCATGCATCATGGGACGCGATAACAATAAGGCGTGGATTTTGATGGGTTTTACAATGTTTTCAAAATCTTATTGTTAATCCGGGAGGCGGGATATCGGGCGAACTCCTAGAATTGCGCTCGCCCGTCGGGCATGTGATGCGGCGTACTATGTCTGTCGGTTGTTTGGTTGCGGTCCCATAATAATCGCTGCCGGCTTTCAGCTCATTACCACCACCAGCTTTCCCGTCACCCGCCCGGTGGCGCTGAGTATCTGGGCCGCTGCAGTGTCGGCCAGGGGGAAAGTCTGTTCCACATGCATGCGCAGCCGCCCGGATGCGAGCAGTCGGGCGGCGTCGGCCAGCACGCGCTGTGGATCGCGTGGAGGGCCGTAGGAGAAGCGCGCGCCATATTTCGGTGCATCGAAGTCGGCGGCGGAAAGTACCTTGCCGGCATCGCCGACGATGTCGATCAGGTCGGGAATGATGCCGGCGCCGGCCAGGTCGAGCGCCGCGTCCACGCCGGCCGGCGCCAGCTGGCGGACACGCTCGGCAAGCCCGGGTCCATAACTGGTGGCCTGGGCGCCGAGTTGGCGCAGATAGTCGTGCTTCGCTGCGCTGGCGGTACCGATCACCGTCATGCCGCGCAGGCGGGCGAGTTGAATCGCCGCTGAGCCGATACCGCCTGCCGCACCGCAGATCAGCAGGGTTTCACCGCTGCGTACGCCCACCTCGTCCAGGCAGCGCCAGGCCGTTTCGACCACCACGGGAAGGCTGGCTGCGACCTCGAACGACACGGTGCCCGGCTGGTGTGCCCAGTGTGTCAGCAGTGCCTGTTCGGCCATGGTGTTGATGCCGAAGCCGAATACCGGATCGCCGATGGCGACACCGTACACGCCGGCGCCGATCTCGTTGACGATGCCCGCGGCCTCTACGCCGACTCCGGCCGGAAATTCGACTGACTCGAAGTTGCGGTAAAGCCCGCTGCGTCGCTTCCAATCTGACGGATTGACTCCGGCGGCGCGGACAGTAATGCGTATCTGCCCGGGGCTGGCGTGTGGCGGGTCGATATCGACCTGCCGCAGTACTTCCGCGCCGCCATAGCGGTTGAATTGGATGGCTTTCATATGAGCTCCTGTTGTGAACTGATGCCGTGCATGGTCATGCGCTGGCGAGGGTTGGGGCGTGGAAACGCAGTCGCAGTACCAGCGGAATGGCAAGCAGTTGCACGCCAACGGCGGTCAGCCATACCGCGCCCGGCCATTGCGCGCGAACCATGAAGTAGCAACTCGAAAAAGCCAGCGGGGCGATGATGGAGGCCAGGCTGACGGCCGAAGCCAGTACGCCTTGCAGCTGGCCCTGATGCTGCGGGTCGACCTGGCGCGTCGCCAGCGACTGCAGCGCCGGGCTGCCGATGCCGGTCAGAGCCAGAAGCGGCATGACGGCAAACACCTGCCAACCGACCCGGGCGAAGGCCATGACGACGAGCGTGATGCAGCCGCCGACGATCCCGGCGAGGACGGTGCCGCGTTCTCCCAGCAACTTGACGGCCGGGGCAGGCAGAAAACCCTGTGCCAGAGCCTGGCAGATGCCGAAGGTGCCGAGTGACAGGCCGATGTGCAGGCCATCCCAGTGGAATGCGTCATGGCCCCACAAGGTCCAGCAGATGCCGTACGCTTCGCCCGCTGCGCTCAACATGAAGAACAGCGCGGTGACCGGCAGCAGGTGCTTGCGTGCAAGCACCCAGCGCAGCGGCCGTAGCGGGTTGAGCGTTGAGAAGTCGATGCGGCCACGTTGCGGGCGGTGCGACTCAGGCAGGCTCGACAGCGCCAGCAGCAGGTTTGCGCTGTTGAGCAGGCCGGCGGCGACAAATGGCCAGCGCAGACCGATATCGCCCAGGACGCCGCCGAGGACCGGGCCGATGATGAAGCCGATGCCGAACATGGCGTTGAACAGGCCAAAGCGCCCGGCGCGCCCGGCTTCCGGCGTGATATCGGTGAGGTAGGCGGTGGCGACGGACATATTGGCGCTGGTGAGCCCGGCGATGGCGCGACCGATGAGCAGCATCCACAGCTGCGGCGCGAAGGCCATCACCCAGTAGTCGGTGGCTGCGCCGGCCAGCGAGACGAGCAGCACTGGCCGGCGCCCAAGGCGATCGCTAAGTGCGCCGAGCACCGGCGCGAAGAAGAACTGCATCAATGCATACAGCGATGTCATGATGCCGACGACAGCAGCAATGTTGCTCGCATGAGTGACGTGCTCGAGCAGGCGCGGCAGAATGGGTATGATCAGCCCCATCCCGACCGCGTCGAGACAGATGGTGATGAAAATGACGGTCAACGGTTTATTCATGGCTGGAGTGTGCCGCGGAGCACGGCGCACCGCATCGACAAGGGCGGGCGAGGTGCCGTGAACGGCAATTGTGTTGTACTCGATATATAATTGTACTCAGTACATAAATTTACTATTCCCTATTCCATGATGTCAATCCCAGCAGATCGGCGCTCGCGCAAGCGCCTTGCCACTCGGCAGAATATTTCCAAGGTCGCCACCCGCCTGTTTCTCGAACGTGGCTTTGATCAGGTGACGGTGGACGAGGTTGCGAAGGCCGCCGATGTCGGTCGCATGACGGTGTTCAATTACTTCCCGCGCAAGGAAGACATGTTTTTCGATCGCGATGAAGAAGGGCGGGAACTTCTGATCGAGGCGCTACGGCAGCGAGCGGCCGACGTGTCACCGATCGAGGCTCTGCGCCGGCTCGCGCACCGGCTGGTGACCGAGCACAGTCCGTTTGTCGAGTTCTCCGCCGATAGTCATTTGTTTCTCGCTACGGTCGAAGCGAGTGAAACACTCAAGGCGCGGGCGCGGGCGATCCGCAACGAACTGACGCAAGCCCTGACGGAGGTGTTGGCCGAGTGCGTCGGGCGCGATCCGGCCGATGCGGACGCATATCTGGCCGTCAGTCTAGCGATGGCGACGGGGGCGGCGGCACTGCTGCAGGCGCACCGGGTGTTCCGCCTACAGCAGGACAGCGAGCAGGCCACGGCCGTGTTTCTCTCCATGGTGGAGAAAGGCGTCGCTGGTTTGAACGCCGCCCTGGCGGATACACCCTATGTCTGATCGGCGTAACCGCCCGGGTGCTTTTCTTGGGGAGATGTCAATCAGTGGTTATGGTCAGATATCCGTTGATTGGCATATTTCCCCGTTGCATGTGGTGCGATCCTGATCTGGATGAAATGGGAGGATATGAAGTTGCGTTTTATTCGGGATTTGTGATTGTTTTGTTCGGTTTTTTTCGTTTTATTATCTTTTTTGGCCGGGGGAATATATCAGCCATTATCCCTGCTATTGCTGCTCTAAAAAACCTGTCCTGTCATTTTTTGCGTTGTTGATTTGAATGGCATAACCAAGGCTTGTCCTGATTAATATTTCCATTTTATTTTTTCTCCCTGGTATTTTTGAATGCTATGGGTGCGGTATCGATATTGACAATTTGTGACAGCTGGACTGACACTTCAATAACCACTTTCTAAGAAATGGTATTTGGGCGATTAGCCGAAAATACCCGTCAATGAGGGGAGCGTCTTATGTCCAGTCTGCACCGGATGGCAGTTAAAACACGGTTGGCAATTGTTTTGCTGGTAGCGATCGTCTGTTTGATCGGACTGTCTGTTTTTGCCTTGTATAATTTGCGCGAGGTCGCGATGCAGGGGCATCGGGCGCGCTTGCAGCACCTCACCGAGTTGGCGACTGATGTGGTCAACAGCTATGTCAAACAGGCGCAGAGCGGCAAGCTCAGTACCGCCGAAGCGCAGCGTCGGGCGAAAGAGGCCGTGCGTGCCATGCGCTTCGAAAACGGCAACTATTTCTTCATCTACGATTTCAACGGTCAGGCACAAATGGTGGCCGGCTCGCCGCAGCTGGAAGGGCGCAATATGCTTGGCAAGACCGATGCCAAGGGCTATGCCCTGTGGGACAACATTGTCCGGCTGGGCAAGGATGGCGGCGGTTATCTTGATGTCTACTGGTTTCCGCGCGCCGGCAGTACCACCCCGTTACCCAAGCTCGGTTATATTGCCTCGGTGCCCGAATGGCAGTGGGCGATCGGCACCGGCGTCTATATCGATGACGTGAATCAGCTCCTGCTTGATCAGGCCATCCATTACGCCATCGGCGTTGCAGTGGCCTTGTTGTTGGCCGGTATCGTCGGGCTGGTGGTGGCGCGCAGCATCGTGCACCAGCTGGGCGGCGAGCCGGGCCAATTGATGGCGATCATGCAGCGGGCCGCTGCCGGTGACCTGAGTACCGGCTTCGAGGTGCGCGGCGGTGACGACAGCGTGCTCGCGCGCTTGAAGCAGATGCTGCAAGGACTCGGCAGTCTGGCGCAAAACGTGCGTCAGGCGTCGGCGGCGCTGGAAAGCAGCGCGAAGGTGGTGTCCGCCACCACGGCGCAGGTGCTGAAAATGGCCGGCGAGCAGGCCGACGGCACCAGCGCCATGGCGTCGGCGATGGAACAGATGACCGTTGCGATCAACCATATCGCCGATAATGCCCGCGATACCGAGGCGGATTCGAACGAGTCGGCCGAGCAGGCCGGTCAGGGCGCAGAACAGGCGCACCAGGCGGTTGAGCGCATTCGTGCGCTGGTGAGCACTGCACAGGCGGCCACCCAGAGCGTCAGCGGCCTGGTGTCGCGGGCCGACGAAATCGGTTCCATCACGTCGGTGATCAAGGATATCGCCTCGCAGACCAACCTCCTGGCACTCAACGCCGCCATCGAGGCGGCGCGGGCCGGCGAACAGGGGCGCGGCTTCGCCGTGGTGGCTGATGAGGTGCGCAAGCTGTCCGAGCGTACCGCCAACGCCACGGTAGAGATCGAGCAGATGATTCAGTCGATTCAGGGTGAAACCCAGTCGGCGGTTGCGCTATTGGGGCAGTCGGTGCCGCAGGCGCAAGATGGCGTCGCATTGACCGAGGCCAGTGCCACGCTGTTGCAGCAACTGCGTGCCAACCTGCATGTCACGCTGACCCGTGTGCGCGATGTGGCCGACTCGACCCGTGAGCAGAGTCAGGCCAGTACCGATGTCGCGCAGCAGGTGGAGCGCATCGCCAATGTGGTGCAGGGCACGCGCGATGCCATGGATCATGCCGCGCAGGAAGTGGCGCAGTTGCAAACGTTGGCGCAGTCCTTGCACCGCAGCGTCGAACAGTTCCAGGTCTGAGCGCATGGTTGGTCGTTGCGCGAGTGCCGCCCGTCTTTCAAGAGACGCCGGACGGGCGGAGCTCGCGCACGATGCGAGGCAGAAACGGCAACAGCGTCAGGGCGCGGGCCGCCATGAATGCCAGTAGCGCAAGCCACAAACCCCGGTTGCCGAATGTGCCGACCAGCAGCGATGCGGCACAGAAGAACAGTAGTAGCGAGACGGCCATCGCCTGCGCCAGCTCTCGGGTCCGTGTCGCGCCGATAAAGACGCCGTCGAGCAGGAATCCCCATACCGATACCAGCGGCAGGGCCGCCACCCATGGCAGGAAAGTCTGCGCATTGACGCGTATGGTGGTTTGATCGGTCAGCCGGTCGATGATCCAGGCCCCGGCGCTCCAGTAGATCAATGTGTAGCCGAGTGCGCCCAGTACCGACCAGAACAGATTGACCGTGACCGCCCGACAAAATGCGTCGCGGTCGCGCCTGCCGATGGCGGCGCCGGTCAGGGCTTCGGCGGCATGGGCAAAGCCGTCGAGTCCATAGGCGGTAAAGGTCTGGAAATTGAGCAGGAGTGCGTTGGCGGCGAGGATGGCATCGCCCTGGCGTGCACCGACATGGGCAAACCAGCCGAACGATGTCAGCAGGCACAGTGTGCGCAGGAACAGATCGCGGTTGACCGCTACCAGGCGCTTGAGCGCTACCGGTTCGACCACGCTGCGCCAGTCGGGCCGGCGCGGCCGCAGCGGCCACAGAATGAATGCGCCGATGACCAGACCGGCGATGTCGGCGGTGGCCGTCGCTGCGCCGATGCCGGCAATGCCCCAGCCGCAACCATGGACGTAGCCGAGTATGGCCAGCAGGTTGACGGCGTTGATCAACAATTGAATGAGTAGGGCGATGCGAACGCGCTGCACGCCGAGTAGGTAGCCGAGTACCACATAGTTGGCGAGTGCGAACGGTGCGGCGCCGATGCGTGCCTGGCAATAGCGGCGTGCGTTGTCGAGTACCGCGTCGCTGCCGCCGATGAGCGCGAGCGCATGGTGGATCAGCGGTTTCTGGCACGCGAAAATCAGTGTGCCGATGGCCAAGGCCAGCAGCAGGGCCCGTGCCACATTGGCGCGCAGTGCTTGCCCGTCCCCGGCGCCGTATGCCTGGGCGACAAGTCCGGTGGTGCCCATGCGCAGAAATCCGAAGCCCCAGAAAACGAAGTTGAAGAACAAACCGCCGATGGCGACGCCGCCCAGGTCGGCCGCGCTGCCCAGATGGCCTGCGACGGCGGTGTCGACGGCGCCGAGGATGGGCTGGGTGAGGTTGGCGAGCACCACGGGCAGCGCCAGCTGCAGTACGCGCCGGTGCCAGCCGCCGTGTGCGGGCAGCGGTTGTTCAAGCGCCACGGCGTTCCTGTACGCAGACCCATGGCGATACCACGACGGCCCAGAGCGGCGGCTGGCGCGCGGCGAAGTCGGCGGCGGTTCCGCTCGACATGCGGGTGACGGCGCCGGAGGCGAGCCATCCTGCCACGCGGCCCTGGTCGTCGTTGGCAATGGCTTCGGCGACGCTGACCAGATCGAGTGCAGGGGTGATCGCCAGCAGTTTGCCCTGGGCAAAGAAGCGTTCGAGTTCACTCCATTCGATTTGGGCGGTTTCGCCGAGCAGCTTGGTGTAGAGCAGGCTGGGGGTGTCGGTGTGCATGGTCGTATGGTGTTGGTTGAGGCCGATGTTATACCACGGAGGCCGGCGTCAGCGCAGCACGGGTGCAGTGGCCGATATTCAGAGGTCGAGGCGCAGGTTTTTCTGCACAAGGGCGATCAGCGCTGCCGGTACGTCTTCTTCGCGCGCAAGTCGCGGCCACTCGGCCACCGCGCTCTTGATTTCTTCAATGATCCGGTCGATCCAGCGCCGGGAAAATTTCGGGCTGAGGCGCTCCAGCGCATAAAAGTCGGCACGGACGAATTGGTCGCGTTTGCCGTTGATGCTGCAAGCGTGGCTGTTGATCCAGCGGCTGCCGGGTTTGTAGCTGTAGGCGATGTCGTAGGCGGGGGCCAGTGCCCATGGCTTGCCCTGATCGAGCAGGAAAGAAAAGTTCTTCGTGTGGTCGTCGTGGTTACGGGCGATGACGTTGAATGCCATGCGGCGGAACAGCTGTTCGGCGCTGGCGGCGTCGAGCTGCAGGCGTCGCAGGGTGGCGAAGATTTCTTCGTAGGAATACTGGCCGACCAGCTTGTAGCTGGCGTGAGCGAGCCCGTTGAGGGTCTGGACGTGTATCTTGCGGTTACCCTGACGGTCGAAGCGTCGGGTAAGAAAGTGGCGGCGCTTGCCCTCTTGCAGCAAATGGCAGGGCATCATGTCGATGTGGCATGCGGTAGCCATTTTGTAATAGACGTATTCCATTACGCCGTACCCCAGTGGGTCGCCGAATGTTTCCTGTCCTGTACGGTGCTCGGTGACGCCATCAAATTTGAGCAAGTAGTGATTAAAGCCTTCCGGTATCGTCGTCTGTCCGGAGCGCACCCTGCTGAAGTTTGCGTCGAATGCCAGAACGGCCTTGGGCCGGGCACCGCCTGCGCTGGTGCCGACCGACAATAACGCACGCATCGCGTCCCGATCTTCGGCGCCGCCGTCAGAAAGGGCGGCCTCGAATCGGCCGCGCTCATCCAGAATTTCCTGTGCGATGTTCACCAGTTCGCGCAGCGCAATATCCTGTTGCGCGTTCAGTTGCCGCTGGCGGGTCGATGGTGCGTATTCGAGCGCGCCCATGCCGCGGGTCCCTATGTATTGCAGGCGCTGCAGCGGGGTGATATCCACCGGAGATTTGCCCTGGCGTGCAACCCAGGCATCGAGAACGGCGTTGCCGAAATCATCCGGCAGCGAGTCGGCCAGCATGCCGGGCAGGCCCTTGAACGCGCCGGGTTCGAGTCCGGGAAATTGATAGACGCCTGGTCGCAGCGGCATGTAGAGCGGCGATAGCTCGACGCCGCGGGCCAAGAAGACGGGGTCGTATTCAAAGCTGCCGAGACCTGAGGTGGTGTCGAAGCTCAATGCCCCTGCATCGGCGCCCTGATAACGGACGCGGATGACCTCCATTACCATCCGAGATCCTTTTGCGGCGACGGGCGACTACCGGTCTTGCCGGTTGCGTGCTTGCGTTGCCGCCCCTGCAGTCTGGCCAGCTGGATCGGAGACAGCGGGGGTTCGGGCAGAAAGTTGTTCAATTGTTCGGCAAGCTGCAGCGCGCATAGCAAGGCGACGAAATTTTGCAGCTGCGCTTTGCCGGCTTCGGCGTTGACGACGGCCTGGCGCGACAGGCCGGCTTTTGCTGCCAGTTCGTCCTGGGTGAGGTTGCGATTGAGTCGTGTTTGCTTAAGTCGTTGCCCCAGCGTGGCGGCTGCGCTGGCTGGGGACGTGGTGGCGGTGATTGATGTGCTCATTGGTTTGTATCCAAATAGCTATGTTTCAAGCGAAATATAGCACTAGTGTATTTGTTTGGACACAAATAACATTAATAGTATTTATGTTTTATTTGTATCTATTTAAATACAAATAAAACATCCGCGCTCTGTTTGTCGTTATTTAACGTTATTTTAGCGTGCTCGTGACTAGGCCACCATGACGAATGCTTCGGGCAGCTGCCCGCGGACGGATGCGAGAAATCCTGCCGCGGCCGGCTCGGACAGCAGAACGGCGTTGAAACGCATCCAGTCACAGGTCTGCGGCTCAAGCAAAAACGGCTCTCCGGGCGCGATGGTCAGGCCGTGCTGCGCGGCCTGCGTGCGAACGTGTGCGGCTTTCACTCCCGGTAGGCGCGCCCAGAGGTTGTAACCGCCTTCTGCCCCGGGAAACACTTCCCAGCCGCTGCATTGCAATAGCGTGATCGCCAGTCCGAAGGCGCGACCGATCTTGTGCTGCAGGCGATCGCAGTGGCGCGCATACATGCCGCTTTCCAGTGCATTGGTGACAATGCTCTCCGCCAACCGGTTGCCGCCAAGAGAGGTGAGTGCCTTCAATTGTGTCAGACGCTGGACCATTTCCGTGTTGGCGGCGATCCAGCCGACCCGCAGTGCGCCGGATATCGTTTTGGAAAAGCTGCCGATATACAGAACCCGCTCCATGTGGTCGAGCGCGGCGAGGCGCGGGGTCGGTATGCTTTGGAAGTCGGCATTGACATCGTCCTCGACGATCCAAAAGCCGTGCTGATGCGCAAGCTGCAGCAGTCGTGTTGCTGTCTGTGATGACAGATTGCTGCCTGTGGGGTTGTGCAGTGCGGAGTTGAGGAAAAAAGCCTTGGGGCGGTGGTGCTGCAAAATGGCAGCTAGCGCGTCGATATCCGGGCCGTTGTGCCGGCGCGGAATGGCCATCAGTCTGACCCCGTGGCATTGCAGCATGCCGATTAGATTGAAATAACCCGGGTCTTCCACCAGGACCAGATCTCCTGCCTGCAGCAGTGTGCGCGCCACCAGATCCAGCGCATGGCTGGCGCTGGCGGTAGTGACGATCTGTGCCGGCGTTGCCTCCACGCCGACCCGCTCCATGCGCCGGCTGATCTGGGTGCGCAAGGCCGGTGCGCCTTCCAGCGCCGCATAGCCGGTCAGACAGTCAGGGTCGATGCGCATTGCCTGACGTGTCAACTGGGCCAGTGCCTCGCTCTCGCGCCAGGTCATGGGAATGAAACTTTCGGACAGATGCAGTGGCATGCTGCTCTCGCCGTCTTCTTGGGGGCGACTTTCTTCCTGGGAGAAAAATTCTGACAGGCGCGCCCCCTGGTTGATGACGAAAAAGCCCGCGCCGGGTTGCGCTTGCACCAGTCCGCGCGCGACCAGCAGGTCATAAGCCTCCAGAATGGAGGATCTACTGATTTTCTGTACTTCGATCAATTGGCTGATCGAGGGCAGGCGGGCACCTGCCGGCAGTTCTTGATGCCGGATCATGTGCTCGAACTGGCGTGCAAGCTGTGTGGCTGGTGACTCCGACCAGGATGCATCGATACATGAATTCATTCCGCCGCTCCCGAAGTGTGCAGATTTCTTCATGAGCATTTCATAAAAAAATCCGAGGCACTGTTTATTCCACATTTTCTTCTGCACTGCAACAATCACGCCGCATCAGCGCGGCAGCAAAGCATCGGAACGGGAGTGGCATCAGGGTGGAAAGAACGGGTGCACGGCACTGCGGCGCGCCGCGGCGCATTTGTCGCGTATTTGCGACGAAACGGCCTGGCCGTGCATTCCGCGCGGTTAACGTCCCGCTCGTGCTGCCAGTGCCGGCGGGTAACGGTCGCCTTGTGCCTGCAGGTGTGTCAGTGCATCGGCCATGTGTTGTAGCTCGTCATCGCTCAGTACGATGTCTGTTGCGGCCAGGTTTTCTTCCAGTCGCTGCGGTTTGGTGGTGCCGGGAATCGGTACGATCCATGGCTTTTGCGCCAGCAGCCAGGCCAGTGCGATTTGTGCCGGCGTGGCATTGCGCGGTGCGGCGATTTGTCGCAGCAGTTCGACGAAGACCTGGTTGGCTGTCTGGGCTTCCGGCGTGAAGCGCGGCACGATACTGCGGAAATCCTCTTTTGCAAAGCTTGTGCCGCTGTTCATGGCGCCGGTGAGAAAACCTTTTCCCAGCGGGGCGAAGGGCACAAAGCCGATGCCCAGCTCTTGCAGCATCGGCAGGATTTCCCGTTCCGGCTCGCGATACCAGAGCGAGTATTCGCTCTGCAGCGCTGCGACCGGGTGTATCGCGTGGGCGCGGCGGATGGATTGCGCGCTCGCTTCCGACAGACCGAAATGCCGCACCTTGCCAGCCTCGATCAGTGTCTTGACGGTGCCGGCGACATCTTCCATCGGCACGGCCGGGTCGACGCGGTGCTGGTAGAACAGATCGATGTGATCGGTGCGCAGGCGTTTCAGCGCGGCGTCACAAACGGCGCGGATGCGTTCCGGTCGGCTGTCCATGCCTTTGTGCGTGTCGCCGTCGCGAAAACCGAATTTGGTGGCGATGACCACCTGGTCGCGCATCGGCGCCAGTGCCTCGCCGACGATTTCTTCGTTGCTGAATGGACCGTAGGCCTCTGCAGTGTCGAAAAAGGTGACGCCACGGTCGAACGCGGTGCGAATCAGTCGGATCGCTGCCGTTTTGTCGATGGATGTGCCATAGCCGAAGTTGAGGCCCATGCAGCCGAGCCCGAGCGGCGAGACATGCGGACCATTGCTGCCCAATTGGCGTGTGCCGAGTGTTTTCATGATGTTTTCCTGTCGTTGCTCTCAGATGTCGAGCTTCCGCTCGCTCATCCATTTGACGATGGCCGGGTCTCGGTGCGAAAAGAAGCAGCTCTGGCCGGTTTCGAGCTTGGCGATGGATGCCATGTCTGTCGCATCGAGCACAAAGTCGAAAATTGCCAGATTTTCTGCCATGCGCGCCTGGTGTACGGATTTGGCCAGCGCGACGATGCCGCGCTGCACCAGCCAGCGCAGCACCACCTGGCCTGCCGATTTACCATGTCGCGCGCCGATGTCACGCAATACCGCGTTGTCGAACAACTGGTTGCGCCCCTCGGCGAATGGCGCCCAGGCCTCTGCCTGCACGCCGAGTCCGCGCATGAAATCGGTGCTGTCGGCTTGCTGGTGAAAGGGGTTGACCTCGATCTGGTTGACCGCCGGTGTGATGTCGTTGAACGCGGCGATGTCCATCAACCGGTCGGGATGAAAATTGCTGACGCCGATTGCGCGCAACTTGCCGGCCCGATGCGCTTCTTCCATTGCGCGCCAGGAGCCGTGCACGTCGCCGAACGGCTGGTGGATCAGGTACAGATCGAGATAGTCCAGCCGCAGTTTTGCCAGCGACTGATCAATGGCCTGCAGTGTCTGCTTGTAGCCGGTGTGTTGCACCCAAAGCTTGCTGGTGACGAATAATGCTTCACGAGCAACGCCGCTGACGCGCAACGCACGGCCGACTGCTGCTTCGTTCATGTAGGACGCGGCGGTGTCGATCAGGCGGTAACCGGTGTCGATAGCCTCGATGACGCTGCGTTCGCAGCTCTTTTCGTCGGCGATCTGGTAGACGCCGAAGCCGAGAATGGGCATTTCGACGCTGTTGTTCAATCTGACATATTGCATATCGTGGTTCTCCAAAGATTGCGTTCAGTCTAGATCGATTATTGACATGCTAATAGCGGGTAATTTCTTGATTGATTGGCAATAAAAAAATGATAATCGCGGCGGAGGATTAAAGATGGCGATCAACGAATTGCGCACGATATCAATTTTTGTCACGGCCGCAGAGCAAGGCAGTCTGCGCAAGGCTGCAGCCGTGCTCGGCATTGCCCCGCAAGCGGTGAGCCAGGCCCTGGCGCAGCTCGAGCGACATCTGGATGTGCGGCTGATTCACCGCACGACACGGGTGATGTCGTTGACTGACGAAGGGAGGCAGTTTCTGGAGGCCGTGCGGCCGACACTGTACGGTTTGCAGCGCGCGATGGAAGGTGCGCGACGAGCCAGGGAGGAGATCGCCGGCCCGCTGCGCATTGTCGGGCCGCGCTCGGCATTTCACAGTGTGCTATGGCCGCTACTGGATGAATTCTGCCAGCAGTACCCAGCCATCATGCCCGATGTAAAGCTGGAGGATCGGGTCGGCAACTGGGTCGAGGATCGGGTCGATGTCGGCTTTCGTCTGGGCGCTTCCGCGCATGAAGGCGTAATTGCTCGACGCTTGTTCCCCTTGCAACTCGTTATCTGCGCCTCGCCCGACTATTTGCGTCTGCACGGCGTGCCGCTAACCCCCGAGGCCTTGGCCGCGCACCGCTGCAGCGTGTTTCGTCGCCCGGATTCCGGCGCCATCGTGCCGTGGCGGATCCGGGTCGGTAACGACACGGTCGAGCAGTTGATGGTGCCTGCAGTCAGTAGCAACGACGAAATGCTCGAGCTGCAGGCGGTGCTGTCGGGCCGGGTGATCGGCCAGTTGGCCGGGGTGACGGCTGCGCCGTATGTGCGTTCGGGGCGGCTGGTGCCGCTGCTGATCGACCATATTCCCGATTACGCCAGCTATTTCATCTATTTCGGCAGTCGTACCGCGCTACCGGCGCGGGCACGTGCCTTCATCGATCTGGCTGTGGCGCGGCTGAGCGATAACCCCGCCTATGTGTTGAGCGAGCCGGAATTGCGTGCCGCGCAAGCGCGACCGGTTTGAGGCAGGCTCAGATTGCACAGGCCGGTGCGGTACGGTTCAGTATCGCCGTGACCGCCTGTCCGCCGAGCTCGCGCACGATGGTTTGCTGCAGTGCATTCATGGCCAGGGCCAACTCGGCCTGCCGCGCGGCATCCACCAGCTCCATATAGAGCACGATATTGCGTGCCCGATGGGTGATCTTGGTGCGCTCCGCCTCACGCCATAGCCAGCTTCGGACGACGGCCCCGTCGTCGTCGCGGTAGATCAGTTCGCCTTCGCGCGGGGGCGTGTTCTCCTCGTCGCCCAAGGCGACAAAGTGTTCGTCGCCACGGGCAAAACCAAGCACCATATCGCCGTGGATGCAGTCGAGGTCTTCGCCGCCGCAGGGAATGAGGTGGCCGAGTGACACTGCGTTGTAGATGTCGACCGCCGGGTTGATCGATTTGATGTCATCGCCTTTCTTCAAGCGCTTCGCCATCGCCTCAATCGACGCCAGGCACCCTTTTTTCCGTTTGATCTGCTTCATCGCCTGGCTATAGGCATCGATGTGCGGCGGCAGTGTGTCTGAATGCGCCAGCGTCTCCCGCAACGCGCTGCAGGCCGCCTGCAACATCGCCGCACGGCCGCCGTCGCTGTTGTCGATGCCGTTGAAAACCATGACGGCGATCTGTAGTGCAGGGAACAGTTCGAAGACGCCATTCTCGATGCGGAAATTTCTTTGTGGGTCGCTCATGGGTGCCAGGTCTCCTCGATGGACGCGTCGTTTTTTTCGCGTTGCAGCAGCATGATACCCGCGCGGCGTTTTATATTGCTTCAGGTGTGTCCCGTTTTTCAGGAGGAGTCATGGCTATTCATCAGGCAGCACAGGGCGGTTTCTCGGCCGAGTCGGGCAAATATGAAAGCGGCCGGCCGGAGTATCCGCAGGAATTACTCGGATGGTTGGCCGATGTGCTCGCCATCGGCGCCGGTTCTCGGGTGGTTGATCTTGGTGCCGGTACCGGCAAGTTCACCCGGCTGCTGATGCGTAGCGGCGCTGCAGTCACGGCGGTCGAGCCGGTCGAGGCGATGAGGGCGCACATCGACCGGCATGCGCCGGGTGCGCAAGTCCTGTCAGGCACGGCGGAAGCCATCCCGCTTGATGCGGCCGAGGCTGATGCGGTTGTCTGTGCGCAAGCTTTTCACTGGTTTGCCAATGAACGGGCCTTGCAAGAAATCCATCGCGTGCTCCGCCCCGGTGGGCGGTTGGGACTGGTATGGAATGTGCGCGACGAATCGGTGGACTGGGTCGCTGCGATCACGGAGATCATTACTCCCTATGAAGGCAATGCGCCCAGGTTTCACACCGGGCGGTGGCACGAGCCGTTTGTGGCGCAGTCGCTGTTCGAGGCGCCGAGCTGTACGGTTTTTCCGCATGCGCATATCGGTAGTTTCGAGCAGGTGGTGATCGACCGTTTCCTGTCCGTGAGTTTTGTCGCGGCACTGCCCGAGGCGGACAAGCGAAAGGTTGAAGAGCGACTGCGTGCGCTGCCGCAGCGCTTTCCGGTGCTGGCCCAGGCGCAGATCGCCTTTCCGTACCGGACGGAAGCCTGGCTTTGTCTGCGCAAGGGGTAGAACTGCCCAAGCCTGTAGTTTGCCGTCGCATATGAGAGACGCATGGAGGTGTTGTCTAAGTTAGAATTGTCTGAATTAGCTGCCGCCAGGCCACTGGCGTGAAGTCTGCGGGCGACAGGCCTGGTCATGCGGCACATCCGACCAAGACAGTTGCGATGGTATGCATGGAGGTGTGCAGATGGATAGCTTCGATTTTTACAACCCGACTCGCATCGTGTTCGGCCAGGGACGAATCGCCGAACTGGACGCGTTGCTGCCGCGCGATGCGCGCATCATGGTTACGCTGGGCGGCTGTAGCGCGGAGAAAAACGGTGTGCTGGCCCAGGTCCGGCAAGCGCTCGGCAAGCGTAATGTCGTCGAATTCAAGGGCATAGAGCCCAATCCCCTGTATGAAACCCTGCTGGAAGCCGTGCAGCTTGCCCGGCGCGAGCATATCGATTTTCTGCTGGCGGTCGGCGGCGGTTCGGTCATCGACGGCAGCAAATTCATTGCGGCGGCTTTGCGCTATCCGACCGAACCGTGGGAAATCATCGAAACCAGGGGGCGGCACGTCAGCGACGCGGTGCCGTTGGGGGTGGTACTGACCTTGCCCGCTACCGGTTCGGAGATGAACCGCAGTGCCGTCATCAGTCGCAGATCCTCGGGGGAGAAGCTGGAGTTTTCATCGCTGCATGTGTTGCCGAAATTCTCTGTGCTCGATCCGACAACGGGTTTCAGTCTGCCAGCACGGCAAACCGCCAACGGAGTGGTCGATGCATTTGTCCATGTGGTCGAGCAGTATCTGACCTATCCGGTCGACGCCAGGGTACAGGACCGGTTTGCCGAGGGGCTGATGCTGACGCTCGTCGAAGAAGGGCCGCGGGCGCTGGCCGAGCCGCAGAACGAAGCGGTGCGCGCCAACATCATGTGGGCGGCGACCATGGCGCTCAACGACCTGATCGGCGCTGGCGTGCCGCAGGACTGGGTGACACACAATATCGGCCACGAAATCACCGCCACCCACGGGCTCGACCATGCCCAGACGCTGGCCGTGGTGTTGCCGTCGCTATTGCAGGAAACGCGGGTGCTCAAGCATGCCAAGCTGGTGCAATATGCGCGACGTGTCTGGGGCCTGGATGGTGAGGACGAAGAGGCGCTGATCGATGCGGCGATCGCCGCGACGCGCGACTTTTTCGAACGCATGGGCATCCATACCCGACTGTCGGACTACGGGCTGGATGACAGCAGCCTCGTGGCGATGACCGGCCGGCTGCATGGGCATGGCTATCATTCGCTCGGTGAACATCGCGATATTCCGTTGGATATCGGCCGCGTGCTGCGCAACGCGCTGTAAGCCATTGCCGGACGATGCGGCGCGTCGCCGCTCAGGGCGCGGTGTGTCCGGCGCGGCGCGTTCCGTCAGGTGCCGGTTCGTTGTCCTCGGCCGCTCTGCTGCAGGCGGCCTTGCCGGCATTGGCCAGCGCCATGCCCAGCAGCAGCAGCGCAACCCCCATGCAGCGGATGCGGCCCGGCGCCTGATCTTGTCTGTGCCAGTCGAGCAGGACGGCGAACAGCATCTGCCCGCCGATGACCAGCAAGGAGGCGCGCATTGCGCCCAGGCGGGTGAAGACAAAGCTGTTGACCGCGACAAACAGTGCGCCGAAACAGCCGCCCAGATAGGCGGTCACGGGCAGCGGCGCGGTGATGGTGTGTGGCCAGCCGGTGCCGATCAGCATCAGGCTCAGCAAGAGAAATCCGCCCAGATGGTTCCATAGGGAGGCGCGGAAGGCGCCGGCATTGACGCTCAACTGTCCGTTCAGGGCGCGGCTCAGACCGATCACCATGCCATTGAGCAGTGCCCAGAAGATGCATGCGGTCATCAAATGCGCTCCCCGAAGATGATCATTCCGCTGCCGGCCAGTATGCAAGCCACTACCAGCAGGTCCTGCGGGCGCAGGCGCCGCACCGGCACCCGCAACCAGCCGAAATGATCGGACAGCATGCCGAACAGAACTTGCCCGACCATCATCAGCGCGATGGCGCCGGACAGAGATAAAGGGCCGTTGACGGTGACGGCGGCAAGAATGACGGTGAATGCGCCCGGAACGCCGCCGAGATAACTCCAGCGTGGTGACGGCGCGCTTGCGGCCGGTCGGGCGGGGGGGCTGGCGATGAGCGGAAGCGATAGCCGCAGCAGGGCGAATGCCGCCAGCGTGCCGACGCCATGGGCGACCCAGGATGAAAAAACCGCACTGGTATGCCGCGCCAGTGTGCCGTTGTAGTCGACCATCATGGCGAGCAGTACGCCGCCGGCGATGGCGAGCAGCCCGTCCTTCAATTGCTTCAACATGCTGTTCTCCGCGATGCGATTGGAGCGGGAAATTAGCATTGCCGGCTTGGCAAGCGGTATGACAGATGTCACAGTTGCCGGATTGATCCAACCCACTGCCTGCCATGAATGAACGCATTGCCGATTACTATCGCCGTTACCGGCTGGACCGTCTGATTCCTCCGGCGCTGATCGGTCATTTCACCTTGCGGCATTACGACAAGGGGCGGCCGATCTGTGAGATCGGCCAACCGATTGATGCGCTGGCCTTCCTGGTCGACGGGCGCGCCAAGGTGTTCATGCCGATGGAGAATGCCCGCCAGTTGCTGTTGTGCTTTTACGAACCGCTGCAGGTGCTGGGAGATCTGGAGATTTTCGAGGCGGCGCCGCAGACCGTGACCGGGGTCGAAGCGCTGACCGCTTGTGAGTGTCTGCAACTGAAACGTGATGTCGTGCTGACTCATCTGGCCGACAATCCGGTTTTTTTACGCCGGATGTGCCTGTCGTTGGGGCGCAAGCTCGGGCGGGTTAACCGCAATAGCGCGCTGAATATGCTGCATCCGCTCGAAAACCGTCTGGCCAGCTACATTCTCGGCACTGCAAGCCGTGACGGCAGCGCACTAATGGTGTTTTCCGGCAATCTGACGCAGATCGCCGATTTTCTCGGTACGAGTTTTCGTCATGTGCACCGCACCTTGCAGCGGCTGTGCGCGCAGGGCGTGCTCGCCAAGCAGAAAACGACTTACATCATTCTCGACGAGGCGGCGCTGCGGCAACGTGCGGTCGGTATTTTCCAGGCGCCTCACGCACTGGATGACTAGCGGGCGCCTGTCAGGCGTTTTCGCGCATCAGGCGGTTGACGGCCGCGGTCGCGGCGGCGCTTGCCGCCGGCGCATGTTGTGTGCGTTGCGGACCGCGCGGGCCATAGTCGAGCTCGGCGACCATCGGGCCGAAGCTGCGCAATGCCGGCGGCGCATCTTGCGGGTCGAGGTGCAGCTCGATGAGGCAGGCGCGTGTGCCGGATTCGGCTTCTTGCAAGGCGGCTTCCAGCTGTGTTTCGTCGTGGACGTGCGCGACAAACACTTCCGCGTCCGGGGCGAACGCATCCGGCAGGCGGGTGTAGTCCCAGTTGGCGATGTCGTTGTAGTCGGCGTTCATGCCGAGGATGTAGCGCTCGATGGTGTAGCCGCGGTTGTTGAGCACGAAGATGATCGGCTTGAGCTTGCGGCGCAGGATGGTCGACAGTTCCTGCGCCGTCAGTTGCAGGGAGCCATCGCCGATCAGCAGGATGTGGCGCCGCTGCGGTTGCGCCGTTTGCGCACCAAGCAGGGCCGGCAGGGTGTAGCCGATGGAGCCCCAGATCATTTGCGAGATATAGCTCGTGCCATCCGGCAGGCGCACGCCGGTCATGGCGATTGCCGAGGTGCCATTTTCGGCGATCACCACATCGCCGCTGCGGAAGAAATGCTCCATTCGTGTCCATAGCCGTGCCTGGGTCAATGCCGTGGCGGCCTTTGCCGTCGCAAGCGGCGTCTGCTCGCGTGGCGGACGGCCGATGGCGGGGCGTTCGGCGACCAGTTCGATGACCCGCTCGATCAGCGTGCGGGCAGTCACCCCTTCATAGACGTCTCCGTCGATCACGACCGCATTGCCGCGGATATAGACATTGGCCGCGACCGGTAGCCCTGCCGGGGAAATCATCGGGCTCGATTCGACATAACAGGGTGCGGTGGCGATCAGGCAGTCGGAGCGCTCGACGGCTGCGGCGACCGCAGGCGACGATGCGTTGCCGTTGTAAATGCCGAGATACAGCGGGCTGTTTTCCGACAGCATGCCCTTGCCGGTGCGGAAGGCTGCATAGGGAATCTGCTGCTTGTCGGCCAGTCGTGCGAGGCCGGCACAAATGGCCGAGCGGTCTGCATCCATGTCGATCAGCAGCGTTGGCCGCTGTGCTTCGCCGAGCAGTGCGGCGATGTGCTGCGCGGCGGATTCCTGTCGCTCGGGATCGCTGGCCGGCAAGGCCAGCGACAGCCGGTGTTCCGGAACGTCCACCATCAGATAGGAGATGTTGGACGGCACCTGGATGTAGACGGGCATTTTTTCGCGCCAGCAGTTGAGCAGGGCGCGGTCCAGCTCTTCTACTGCATTGGCCGGGGTTAGTCTGGCCTGTGCGACGGTGAATTCTTTCAGGCAGTTGCGCACATTGTCGAAGTTGCCTTCCGCAAGCGAGTGATGCACGCGCAGCCGACCTTCCATCGCATACAGGGGCGGGGTGCCGGAGATAAAGACGACCGGTACATGTTCGGCGCAGGCGCCGGCGATGCCGCACACTGCGCTCAGATCGCCCACGCCATAGGTGGTCAGCAGTGCGCCGGCGCCATTGAGGCGCGCATAACCGTCTGCGGCATAAGAAGCGTTCAGCTCATTGCAGGTGCCAACGAATTCGATGCCGTCGACCTCGCGGATCTGCTCCAGCAATTGCAAATTGAAGTCGCCCGGCATGCCGAATACATGGGCGATGCCCATTTGCCGCAAGCGCAGAAACAGAAACTGACCGATCGACATCTTCATGCGAAATTCCCCTCATTCACCAGTGGTTTATTACTTGGTTCTGTATGTAACTTCGCAATAGTTTAATGCTTTTTGTGCATAACAATGATACATAAAATCATTAATATGAATTCGTTTGCCATAAACAAATAAAAAAATACGAAATCAAGAAATGAAAGTGCGCGGTGGCGGCTTTATTCGCGGGCGCATTGCCGCCGCACCCGGCGCGTTTGGCTCGGGTGCGGCGATGTGGCGGAGTGGGAATGGGGGTTATTGGTCGACGAGGCGGAACTGCAACGGCTTGGATAGCGTCTTGCGCACCGGACATCGGTCCATGACGGCCAGCAGACTGTCGCGTTGCGCCGGTGACAGCTCGCCGTGGAACTGGGCGCTGTATTCGAATACCGGGTGCTCCGGGTCGCTGCGATCCAGCGACACCTGCACGGCGACATCGGCGAGCGGAATTTCCTTGCGCTCGGCGACCATGCGCAGGGTCATGTTCATGCAGCTGGCCAATGCGGCCTCGAGCAATTCGTGCGGACGAAAGCCGTGGCCCGTGCCGCCCTTGTCGGCGCTTGTGTCGGCTTGGGAAGCCGCTTCGCCGTTGGTGAATTTCGTCTGATATTTCCTGGCCTGACTGTCGGTCTGAATCATGACGAAACCTCTTGTCGAAGGAGATGATGCGTCATTGTATCGCCGCGCGGCCCGGCGTGGGCTGCCGGTTTGAGGTGGGCGGGTGGCCGGATGGGCGAGAAAAAGGGGACATGCTGCCATGTCCCCTTTGCGCTGCGTGCCGCGAAGTTCAGGCGTCGATCGGCCGCTTGAGGAGGCGCAGCAGCAGCGCGGTCACGACCGTGCCGGCCACCAGGCAGACCACGTACATCGCCAGATGTGTCACCGCGTTCGGAATCGGCAGGATGAAGATGCCGCCGTGCGGCACGCGTTGTTCGACACCAAAGGCCATCGACAGCGCACCGGTCAGCGCCGAGCCGCCCATCAGGGCCGGGATGACGCGCAGCGGGTCGCGCGCGGCAAACGGAATGGCCCCTTCGGTAATGAACGAGATGCCCAGTACCGCCGCAGCCTTGCCGGCCTCATGCTCTTCGCGGGTGAAACGGTTGGCGAACAGGATGGTGGCGAGCGCGATGCCCAGCGGCGGCGTCATGCCGGCCGCCATGGCCGCCGCCATCGGCGTGTAGACCTGGCTGGCGATCAGCGCGGTACTGAAGGTGTAGGCCGCCTTGTTGACCGGGCCGCCCATGTCGAAGGCCATCATGCCGCCGATGATGGCGCCGAGCAGGATGGCGCTGGAGCCTTGCATGCTCTTCAGCCAGGCGGTCAGGGCCGCCAGCGCGCCGGCGACCGGCGTGCCGACTACATAGATCATCAGCAGGCCGACCAGCAGTGAGCCCAGCACCGGCAGGATCAGCACCGGTTTCAGACTGTCCAGATTGCGGTGCAGCTTGATGTGGCGGTTGAGCCAGTCGGTGCCGTAACCGGCGATGAAGCCGGCGACGATGCCGCCGAGAAAGCCGGAGCCGAGACTGCCGGCAAGCATGCCGCCCACCATCCCGGGGGTGATGCCGGGGCGGTCGGCAATCGAGTAGGAGATGTAGCCGGCCAGGATCGGCACCATCAACGCGAACGACGACTTGGCGCCGATCTGGAACAGTGCCCAGGCCAGCGTGCCCTTGTTGCTGTCGTTGAAGGCGTAAATGCCGCCCAGCGCGAATGCCAGTGCGATCAGGATGCCGCCGGCCACCACGAAGGGCAGCATGAACGACACGCCGGTCATCAGGTGTTTGTACGGGCCGCTGCGCTGCGCGCTCATCTCGGCCTTGGCCGCCATGGTCCGGTCGATCAGCGCCTCGTCCGCCGCGACGGCATGGCGTGTTTGCGCGCTCTCTATCGCTTTTTTCACCAGGCCTTCACCGTCGGAGATGGCCTGCTTGGTGGTGGCGAGGTGAATGCGTTTGCCGGCAAAGCGCGCCTGGTCGACCTGGGTGTCGGCCGCGATGATCACCAGATCGGCGGCGGCGATGTCTTCGGCGCTGAGCGTGTTTTGCGCGCCGACCGAGCCTTGCGTTTCCACCTTGATGCGATGGCCGAGACGGGCAGCGCCCTGCGCCAACCCCTCTGCTGCCATGAAGGTATGCGCGACACCCACCGGGCAGGCGGTAATGCCGACGAGGAACAAGCCTTCTTTGGCCGGCTCGGCGGTTTTGGCCGGTGCAAATGGCGCATCCGGGTCCTGCAGCGCGTCGTCGAGTGACAGCAAGCGCGACCGGATCGCACCAAAACGACCGTCGTCACGACCGCCGACGAACAACACTTCGTCGGCCGCGGCGATGGTGGCGCTATCCAGGGCCGGATTGCCGTTCACTTCGACCGACAGGGTGTGCCCCGTCCGTGCGGCGGCCTGTTTCAGCGCCTCGGCAGCCAATAGCGCCTGGGTCGGGCGATCTGGCTGGCTGATGACTACTACCAGATGTGACATGACTTTTCTCCTCCGTGTCGTAAGTGCATCGTGAGTCAAACGCCGAGGCGGGTCAGGCTGACCTCGTCCGCCAGGCGGTTGACGACGGTGATTTCTGGCAGATGCGGGCCGAGATGGGTGAGCTTGCCAGCCGCAAAGGCCAGTGCAAGCCGCATGCTGCGTTCCCAGTCGCGCCCTTCATGTTGGGCTGCGATCCAGCCGGCCAGCAACGCGTCGCCGGCGCCGACGCTGCTGACCGGGCGGAATGGCGGCAACTGTGCCAGCCAGGCGCCAGGCGCGCCGACGAACAGCGCACCTTCTTCCGCCAGCGAAACGACCACCTGGCGTACGCCCTGTGCGAGCAGGGCGCGGGCTGCCGTCAGCACGTCCCCGAGCGTTGGCAGCGGATGACCTGCCCACTGTTCGAGTTCATGGCGGTTCGGCTTGATGCAATAGGGCAGGCACTGGCCCGCCAGTGCCTGGCGCAGTGCTTCGCCGCTGGTATCGAGCACCACCCGCGCGCGGTCTCCGGTCAGTCGTGCGCACAAGGTGGCGTAACTGTCGTCGGGCAATCCGCCGGGCAAACTGCCTGACAGTACGATGAAACGGCCCGGTTCGCTCAGATCGTCTAGGGTGTCGAGCCATTCCTGCCAGGTGGCGGGAGGCACGGCTGCACCGGGCAGATTGATGTCGGTGGTGGCGCCGTCGGCGGCGCTGACCAGTTTGATGTTCACCCTGGTCGCACCCGGCTGGTAGACGAAACGGCCACCGATGCCTTTGTCGTGGAACAGTTGTGCGAAAGGCGCGGCGTTGTCGCGGCCGAGAATGCCGGTAGCGATGACCGGCGTGCCCCAGTCGGCGAGACAGCTGGCGACATTCACGCCTTTGCCGCCGGGGTTGGTGGCGGTGCTTTCGGCGATATTGACCGCGCCGTGGGTGAGCGTCGTGAGTGCTACGGTCTGGTCGATGGCCGGATTGAGCGTCACCGTGATGACAGGGGGATTCATTCTGCGCCTCCGGCAAGCGCACGTACTTCGGCCGCGCCGTCGCAGTCGAGTGCCTTGAGCGCCAGCGCTTCGAGCGCATCGAATCGACTGGCGCGCAGCCGCGCCTTGACCGCAGGAACGTCGCCCGGGCTCATCGACAGCTCGTCGACGCCCAGCCCGCACAGCATTGCGGCACCGAGCGGGTCGCCGGCGAGACCGCCGCAGACGCCGGTCATGATGCCTGCCGCCTTCGCGCCCTGTACCGTCTGGCGAATCATGCGCAGGACTGCCGGATGCAATGCATCGGCTTCGGCGGCGAGCGCCGGGTGTTGCCGGTCCATGGCCAGTACGTATTGGGTCAGGTCGTTGGTGCCGATGGAGAAAAAGTCGGCATGGCGCGCCAGCCGGTCGGCCAGCGCGGCGGCGGCCGGCACTTCGATCATGATGCCGAGCGGTACCGTCGGCGCATCGAGTTCTTTACGGATCGTCTCGCAAGCTTCGCGCAAGGCGATGAGTTCGGCCACCGAGGTGACCATCGGGAACATCACCGACAGTTTGCCGTGCGCCGCGGCACGATAGAGTGCGCGCATCTGGGTTTGCAGCAGGTCGCGGCGGCGCAGCAGCAGCCTCGCGCCACGTACACCGAGGAAGGGGTTGTCTTCGTCGTCGAGGCCGAGCCAGGGGGCCTGCTTGTCGCCGCCGATGTCCAGCGTGCGCACAATCAACGGTCGGCCGGCGCAGGCTTCGACCATGGCACGGTAGGCCGCGTACTGTTCTTCTTCGTCCGGTGCGCTGCCGCGTTCGAGGAACAGGAATTCGGTGCGCATCAACCCTACGCCCTCGGCGCCGGCCTGCCAGGCGGCGGCAGCCTGGTCGGCACGGTTGATGTTGGCGGCGACTTCCACCTTGCGGCCGTCCAGGGTCAATGCAGGTTCGGCAGCGGCACGTCGCTCGGCGTCGCGCGCTTCAGTCTGCTTGGCGATCCACGCCTGCGCGGCGGCGAGGTCGGCGGCGGACGGGTCGATGTACAACTTGCCGCTTTGCCCGTCGAGAATGACCGTGGTGCCGTCGGCGATGGCCAGTAGCGGATCGCCTGCGCCGACGATGGCCGGCAGGCCCAGCGTGCGGGCGATGATCGCCGTGTGCGCGGTCGGGCCGCCGCGCGCGGTGCCGAGACCGAGAATACGGCGTGTGTCGAGCGTGGCGGTGTCGGAGGGGGCCAGATCGTCGGCGAGCAGGATGACGTTTTCCTTGGTGGCGGGTATGCCGCCGCCGGCGTATTCGGGGGCGAGTTCGCCCAGTACGCGCCGGCCGACGTCGCGCAGGTCGGCGGCGCGGGCGGCGAGCAATGCATTATCGAGCGAGGCGAGCTTGTCCGCCTGGGCTTCGACTGCCTGATGCCACGACCAGGCTGCGCCATGGCCTTCTGCCATCAAGCTACAGCAAGCGCCGATCAGGTCGGTGTCGGACAGCAGCGTCGCTTGGGCATGGAAGATCACCGCCGCATCTTCGCCCAGTCGCAAGGCCGTATCACTGGCGAGCGCATTGAGCGCTTCGCGCGTCCGTTCGAGTGCGGCTTCGAGGCGCGCGCCGGCGGCGGCGAGCGGTTCGGGATGGTCGGCGATGGTGCTCAGCGAGCGTGCCAGGCGATGGGTGACGCCGATGGCGAGCCCGGGGCTGGCGGCGATGCCCTGTGCGCCGATTTCGGCGTTTGCCGGTGTGAAGCCGGTGACGTTTGCCGCTTCGGCGGCGCGTTCGCGTGCGGCATTGGCGGCCGCATGCTCGTTGGCCACCAGACTTTGCATCGTTGCGAGCAATGCCGTCAGCGCTTCGGCAGCGTCTTCACCGTCGGCGGAGACCGTCAGGGTGTCCCCGTTCTCGACGCCGAGTTGCAGCAGGCCGACCAGCTTGCGCGCATCGGCGAACTCATCGCCACGGCGCACGCGCAGCGCGGCCTTGAACTTGCGCGCGGTTTGCACCCATACGCTTGCGGGCCGTGCGTGCAGACCGTTCGGATAATCGACGAACCATTGCGCGGCATGCGGCAAATCGTCTGCACCGCCGCTCTCCGGTGCTGCCGGGATCCCTGCGCTTGCGGCGTTGTCGTCGAGAGCCTGCAGGATCACATCGGCGTCTGCCGTGGTGAACAGACGTTGCATCAGTGCCTCGTCACCCATCATGCGGGTCAATTTGCGCAGGATCGCCAGATGCTCGTCTGAGCGGGCGGCAATGCCGACCACAAGGTGGACGCGTTCGCCGGGATTCCACTCCATGCCGCCCGGGACCTGCACGACGACGATGCCGGTGCGATGGATCAGATGGCGATCTTCGATCATGCCATGGGGGATGGCTACGCCATGGCCAAGAAAAGTATTGGAAACGTTTTCACGTTTTTCGAGGCTGAGGCGATATTCCGCCTCGGCGAGGCCGCTTGAAACCATCAGCTCCGCCACCAGGGAGATGGCCTCTTGCTTGTGGCTAACTGTTGATCCAATAATGATTTGTGGTCGAGATAGGGTGGCTGCCGGCATGATAGATCCTGCAAGAATGATATGGTCTGATATGATTGAAAACGATTACACACAAAAAGTCAATTTACGCGAGAAGGCGCCAAAAAGCTTAATGCGGTGCACAATACGGGCCAAAATAATGAAACTTATAGACTGGAGTTAGGCCGGATGAGCGCAAAAATCAAGGATGTCGCTGCACTGGCCGGGGTGTCGGTCGCAACGGTCTCTCGCGTTTTGGGGAGCGGACCGGTGAGCGCGGCGTTGCGCGAACGCGTCGAAGCTGCTGTGGCGCAATTGGGCTACCGGCCCAATCTTTCGGCCCGGCGACTGCGCTCGCAACACAGCCAGACGGTCGGACTCATTGTGTCGGATATTCGCAACCCGTTTTTTACCGCCGTCAGCCGCGCGGTCGAAGACGTCGCCTATCAGTCCGGCATGCGGGTGATTCTGTGCAATGCGGACGAAAATCCGGAAAAAGAATCGATGTATTTGCGGCTGATGCAGGAAGAGCGTGTCAGCGGGGTGATATTTTCCCCGACCGGTGCCACGGCGCGCCGTTTCCGGCCGGACAAGTTCGAGTTCCCCGTCGTAATGATCGACCGTGCCGGCCCTCCGGGCTTGACCGACGCCGTGGTGATCGACAACCGGCACGCTGCGGCACGACTGACCGAGCACCTGCTGGAGCAGGGCTATCGGCGCATCGCCGGCTTGTTCGGCAATATCAGTACTACCGGTGAAGAGCGGGCCGCCGGTTATCGTGAGGCGCTTGAATCGCGCGGCATGGCTGTCGATGCGCGCTTCGTGCCGCCCAGTACCGAGGCCGCGGCGCGAGAAGTGGCCGCATGGCTTGGCGCCGCAGATCGTCCCGATGCCCTGATCGCCAGCAACGGCCTGCTGTTGCTGGGGGCGCTGCAGGCATTGCGCGAGGCCGGCGTGCGCATTCCGCAACAAATGGGGCTGGCCGGCTTCGATAATGATGTCTGGACCGGATTGGTCGGTGATGGGCTGACCGTGATCGAACAACCGGTGTACGACATCGGTGCGATGGCGATGGAAATGCTGCTTTCCCGCTTGCAAACCCCCGACCAGGCCCGGCGCAGGTTGGTGCTTGACGGTCGCTTGCTGGCACGCGGTTCGACGCGTCGCGGCTGATATCCCTTATCCGTGCCCAGGACTCCTCCGTAAAAAGGAGTCCTGGCAGTTTTCCTCTCAGGCCAGAATGAGCAGCAGGTCGTGCGCATTGACCGTCGTGCCGCGTTTCACACAGACCTCCTTGATGGTGGCGTCGGTCTCGGCGCGGATGACGGTCTCCATCTTCATCGCTTCGATCGCCATCAGAGGATCGCCCTTGCGGACCTTTTGCCCCACCTTGACCGCCACCATCGAGACGAGCCCCGGCATGGCCGCACCGACATGGCGTGCGTTGCCGGCCTCTGCCTTGGCGCGTTCCGCCTTCGCCTTGGCGCCGGCAATCGGTACCCGCAGCGAGCGCGGCTGACCGTTGAGCTCGAAAAACAGCTTTACGCAACCTTCTTCCGGCAGCTCGGTGCGCCCTTGCAGCGTGACCAGCAGGGTCTTGCCCGGTTCGAGGTTGACCGCCAGTTCCTGCTGGTCTTCCAGGCCGTAGAAGAAGGCCGGCGTGGGCAGCTGCGACACGTCACCGAAGTGGCTCTCCCGTTCAGCGAAATTCTTGAAAACATCCGGATACATCAGATAGGAGGCCAGGTCGCGATCGTTGGCCTTGCGAGCGATCAGCTTCTCGAGCTTCTGTCGCGCCGCTTCCAGATCGACCGGCGGCAGCAGGGCGCCGGGGCGGCCAGGCAGCGGATTGCGATCGCCGAGCACCTTCTTCTGCAGCGCGGCCGGGAATGGCTCCGGCGGCAGGCCGAGTTCGCCCTGGAATAGTTGGACGACGGATTGCGGGAAGGCAATCTCTCGTTTCGGATCGAGGACGTCTTCGGCGGAGAGTCCGTTGGCAACCATGTGAAGCGCCATGTCGCCGACCACTTTTGACGTCGGGGTTACTTTGACGATGTCGCCGAACAGGCGGTTGACCTCGGCGTAGGCCTGGCAGATTTCTGCCCAGTGCGCATCGAGACCCAGCGAGCGGGCCTGCTCGCGCAGATTGGTGTATTGGCCGCCAGGCATCTCGTGCAGGTAGACGCTCGAGGTGCCGGCGCGCATATCGGCCTCGAACGGTGCGTAGTAGCGGCGTACGCCTTCCCAGTAATCGGAAACCTCGGCCAGCTTGTCCTGGCGCAATCCCGGGTCGCGTGCGCTGCCGGCCAGTGCCGCGGTGATCGCGCCGAGATTGGGCTGCGAGGTGAGTCCGCTCATTGCGTCCATCGCCCCGTCGACCGCATCGACGCCTGCATCGATGGCGGCGAGCACGCTCGCGGCGGCGACGCCGCTCGTGTCGTGGGTATGGAAATGGATCGGCAGGCCGGTTTCCTGTTTCAGCGCCTCGACAAGGGTACGGATGGCGCGTGGCCGTGCGACGCCGGCCATGTCCTTGATGCACAGGATGTGCGCGCCGGCGCGTTCCAGATCGCGCGCCATGCGCAGGTAGTAGTCGAGATTGAACTTGCTTCGTGCCGGGTCGAACAGATCACCGGTATAGCACAGTGTGCCTTCGCACAGTGCGCCAGCCTCACGCACGGCGTCGATGGCCACGCGCATATTGTCGACGCTGTTGAGCGAATCGAAGACCCGGAAGATATCCATGCCTGCGCTGGCGGCCTGTTGGACGAAGAAACGCACCACATTGTCGGGGTAGTTGGCGTAGCCGACCGCATTGGATGCGCGCAACAGCATCTGGAACAAGATGTTCGGCACTGCCGCGCGCAACTCGGTCAGCCGCTGCCACGGATCTTCCTGCAAGAAACGCATTGCCACGTCAAACGTCGCGCCGCCCCAGCACTCCAGCGAGAAGAGCTGCGGCAGGTTTTGTGCGATGTACGGCGCGATCTGCAGCATGTCGCGCGAGCGCATCCGCGTGGCCAGCAACGACTGGTGCGCGTCGCGCATGGTGGTGTCGGTGATCAGCACCCGCGACTCATCCTTCATCCACTGGGCGAACTTGTCGGCGCCGAGTGCCAGCAACCGGTCGCGCGACCCCTGCGGCAACGGCGTCGCGGCACCGGGCGCTGCCGGCAGGCGCGGGACGGCGAACGGGCCGTCGGGACGCTTGCGCCCCTTCATTTGCGGGTTGCCGTTGACGGTGACGTCGCCCAGGTAGCGCAACAAACGCGTGGCGCGGTCGCGCCGCCGCGGGAAGGTGAACAGTTCCGGCGTTTCGTCGATAAACCGGGTCGTGCACTCACCGGAGAGAAATCGCGGGTGATTGATCACATTTTCGAGAAAGGCGAGGTTGGTCGATACGCCGCGCACGCGGAATTCGCGCAGCGCCCGATCCATCCGCAACGCTGCCTCGTCCGGCGCTTGCGCCCAGGTGGTGACCTTGACCAGCAGCGAGTCGTAATAGGGCGTGATCACCGCGCCGGTGTAGGCCGTACCGCCGTCGAGCCGCACGCCGAAGCCGGCTGCGCTGCGATAGGCGGTGATGCGACCGTAGTCGGGCGTGAAATTCTGTTCCGGATCTTCGGTGGTGATACGGCACTGGATCGCATGGCCGTGCAGGCGGATATCCTGTTGCAGCGGGATGCCGCTGCCTTCTTCGCCGATACGGCGGCCTTCGGCCACGCGTATTTGTGCCTTGATCAGGTCGATGCCGGTCACCTCTTCGGTGACGGTGTGTTCAACCTGGATGCGCGGATTGACTTCGATGAAATAGAACTGCTGGCTGTCGCCGTCCAGCAGGAATTCGACTGTTCCTGCGTGGGTGTAACCGACGGCGCGGCCGAGCTGCAAGGCGGCCTCGCTCATCGCCGCGCGCAGAGTGTCGGGCAGGAAGGCCGCCGGGGCGCGTTCGACCACCTTCTGGTGGCGGCGTTGCACCGAACAGTCACGCTCGAACAGATGCACGAGTCCGCCGTGCTTGTCGCCGAGAATCTGTACCTCGATATGGCGGGCATTGCGCACCAGCTTTTCCAAGTACACCTCGTCGTTGCCGAATGCCGATAATGCTTCGCGGCGTGCCGCGTCGAGCTGTCCGGCAAGATCCGCCGCGCTTTCGATCACCCGCATGCCGCGACCGCCGCCACCCCAACTGGCCTTGAGCATCACCGGATAACCAATGTCTTGCGCCATGCGCTGCGCCTCGGCGAGATCCCGCGGCAGCGGTGGCGTGGCCGGCATCACCGGCACACCTGCGGCCTGCGCCACATTGCGCGCCGCGACCTTGTTGCCGAGCGTGCGCATGACCTCCGGCGTCGGCCCGACGAAAATAAGGCCTGCTCGTTGGCAGGCCTCAGCAAAATCAGGATTTTCGGACAAAAAACCGTAGCCGGGATGGATGGCATCCACCCGGGCTTCCTTCGCAACGCGCAGGATTTCGTCGATGTCCAGATAGGCGGCAATCGGCTTTTGTCCGTTGCCGACCCGATAACTTTCATCGGCCTTGAAACAGTGCAGGGCAAAGCGGTCTTCGTTGGCATAGATGGCCACCGTGCGGATGCCGAGTTCGGAGGCCGCGCGCATGACCCGGATCGCAATTTCGCTGCGATTCGCGACTAGCAGTTTATTGATTTTCATGACAGTCCTGGATTTATGTCGGATGCGGTGCGGTCGGTTCGTGGCCGCCGCCCGTCTTGCTTTACTTTTTCAAGGGTTTTGTGCGCGTAAGGGACTCCGCGGCAACCCGTGGTTTTTATGTGTAAAACTGTTTTCACATAATCGCGGCGAACTTGTCAAGCTGCTTGACCCGTTTGGCGACGCCCGTACAACGGTGTGTCGCACGGGCGAAAATTCAGATCAAGGCGCGTTGCGTCAGGCGTTCGAGCTGCGCAATCGGCGCCGCATGCGGGTCGGCCATGTCGGAGGGGGCGAGAAAGAAAGTCTGTTCAAGCATGAATTGCCCGGACATGACGGCATGCGAGGCATGGTCCGAATAACAGATCCAGCCGGCGCCCGCGGCGAACGGGATGGGTTCCTGCCGGCAGTTGCGCTGATAGTCCATATCCGCCTTCATCGCATCATGCAGATGCAACATGATGTGGTCGTAGTCCGAGCGATAGCTTTTGGTGATGTGCAGCGCCTGCTGCAACCAGGCCAGCGCCGGACGATGTGCCGGGATGGCGGGCAAGAAACGTCTGGCAACCGTTTCGAATGGCTCGCCGACACGCCAGACCCGCGGTTCGCCCTGTGGGTTGATATTCATGAATACCCGCAAGATGCGCCGTCCCTGATTGGGACGAGACGGAAATGCATCGACATGCAGGCGGCTGTCGTCCTTGCGCCACGACGTGTCACGAGTCTCCACCCGGTGCAGGCGCAAGCTCGTCGGAGCCGCTTGCAGCGCTTGCCGGTAGTGCGGGAACAGTTGATCGATCCACTGTCGGGCTGCGGCCGAATAGCGTGCGACCAGACCAAGCAGGACAGGGTGGGCCGGGCTGGTTGGCGCAACGCCGATCAGTTGATTGCCGTCCGGCGGCAAACTGATGTTCTTGCGCCCCTTTTCGGCATGCGCGGGGTCGAGAAAAGCGCGTTCCTCTTCGCTGACGACAAAGGGCATATGCGGTACATGCAGGACGTAACCGTTCTCCAGCTGCGTGAGCAGCCGATCGAGAGTGTCCTGGTCAAGAGGTGTATCGAGATTGGCGATAACGATTTGGCTTTCCAACGCTGTCTCTCCTGCCGGGGGTAAGGCCGGTTGGTTGTTTTATTTGAATAGCATTTTTAATCGGTGACGCAAGAATGTCCAGCTGGTCAGCATCGAGCCCGACGGCTTTGATCGCGAGAGCATCTGCGTGAGAGATCGAAAAGGCTGCGGTAAGGGGGTCAGACCAAAAAACTGTAGGAAAGTGCCTAAGCATCGTCTGCGCATTATCTGACAATGGTGTGTGTGACCGTGCGATGTGAAACCAACATCTATTTGTAATATCACATGGAAGCAAATGGCCCTATAAGGCTATGATCTTGGTTTTGTTGAATCGAATAAGAAAAATGCATATAGAGCTACTACCCCTGCGTACATTGATTCTCGTCGCGTTGGCCGGTCTCTATGCCGGCACTCAGAACGTGCTGGCCGGCGGCGGATCGTTCATCACTTTTCCGGCCCTGCTCCTCGCCGGACTTAATCCGCTGGCCGCCAACATGACCTCCACAATCGCGCTCTTCCCGAGCCAGATCACTTCTGCAGTTGCCGGGCGCCGTCTGGTCGAGGGCGTCGGGCCGTTGCGCTTCAAGACGCTGTTCTGGGTAAGTCTGGTCGGCGGGGTCGGCGGGGCTTTCTTGCTGCTGTCGACCCCGGTCAGCGTCTTTACCCGCCTGGTCCCCTGGCTGGTCTTGTTCGCCACTGCCGTGTTTGCCTGGGGCAGTTTTTTGCGCCGCAAGCCGCAAGCCGGCGAGGCGCCGCAGCTGTCTGCCGGCGTCATGATGGCGCTGCAGGGCGTGATCGCCATCTACGGCGGTTATTTCGGTGGCGGCATCGGCATTCTCATGCTGGCGGCGTTGACGCTGGCCGGTCAGCAGGTGCGGGCGGCGACTGCCACCAAGAACGCGCTGGCGATGACGATGAACTTCTCCGCGGTGGTGATATTTGCCTTCTCGCCCTTGATCAACTGGCAAGCGGCTGCGGCACTTGCCGTGGGCGGTATCGGCGGCGGTGTGCTCGGCTCCTGGCTTATGCACCGGATGCCGGAAAAACTGCTGCGCGGTTTCGTGGTGGCCGTTGGTGTGGTGCTCAGTATCTGGCTGTTCATGCGCTAGGCTGGACGGACACGAAAAAGCGCCTGCATGGCGCTTTTTTCGTGTCTGCTCGGCACGGTGGTCGGCTCGAGATGTGCTAGAAATTGCCGACGAAGACTTTTACCATCCGTTCCGGCTGCAGATTCCGCCGCAGCGCCGCATCGATATCGCCGAGAGTCAGCTGGGCGATGTTGCGGTAGTCAGCCGGCGTCAGCTCGGTGTCTTGCTCCGATTGTTCGGCCAGCTGTTTTGCCAGCAAGAGCGGTAGCTGCAACGATGGCTGGCGTCGTTCCCATTCCTGCTGCTGTCGCTGCATATCGAAATACAACCTGGCGTTGCGCAGTTCTTCATCGTTGAATCCATTCTTCAGTGCGCGCGCGAGTTCGTCATCGAACGCCTGTTCCACCTGTTCCAGGTGCTGGGGAGCAAAGTCGGTCTGCGATTGCCAGAAAAGATAACCGCTGTACAGCCGGACAGAGGATGTCGTGTTGTAGGTCAATCCATCCTGTTCGCGCAGGCGTTGCCAGAGCCGCGAGTCGGGTGAATTGCCCAACAGGCGGTTGATGACGCTCAGGCACGGGAAGTCGTCGTCAGCGCGACTGAAAGCCAGATCGGCCTGCACGGCCATCGTGGCGTTGTGCTGTTCCGGCTGCAGCAGGAAACGGCGCTGTCCTGGCGCCGTGACTGATAGATCGCGTGGCGGGGTCTGTACCTGCGGTCGCCTGGCAATCCATGAAGTGAAATTCGGCGCGAGCTCGTCGACGATGCTGTCCAGATCGATGCAGCCATAAATGCCCAGTCTGGCGTTGTTGGCGCCGAGCAGGTCTCGCATCAATGTCCGCAAACACTGGCCATCGAGCACGGCGAGCTCCCGCAGGCTCTGTGCAGGCGTCGGCCGGTATGGCTGGGTGCCGAGCAGCTGCCCTGCATTGATGGCGTCGAACGGTAACTGTACCAGACGTGACGTCAGGTGACTGCGAGCGCGCTCGAAGCGGCGAGTCGTGATCCAGTCGCCACTTTGGAGCAACTGGGCCGTATGGCGCAGCGCCTCATAGATTGGGCGTGCCTCGCCTGCCTCGATGCTGATTTCCAGCTGTGTCGGCAAGTTTGCCTCCGCGTGTATCCGCGCGCCGGCAATGTCGAAATCGTGCAGATTGAGAAGTTGGGCCAGAAGTTGAGCGAACATGCATTGTCCGGTCAACGAAGCCGGATCGCCGAAATGCAGTTGCAGCACGGCGGCCGCATCCGGCTCGAGCGAACTGGCCAGCGCAGCGACACGCATGCCGCCGTTAAGTGTGAAGTGACGGGTGCGCGCTTCGATGTCTTCCTGGCTGAGCAGACCGGAAGGCGGGGTCGAGACCCGGCCTGGCACCCATGCGCATTGATAGTCGCGTAGCAGCGCCGTCAGATCGGTGCCGCCATCTGGCCATGCCGTTGGCATGAAACGGCCCGGCAACAGACAACCGAAGGTGCGATTGGTGGCTCGGAACAGGTTCGCGGCGACCAGCCGCATGTCGGCGAGTTTGCAGTCATGCACGTTGTCGCGCAGCAGAAAGTGCAATCGCCAGTCTCCGAGCGCGACGGCGGCAAGCAGGTTGCTGCAGATCTCGCCCGGAGTTCGCGTGCCGTTTTCCCATCCATCGAGCCATGCACGCCTCGCGCGCAGGCATTCTTCCTGGCTGATTGCCGTGCCCGATTCGATCGTTGCCAGCATCAGCTGGCGAATCGCATCGACGTCGACGTTTTCCTCCATGCATGCCAGAAAGCCAATGGCGCCAGCCTCTTCGTGCTGAAACGAGACGCTTTCCACCGAGTGTGCCTTGCTATCCAGTGCAACACGCAGCCGCAGCAGCATGATGCGTTCGAGCAGCCGGGTCGCGGCCGTATCCGGGTGGGTGATGCCCGGCGCACGGTAGGCCGCCAACAGCATGGAGTGGCGCCCCGGGCGATACAACACCACTTCGAGTTCTTCCTGTTGCGGTGGCTCGACCGTCCGCTGCCGTGGTCGCGGGGAGTCCGGCGTTTCGATTGGCCCGAAAGTCGCATTGACGGCCTCCAGCAACCAGTTGCTATCGATATGGCCGGTTACGATCAAGGTGGCATTGTCGGGCCGGTAATGGCGTTGATAGAACGCTTTGAGCTGCTGCAACTCGGCATGCTCGATATCGCTGCTGCTGCCGATGATGTCATTGCCGTAGTTGTGCCACTTGAACATTGCCGCCCGGACCGATTCCTGCAAAGCCCATGCCGGCCTGTCTTTGCCCATCTGCATTTCGTTGCGTACCACGATTTTTTCACTGTCCAGATGATGCTGGGAGATGAAACTCTGCTGATTGAGCATGTCCCCCAGCCAGCCCAGATAGCGCAGGAGCGTATCCTGCTGTGCCCGCTCCGGGGCGAATGTCGCGTGGAAGTTGGTGCAGTCGGCCATCGTTTCGGCGTTGACCCACCATGCGTGATGGTCGAATTTGCTCAATACCCGGCTGCCGATTTTCGTCGAGCCCTTGAAGACCATGTGTTCGAGCAGATGTGCCATGCCCGTCTCCCCGTAATTTTCGTGCCGTGCTCCGACGCGGCAGCACAGCGACACTTGTGTCGGCGTGTCATCGTGCGGGACGAGCAGCAACTGCAGCCCGTTATCGAGACGATAGGCATCGATGTTGTAGATGCTGCGTACCCACTGGATGCCGCGTGGCGGCGCGGGGCGCGGATTGTTGGTCATGGGAGGTTCCTTCGCTGAAGTCAAAGAGGGCCAGTGTAGGAGTGCGTCGTCCGCGACCGAAAGGACAGGCGGATGGGGTTCGTGCGAGGGTGAAAAATGGTGTTTGAGTAGACAATTGATCGCAGGCAGCCCGTGCCGCGGCGATGCAGCGTTGTGGTGAAACTGGCATTGACGCCGACTTTTACCGACTGCTGCTGCCAAAATCTGTCAGCCCATGTTTCAATACTGTTGCCATCTCCACAAAATCCTCTACGCCATGTCCCGTGCCCAACGCCTGCTCGATCTGCTGCAAATCCTGCGTCGCCATCGTTTCCCCGTGACCGGGGCGTGCCTGGCCGAAGAGCTTGGCATCAGCCTGCGCACCCTCTACCGCGACATCGCCACGCTCGAAGCGCAGGGCGCGCGCATCGATGCCGAGCCGGGCCTCGGCTATGTGCTGCGCCCGGGTTATATGCTGCCGCCGCTGATGTTTTCCGAGGAAGAAATCGAGGCCCTGGTGCTCGGCATGCGCTGGGCCGTGGATCGCGGCGACAGCGAGCTCAGCGTCGCCGCGCGCGAGGTTCTCGCCAAGATTGCCGCCGTCCTGCCCGACGACCTGCGCCATGACCTCGATACATCAGCGCTGCTGGTCGTGCCGATGCGCCGCGATGAGGGTGGCGAGGACTGGTTGCCGCTGATTCGCCGGGCGATCCGTGCCGAACGGGTGATCGAACTGCAATATCGCGATGCCAACGGCACGGTCAGCACACGTATCGTCTGGCCGTTTGCCCTCGGCTATTTCGACCATGTACGCATTGTTGCCGCCTGGTGCACGCTGCGCGGCGATTTCCGGCACTTCCGCGCCGATCGCATCGTCTCGCTGCAGCTGACCGATGCACGCTATCCGCGTCGCCGCCAGGTACTGTTGCATGCGTGGCGCGAGCGCGAGGGTATTCCGCACCGGAGTTGAATGCTGCTGACAAAAACTGACAGCCATGATCGCTACAGTGCCATTCATGGCCGCGCCATCGCGCGGCGATCGATGATCCCGCAAAGGAGTATGTGATGGCTCAACCCGATTGCTTCATCTTCTATGTCGACAACCCGGCTGCCAGCGCGCGTCTGTACACCGATCTTCTCGGCCGTGGGCCGGTGGAAACCTCGGATAACTTTGTGCTGTTTCTGCTCGATTCCGGTGCGAAGCTCGGGCTGTGGCGCAAGCCGGCGGTAACGCCGGTCGTGCCGGTCGGTGCCAGCGGCGGCGAATGGGCGTTCAGCGTCGATACCCCCGCCGGGGTCGAGGCGCTGTACGAGCGCTGGCGGCTGCGCGGCATGGCGATTGCCCAGGCGCCGACATGGCTCGATTTCGGCTACAGCTTCGTCGCCATCGATCACGACGGCCACCGGCTGCGTGTCTATGCGCCGGAGCGGGCATGAGCGGCAACTGGATCGCCGTCGCCTCGGCGGCGCATGTGCGTATCGGCCGGGAAGGCGGCTTCATGCAGGTTTGCCACGGCAAGGCGGCCCCACTGCGGCGGCTCGCTCCTGGCGACCGCGTGGTCTACTACTCACCCTCGATCGAGATGGGGGTGCCGGATGGGCTGCAGAGTTTTACCGCCATCGGCAGCGTGGCGGCCGGTCAAGCTTATCAGGCCGATATGGGCGGCGGGTTTTTGCCGTTCAGGCGCGATGTAATCTGGTTGGCTGCACACGATGCACCGATCCGGCCTTTGTTGCCGATGTTGGCGCTGACCGCCGGCCGGCCGGGTTGGGGGTATGCGTTGCGCTATGGACTCGTTGCAGTGTCTGGCGACGATATGACATTGATCGCTGCAGCAATGGGGTGTGTTTTACCCGACTGAGTGTGGCGTAACAGGTCTCTGACCAATAAAAAAGCGCTCGTCAACGGGCGCTTTCTGTTTTTGATCGCCCTGCTGCCGGTCCTGAAAGCCGGTCTGGCTGTCGATATTTTGCCGCTGGCAATCGATCAGTCATGGAAGATGCCAACGGTGATTGGAAGTGCCGCTATGGCCAGTTTCTCACCCCCGACCCGTTGCACAAGATAGCCTGTGTCAAAACCCCGGTGTCCCTTTGCCGCGTCCGCTTGGCCGGTCGCCGACGGGGGCTGCCGATAGAGGAGACCAGGCATGAATTCCCCGTCAAGTTTGCAAAAATCCATCGCCGCTGCGCTGGCGGCTTTCTGCGTAACCGGCTCAGGTCAGGCCTCTGCCGACGTCGAGCCACTCGGAACGATCGAAGCCGTCGCCGCCGGCACCAGCAGCCAGGGGCAGGGCATTTCTGCCGACGGTTCGGTCATCGTCGGCTGGGGCAGTCCACCGGGAGCGCATCCACACCTGGGCGATTTCCCCCGTAGCGTCGGATTTCGCTGGACTGCGGCAGACGGCATGAAAAAACTGCCGGCGCTGCCCGGTGGTGGCGAGATCGTCGTGGTCGAAGGCGTGTCCGCCGATGGCAGGGTGACCGTCGGCAGCAGCGACACGCTGGTCGATGGCACCTATACGCTGGCGCGTGCAGTGCGCTGGGTGGGTAACGGTCCGCCACAACCATTGCCGATGGCCTCCGGCGAGCTCTCGTCGGTGGCGGTGGCGGCATCGGCAAACGGCCGTGTCATTGTCGGCTACCGTGTCAACGACCGCTTGCAACGGCGCGCCATGCGCTGGCAAGACGGTGCGGCGCCGCGAGACCTGGGTGACTTGGGCGGCAACAGTACCTATGCCTCGGCGGTATCGAACGATGGCGTCCACATCGCCGGTATCGCACGCAATGCCGCCGGCCATTCGCGGGCCTTCGTCTGGTCGGAGTCAGATGGCATGCGCGACATCGGTACCCTGCCAGGACACGCTGGCGCACAGGCCTCCGCCATATCGGCCAATGGCAATGTGGTGGTGGGCATCAGCGGCAATGGCCTGACCAATTCCAATCTCGGCATTCCCGACGAAGCGGTGCATGGTTTTATCTGGCGCCGCGATCGCGGAGAAATGGTGGAAATCACCAATCCGCTCGCAGGCTCCGTGGTCATGCCGACGTCTGTATCGGCCAATGGCGATTTGGTGGTCGGCGTCGTGTTCGACGGACGCGATCGGGCGCATGCATTTCGCTGGCGCCGCGGCAGCGGCATGCAGGTCAGTGTGTCGATGTTGCCGACGCGGCATATGAGCTTTATCCGCGGCCTGTCAGCCGATGGTCGTTACAGTGCCGGCCGGCTCGAGTCTGGCGCGGCCTGCCGGATGCGCTGGCGCTGATCGCAGCGGCACCGGGCGCAGTGTCGCCCGGACAAGTAACCGGCCTGCATTCCATGTTCTGTTTGTCCATCACCAGCTCCGGCTCCCTCCTGCGTTGCCTGCAGCGATGCGCTACGTAATGAGCGGTTGCCGATTGGAGGAAAGATCATGCATGACTTATCTCGTTCGTATCGTCCGTTGTTCATCGCATTGGCCGCGGCTTGCCTGATGGAGGCGAGTCATGCCTCCCCGCGCATCGAGTTACTGGGTGGGTTGGAAAGCAGGCCACGGCAAGTGACCGGGCAGGCGCAAGCGATATCGGCCGACGGGTCGGTTGTGGTCGGCTTCGGGGCGCTGTCCGGCACTCACGTGCATTATCCGGAGCTGATGCGTCTCGCCGCTTTCCGCTGGACGCGTGCCACGGGGATACGCCCGCTCGCCTTTCTGCCGCGCGGCGGGCATCTGGCCGGCGCCGAAGCGATTTCCGCCGACGGAACGGTGATTGTCGGCAGTAGCGACGATCTGGCGGCTGACGGCGATTATGTGCCGATGCGTGCCACGCGCTGGGGGGCGGACAACGTGCCGCAAGCGTTGCCCCCGTTGGCCGAAGAGTGGGCGTCGTCAGCCACCGGTGTCACAGGTGATGGCCGGGTCATTGTCGGTTATAGCGCCACGGCCGATCTGCAACGTCGTGCGGTACGCTGGAGCGGTGATGCGGCACCGCGGAATCTCGGCACCCTGGGCGGGCACGGCGCTTATGCCGCCGCGGTGTCGCGTGACGGTCGCTACATTGTTGGCGCCGCGCATAACGCAGCCGGTCAGACCCGCGCCTTTGTGTGGAACGAAAGCGATGGCATGCGCGACATCGGCGCTTTGCCCGGACAATCCGGTGCCAAGGCCACTGCCATTTCAGCCAATGGCAACGTCGTCGTCGGCAGTTGTGCCGCCAGCCTCAAGTTAACGCATGGCGAAACCCCCGAAGCGGATGCCGGTGCCGCCGTCAAAGGGTTTGTCTGGAATCGGGCAAGCGGCGCCATGCAAGAGGTCGTCAATACGCTCGGCGGCAACATTACCTTGCCCGCCGCGGTCTCTGCCGACGGTTCCGAGGTCTATGGCGTGGCCTATGATGCCCACCGCCGTCGGCATGTTTTCCGCTGGTCACGGGAAAACGGCATGAGGATCGCGGCTGCCGCACCCAATGGCTTGCGGATGGCACTGATGCAGAGCATGTCCGATGATGGGCGCTATCTTGTCGGACAGTTGGAGACGGGGCAGGCCTATCGGGCAGAGTGGCGCTGAGTGTTATTGCGCCGGCCGGCTCGATTCCTGCGCCTGCTCGACGGCCGGCAATAGCGTGCAGCGGTGGTCCTGCACATCGCCTTCGGAAGAAGCGAAATCGAGGGCAAGCGGTCTGGCCCGGTCGGCGAGCAGAACAAAACCGTCGCGGCCGCCGGGAAGCTTCACCGCTACCGCCGCCAGGGTAAAGGCGCCCATGTCGGCGCGCGCGCCGGGCAGATGCGCGGCCAGGTCACGGAAAGGCAGAACACCGTCGAGCGAGGCCTGGTCGACGCTGCGTGCCCAGTAGGGTTTGCCGCCAAGCCCGCCGGGCAGCGGCGTCCAGGTCGATCCTATCCGTGCGGACTCGTCGGCAAGGCGGGCTTTTAACGTGGGCGTGACGCAGGAGATGTGGATGTGCAGCTGGTTCTGGCTGCGGCCGTATGAGGAGTTGATGGTCAGGGCCAGATCCTCGCGCGGGATGGCGCGACCGTATTGGCGCTCCATGAAAACCCGCGCATCCCAGGCGCGGGCGAAATAATCCGGCACGCCGTCGTGCAGCAGCGCGGGGCTTTCGATACCGCTGACGCGGTCGGTCGGAATAAGCAGGTATTGCATCCGTCCCTCGATCGACTTGAGCACCGCATAGCGCCCGTCAGCAGAGAGCGCGGCGCAGGGGGTCGGCACACCGTTCCGTGCCAGGTGCGCCGTACACTGGTCATGCACGATATGCCACAGCGCATCGGCATCGGCCAGGGCGACGCCGGGCAGGGCGAGCAGGGCGGAGAAGAGCAGGCGATATGCAATGCGCATTGTTTTATCCCTTCAGTTGCAGCGGCAGTCCGGCGGTGACCAGAACGACGCGGTCAGCGCAGGCAGCCACCGCCTGGTTGAGCCGGCCGGCCTCGTCGACAAACAGTCTCGACACGGCGCCGAGCGGTACCACGCCCAGACCGACCTCATTACTGACCAGCAGAATATCGCCGGCAAGTTGCGGCAGGATTTCGAGCAAAGCGACGCGCTCGCGTGCGAAGCGGGGCGGCAGCGCGATGGTGCCGATCTGCGGGGCGGTACCGTCGGCGTCAAACAGCAGATTCGACAGCCACAGGGTCAGGCAATCGACCAGGATCAGATTATCGGGACGACTGTGGGCAAGCAGCGCTTCGGCCAGCGCAAGCGGCTCTTCCACCGTAAGCCAGTGTGCCGGCCGCTGTTCGCGATGGCAGGCGATGCGTGCCGCCATCTCGGCATCGCCGGCACTGGCGGTAGCGATGTAGATGACCTTCCGGCCGCTGGCGACGGCGGTCTGCTCGGCATAGGCGCTTTTGCCGGAGCGCGCGCCGCCCAGAATCAATGTGCTAGCCATGGGCTGCCCCCTGGATTGGAAAATCCACGACGCGCAGCGCGCCGTAGTCGATGGTATGTTGAACGGTGGCCGCTTCCTGCGCCGCATCCTGCGGGGAGAGTCCGCGCGCCAGCATGGCGAGCAAACGCATGCTGCCTGCGTGACAGACCACCACGACCTCCTGCTGTTCGCCTGCGGCGGCCAGCTCGGCCACCCAGTCCGCCAGGCGCTGCGCCATCCCGGCGAGCGATTCGGCGCCACCCGGACGGTAGGTGGCCGGGGCCGCCGCCCAGGCGTCAATGGCCGCGCGGTCGATATCGTCCCAGCGACACAGCTCCCAGGTGCCGAAATGCATTTCCATCAACCGTGCATCGTAGTGCACCCGGCCTGGCGCGAGCTGTTCGGCCAGCAGCCGGCAGCGCAAGAGCGGACTTGCCCACAGCGGCGCTGCCGGCAGACGGCCGGCGAGTGCCGCGAGGACACGCTCGATCTCGCCGGCAGCCGGCGCCAGGTCGGCCTGACCATAGCACACGCCACCGGCGATATCGGGACGCGGATGGCGAATCAGCCATAGCCGCATCGTTCAAGCCGACTGGGTGCTGACTTCGGCCGACTCAAACGTCGCCATATTGCGCAGGAAATTCACCGCCGCCTGCACGATCGGCAGCGCGAGCGCCGAACCTGTGCCTTCGCCGAGGCGCAGCGACAAATGCAGCACCGGGCGTGCGCCGAGGTTGCTGAGCATATGCTTGTGGCCGGCCTCGTCCGAGGCATGGGCGAAAATGCAGTAGTCGAGGATGTTGGGCTGGATGCGGGCGGCGGCCAGCAGCGCGCTCGAAGTGATGAAACCGTCGATCAGCAGGATCTTGCGCATTGCCGCCGATTGCAGCATCGCACCGGCCATCATGGCGATTTCCAGCCCGCCGAACGTAGCGAGAATCTGCAGCGGATCATGCATTTCGCCATGCAGCGCCACCGCACGTTCGATCACCTCCTGTTTGCGGCGGATGCCTTCGCTGCTGAGGCCGGCGCCTGCGCCGACGCAGTTGGCGACCGGTACGCCCGTGTATTTGTGCAGCAGAGCCGAAGCCGGCGTGGTATTGCCGATGCCCATTTCGCCGAAGCCGACGATATTGCCCGGCAGCTCACGCGCAAGATCGATGCCGTGCTGCAGCGCCTGCTCGCACTGTTCGATCGTCATCGCCGCTTGCTTGGCGAAGTTGGCCGTACCCCAGGCCACCTTGCGGTTGATGAGCCCTGGACGATCGCCGAAGTCATGCTTGACGCCGGCATCGATCACCTGCAGCCGGCAGCCGGTCTGCGTGGCGAAGACGTTGATGCCGGCGCCGTTGGCGAGAAAGTTCTCGACCATCTGCCAGCTCACGTCCTGCGGAAAGGCCGATACACCCTCGTCGCAGACGCCGTGATCGCCGGCGAAGACCATGATCGCCGGATCGCTGATTTCGACGTCGACGCGCTGCTGGATCAGGCCGATCTGGTGGGCGAGCGATTCGAGCAGGCCAAGGCTGCCGAGCGGTTTGGTCTTGTTGTCGATCGCGTGTTGCAGACGCTTGGCCAGCTCGGCGTCGCGGGTCGAGGGGATGGACGGGATATGCATGATGACTTGTTCTCCGGTTGGGGTAATTAGAGATGAATGACCAGCAAAAAACCTGCATAAATGGCGACTTCGCTGACTTGCTGCACCGCGCCGAGGCAATCGCCGGTGTAGCCGCCGATACGGCGCACGAAGAGACGGGCAAGGGCCGCTGCGGCAAGCAGCGCGCAGAGCAGCCCGAGTGCGAGTGCGCGTTGCGGCGCGCCGAGCCAGACTGCGAGCAGCCAGGCCGGCACGAGGCCGGTGACCAGCGCCAGCGCGAAATCGGCGCTGCTCATGTGGCGCGCCACCGCGCTGGCCTTGCTCTCGCCGCTGCGGGCATAGTCGAGCCGCCAGATCAGCACCGTGGCCATCAGCCGGGATACCGGGTGGGCGAAGACGAGGGCGGCGGCGAGCGCCGGCTGTGCGGCGAGTGTCTGATACTTGAACAGCAGGATCAGCGCCATGCCGACCAGGCCGAAACTGCCGACGCAGGAATCCTTCATGATGGCGAGCACCCGCTCGCGTTCCCAGCCGCCGCCGAAGCCGTCGCAGACATCGGCAAAGCCGTCTTCATGCATCGCGCGGGTCAGCCAGGCGCCGACAATCATCGACAGGGTCAGCGCCACGCCCGGCGGCAGCCAGTGGCCGGCGAGCGCGGCCGTGGCGGCGCAGATCGCCCCGACCAACAGGCCGACGAGCGGGAAAAAGCCGGCGGCGTGACGCAGCCAGTCGGGATCGAAACCGATCGCGGCCGGAATCGGGATGCGGGTGAAAAACTGCAGAGAGATCAGCAAGCGCTTGAACATGTTCATGATTGTGAGTCGGGTTGTGATGCGGGCAGAAACAGTGCCGCCGCGGCGAGCGGCGCGGACGGAAACCATGCGTGCAGATAGCTGGCCGTCATTGCGCCGTGACGGTAAACCGCCTCGCCCTGGCCGCCGTCACGCTGGCGCACGGCGTGGAGGGCCGCCGCGAGCGGCGTATCGAGGGCCGAATAGTGAAAAGTATGGCCGCGCAGCGTGCCGCCCGGCAGCGACAGCTGCTGCAGACCGAGTGCGGCCAGCCGGTTGCCGACTGCCGCCGCGCCCGGCAGGAGGCCCAGCATCGGCGCCGTGCGGCCCTGCCGGTCAGTGAGGTGCCCGAACAGATACAACATGCCGCCACATTCTGCGTAGAGCGGGCGGTCCGCTGAGATGTGTGCCTTGATCGACGCGGCCGTGGTGCGGTTGGCGGCGAGCGCGTCCAGATGCAGTTCCGGATAGCCGCCGGGCAGATAGACCGCGTCGCAGGGCGGCAGCGGCTCGTCGGCGAGTGGCGAGAAGAATGCCAGCCGCGCACCGAGCGCCGTCAATAGCGCGACATTGGCCGGATAGAGAAAGGCGAATGCCGCGTCGCGGGCGATGGCGATGGTGACCCCGTCGAGCCGGCGCGGCGGTGAGGCGGGCTCGGCCGCGGCGAACGCCACCGGCGGAGGCAGCTCGGCCAGCGCCGTGGCGGCCAGACTGTCGGCGGCGCATTCGAGCCGAAGGTCTAGATCATCGATTTCACCCGCTTGCACCAGCCCAAGGTGGCGTTCCGGCAAGCCGATGCCGGTCTGCCGGGGCACCGCGCCCAGCCAGCGCAGCGCTGGCGGCAGGCCGGCGCGCAACATCGCCTCGTGGCGCGGACTGGCGACATGGTTGGCCAGCACGCCGTAAAACGGCAGTTCGGGACGCAGGCTGGCAAGGCCGAGCGCGATGGCGCCGAAGGTCTGCCCCATGCCGGTGGTGTCGATCACCGCCGCTACCGGCAGGCCGAAACGCGTGGCGATATCGGCACTGGACGGTTCGCCGTCGAACAAGCCCATGCTGCCCTCGACCAAAATCAGATCGGCATCCGCCGCTGCCGCGTAGAGCCGCGCGCGGCAGTCCTGCTCGCCGGTCATCCACAAATCAAGCGAATCCACTGGCGCACCACTGGCGCGCGCCAGCAGCTGCGGGTCGAGAAAGTCCGGACCGACCTTGAAAACGCGTACCCTGCGTCCCAGTCGGCGGTGCAGGCGGGCGAGGCCGGCCGTCAGTGTGGTCTTGCCCTGGTGCGAGGCCGGCGCGCTCAAAAACAGGGCCGGGCAGCGGCGCGTCATGATCAGAATTCCACCCCGGCCTGCGCCTTGATACCTTGCTCGCGGTATGGATGCTTGACGAGCCGCATGTCGCTGACCAGGTCGGCGGCATCGATCAGCGCTTCGGGCGCGTTGCGGCCGGTGACCACGATATGCATGGTCGCCGGCCTGGCGGCGAAAGCCGCCAGCACTTCTTCGAGCGGCAGGTACTGGTATTTGAGAATCACATTGAGTTCATCGAGGATCAGCATGTCGTAGCCGCCGTCTTTGATCATCTTGCATGCCTGCTCCCAGCCGCGCCGGGCGGTGGCGACGTCCTGGTCACGGTTTTGCGTCTCCCATGTGTACCCTTCGCCCATGGTGTGAAAGTCGCAATTGTCGAAACGCGAAAACACCTCCCGTTCGGCGCTGAACAGCGCGCCCTTGATGAACTGCACCACGCCGAGCCGCATGCCGTGGCCGACGATGCGCAAGCCCATGCCGAAGGCGGCGCTCGACTTGCCCTTGCCGGTGCCGGTATGCACGATCAGCAAGCCCTTCTCCTGCGTGGCGGCGGCCTTTTTCTTGTCGAAACCGGCCTTGCGCTTTTGCGCCATGCGCAAATGGGCGTCGGGGTCTTGTTTCATCTTCGCTCCTCGTTTCAGTTCCAGTCGGTGCCGGTCAGGGCGGAAAGACGCGCGGCGATGCGCGCCCGGCTCGGGTGATAGCCGATGAATACCAGTTGCGCCTTGCGCGGTACTGCAGAGTCGGTGGCGCGAAGTTCGACCCGGTTGCGCACTGCCTGCAAAATCAGCCGACCCGTGCCCTGCTGCGGCGCGGCGAAGCCCTTGATGCGCAGCAGCGGCTCCTCGCGGGCAACGGTAGCGAGCGCGGTGCGCAGGGTCTCGCCATCCTGCGCCGCATCGCAACGCAGGACGAACGACTGCCAACCCGGGTCCTCTTCATGAAAATGGCGGTGGGTGTTGAGCCCGTGGCTGTGGGAGAGACCGCCGCCGTGGCGGTGCCCGTCGAACAGGGTCTGATCGGCAGGCAGGCGGAAACCGGGTGCGGGCATCGTCGTCACCGGACCGTAATGCCGGTCGCGCTCGGCGCTGGCCTCATGCAGATGCAAGCCGAGGGTGAGGCGCGTATCGAGGCGTGCCTGCCAGGCCGCCTCGATGAAGCGGATCGACGGTGCGAGCGTGCGCACCCGCATCTCGGCCTCGATCAGCGCATCTTCGTCGAGTGCATCGATCTTGTTGAGCACGACGATATCCGCGTGTGCCAGCTGGCTGACGAACATCTCCGCCGCCGCACCCTCGGCGAAGGCTCCGTCGCGCAACAGCGGCGTATCGACCACGGCAAGGGTTGCATCGAGCACAAAACGCCCGGCGAGCACAGGACTTTGCAGCTGCTCCATCACCGCGCTCGGCAGTGCCAGTCCGGAGGTTTCGATCAATACATGATCGATCAGCGCACGGCGCTGCCAGATTGCCTCCATTGCCGGCAGAAAATCTTCGTCATTGTCATAGGCAACCAGGCCGCGCGCGAGATCGTGGATTTCGACTTCTCCACCGCAGTCACGCAATAGCGCGCTGTCGATGGAGATTTCGCCGAACTCGTTGACCAGGATCGCCAATCGGCGCCGGCTGTCCTGTTCGAGCAGGTTTGCCAGCAGGGTGGTCTTGCCTGCGCCGAGAAAGCCGGTGACCACGGTGACCGGAATGCGCGCCAGACTCATCGGCCCACCTCGGCCAGCACCGCGTCGATGCTGTCGACCCGGTGCGGATAATCGAGCTGCGGCCGATCGACGACGACAAAGGGAATGCCGAGTGCGGCGGCGGCCTCTCCCTTGGCGCCATAGCCGCCGGCGTCGCCCGACTCCTTGCTCACCACGCAGTCGATCTGCCAGTCGTGCCAGAGCGCTTCGTTGGCGTTGCGCGAGAACGGCCCCTGCATCGCGCACAGGTGGGCGCGCGGCAGGCCGAGGTCGAGCGCGCGCTGCAATTGCACCGGCTCGGGCGCCAGGCGCAGGAACCAGTCGCGCCCGGCGGCGCCGGGTGCCGACAGGAAGCACGCCAGGTCCTTGGTGCCGGTAGCGAGGAAGATGCGCCGGCCCAGCCGCATTGCGAGCGCGGCGGCCGCATCCATGTCGGCGACGTGGTGGGCCGGAAAGCGGTCCGGTGCGCTCGGCCGCTCATAGCGCAGATACGGCAGGCCGAGCTCGGCCGCAAGGGCCATCAGTTGTTGCGACATTTCGCTCGCGTAGGGATGGGTGGCATCGATGATGCGTGCGGCGCGGGTGGCGGCAAACAGCTCGCGCCGGCGCTCGATGCCGAGCCGGCCGGCGATGCGCGCCACGCCCGGACAGCTGCGGGCCGCTTCTTCGCCGCCGTGGTCGCTGGCGGCGGAAACGACCACCGGCCGGCCTGCAGCAGCCAATGCGGCGGCCAGCGCATTGCCGTCGCTGGTGCCGGAAAACACCCAGTTCGCCTGCTGCGGCAGGCTGTCGGCGCCGACGCTGTCCGGTGCATCCTGCCAGTTGCCGTAGCCGCGCGGGGTATAGATCCAGTCCCGCTTGCGGCGGGTGAAGCGGTTGCCGATCACCAGGCTGGTGAACATGTCGAAACGGCGGCTGCGCAGCGCGTCCAGGGTGAGGATCTCGTGAGACTGATCCTCGCGGTAGGCGTTGCGCACGATGCCGCACAGGGTATCGGGCCGCTTGTGCTCGAGCAGGATGTCGAGGATGCGGTAGACGCCTTCCTGACGCTGGCGGCTTTGCACGTTGTAGAACACCGCCGCAAGGTCGGCCGAAGCGATGGCGCGGGCACGCGCCTCGATCCAGTTCCAGGGACAAAGCAGATCGGAGAGCGACAGCGTGGCGAAATCGTGCGACAGCGGCGAACCGAGAATCGAGGCGCAGGCATTGGCCGAAGTGATGCCGGGAATCAGTTGCACGTCGAAGACGTCGTCGTCGCGCATGTCTTCGAAAGCCAGCGCCGCCATGGCGTAGACGCCGATATCGCCGCTGGAGACGAGCGCGACGGTACGCCCGGCGCGCGCATGTTCGAGCGCGAGCCTGGCACGCTCGCGCTCTTGGGTCATCGGCGGGGTCAAAATTTCCTTGCCCTCTATCCATGGGGCGATCCAGGTCAGGTACAGGGCATAGGCGACAACGACATCGCTGGCGGCGAGCGCGTCGCGCGCCAGCGGAGGGATCAATTCGGCACTGCCGGGGCCGACCGAGACGAGAAAGAGTTTACCGCTCATGAGTGTGGCAATTCCTGTTCGATGCTGTCTTCGACGACGGCGACGGTGACGCCGTCCAATGGGGTTTTCGGCACGATGAGCCGGCCGCGCGGGCAGGCGATCAGCGCGCAGGGTTCGCATACGCCGGGTAGGCCGACGTTCTGTTGCACCCAGTCGGAGGCCGCTCCGACCCAGGCGCGCGCAGCGACATCGGCACTGGCGATGACGCGCAGCGGCAGCGCGTGGCGGCGGCAGAAAGCGAGCAGGCCGGCTTCGTCGGCCTTGAGGTCGATGGTGGCGACTTCCCTCACTTCAGCGAGCGGACGGCCACCGAGCGCATGGGTGACGGCTGCCGCAATGGCGGCTTCGCTCACCCCTTTACGGCAACCGATGCCGAGCGTCAGCGGCTTGTTCGCTTCGCTGGCGGTGGTGACCACCGGCACTGCGCCGACGAGGCGTGCGACGCGATAGGCGAGCGCGTTGGCGCCGCCCTCGTGGCCGCACAAGAGCGCCACGGCGAAACGTGCGGCTTCGTCGACCACCACGGCCGCCGGATCGCTGTGCTTGTCAGCCGGCAGTCCGTCGAGATAGCGCACGGCGATACCGCTGGCCATCAGCAACAGCCACTGGCGCTCGTCGTGCCAGGCAGCGGCGAATTGCGCATGCGGCGACACCTCCGGCGTGAGCCAGGGGCGATAGATGGTGGCATCGAGCCCGGCGGCCAGCCGGGTCGCCAGTCCTTCGGCCTCGGTGCGCAGACACCAGATGCCGATGCCGTTCATTCGGCGGTCCCCCCGCCTTGTGCTTCACGTCGTGCGCGGCGTTCGTCGCTGTCGCGGAAAATGTGCGTATAACCGGCCGAGTACAGGCAGGATTCGACGCCGTCTTCCGCCGCCAGCGCCTGGCCGACGATGAGTAGCGTGGTCAGCAGCCAATCTTTCTGGCGGATTTCGCCCAGCAAGGCTGCGAGCGTGCTGCGGTGCAGGCGCTGATCCGGCCAGCTCGCACGTCGCACCAGTGCCACGGGCGTGTCGCCAGGATAGTGTTTGAGCAGGTCGGCGACAGTCTCTTTCAGCCGCTGGCCGGAGAGAAAGATGCACATCGTCGCCTGGTGGGCGGCGAAGCACTCGACCGACTCGCGCTCCGGCACCGCCGACGCGCGCCCGGAAACACGGGTGAGCACGATGGACTGGGATACTTCCGGCCGGGTCAGCTCGCTGCCGAGCGCGGCGGCCGCAGCGGTGAACGACGATACGCCTGGCACGATTTCATAGCCGATGCCGAGCTTTTCAAGCCGGCGCATCTGCTCGGCGGTGGCACCGTAGATGGCCGGGTCGCCGCAATGCAGCCGCGCCACATCGTGGCCGGCATCGCGGGCGCGCAGATAGCAGGCTTCCTGCTCGTCGAGCGACATGGCGGCGGTATCGTGCAGCGCCGCGTCGGCACGGCAGTGCGCCAGCATTTCGGCCGGCATCAGCGAACCGGCATAGAGCACCACCGGCACCTGGCCGAGCAGGCGTGCGCCGCGCAGCGTGATCAGATCGGGGGCGCCGGGACCGGCGCCAATGAAATAGACCTTCATAGATGTCTGGCTTCCCGCGGCGTACGCCGGATGAGCAGGGTGGAGAGATAACCTTCGGCGTCGGCTGCATCGAGCCGGTCGACACGAGGGCAGAGTACTTCGCCGGGCAGGCCGATGCGGCGGGCGAACGCGCAGTGCCCGGCGATGCCGAGCTCGCCAAGCAGGGCGAGTACCGCATCGAGCCGTTTGCCGATCTTCATCAGGATGACGATATCGTGGCTGGCGATATCGTCGGCCAGTGCGGCCATATCGTCCGGGCACGGCAGGATCAGCATCCTTTCCTTGCCTTCGCCGAGCGGCCAGTCGAGTGCGGCGGCAGTGGCAGCGAAGCTGGTGACCCCCGGGTAGGTCCGTGCGTCGAGTTCCGGCAGCAGGTCGCGCAAGGCGGCGAGCACATAGCCGTAGGTCGAATAGGTCATCGCATCGCCGATGGTCAGATAGGCGACATTCTGCCCGGCAGCAAGCGCTGCGCCGATGCGGCGCGCGAGATCGCCGTAATGGCGCGCCAGCACGCCGCGATCGGGATCCATATCGAATTCGATTTCGCGGAAGCGCGCCGGATCGATGCCGAGGTCGGCGATGCACTGGCGGGCGATGGAAATATCGCTGGTGCGCGCACGAGGCAGATAGACGAGGTCGGCCTGTCTGAGCGCGGCAGCGGCGGCGACTGCGATCAGGCCGGGTTCGCCCGGGCCGACACCGACGCCGATGAAACGTCCCGGGCGGCTCATGCAGCACCGCCCAGCAGCCGGCCGGCCATGTCGAACAGTCTGACCCCGCGCATATCGACGCTTGGCGCGCGCGCGGGAATTCGAATCACGTTGTCCACAGTATTGACTTTCTCTATCTGTAAAACGGAGCCGGCGGCACGGGCGACGCCACCCATTGCCGGCGGATTTTTGCCCGAATGGGTGTCCCGGGCGCCGCCGAGCAACAGCCGGCAGTGCGTCCGCGCATCAGCCCGTCCGGGGCTGGAATCGACAGCGCGTAGTGGCGGCGCGGGTTCATTGGCCGTTCTTTTCCCGCCAGACGTGGCCAATGGCGTCGATCATCAACGCATTGATCACCGTCGCTGCCCATGGCGAGCCGCCGCGCGTGCCGCGGTTGGTGATGCGCGGCACCTGCATGAGACGGCACAGCGCTTCCTTGCATTCACGCGTACCGACGAAACCGACCGGCAGGCCGACCACCAGCTGCGGTCGCCAGCCCTGTTCACGGACCAGACGCACCAGCTCCATGATCGCCGTCGGCGCATCGCCGATCGCCACCACCACATCGTTGCCGAATTTCTCGAAGGCGCGGCGGATGCCGGCTGCCGAGCGGGTCAGCCCATGGGCGGCAGCGATGAGCCGCGTTTCTTCGTCGTGCACGCCGCACCAGGTCTCGATGCCGAGCTGGCCGAGCACGGCGCGCTTGAGTCCGGTTTCGACCATGGTGACGTCGGTGACGACCCGTTGGCAGCGCAGCAGCGCCCGCATGCCGATTGCGGTGGCGCCGGGCGAGAAGAACAGATCGTCGACGCTGGTGAAGTCGCCGGTGGTGTGCACCAGGCGCATCAGCGCGCTGTGCTGTTCGGGTGGGAATGCCGACCAGTCCCGACCGGCGGCGATGATGCGCATGCTTTCCGCCTCGATCGGATGGGGTTGATAGGGCGGCCAGTCGGCTTGCGGGCCGGGTGCGGCATCGGCGCGGGCGTTCAGATGGTGGCCCCGCTGCGGAGTGCCGACCCTGTCCTCGACGCCGACGATCGCCGTGCGGTACTGGCACAGCGCGCAGTTGCCTGTCGCGGCGCCTCGCGCACCATCGGCGGCACGATCGAGCAGGACTTCGACGACCCTCTCATCGGCACCGAGCCAGCCGGCATCGAGAACTTCGAGCTCGGGGTGCCGTGCGGCGAGTTCGGCGCTGGCGGCGCGGATGCGCTTGACCAGCACGCCGTCGAACAGGAAATAGGGCAGCACCAGCATGCGGCGCATGCCGAGCCGCGCGGCGCTTTGCAGTCCGTCGGCGACCAGCGGCTGCGCCGTGCCGGCATAACAGACAAAGCTTGCGCCGTAGCCCATGCCTTCCTGCAGCATGCGGGCAAGCTTGTGTATGTCGCCATTGGCATCCGGGTCGCTGGTGCCGCGGCCGACCACGACCAGACAGGTGTCGGCACGCGATATGGGGCCCTTGCCGGTCGCCTCGGCCTCGATCAGCCGTTCGCGGCAGACGTCGAGCAGGCGCGGGTCGAGATTGAGCGTGGCGGCAAAGCGGAACGAGACTTGTGGATGGCGCTGCGCCAGTGCGTGCAATTCCGCCGGCAGGTCGTTCTTGGCGTGACTGGCGGCCAGCAATACTGCCGGCAGCAACACGATGTCGCGTGCGCCGGCCTCGATCAGTGCGGACGCGCCTTCGGCCAGCGTCGGCGCGGCGAACTCCAGATAGCCGTGCGCCAGCGGCCGCCCGGCGGCGGCGCGGTGCATCTGTTCAAGCAGCGCGTCGAAGCCGGCGATGCCGTCCGGGTCGCGGCTGCCGTGGCCTGCGAGCAGGATGGCGTAGTCGGCGCCGTTCATGCGTCGGCCCCCGGCGGCGGTTCGATCTGGCTTGCCATCGGCTGCAGGGTACGGATCAGCATGATGCTCATGTCCGAGCAGCGATGCCCGGCGCATTCGGCCAGCGCGCCGCGCCACTCGGCCTCGTTGCGGGTCAGGTTCTCCCACACCTCGACCGGATGGGCCGGATCGACGCCGTTTTCCAGCAGGTAGGCGGCGATGTGCCAGGGCATGAAGGAACGCGCCTCGTCCCATGGGCAGGGAATGACGATGGCGTTGCGCTCGTCTTGCAGTACATGCAGCAGATGACGCTTGAACGGTGCAAGATCGCCGCGGCGATGGAAGGTGATGAAACTCGTTTCGTCGAAGCACACCTTGGCGCGGGCAGCGAGTACCTGTGCCGAGCTGATGCCGGGCATGGTCTCGACCGGGTGGCCGCAAGCGCGTTCGACCCGTTCGAGATACTGGAAACCGCTGAAATGGATATCGCCCATGAATACCACCACGCAGCGCTTGCCGGCGTGATGCAGTGCGGCGACACGGTCGAGTTGGGCGACCTGGTCGCGGTAGCCCATCTGGATGAGCTCGGCGGAAGGGGGGATCAACGGGCGCACGACGTCGACGACGGCGTTGAAGCCGGCGACCACGTCGGCGGCGGCAAGGAGTTCGGCCGAGCGGCGTGGCAGATAGCCGATATCGCCGGGGCCGGCGCCGATACAGATGATCATGTCAAATCCTCTTGCAGGAGGTCGACCGCCTCGCGGGCGAGCGACACAGTGGGTCCGATGATGACAAGTGCCGGGCTGGCAATGCCGTCGCGTTCGACGGCTGCGGCAAGCTCGCCCAGCGGCGCCAGCACCTGCCGCTGCGCCGGCAGCGTGCCCCGTTCGATCACGGCCGCCGGCGTGGCGGCGGCGAGACCGCCGTCGAGCAATTGCGTGACGATGTGCGGCAGATTGTTGATGCCCATATAGATCACCAGCGTCATGGCGCTGGCGGCGAGACAGGCCCAGTCTGGTTCGGCGCCGTTCTGGTGACTGTGGCCGGAGACGAAGGTGACGCCGTGGGCGAGATGGCGGTGGGTGAGCGGAATGCCGAGCGTGGCCGGCACGGCGCTGCCGGCGGTGACGCCGTTGACGATCTCTGCCTCGATGCCGGCGGCGCGCAATGACTGCAGCTCTTCGCCGCCGCGGCCGAAGATGAACGGGTCGCCGCCCTTGATGCGTGCGACGCTGCGGCCGGCGAGCGCCGCGGCGACGAGGCGCGCCTCGATTTCTTGCTGCGGCGTCGATGGCTGGCCGCAGCGTTTGCCGACCGTGACGATTTCGGCGTCGGGGCGGGCATGTTCGAGTACGGCCGGATTGGCCAGGTCGTCGATGAGCACCAGTTCGGCAGCGCCAATGGCGCGCACCGCCTTGAGCGTCAGTAATTCCGGATCGCCGGGGCCGGCGCCGATCAGATAAACCTTGCCGATGGCGCTCATTGCGGCAGCCTTTCGCGGATGGTGAGGCGCAGCGTGTCGCCGTCCATGCCGCCGAGCGGCAGGTATTCGGCGCCGAGGGCGCTGGCGAGCTCGCGCGCCTGGCCCAGCTTGATGAAGTCTTCTTCGGTGTCGATCACCAGCGCGGCGTGGCCGGCTGCCGCCAGCTCGCCGGCGGCGGCGAGCGCCTCGCCCCACGGATCGGCGTCATCGCCGACGGCCAGATTGGCGCGGCCGTCGCTGAGCACCACCAGTAGCGGACGCAGCATCTGCGGCGCCCGTTGCAGCACTTCACCGGCCAGCAACAGGGCGTGCGACAGCGGCGTGCGCCCGCCGGTCGGCAGGTTCTCGAGCGCGCTCTGCGCGTTTTCCACCTGTCGGGTCGGGGCGAGCAGCAACTCGGCCTGGCGACCGCGGAAGGCGATCACGCCAACACTGTCGCGGCACTGGTAGGCGTCGGTGAGCAAGCCCAATACGCAGCCCTTGACCGCTTCCATGCGGCGGCGCGCGGCCATCGAGCCCGAAGCGTCTACGGCGATGAGAATCAGGTTGCCCTGTTCGCCGACGCGTTCCTTGCGGTGCAGGTCGGCACGGGTGACCTCGAGCTTGCCCGGGCTGCGCAGCACCGCATGGCGCAGAGTAGCGTCGATGGCGATCTGCGCCGGCGCCGGGTCGGGCACGGCGCGCAGATACTGGCCGCTGGTCGCGCGATGGGCGAGACTGCGCCGGCCGCTGCCGGCCTCGCCTTGCCGGCTGTGTACTTCAATGCTGGCCGGGCTGAATGGCGCCGCTGCAGCGAACAGCCGTGTTGCGTCGTCGCCGCCCTCATCGGCCGGCGGCATCTGTTCTTCGTTCTGAGCGGTCTCGCCATCGCCAGGCGAGTTTTCGCTGTCGGCCTGTGGCGATGTCTGCTGCCGGGCGGTCAGTTGGTCGAGTTTGTCCTGGTCGAGGCCGGTCTGTTCGAACGGTTTGTGGCGGCGACGGTGCGGCAGGACCAGCCGCGCGGCATCGCGAACGTCCGGCGCGTCGACTTCGTCGCGGCCGTCGAGGGCGGCGATGGCGCGCGCCGCCTTGTAGAGCACGATGTCGGCACGCAGGCTTGCCACCTCGAATTCGCAGCACAGTTCGCTGATGAAGGTCAGCAGGCTGTCGGGCACCCGGGTGGCGGCGAGCCGGAGGCGGGCGGCAGCCACGGCGGTGGCCAGCGCATCGGTCTCGTCCTGCCAGCGATGGCAGAAAGCGGCGGCATCGGCCTCGAACGCCAGCCGACGGCGCACCACCTCACTGCGTTCGGCGCTGTCGCGCGGCGCGCTGACTTCGACCATCAGGCCGAAACGGTCGAGCAGCTGGGGGCGCAGATTGCCTTCCTCCGGGTTCATGGTGCCGATCAGGCTGATGCGCGCCGGATGGCTGAGCGACAGCCCCTCGCGTTCGACGGTATTGCGTCCCATGGCGGCAACGTCGAGCAGCACGTCGACCAGGTGGTCGGCAAGCAGATTGACTTCGTCGATGTAGAGAATGCCGCGGTGCGCGCCGGCGAGCAGGCCGGGCTTGAATGCCTGTTTGCCGTTTTTCAGCGCCGCCTCGAAGTCGAGGCTGCCGAGCACGCGATCCTCGGTGGCACCGAGCGGCAGATTGACGAAGGGCGCCGGCGCCTCGTCCGCCGCGGCATGCTCGCCCTGGCAGGTCGGACAGACGGCGAGCGGTGCGGACGGGTCGCAGTTGAAAGCGCAGCCGGGCACGCGGCGGATGTGCGGCAGCAATGCCGCCAGCGCCCGCGCCGCCGTGCTCTTGGCGCTGCCCTTGTCGCCGCGGATCAGCACGCCGCCCAGCGTGGGGTCGACGGCGCACAGCAGTAGCGCCTGTTTGAGCTGGGGCTGGCCGACGATGGCGGCGAACGGGTAGATGAGGGGGGTCATGCCTTGTGTTCTCCTCGCGCTTCGAGCCAGGCCTCGCTCTGCAGATGCAGTGCGCGCAGCCGGGCGAGCGTGTCGGGGTCGGGTTGCTGCCACAATTCGCGCGCGGCGGCTTCGAGCAGCCGTTCGGTGATGGCGTTGAGCGCCCAGGGGTTGTTGGCGGCGAAAAAGCGCTGCATCTCGTCGTCGAGCGCATAGCTTTCGCTCAACTGCTGATAGACCCAGTCGTCGACGACATGCGCGGTGGCGTCGTAGCCGAACAGATAATCGACCGTGGCGGCCAGTTCGAGCCCGCCCTTGTAACCATGGCGACGGATGCTGTCGAGCCACTTCGGATTGACCACACGGCTGCGGAAGACGCGCAGGACTTCCTCGCGCAGGCTGCGCACCGCCGGCCGGTCGGGGTTGTGGCTGTCACCGAAGGCCTGACGCGGGTCGCGGCCGGTCAGGCTGCGGATGGTGGCGATCATGCCGCCGTGGTATTGAAGATAATCGTCGCTATCGAAAATATCGTGCTCGCGATTGTCCTGGTTGTGGACGGCGATATCGGTGGCGGCGAGACGGTGACGCAGCGCGTCACGGGCGTCGCAGCCTTCTGCGCTGCGGCTGTAGCCGTAACCGCCCCAGTTGATATAGGCGGTGGCGAAATCGTGCTCGTCGCGCCAGTTCTGCTCCTGGATCAGCGGCAGGATGCCGGCGCCGTAACTGCCGGGGCGGGAGCCGAATACACGCAGCAGCGCCTGATCGTCGGCGGTGAAAATCTGCGCGGCGAGGTCGGCGAGCCAATGGGCGCGCAGTGCATTCTGCTCCGGCGGCTCGTCGAGGCGCGCCACGGTGTGCACCGCCTCGTCGATGAGGTGGATCAGGTGCGGGAAGGCATCGCGGAAGAAACCGCTGATGCGCACGGTGACGTCGATGCGTGGCCGGCCGAGCTCGGCGAGCGGAATGACCTCGATGCCGGTGACGCGACGGCTCTCTGCCTGCCAGCGCGGCCGTACGCCGAGCAGGGCGAGGATTTCGGCGATATCGTCGCCGTGGGTGCGCATGGCGCTGGTGCCCCAGATGCTGATGCTGACCGATTCCGGCCAGGCGCCGGTTTCCCTCCGATGCCGCTCGACAAGCTCGCGCGCGAGTGCCGCGCCGACGCGCCAAGAGGCTTGCGACGGCAGGCTGCGCGGGTCGACCGAAAAGAAGTTGCGTCCGGTCGGCAAGACATGCGCCATGCCGCGCGTCGGTGCACCGCTCGGACCGGGCGGAATGAAGCCGCCGGCAAGGCCGTGCAGCAGGTTGTCGATTTCGTTGCCGGTCGCAGCGAGGTCCGGCACCAGCCGCAGGCAGATGTGCTCGAGCACGCGTACGAGGTCGGCGCTGATGCTGCAGCCTGGCAGGGTTGCGGCGAGCGTCGCGGCGATGTGAGCGACGTCGAACCCGTGCGCGGCCAGCGCGGCGATCAGCCGGCGCGCCAACGCCCGCACGGCGTCCTGTGCGTCGCCGTGGCTGAACAGCTTCCGGCCGGCGAGCGCCGCCAGTGGCTCCGGTACGGCGCTCAGACGCTGACCCGCTTCGGTGTCGAGCAGTTCAGATGGGCAGCCGAGCGCAGCGGCCAGGCTTGCCGGCAGCGATGGAATATCGAGATTGGCGAGGCGGGTCAGCGCGGCAAGCATGTCGATCAGCGCTTCGTCCTGCGGCGCGCGGCCGAGGATGTGCAGGCCGTCGCGGATCTGCGCCGCGCCGAGTTCGCACAGATAGCCGTCGATGTCCTCGATCAGATGGGCGACATCGACGCCTTCCATGCGAGCGAGCGATCGCGGCACGCCATGTTCGTCCGGCGTGTCGTCCCAGTGGTGATCGTGGAGATCATGGTCGTGGTGGTCATGATCGTGGTGGTCATGATCGTGGTGATCATGGTCGTGGTGGTCATGATCGTGGTGGTCATGATCGTGGTGGTCATGATCGTGGTGGTCATGATCGTGGTGGTCATGATCGTGGTGGTCATGATCGTGGTCGTGATGATCGTGGTCGTGATGATCGTGGTCGTGATGATCGTGGGCCAGCATGGCGCCGAGGTCGGTGTCGAGGCGGGCTTCCTTGATCAGTTCCCAGATCTGCTGCTGCAGGATGGGCAGTTTGTCCGGGTCGAGCATTTCCACCTGGTAGTACTCGTCGACCAACTGGGTGAGCTGGGCGAGCGGGCCGTAGGTGTCTGCCGTGGTCATCGGCGGCGTCAGGTGGTCGATGATCGCCGCATGGGCGCGGCGCTTGGCCTGCGCGCCCTCGCCAGGATCGTTGAGGATGAAGGGGTAGAACAACGGCAGATCGCGCAATAGCGCATCCGGATAGCAGTCGGCCGACAGGCCGACGCCCTTGCCGGGCAGCCACTCGAGCGTGCCGTGCTTGCCGACGTGGACGATGGCGTCGGCACCCCACTCGTCGCGCAACCAGCGATAGAGTGCGTAGTAATGGTGGGTCGGCGGCAGGTCGGGAGTGTGATAAATCGCATCCGGGTCCATGCCATAGCCGCGCGGCGGTTGCAGGGCGACGAAGACGTGACCGAATTCCAGTCCGGAGAACACCAGATCGCCACCGTCGACATAGGCATTGCCCGGCGGTTCACCCCAGCGGTCGCGCATGCGGCATGCCAGACTGTCGGGCAGTTCGGCGAACCATTCGGCATAGCGGGCCGCCGGAACGCGCGCAGCGGCGCGGGCGAGCTGGTCGGCGCTGAGCCAGTCCTGGTCGTAGGCGCCGCGATCGATCAGCGTATGCATCAATGCCGTGCTGTCGGCGGGCAGACCTTCGATGCGATAGCCGTCGGCATGCATCGCTTCAAGCACCGCCCATAGCGAGGCGGGGGCGTCGAGACCGACGGCATTACCGATCTGGGCGGCCTTGCTGCCGGCATTGGTGAAAATGAAGGCAATGCGTTTGTCGGCCGGCGGCAGACGGTGCAAACGGGCCAGGCGGGCGGCAAGGCCGGCCGTGTGCCGGACACGATCGGCCAGCGGCGTATAGCCGCCAGCTGTGTCTTCATCGCGTGGTGTCTTGAACGAGAACGGCACACCGATCAGCCGGCCATCGAATTCCGGCAAGGCAACATTCATCGCCGTATCGAGCGGGTCGAGGCCACGATCGGCAGCGCGCCACTGCTCGACGGTCATGTTGCTGGCGATCGCCTGCAGCACTGCCACATCGAGACGGGCGAACATGCCGGCGCCGTGCTGCTGGCCATCGCCGACGGCGAACGAAGTGGTGTTGATCAGCACGTCGATGGCTATCGGTCCGGCCGGGGCGAACGGCGCCAGCGCCAGCGGCAGGCCGGCCGCACCGGCTTCGCGCAAGGAGGCGGTGAACACCGGTAGCGCATTGAGTCCGGCGGTATCGAGCGCATCGACCAGACTGTCGATGAAACGGGTATTGCCGGATAGCCAATGGGCCCGGTAGAAGACAATGCCGGCGGTCGGACGTGCCGGATCGGCCAGTGCACGCCAGTCGTCGAGCGAAGCCAGTGAATCGAGTTCGGGATGGTAGATGCCATGCGCGGGCAGTTCGACCGGCGCGTCGTAGCCGAAACCGGTCAAGAGCAGGCGGTCCGACAGATAGCAGAGCAATTGCGCCAGGTTGGCGCTGCCGCCTGCTTGCAGATAGGCGGCAGCGTCGAGCTGCGCCTCACCGGAGACGGTGCTGAGTGCGGCGAGCGCGGGGTCGGGTTCGCCGGTGCCGGACAGTGCGATGAGGGCGATGCGCCGTGCTGCGACATGGGCGGTCAGCAGCTCAAAGCCGGCGATGTCCTCGGCGCGGCCTAGCACGCGCAGCACGATGACGCGGGCGTTGGCCAGCGGGCCGGCGATGAGCGCGCGCATCGCGTCGGCACTATCGATGGTGCGCAGCGCCACGGCTTCGATCGATGTCATGCCCTCTGGACGCGGGGCGCGCCGCAGTGCTGCGAGATCGGTGTCGGCGTGGCTGAGGAGGGCGATCATGCCGGATGACCTCCGTCATGCGTTGCTGTGCACCGTGCGGCGGCGTGCCGCCGGGATAGCGTGACGCCGTGCGGCGCGGGTACGCTGGATTTCATGCCGTGATGCCCTCGAGAGACAAACGCCGGCGGGAGCGAGGGCAGCGGGTCTATCCATGGGTCCGCATGCTGTGTCGTCCGGCGCACCCCGGCCGGTTCGAGCTCACGTCGACGAGTCTGACGGCCGGTCTCCTGGCTTGCGCATCGCTGTCCGGCGTCGCCTTCCCTGGTGTATCGGTGGCGTGTGACGTGGACTCTTCGCTCACAGTTGCGGGGGCAGCTGCGGTATTGCACCGCATTCCCGTTTCACCCTTTTGGGCACCGTCATATCAAGCGTCGAATATTACGTGAAATTCGCAATTATTGGAACGCTGCGCAGATTAATTGCCGTTTGTAGTCACCGGCTGGCGGCGGCGATCTTCTGGGGTGACAGGGGGCGCGGCTAGCGCTTGCTTTGCCGCGCACGGGCAATGGCGCGGCGGGTCGCTGCGATGGCCGGGCAGACCAGCAAGCCGCCTGCGCCGAGCAGGCTCAGAACTGTGCCGACTGGCAGCAGGAAAAAAGGCTCATGCAATACACCGTCCGGGCCGACAGATGCGCCGATGGCGACGAACAGCAACAGGCAGATGATGCCGGCGATCAGCCAGGAGACTGCTACGCAATTACATTTGCTCATGTCATTACCCCTTTTGCCAGGAGCTGTAGATCATCTTTGGTGTATCGGGTTCCCTCCTTGCTGGCGTCTAACCGCCCATAGTGTCGACAGGTGGCCCGGTCGGCTGTTTCTTGCAAGACCAAGCAGATATTTAACGCCATTGTGTAAAACTTTCCGCTTGGCAAATGGTCTTTCGTTGTTGCCGGGCCGGCGTGCGCAACGAAGGGCGTTTTATGATCGAATCCGATGGAATTGACTGGATCCTTGGTGTTTTATGTTTCACGGCCTGGCTGGGTGGACTTGCCGGCATGGCGTGGGCTAGCCGTGCCGGCCTCGATCCGGGGCATGGGCTACGCGGGGTGCCTGTGATTTTCTGCCTCTATGCCGTGCTGTATGGCGGCGCGTGCGTGCTGGTGACGACAGCCACGTGGCTTTGCCGGCAGTATTTTGTGGCGGTTTGCTTTGTGATGCTCTCGGTCGGGCTTGTCGGTATGGTGGCCACGGCGGCGTTTATCCCGCCGCCCTCGCCAATCGGCGGGGAGATGACGCCATGGTTCGGCCCGTTCGCCATACTGGCGTTTGCCGGCGCAATGATGTTGGTCCTGACGGTGGTGTTGGCACTTGTCGCCTGGACATGGAGGCTGTTGTGCGGGCGCTGACGGCCGTTCAAGCCTGTCCGCTGCCCAGCGCCAGTGCCGCTTCCAGCCGCATCCAACCGCTTTCGTCGCCGGGCAGTCCAAAGCGCAGACTGGCCGGTGCAGGGAAACGACGCACCCAAATGCCCTGCCGTGCCAGCCGGTCCTGCCACGCCGCGGCATCGGCGCGCCGCAACCACTGAAACAACGTCGTTCCACCCTCCGGAACGAGGCCATGGCGGCCCAGCAGACTGGCGAGACGCGCGCTTTCCCGTGTGAGTCGCTCGCGCATATCGGTGTGCCAGCCGCTGTCTTCGAGTGCGTGCCGGGCAATGTAGCGGCTTGGCCCGGCAAGCGTCCAGGGGCCAAGTTCTTCCCGTAGCGCGTCCAATAATGCCGGCCAGGCGAACACAAAGCCTGCGCGTGCACCGGCGAGACCGAAGAATTTACCCAGCGAGCGCAATACGATCAGCCCCGGTACGCCGGTTTGCGGCAGCAGACTCGGCGCCGGGGTGGGGTCGAGAAAGGTTTCGTCGAGCAGCAGCCAGCCGCCGCGGGTGGCGAGGCGGGCGTGCCAGGCGCGCAGTCGGGCTGCGGGCGGCAGCCAGCCGGTGGGGTTGTTCGGCGTGGTGAGCTGCAAGACGTCGAGTTGGTCGAGCGCGGCGTCAATGTCGTCCGGTGCCAGGCGGACGAGTGTATGGCCCAGGCGTTGCCAGGCATGGGGGTGTTCGGCGTAGGTGAAATCGAGCATGCCGACGCGACAGGGGGCACGCAGCCGGGGCAGGGCCTGGATGGCTGCCTGCGAGCCGGCAACCGGCAACGGGTCGGAGGCGCCATAGAAGGCTGCAGCCGCCGCCTCGAGACCATCGCCGTTTTCCGGTAGCCGCTGCCAGCACGCGGCCGGCAGCGGCGGCACCTGCCAGCCATGCGGATTAAGCCCGGTGGACAGATCGAGCCAATCGGCGGCCGGAATGCCATAGTGTGCTGCCGCGGCGAGAATGCCGCCGCCGTGTTCAAGCATGTCCGCCTCCTGCAAACCATGACAGTACCAGTACGATCAGGGCCCAGCTCCACATGCCGCGGCGTACCAGCGAGATGGCACGGTGGATGTCCGCTGCGCCGGGTGCGCGGCCGCAGCCGAGCGGCGGTCTTGGCTTGCTGACGCCGTGATAGATGGCGGCGCCACCGAGCGAGACGCCGAGTGCGCCGGCGCCGGCGGCCATGACGGGGCCGGCATTGGGGCTGTACCAGGTCGGCGCCTGTGTACGCCAGCAGCGCCAGCCGGCGGCGAAGTCGCCGAAACACAGATAGGTGAATGCGGTCAGCCGTGCCGGCAGGTAGTTGAGCAGGTCATCGAAACGCGCCGCCGCGCGTCCGAAGTGCAGGTAGCGCTCGTTGCGATAGCCCCACATGGCGTCCAGGGTGTTGGCGAGGCGGTAGAGCACCGCGCCTGGCGCGCCACAGAGCAGAAACCAGAACAGGGCGGAAAAGATCGCGTCGGCGCCGTTTTCCAGCACCGACTCGACCGTGGCGCGCGCCACCGCCTCGGCGTCGAGTGCGGCGGTCTCACGGCTGACGATCATGCCGACCCGGGCGCGGGCGAGTGCGAGATCGCCGTCTTCCAGTGCGTTGGCGACCGCCCGGGCATGTTCGGCCAGGCTTTGTGCACCGATGGCCAGATAGAGCAACACGATGGACGCCAGTGCTCCGATAAACGGCAGATGAACCAGCCAGGTGCTCAGCGCCAGCGGCGGTAGCAGCAGCAGCACGACGGCCAGCGCGCCGCGGCATTGCAATGCGCGTTCGCCGGCGTGACCGACCGGACGCAGCCAGCGTTCGACGGTGTTGGCGCAGTGGCCGAAGCCGACCAGCGGATGGTGGTGCGGCGGCTCGCCGAGCAGGCGGTCGAGCAGCAGCGCGAGTAGAGGAGTGGTGGCGTTCGGCACGGTTTCAGTCTATAAATTCGGCTTTTGTCGGCGTGTGGCAATGCGCCGTGCATTGAATAAAGATGCCATTCTAGGGCCGCGCGAAAAAAAATGCGCGTCCGGAGATTCGATCGATGTCTGCCAAAACTCTCATGATCCAGGGGACGACCTCGGATGCCGGCAAGAGCACGCTGGCAACCGGCTTGTGTCGTCTGCTGGCGCGCCGCGGTGTCCGGGTCGCGCCGTTCAAGCCGCAAAACATGGCGCTCAACAGTGCAGTGACCGTCGACGGCGGCGAGATCGGCCGTTCGCAGGCGGTGCAGGCGCTGGCGTGCGGCGTCGCGCCGCACAGCGACATGAACCCGGTGCTGCTCAAGCCCAATAGCAATACCGGCGCGCAGGTAATCATCCAGGGACGGGCGGTCGGCAATATGGATGCAGTCCCCTATCACGCCTACAAGCCGGTGGCGCTCGAAGCTGCACTGCAATCGTTCGCGCGCCTGGCTTCGCAGTACGACTGCCTGATCATCGAAGGCGCCGGCAGTCCGGCGGAGATCAATCTGCGCGCCAACGACGTGGCCAATATGGGCTTCGCCGAGGCGGCCGATTGTCCGGTGGTGCTGGTGGCGGACATCGATCGCGGCGGGGTGTTTGCGCATCTGGTGGGCACACTGGCCTTGCTGTCGGAAAGCGAGCAGGCACGGGTGAAGGGCTTTGTGATCAACCGCTTTCGCGGCGATATCGCCCTGCTGCAGCCGGGGCTCGACTGGCTCACCGCGCATACCGGCAAGCCGGTGCTGGGCGTGTTGCCTTACTTGAGCGGTCTGCATATCGAGGCAGAGGACAGTCTGAGCGAGCGCAGCGCCGTGTCCGGCAGCGGCAGCGGCCGCCGCTTGCGCGTCGTGGCGCCGATGTACCCGCGCGCGAGCAACCACACCGATTTCGATCCGCTGGCCCTGCATCCGCAGGTGGAACTGACGCTGCTGCGCAGTGGCGAGACGGTGCCGCCTGCCGATCTGATCATATTGCCGGGCAGCAAGAGCGTGCGCGACGATCTGGCCTGGCTGCGGCGCGAGGGCTGGGAGGCGGCGATCAGGCGCCATCTGCGTTATGGCGGCAAGTTGATCGGCATTTGCGGCGGCTATCAAATGCTCGGTCGGCGCGTCGAGGATCCGCTCGGGCTGGAAGGGGCGGAGGGGGGCAGCGATGGTCTCGGCCTGCTCGACTTCAGTACCACGCTGGCCGCGCAGAAGCAGTTGGCGCGGGTCGAGGGACAACTGGCGTTGGGCGATGCCCGTGTGACCGGCTACGAAATCCATGCAGGCATCAGTGCCGGTCCGGCACTCGCCAGGCCGGCGATCCATCTGCCGCAGGGCCCGGACGGCGCCCTGTCTGAAGACGGGCAGATTTTCGCCACCTATCTACACGGGGTGTTCGACCATCCCGATGCGCTTGCGGCCCTGCTCGACTGGGCTGGGCTGGAGGCGGCGGCCGAACTCGATTACCCGGCGTTGCGCGACGCGCATATCGAACGGCTGGCCGACGCTGTCGAGCAGAATCTCGACCTCTCCCTGCTTGGCGATCTGTTGCCGCGCTGAGTCCGGGCCGCATGGTGCTGCAGGCCCGGTGCGGCAATCCGCTGCGTACCCTGGCTAGGAATGGCTGAAAAGCTCGTCCGGCAAGGCGTGGTGTCTGGTATTGCTCATTTCCGTACCGCTTATGATCTAGCTCAAGTGAGCGTGCCGCTTACCCTGACAAGCTTGGCTATAACTGGCTAAATCTTCGGTTTCCCGTTTTTTACCGTCCCATGAACGACCCGGTTCTCACCGCTTTGGCACGCTTGCGCGCCGGTCAGTCAGTCGGCCGCGACGCGCTCGCCCTGCTGCTGGCGACGCGTGATGCCGCCCATGGCGAAGCGATCCGCCAGGCGGCCGAAACGGTGCTGCTGCAGCAATGCGGCCAGGCGGTGCGCCTGCGCGGCCTGATCGAATTTTCCAATCGCTGTGTGTGCGATTGTCTGTATTGCGGCATCCGCCGCGGCAATCGCTCATTGCAACGCTTTACCCTGGCGCAGGACGAAATCGTCGCCTGTGCGCGCTGGTGCGCCGAACGCGGCTATGCGTCGGTGGTGCTGCAGTCGGGAGAGCGGCGCGATGCGCCGTTCATCCGCCGGCTGACCGGGACGGTGCGGGCGATCAAGGCTGCGACGCGCAGTGCGCGTCTGCCGGAGGGGCTGGGCATCACGCTGTGCGTCGGCGAACAGTCTCGCGCGGTCTATCAGCAACTGTTCGATGCCGGCGCGCATCGCTATCTGCTGCGGATGGAAACCTCGGACCCGGCCCTGTTCGCGCGGCTGCACCCGGCCGGGCAGCGCTATGAAACGCGGCGGGAGTGCCTGACCACCTTGAGCGACATCGGCTACCAGCTCGGCACCGGGGTGATGATCGGTCTGCCGGGGCAGAGCGTCGAACAACTGGCCGACGATCTGCTGTTTTTCCGCGAGTTGGACGTCGACATGCTCGGCATGGGGCCATATATCCCGCATCGCGATGCGGCGATGGCGCGAAGGCCGGTGGCCGATGCGGCGGAACGGATGCGCCTCGGTTTGCGCATGATCGCGCTGGCGAGGCTGTTGCTGGTCGATGTGAATATCGCCGCCACCACCGCCTTGCAGACGCTGGATCCGGCCGGACGCGAGCGCGGGCTCAGGCATGGCGCGAACGTGCTGATGCCGCAGGTGACGCCGCTGCGTTTCAGGCGACTGTATACGCTCTACGAGGGCAAGCCCTGCATGGACGACGATGCGGAACAGTGCGCCGGCTGTCTCGAGGGGCGGGTGCATTCGGTTGGCCGCTATGTGGCGCATGATGAATGGGGCGATTCGGCGCATTACCATCGCCGCCGTAATCTGCCGGTTCCCGGTACGCGACGGGTGATCCCCGTCGTCGCGGTGCAGACACCGCGGCGGGAGAGGGAAGGGAGATGCGAGTGAATGTTTTGTTGTATGGGGTCTGGGACGACAAGTCTTATGACTTTCGCAGCCAGCCGCCAGACGAGGGCGCGGCTTTGCCTGATTTGCAAGGGCTCGATGCCTTCGCCCCCGGCAATGCGGTGCGGGCCTTCATCGCCGACCGCGGTTTTCTGGTGTTCGATGCCGAAGTCAATCTGGCCGATGCCTTCTGGCAATATCTGCGCCGCGCCGCCGACGAGTCGTGCGGCAAGTGCACACCGTGCCGCATCGGCAGCGAAACGCTGTCCGGACTGCTCGACGGTCTGCGCCAGGGCCAGGGCCGGCCGGCCGATCTGCTGCGCATGCGCGAGCTGGCCGATCTGCTGACGGTGTCGTCGCTATGCGGTCTCGGCCAGACCTGCGCGCGCGCGCTGCAAGCGGCGCTGGTTTGTTTTCCCGATCAGTTCGAACGCGATATCGGCCGCGCGGCGCCGGTGGCGCAGCACGGCATGGTGTATGTGACCGCACCCTGTATCGAAGCCTGTCCGGCCAAACTCGACGTGCCGCAGTATATCGATTACATCCGCGATGGCCGGCCGGATCATGCCCTGGCCGTGATCCTCGACAAATATCCGCTGGCAGCGTCGTGCGGCCGGGTGTGCGTGAGGTTTTGTGAGACCGCATGCCAGCGACGCGGGGTCGACAGCCCGGTCGGCATCAAGATGTTGAAGCGTTTTGCCGCTGACCAGGCTTACCGGCCGGGGCAGAGCCTGTTTTCGCGTGCGCTGGTGCCGACGGTGCCGGGGCCGAGGAAACGCGTGGCGGTGGTCGGCTCCGGTGCGGCGGGAATCACTTGCGCCTATCAGCTGCTGCGGCGCGGTATTGCAGTCGACGTGCTGGAGATGCAGAGCAAGGCCGGCGGCATGGCATCGGTCGGCATCCCGAGCTACCGCTTGCCGAAATATGTGCTGAAAGCAGAGACGGAGCAGGCGATTCTGCGCATGGGCGGACGGATGATCTACGGACAGAAACTCGGCCCCGATTATTCGATCGACGATCTGTTCGCCCAGGGTTACGACAGCGTGTTTCTCGGCTTCGGCGCGAGCCGCGGCACCTTGCTCGGCGTCGCCGATGAAGATCCGTCATTGGGCGGCTATTACTCGGGCATCGATTTTCTCAAGGATGTGCACGATCAGGTCGAAGACGGCGTGCCCTTCTCGCTGTCGGGCGAGGTGGTGGTGGTCGGCGCCGGCAATGTGGCGATGGACTGCGTGCGTTCGGCAGTACGGCTCGGTGCGAGCCGGGTGCACCTGGTGTATCGCCGCACCCGCGCCGACATGCCGGCCGATCACGAAGAGGTCGAGGCGGCCGAGAAGGAAGGTGTGGTGTTCCACTTCCTCAACAACCCGTCGCGGCTGATCTCGAATCAGGGCCGCCTCACCGGCGTGGAGTTGCTCGACATGCGTGTCAGCGGCAGCGACGGCAGCCGGCAGCGGGTCGAGGCGGTGGCCGGTTCGGAACATGTGCTGCCCTGCGACACGCTGATCGTGGCGATCGGGCAGCAGGTGGATCGCGAGACCTTGCATGTGGCGGACGGGGTGGAAGTCGACCGGCGCGGCTGCGTGAAGGTCGATGCCGACACTCTGCAGACGACGCGACAGGGGGTGTTTGCCGGCGGCGATTGCGTGCTCGGGCCGGTGACGCTGATCCAGGCGATGGCGCATGGCGAAATCGCCGGACGCAGCATTGCGCAATTCCTGCGCCACGGCGCGGTCGCCGCTGCGCCGGAACAGCACATGCAACGCTTCCTTTCCCGCAACGGACTGGTCTCGGCCGAGTGTCTCGATCGTCCGCGGTTGAAAAAGGAGCGCTTTGTACTGCCGGAACGCGAAGTGGCGGTGCGGGTGAAAAGTTTCGCCGAGGTCGAGGATGTCATCGCCCGTCAGGAAGCCTATCGCGAAAGCGAGCGCTGCCTGCGTTGTTACCGCATTTATTCGGTGGTGACCGAAGCGCCGCTGGTCACCTTGTCCGATTGTGTTGAATCGGCCTGATCGGGATTTGTCATGAAAGCTCATATCAACGGGCAGGAATATTCCTGCGAAGCCAACGACACCATTCTCGATGTGGCGCGCCGCAACGGCGTGTTCATTCCGACTTTGTGCGAGATGCACGAGATGGGGCATGCGCCGGGTACCTGCCGGGTCTGCCTGGTCGAGGTCCAGCGCGACGGCGATACGCAACCGTCCTTTGTCACCGCCTGCGACACGCCGCTGCAGGACGGCGCGCGGGTGCTGACCCGCACGCCGCGCGTGCAGGCGCTGCGGCGCGCCCAGCTCGATCTGCTGCTCGCCGAACATAACCAGGATTGCGCCAGCTGCTCGCGTCACGGCGATTGCGAATTGATCGATGTGGCCGAGGTGCTCGGCGTGCAACACAGCTCGTTCCGCATTGCGACGCCGGCGGTCGAGCCCGATTGCCGCGGCGCAGCCGATGGCATCGTCTACGACGCCAGCCGCTGCATCCGCTGCATGCGTTGCGTGGCCTTGTGCCGCGATATGCAGGGCGTGGACGCGCTGCAGGTGTGCGGGCATGGCTTGGGCGAGCATATCGCGCTCAAGGGCGGCTCGACGCGCGCGCGCTCGGATTGCGTGTCCTGCGGCCAGTGCGTGATGGTCTGCCCGACCGGCGCACTCGCCGAGCGCGACGATACCCAGCGGGTGATGGATGCGCTGACCGATGCGGACATCGTCACCGTGTTCCAGATTGCACCGGCGATCCGGGTCAGCTTCGGCAACGAGTTCGGCCTGGCGCCGGGGACCAATGTCGAGGGGCAGGTGGTGGCCGCGTTGCGCGCCATCGGCGCCGACGTGATTCTCGACACCAACTTCGCCGCCGATCTGGTGATCATGGAAGAGGGCAATGAAGTGCTCGGCCGGGTGCGGCGCGGCGAGCGGCCGACTTTCACCTCCTGTTGCCCGGGCTGGGTCGACTTTGCCGAGAAACACCACCCGGGAATTCTGCCGTTTGTGTCTTCGACCCGCTCGCCGCAGCAGTGCCTGGGTGCGCTGGCCAAGACCTATCTGGCGGAAAAGATGCAAGTCGATCCGGCGCGGATGCGGGTGATTTCGATCATGCCGTGTACGGCAAAGAAGCAAGAAGCCGAACGACCGGAATTCAGCCGTAACGGCGTGCCCGACGTCGACATGGTGCTGACCTTGCGCGAATTCGCCCGTCTGCTGCGCCGCGAGGGCGTCGATCTGGCGGCACTCGAGCCGTCGGCATTCGACGACCCGCTGATGAGCGAGTACAGCGGCGCCGGAGCGATTTTCGGCACCAGCGGCGGCGTGATGGAAGCAGCGATCCGCACGGTGTTCTTTGCCGTCAACGGCCGCGAGCTTGATTCGATCGAGGTGGCCGCGGTGCGTGGGCTGGATAATGTGCGCGCAGCGACGATCGAGGTCGGCGGCGACGTCGGCACGCTCAAGGTGGCGATCGTGCACGGCCTGAAGGCGGCCGGGCTGATGGCGGAGGCGGTGCTGCGCGGCGAGGCCGATTACGACTTCATCGAAGTGATGGCCTGTCCGGGCGGCTGCATCGACGGCGGTGGCCATGTGCGCAGTCACAAGCGCTATTTGCGCCATATGAAGGAAAAGCGGGAGGGGCTATTTGCCATCGACCGCAACAAGGCGGTGCGTCAATCGCATCACAACTCCCAGGTCTGCCAGCTTTATCGCGATTTTCTCGGCGAACCGCTGTCGGAGCGCGCGCATCATCTGCTGCACACGCACTACAGCGGCCGCGAACAGGAAAGCACGGTCAGTCTGACCGAGATCTGGCAACAGACGTCGACGCGCAGCTAGGCGCGGCGGGGAAACAGGATTCACCATGTCACATATGCATGACACCGAGGCCGGCTGGCTTGATCCGCAGGCGATCGAGACGGCGCTGGCCGGGGCACGCGGCGACGCCGGGCGCATTCGCGAGGTATTGGCCAAGGCGCGTGAACTGAAGGGGCTCGATTTCGCCGACGTGGCGGAATTGGCCGCCATCGCCGATCCGGCGCAGCTTGCCGAGCTGTTCGAGACGGCACGCTTCGTCAAGGAAGAGATCTACGGTCGGCGGATGGTGCTGTTCGCGCCGCTGTACATTTCCAATGTATGCGGCAACGAGTGCAGCTATTGCGCCTTCCGCCGTTCCAACAAGGAAATCCGCCGTCACGCGCTCGATATGGACGACATCCGCGCCGAGACGCGACGCTTGATCGACCAGGGGCAAAAACGGGTGTTGCTGGTGGCCGGCGAGGGCTATTCGGCTGCCAACGGCGGTTTCCGCTATGTACTCGATGCGATCGAGGCGGTGTATTCGGTCGAGCATGAGCGCGGCAATATCCGCCGGCTCAACGTCAATGTAGCGCCGCTCGATCTGGATGATTTCCGTGCGCTCAAACAGGCCGAGATCGGCACTTATCAGCTGTTTCAGGAAACCTATCACCGACCGACCTACAAATCGGTGCATCTGGGCGGCAAGAAGCAGGACTTCGACTGGCGCGCGAGCGCGATGGACAGGGCGATGCTGGCCGGCATCGACGACGTCGGTCTGGGCGTGCTGTTCGGCCTCTGCGACTGGCGTTTCGACCTGCTGTCGATGATGCAGCATGTCGCCCACCTGGAACAGCGCTTCGGCGTCGGTTCGCACACCATCAGCGTGCCGCGCATCGAGCCGGCCGCTGGAGCGCCGCTGTCCGAACAGCCGCCGGCGGCAGTGTCCGACGACGATTTCCGCAAGATCATTGCCATTCTGCGCCTGGCGGTGCCCTATACCGGCATGATCCTGTCGACGCGCGAGTCGGCCGACATGCGCCGCGAAGCCATCGCGCTCGGCATCTCGCAGATTTCCGCCGGCAGCCGCACCAATCCGGGCGGCTACGGCGCCGACGAGGACAGTACCGGCCAGTTCCAGCTGGGCGATCATCGCACGCTCGATCAGGTGGTGGCCGAGTTGTCGGCGGCCGGCTATGTGCCGTCGTTCTGTACCGCCTGCTACCGCATGGGCCGGACCGGCAAGGATTTCATGGATCTGGCCCGGCCTGGTCTGATCAAGCAGAAATGCGATCCGAACGCGGTGACCACGCTGCAGGAGTATCTGTGCGATTACGGTAGCGAGGCGAGCCGGGCGAGCGGTGAGACGGCGATCGTGCAGGCACTGGATCAAATGGCGCCGAAGACCCGCCGCAACGCGGAAAAGATGCTCGGCATGATCCGGGCCGGCCGGCGTGATATTTATTGCTGAGGAAGCATGATGCAGGACACACCCAAGGCCTTGCGCCTGCATATCGGTCTGTTCGGCCGGCGTAATGCCGGCAAGTCGACGCTGATGAACGCGCTGACCGGCCAGCAGGTTTCCATTGTGTCGGATGCGCCCGGCACGACCACCGATCCGGTCGAGAAGGCGTACGAATTGTTGCCGCTCGGGCCGGTGGTGTTCATCGACACGGCCGGGCTCGACGATGTCGGCGCGCTCGGCGCGCTGCGGGTGCAAAAGACATTGCAGGTGCTCGATCGGGTCGATTTCGCGCTGCTGGTGGCCGGGCCCGACGGCATCGGCGCGCCGGAACGCGACATCATGCAACGGCTGGAACGGGCGGGCACGCCGTTTCTGCTGGTCTGTAACCGCTGTGTCGCGCCGGCGCGTGCCGAGGCGATCTCGGTGGCGGCAGACGATGCTGCATCGCTCGATGCATTGCGGGCGCGGCTGGTCGCACTGGCCGATGCGCATCCGCTCGCCAGCCAGCGCCTGATCGGTGATTTGCTCTCGCCGGGGGACCAGGTGGTACTGGTGGTGCCGATCGATATGAGCGCTCCGGTTGGCAGGCTGATTCTGCCGCAGGTGCAGACGATTCGCGACGTGCTCGACAGCGATGCCTGCTGCCAGGTGGTCAAGGAAGACCGGCTGGCCGAGCTGCTCGCGCGCATGCCGGCGCCGCGTCTGGTGGTGTGCGACTCGCAGGTGGTGCATCGCGCGGCGGCGGATACGCCGCTGTCGGTGCCGCTGACGACGTTTTCCATTCTGATGTCGCGCTTCAAGGGCGACATGCTCGGCATGGCTGCCGGCGCCGGCGCAATCCGTCAGCTGGTGCCCGGTGACAGGGTGCTGATTTCCGAGGCCTGCTCGCACCATGTGCAGGAAGACGATATCGGCCGGGTCAAGATTCCGCGGCTGCTGGCCAAACTTGTCGGCGGGCCGCTGCAGGTCGAACTGGCGGCGGGCAAGGATTTCCCGCTCGATCTGTCGCCTTACGCCCTGGTGGTGCAGTGCGGCGGCTGCATGGTGACGCGCAGGCAGATCGTGCAGCGGCAGAAGCAGGCCGCCCGTGCCGGGGTGGCGATGACCAATTACGGGATGACGATTTCGCTGGCACAAGGGGTGCTGGAGCGTACGCTCGGCTGTTTCCCTGCCGCATTGGATGCCTATCGCACGGCGACGATCTGATGCGCCGCCGGCGAAGGGGCAGGCTTGCAGCCTGCCTTTTTTATCGCCTGACGGCGTCGCGGCGTTGTTCGCGCGGCAGCCAGGGCTGCAGCCGGATGTAGATCAGCGCGCCGATGGCGGTGATCGCGCAGCCGAGCACGGTGTTCTCCAGTCTGGCGACGGCCAGCAGCGTGGATGCCTGCGGGTAGCCGAAGTCGAGCAGCACCATGACCAGCGCGGTGATCGGCGCCACGGCCATCCAGTAGCTGCGGTTGAGCAGCAGCGCGGTGGCGGCGCCGAAGATGACCGAGATGACGGCCAGCCATTCGTTGCTGTGGCACCAGGTGAGCACGACCCAGCCGAGCAGGGCGCCGAACAGCGAGCCGGCCAGCCGCTGGACGAGTTTGGCGATGCTGTGTTGCGGGTCGTAGACGGTGACGATGGCGATGGTCAGCGGTACCCAGTAGGCGCGGGTCAGTCCCAGCCCGTAGGCGATGGCGTAGCCGACGACGATTTTGCTGGCGAAGTAGAAGGTATAGTGGCTGTTGCTGTTGCGGCGGCGCAAAAGGCGGCTTTTGGCTTCGAACAGCATCGGGCCGAATTGCGGCTCAGGGCGGGCAAACAGCAGGCGGTCGAGCAATACCGACAGAATGCCGGTCAGGCCGCCGATAAGCAGATAGGTGCCAGCCAGCGGCGAGAGCAGTGGGTCGCTGTTGCCGAACAGGAAGGCGATCAGCCAGTATTTGCTCATCAATTCCACCGAGGTGCCGGTGCCCTGCAGCCAGCCGGCAAGCAGGGAAAAGGCGAGCAGGAAGGCGAGCGGTGCGCCGGGGACCCAGCGGCCGACGTAGCCGGCGATGCCGCACAACAGCATGCCGACGGTCATGTAGACGATGGCGATGATGCGTTCAGAAGTCGGGCCGCCGTTGTCGACGAACATCGAGTAGAGCCCGGCGACCCCGCCGTAGACGGATGGAGGGAACTCGCCGCGCCACAGCGCGATGGCGAGCGGCAATCCGATGGCGAAAGCGCCACGCAGCGCGCGACGCCAATTCGGCGCTTGGTTGCGGTCGAAGGTCAGGGCCCGGGCAAGAAAATCGCGCATAAAGTGATCTGTCATTGCTGTTTTTTCGGCACGTTAAGGTAATTCGCGCTGTAAGGAAAGCGTTTCATGATTTTGCCTGCGCCATGTTTGACGCGCCGCAATATCGGTGTGGCGCTTGCGGCGGGCGCAGAATGTTGCCGTCGGCCACTTCCTGTCGTGGCCGGCACCCCCAAAACGGGCATTTCCCGTTGTGCAATGCGAGACATTCCTGTTGTAGTTGACGAATTACATGCCACGGGACAAATGTCCTGGTTTGGAGTGATATTTCGTAATTGTTACCAATAATCACCGCGAAACGCGGCCTACTTGTCCTTTATATAAAACCCCGAGCTTGTATCATTGCTGGGGGTATCCGGAGCGGATTGCATGGGCAGAAATATCGACGATGTCATCACGATTATCGAGCAGGAAAAGGGAATTTTCGACCTGCTGCGTGGTTGCCCGTACGAGGTATTGAAAGAATTTTCCGTTGTGCGCGGCCGCAAGGGTGAGTTCCTCCTCAATCAGGGCCAGGTGTACGACAGCCTGTATATCGTCGTCAGCGGCCTGGTGCGGATCTACGTGATGACGGAAAGCGGCCGCAAATACACGCTGGCCATTTACAAGCAGGGCAATTACATCGGCGAGCACGAAATTTTCGACCAGCGGCCGTACAGCTGCTTCGTCGAGGCGATCTCGGATGTGGTGTTGCTCAGGCTCAAGCGCGAGCCCTTTGTCTCCTGGCTCGGGCTCGACCGGAATATCAGTGCTTCGTTCACGCGCAGTCTGTGCCATCAGATCTACATGCTGAGCGAAAAGGCCGGCACGGATACGCTGTATTCGTTGCGGCAGAGAATTTGTCAGTATCTGGTCGCCGCCGCGCGCGACGGCCGGGTGTCGGTAGACCGGGAAGATCTGGGCGAGCTGATGGGTGTGGCCACACGCAGCGTCAACCGGATCCTCAAGAGTCTGCGCGAAGAGGGGCTTGTCGCGGTCGAAGGCCACGATATCGTGGTCGTCGACTGGAATGCCCTGCAAACCGAGTCGGAAAAGAAGTCCTACGATTTTTACGAAAGAAAGTGAGGCCACCATGTCGGACGAGAAACAGCCGCATATCCGGTGCGGTCGTGAAGATGCTGCCCCGTTTGCAATCCTGCCGGGCGATCCTGAGCGCGTCGACCGGGTGAAGGCGTATCTCGACAATCCGCTGGATATTGCCTTCAATCGCGAGTACAAAAGTTGCCGCGGTTATTACAAGGGCGTAGCGGTGATGGTGGTCTCGACCGGCATCGGTGGCGTCTCGGCCGGCATTGCCGTAGAGGAGCTGCACAATATCGGCGTGACGACACTGGTCCGCATCGGCAGCTGCGGCGCGCTGCAGACGGAGATGCGTCTCGGCGACCTGGCGATTGCCTGCGGCGCGGTGCGCGATGACGGCGCTTCGCGCAGCTATATCCGTGAAACCTATCCGGCCGTGCCGGATTCGACGCTGTTGATGGCGCTGATCGATAGCGCTCGCCGCCAGGGCTTTGCGCATCATGTCGGCATCGTGCATAGCCATGACAGCTTCTATACCGACCACGAGGAAGCGTCGCGGGCCATGTGGAGCAGCCACGGCGTGCTGGCGGCCGACATGGAAACGTCGGCGCTGATGGTCATCGCCCGGCTGCGCGGCATGCGCGCGGCTTCGATTCTCAATGTGGTGGTCGAGCAGAGCGGTAATATCGAGTCGGGCATCAACGATTATGTCGGCGGCGAAAGCCGCACGGCCGTCGGCGAACGCAATGAAATCCTGACCGCGCTCGAGGCCATCGTGGCGCTGTCGCAGCAGTAGGCACTACGGGCCGCGGGCGCGGCCATTTCTCACACACAGGAGACATCGTCATGAAAAACAGCATGTGGAGCCTGAAGCTCTCGACCTCAGCCCTGGTGCTGATCCCGGCCGCTGTCGGCATCAACTACATCGGCAAGCTGTTTGCCGGTCTGCTCAAGCTGCCGCTATGGCTCGACGCCATCGGCACCGTGTTGTCGGCAATGCTCGCCGGTCCGGTGGTCGGCGCGATCTGCGGTGCGATCAACAACATCATCTATGGCCTGACCATGGATCCGATTTCCTTCATTTATGCGCTGACCAGCATCGGTATCGGCCTTGCGGTCGGCATCATGGCGCATCGCAACGGCATCAACAGCATCGGTCGCGCCATCGTGGTCGGTCTGGTGCTGGCGGTGGTCGCCACGGTGATCTCCACGCCGATCAACATCCGCTTCTGGGGCGGCCAGACCGGCAACGTCTGGGGCGACCTGGTCTATGCATCGATGGTTGCGCACCACCTGCCGGTGTGGATGGCGTCTGCCGTGGATGAATTCATCGTTGACGTGCCGGACAAGATCGCGACCGTCATCGTGGCCTTCGGGATTTACAAGGGTCTGCCGCAAAAGCTGACCATCCTGTTCCGTCACGACAGTCAAACCGAAAAACTGTAATCGTCGCGGGGGACGCATCTTGAAAGCGCTAAGTCTTTATCAGGACAAAGGGACGTTCGTCCACGGGGTGGATCCGATCACGAAGATCCTCTACATCTTCGCGGCCATCCTGATTCCCGCCGTTCTGCCCGGCCTTGTGCCCGGCATGATCATGCTGCTGGCGAGCCTCGTGCTGCTCATCGCCGCGCGCGTATTGCGCAAGGTGGTGCCGCTCATCGGCTTCAGCCTGCTGGTGCTGGTTTCGGTCGTCATCATTCAGGGGCTGTTTTATTCCGGCAATCGTGAGGCGGCGTTCTCGCTCTGGCACATCACCTTCTATCGCGAAGGGCTGTCGTTCTCGGCGGCGATCTGCGTACGGGTGCTGAACATTCTGTGCGCTTTCGCCATCCTGGTACTGACCACCCGGCCGTCGGACCTGATCGAGGAACTGGTGCGCAAGGGCTTGTCCCCCCATCTTGGCTATGTGCTGTCGTCGGTGCTGCAGATCATTCCGCAGATGACATCGACAATGGAAACCATCACCGACGCGCAGCGTTCGCGCGGCATGGAGACCGAGGGCAGTCTGCTGGTGCGCATCAAGGCCTTCCTGCCACTGATCGGACCGGTGGTGATGAACTCGCTGGTGAGCACGCGCGAGCGCTCGCTGGCGCTCGAAGTGCGCGCATTCAGCTCGCGCGCGAAGAAAACCTTCCTCAACGAGGCGCCGGTCAGTGCGGCCAACCGCGTGATCTCGCTGCTGCTGATCGCCGCCATGGTCGCAGCGGTCGCCTGGAGAATCGTTTCATGAAAAAAATCGTTGTCGAAGGCTTGAAATACCGCTATCCGCTGACCGAAGAACTGGCGCTCAACGACGTTTCATTTGAAATCGACAAGGGCGAGTTCATCGGCGTCATCGGCCGCAACCTCGCCGGCAAGTCGACACTGTGCCAGGCGCTGGTCGGGCTGGTGCCGCACTTCTACAAGGGCGGCTACGGCGGCTCCGTGACGGTGGACGGACTCAATGTCGAACAGACCGAGGTGTGTGAGCTGGCGCGCAAGGTGGGTCTGGTGTTCCAGAACCCGTTCACCCAGGTCAGCGGTTCGAAGATGACGGTCTACGAGGAGCTGGCCTTCGGGCTGGAGAACCTCGGCGTGGAGCGCGAGGAGATGAAGCGTCGCATCGACAGCGCAATGGAACTGCTCGGCATCGCGCGCTTCGCCAAGCGCAATCCGTTCGACCTCTCCGGCGGGCAGATGCAGCGCATGGCCATCGCCAGCGTGATCGCAATGCAGCCGGACGTCATCGTGCTCGACGAGCCGACCTCGCAGCTCGACCCCCAGGGCTCGGAAGAAGTGTTCCAGGCCGTGCAGGCGCTGAGCAACGAGGGCATGACCGTGGTCATGGTCGAACACAAGATGGAAAAGATCGCGCGCTATTCGGATCGGGTCATGCTGCTCGACAACGCCAGGCTGGTCGATTTCGATACGCCGGAGAAAGTGTTCTCGCGCGATGATCTCGAGCAGTACGGCATTGCGGCGCCGGCGTTTGCGCAGGTGTGCCGCGGGCTCGGCATCCGCAATCCGCGCAGCGGGCTGTATCCGATGACGCTCGACGATGCTTACGATCAGGTGGTGCACTGGCATGAATAAAATCGAAATCCGCAACCTCGGCTTCCACTACACCGAGGGCGAAAACATCCTCAGCGATATTTCGCTGAATTTCGATCAACGCTCGACAGCCATCATCGGCCAGAACGGCGCCGGCAAGACGACCTTCGTCAAGCTGCTCAAGGGCCTGCTCAAGCCGGTCAAGGGCGATGTGGTCATCAACGGCATCAATACCCGTGAATCGACCGTTGCCGCGCTGGCCAGGCATATCGGCCTGGTGTTCCAGAATCCGAACGATCAGATTTTCAAGAACAAGGTCATCGACGAAGTGATGTTCGGGCCGCTCAATATCGGCCAGGGCGAGGAAGAGGCGCGCAAGAGCGCGCTCGATGCGCTGGATCGCGTCGGACTGGCGAACCGGGTCGATGCCAATCCGTACGATCTGAGCCTGTCGGAGCGCAAGCTGATCAGCATTGCGTCCATCGTGGCGATGAATACCGACATCATCATTTTCGACGAGCCGACAATCGCGCAGGATCATGCCGGCAAGGAGCGGATCAAGGCGATCATTCGCAGCCTGGCCGCCGAAGGCAAGCTGGTGCTGACCATCATCCACGACATGGACTTCGTTGCCGAAACCTTCGAGCGCACCCTGGTGTTTGCCCAGGGCAAGGTGTTGCTCGACGGCTCGACGCGCGAGGTGTATGGCCGCGAAGAAGAGCTGACCAAGGCGCATCTCGAACCGCCGCACGTCACGCAACTCTATACCCGCATCGGCCTGCCCGGCACGGTGCTGACCGTCGACGAATTCGTCAGCGCACGCAAGTCGCACAATCGCGCCCTGGTCTGAGCGGAGAGCGCACCTCCGCCCGGGCGAGGGACGATTGGCGCTGTGGGTGAGCAGACTTTACAGCCCGTCAGGCTCGTTGCCTGGCGGGCTGTTTTGCGCTGCAGGCGCGCGGATCTCAGCGATAGCTGCTGAGCTTGCTGTCATAGCACGGCGCCAGCAGGCTGAGAATATTGCTCCTGCAAAGCACCGGCTTGATGACGCCGTAATGGATTTTCACCTTGCCGAGGCTCTGGAACAGCATGCTGAACGTCGGGGGCTGCTGCGTGCGGCGGTTGCGCACCGTCAAGACATCGCACGACGCAATGACGCTGCTCCACCCCATGCGGGAGGCCACTGCCGGTGCGTCTATCTGGAGTTGTCGTATCTCTCTATTGGTAATCAATGCGCGGACAATATCCTGGTAGCTTTCGCTGAAGGATGTGTCCGGGCCCTGATATTTGCTCATCCTATAGTCGCAGATTCGTGCGGTCAGCCGGCTGCCGGCCGCCATCTTCCGTTCAATGAAACTGCCGTCCTGGCCGGAATGCGCGCCGAATCGATCGACAATCGCATAAGGCGTGAGGTAACTGGACAGCAGGGAAGCGGTAATGCCGGGGTCCCGCAGTGTCGCGCCATGTGGCCCCATGAAGTGCAGCTCTGTCTTTGCCGGCACGGGCACGCTTCCGCTCCAGGGAAAATAGCCGCCATGGCTGCTGATGACCAGGTGCTCAGCCTTGGTCTCGCCGACCGTGAACAACAAAAAATGCTCGCCGACTTCCCAGGCGCAGACACGCGGCTGGTCGTTCATCAAGCGAAACGGCAATTGACAGCCTGAGCCGGGAAATATCCCGACTCCGCTGGCTCTGGGCGGTGTCGATCCGAACATGGGTGCTCACCGAGTTCAAAATGACAGCTTAGGAATCGCTGAACAGGATTTGTGTAGGATTAATCTGAATTGCCGAGCGGCGGTTTGTGCCGTGCCGCTGCACGGGCCATGGCGGCGAGGCGGGCGCGGCACGTCCGGTCAAACGCGCCTTCATTGCCCAATCTGGGCTATTGGCAGTGCTGTAAATCCCTTGAAATGGATATTGTTGAACATCCAATTTAATGGATATTTAGCGGTCGTGGTGGCGCAGCTGGCTCGCACCGGACGTGTTGCCGGCCGATTTACCGAACACCAGGTCGATGCTGCAGGCGAACATCGCGCCGATATCGAGCGGTTGCTCCGGCGTCAGCATGCCGTTGTGGGCCATGCCGATCCAGTTGCTGCCCAGCAGCAAGTGCGGGTAGCGCACCAGCGCATCATCGCGCAGCTCGCCTTCGTCGAGGGCGAGTTGCGCCAGGCGGCGGATTTCTTCCAGCAGCGGCGCATGCACTTCACGCACATAGGCTTCGGCCAGAACGGGGAACTGAGCGCTTTCGGCCAGTACCAGCCGGGCGATGCGGGCACGGCCGGAGCTTTCGATGCAGGCGATGACCGGCAGCAGGGTGCGACGCAGATAATCGCCGACCGTTTCGCCGGTCAGGCGCGGATGGTTTTGCAGTTCGATTTTTCCTTCGGCGATGAAGGCGCGCAGCACGCTGACAAACAGGTCTTCCTTGGTCGGAAAGTAGCGATAGATCGTGCCTTTGGCGATGCCGGCGCGCACGCTGATGTCGGCGACCTTGGCTGCGGCGAAACCCTTGTCGATGAATTCCTCGAAGGCGGCGCGCACGATCGACGCGCGGGTGCGGGCGGTTTTGGCGCTGCTGGGGCCACGGGTGGCGGTCCTGGCCGGAGGGCTGCTGGCTGTGGGCATGCTTTTTCTGCCTGGAGGGATCTATTTTGTGGCGACACTATACACCGGTCCTGGCCGCTGTTGCGTTGACCCTGCGCTCGCGCATTGGCTATAATTGACCCCTTGTTCATTTTTGTGTCGCGCCCGACGCGAACCATGATGCATCCCACCTGTGGTCGTCCTGTCATCCCTGTACGTGTACTGACCTTGTGTGCGCTGATCGCGCTGGCGCTGAATCTGCGCAGCCCGCTGACTGCCGTGCCGCCGGTGCTGGCGATGATACGGGCCGATCTCGGCATGAGCGGCAGCATTGCCGGGCTGCTGACCGGCATCCCCGTGTTGTGTTTCGGCGTACTGACGCCGTTGGCATCGCTGCTGATCGCGCGCAGCGGTGTGGCACGCGCCATCGCCCTGACGCTGGGCGGCGCCACGCTGGGGCTTTGCCTGCGGCCGTTCGGCGCCACCGCCACTCTGTTGGCCGGCACCTTGCTGATCGGCGCGACGCTGACCATCGGCAATATCGTCAGCCTGATGGTGATTGCGCAGGATTTTTCCCATCGCATGGGGCTGGTTACAGGCATTTATACCGCGGCGCTCAATATCGGCACGATGCTGACCGCCGCATTGACCGCACCGCTGGCGGCGCTGATCGGTTGGCGCTACGCCCTGGCCAGCTGGAGCGATCTTGCCGTGCTGGCCATGCTGCTGTGGCTGGCTGTTTTTGCGCTGCGGCGTACGGAGCGCATACCGTCCGCGACACAGGCGGCACCGCTGCACAACGGCGCGCCGTGCCGCGTGCGGCGGGCGATCGCCTGGCTGCTCGCGATCGCGTTCGCCGCACATCTGTTTCTCTACTACAGCGTCACCGCCTGGCTGCCGACCTATCTGATCGAGACGGACGGTTTTCGCGCCACGCAGGCCGGCTTTGTGGCGGCAGCCTTTCAGGTGCTGGCGCTGCTCGGCTCGTTCGGCGTGCCGCTGCTGGCGCGGCGCTTTTCGCTCGGCGCCATGCTGGTCGCCATGGGCGGCTTCTGGCTGTTGACGCTCGCGGCAATGCTGCTGGCACCGGCGCATTGGCTGCTGTGGTCGATCAGCGGCGGCATCGCCCAGGGTGGTACCTTCGTGGTGATCTTCATGCTGATCATGCGTCATGCCGTCTCGCTGGATGAAAACCGCCGCCTGTCGACCTTTGTGCAAGGCATCGGCTACAGCCTGGCGGCGCTCGGACCGGTGCTGATCGGCTGGCTGCACGAGCAGATGCGTGCCTGGGGAGGCGCGCTTGGCGTGTTGATGGCGCTGGCCGTGGTGCTGGCGCTGTTGGGCGTGGCGGTGACGCGCATCCGCTTGCCGCCGCAGGTCGCCGGCACCATCCCGTTGCGCAATGGCAACGGTCAGCAAGCGGCGGCATAGGCCGCACGGGTTTTTTCACTTCTTTAACCCGGGGCTTGATCTGCTCCGGCTTGCATTTGCAATGTCCGCGCTACAGTGGTTATGACGACGTTGTTGCGACAGCGCGAGACGTCGCCGGATCTCCGAAGTTCACCCCAGTAACAAGGAGAAGCTCATGGTCAGTCGTGTCATCTTGAATGAAACCGCCTATTTCGGCGCCGGCAGCAGCAGCGTCATCGGCGAGGAAATCGCCCGGCGTGGTTTTCGCCATATTTTGCTGGTTACCGACAAGGCGCTGATCGGTTGCGGTCCGGTCGAAAAGGTCGCTGCGGTGCTTGATCGCGGCAAAATACCCTTCACGTTGTACTCCGATGTCAAACCCAATCCGACCATCGCCAACGTGCAGCATGGCGTGGCGGCCTGCAAGGCCAGCGGCGCCGACTGCATTGTCGCCGTCGGCGGCGGGTCGGCGATGGATACCGCCAAGGCCATCGGCATCATCATCACCAATCCGGAACGCGCCGACGTGAGCTCTCTGGAAGGGGTGTCGCCGACGACACGACCGAGTCTGCCGCTCATCGCCGTGCCGACCACGGCCGGTACGGCATCCGAAGTCACCATCAACTATGTGGTCACGGACAGTGAGCAGCGGCGCAAATTCGTCTGCGTCGATCCGCACGATATCCCGGCAGTGGCCGTGGTCGATGCCGACATGATGGCTTCGATGCCGAAGAGTCTGGCGGCGGCAACCGGCATGGATGCGCTGACGCATGCGATCGAAGGCTTCATCACCCGCGGCGCCTGGGAGATGAGCGATATGTTCACCCTCAAGGCGATCGAGCTGATCGCGGCCAATCTGCGCGCGGCGGTCAATGAGGGTTCGGCGGCAGCGCGGGAAAAAATGGGGCTGGCGCAATACATCGCCGGCATGGGCTTTTCCAATGTCGGGCTTGGCCTGGTGCATGGCATGGCGCACCCGCTCGGCGCGTTTTACGACACGCCGCATGGCGTGGCCAATGCCTTGCTGTTGCCGACCGTCATGGCTTTCAATGCCGAGGCCGGCGGCGAGAAGTACCGCCAGATCGCCCGGGCGATGGGCGTGGCCGGCACCGAGTCGATGAGCGCGGTCGCGTATCAAGAAGCAGCCTGCGGTGCGGTACGGCAGCTGGCGCTGGATGTGAATATTCCGCAGCGACTGCGCGAGGTCGGGGCGGTGGAAGCGGATTTGCCGGCATTGGCGCATGCCGCCTTCTGCGATGTCTGTACCCCGGGCAATCCGCGCACGGTGAGCGAAGCCGAGATTCTCGCGCTGTACCGGCAAATGTACTGATTGCGCCGGCACTGAAAAAGCCGCCCCGGCTGGTCCGGCGGGCGGCTTTTTTTACCTTGCGCGAGGGGTCGGGCGGTGTTCAGCCGAAGAGTAGGCGCGTCAGCACGTTGATGGCGTCTTCCGCAGAGGGAAGCAGGCTTGCCAGCGGCTGTTGTCCGGCGTAGAGCAGCAGCGCGGCGGCAAACAGGCAGCTGCTGGCAACGATGATTTGCTTTCTTTTGGCGGCGATCGTTTGCATCTCTGTTCTCCCATTCCGGTCGTACATTTTTTTCGGGCTGTAGCCCAGATGTGACGCCTGAGCGGCGCCCATGTTTTTTGTCTGACTATCTGAATTATCGACAGCGGTGAGCGATTCTCAAGATGAATTTGTGTGTAAATGTTGCCGCTGCGCCGCCAGGGATTTATCTGTCGGTGCAGTAACGAAAAACCGCCCTGGAAGGGCGGTTTTTTGGCTGTTGCTGCAGGGGGGTCAGTTTGCGGCGGCGTGGCCTGGCGCGCTGGCGTTGCTGCCGGCCGGCGCGGCCGTGTTTTGCTGCGCCGCTGCCGGTTCCTGTTGGGCGGCTGCCGGGGCGGAGGCCTGCTGGTCTTGCGCCGGAGCGCTGGCATCGGCCGGCTGCGAAGCTTCCTTGGGCGCCGCTGGGGCCGTCAGGCGCGAGGCGGGCGCCGGTCCCATGACCATCGGTTCGGAGGCGTCGGTCGGCGACGGCGAGGGCGCAGCGGCGCCGCTTGGATCGGGCAGGTAGTGACCCTTGCCGGCAAACAGTGACAGCAGCACGAAAACGACTACAGCCCAGGCGAGGGCGTTGCTGGCCGGGGTGACGTCGGCGCTGCCGCATTTCGGGCACTTGGGGTCGACGTTGCGTCCCCAGGGGAACCAGGCGTGATTACAGTGCTTGCATTTGTTGCGTAGGCTTGCCCGCATCGGCGGTCTCTCTGTCTCGTAATGGCCCGGCATCGGTCAGAAATGGCTGTCGGTAAGGGCGTTATTCTAGCATCAGAAAGCCGGAGGCTGAAGTCAGCCAGGTGCGAAGACCAGGGAAGGGGGCAGGGCAGACGTCAACGCAAAAACGACCGCGGCAGCAGTGCTGCGGTCGCCGGACGGTTTGTCGTCGGGTTCAGATCAGTACCGACAGCAGCGTGCCGATGGTCAAGGCGGCAATCGTTGCCCGACCCGCGGTGTAATAGTCTTCGGTTTGCTTTTGCTGCTGGGTTTCGGCCTGCTTTTCGGCATCCGATTTCGGTGTACCCAGACCGAGAACGCCGTAGGTAAAGCTCTTGCCGGCCGATGGCACACCGTCAGTGTCGGGGTGCTGGCCACTCAGGTTGACGATGGTGCTGGGTGAAGCATCCGCCGTGTTGCTGGCGTCGTCGGGGGTGGCGGTCGCTGCAGTATTGGTCGATTGCAGCGGCGAGCTGTTCCATGTGTTGCCTGCGGGGGCAGTTTGGGTGATGTCCATGGTGTCGGCTCCTGTACGAGGATTCTCAGTCCATCTATCGGCGGCGGCGAAAAAAACTGTAGCGCCTTAACGTTTTTTCACGTTGCCGCCGCGGCGCCGGCGGGCAACTGCGTTCGGGGGCCCACGGCCCCCGCCTCCTCAAAATGTGAACGCCATCAAGGCACCGTCAGCACCAGGCAATCGGCGTAACGCCGCACTGCGGCCGGCCCGGTCAGATACAACCATGTGAGACCATCGTCGTTGGGCGTGACCGACCACGTCAGATCGCTGGCGACGATCAGCCGGCACAGCTGTGTCGGATCGACGCTTTGACGGGGAGACGACAGGGTGGATATCAGGTCAAGCAAGCGCTGCTGGCGGTAGAACGGATTTGAAAGGCGCGTGCGCGCTGCACTACCATCGGCTTTAGCCATGGCTTTCTCCAGTATAGAAAGTTGTGGTTAGCGGGTCGGGGGTGTTGGTAGCACCTCCGGCCCGCGCTCATTTGCGGCTGGGGGCCGCACCCCGCCAACCTGCCGCGCCAGAGAGAGAAAAACAATAGGCAAAAACGGGCTCGGCAAAATTCCCGCCAAGCTCGGCAATGGGGGACGGCAATATCAGTAATGGCCGACATGGAATACAGGGCTGTGCGCAGATATGCGCCAATGACAACGCGCAAAAAAGATGAATGCCGCGACGCAGTCGCCCCGGCCAGACTCCCCATAAAACCTGTTGCACCACCCAAATGTCATTGCGACAGACTGCACCGCCAAGCAAATGACTGCCGACGCCGAACAATGGGCAAGGAATCAATACCGTCAAAATATCCCGCTACTTTTGATATTTATCGCCTGATATCAATACGCGTGACATCAAGTTTCCCCGGGAAATTTGTCTGGTTGCAGTCGCGTTTTGCTAATATAAAACTTATAACAAAAATTAATATTAAAAGACACAGCAGTGATATGGCTGCTGATTACAGCAAGAAAGTGGGGCGAGATATGACGATATCAAAAAAGCTGTTGTACACCCTTTGCTTTTCCGTGCTGACACTGATCGGTGTCGGCTGTTTCGGCTTGTGGCAGCTGGGGCAGTCGGAGGCGCGGTTTGAATATGTGACCGATAATTCCATGCCAAGCCTGCGCGATATCGACAAGGCGAAGGATGGCCTGACGACCGTACGCGTCAATACGCGTGCCATGTTTATGGCGAGCAATAGTGCCGAGCTTGAATCAGCAATCAAAAACATCGGTAACGGTCAGCAGAAATTCGATGCCGCACTGGCAGATTATCAAGCGAATAATATTAGCAACGATGCCGACCGGCAGCTGCTCGACGCCGATGTTGCGGCGATGAAGATTTATCGCCCGATCATCGACTCGGTGACCGTCGACCTGAAGGCCGGTGCGAAAGACAAGGCGCTGGCATTGATGAGCGGTGCCAAGAGTCAGGCGGCGGCGATCGTTACGGCGCTGGATGCGCATTACAAGTTCAATAGCGACTATTCGCTGCAGCTTGCCAGCGAGAACCGGGCCGATTATTCGCTGGCAAGGGCCCTGCTGATCGGCGCCATTTCTCTGGCGACCATTCTGGTTGCCATTCTGTCGTATCTGATTTATCAGTCGATCAGTCAGGGGTTTGCTCAGTTGCAATCCAATCTGACCAACGTCAGCAGCTCGCTCGATTTCCGCATGCGTGCCGATGCCGCCCGTCGCGATGAGGTCGGCGAAACCAACCGTGCGTTCAATAGCCTGCTCGATAAGTTGCAAAGCAGTTTCAAGACATTGATCGAGGTGGCCGGTGATGTGGGCACGTCCTCCGCACAGTTGATGGATACGGCCAAACAGGTGTCGACCGCATCGACGGCACAAAGCGAGGCGGCCGCCAATATGGCCGCGACAATGGAAGAGATGACGGTCAGTATCAACCATGTGGCGGAGCGGGCCAATGAAACGCGCGATGGCGCGGAAAAGGCCCAGGCGCTGATCAACAGCAGCGAAACCACCATCCATAAAACCATCGAAGACATTCACAGAATTGCCGAGGTGGTCAAACAATCGATTGGCAGCATTCGCGAATTGGAGGCGGATAGTAGCGAAGTGGGAACCGTTATCGGCACGATTCGCGATATTGCCGACCAGACCAATCTGCTGGCCTTGAATGCCGCCATTGAGGCGGCCCGGGCCGGCGAGCAGGGGCGCGGTTTTGCAGTGGTGGCCGACGAGGTCCGCAAGCTGGCCGAGCGCACCTCGCGGGCGACCGAAGAAATTTCCGCCACCATTAATGCCATGATGGCGAAATCGAGGAAAACCACCGAACAGATGGCGGATGCCGGCGATCTGGTCGAGCAGGGGGTTGCACGGGCGGACGAGGCCAGAAAGGCCATTCAGTCGATCGGCGACAATACGCGCCAGGCCGCGGCCAGCATCAGTGAGATTTCTGCGGCGATTCAGCAGCAGGGTTCGGCAAGCAACAGCATTGCCGCACAGGTCGAGCACACGGCGCAGATGGCCGAAGAATCAAGTGCCGCCTCCAAGCAAACCGCCGAGAGTGCCTCGCATCTCGATACGCTGGTTCATCGGCAAAGAGAAACCCTGGCGCTGTTTCACGTTTAATCAAAGGCCAGCAATGCGGGCGCACGACCGTGCGTGCGCCCCCGGGGTCAATTCGCGGCTACGCCTGCCGACGCAGCGGCGTGCGGCCACTGGTGATGTTGTCTGAATTGCTGGTGCCAAGTGCGATAACGCGCATCATGATCGAGCTGCTGTCGTTGCTGCGGCGTCAGTTGTTGATATAGCGCCTTCAATGCCACGGACTGCTTCTGCAGTGCGGCGACGCGTTGCTGCAGAATTTTCACCCTGTTATCCAGCCGCTGCGGCGCGGTCGCCTGCTCGTCCATGTGCGCAGGCGCCAATCCCGCCGTGCGCTTCACCGTCGCAGCATAAGCCTGCCAGGTGCTTTCTTGCGCGGGCTGGATCTTGAGCGCGCCGTGTTCGCGCTGCAGGGCTTTTTCCGCCATCTCCAGCCGTTTTGCCGGATCGAAATGCGGTCGGTGGGCGTGCATGCCATCCATGGCCGGCATCGACGCATCGGCTGCGGCGGCAAAGACGGGACTCAGCGCAAAGGTGCTGCAGAGTCCGGCAATCAGTAGCGGTGTTTTCAGTTTCATATCGGCCTTTCCGTGTCCTGGTGAGCGGATAAATCGGGTCAGTAGCAGGCCCATTCGTCTGCCGTGCCCCGTTTCTAGCGTTCTCATTTAAGCAGAGCCATGCGATGAAGGCGTTAACGCACTGTTAACGCAGGAGGCAATTGGTGAATTGTTTTGCGGCGCGGGGGGTTTGCCGGCGTTGCGGTAGGGTTTGCTGCTCAAGGCCTGCCGTGCCAAGTCCGATCCATGCCCATCTGTTCCAGCGTCTTTTTTGCCAGGTCCTTGGCTTGTTGCTCGGTCATGCCGGGGCGGATTTGCGCGGCGATGGTCTTGATCGCGGCAAAAGTCTTGCTGCGTGCCTGCAGCATTTTGGCGGGGGAAAAGTCGCGGCCAACGGCCTCTTTGGCCGTCATGGTCACTTCAGTCATGGCGATCACCGATATTCAGCAATAATAACGAGCGACCACGATACACACGGTGGATTTTTTACTGAACGGTTTCAGCCGCTTCTGATGGCTCGGTCATGAGCAGCTCAATCAACTTGTTGCGCGATGCAATGTAATGATCAAAACGCCATTCTTTGAGCAGATCCAGCGCGATATCAAAATAACGGCCATCGATCTCATAAAGTGCCGAGATATCAAACGGTTCCTTCTTTTGGAGTGATATCGCCAAGCCTTTCAAAACGGCAACTTGCGAAGGCGCTGCGCCCTCGTCAATCAATTTCCTGATCTTCTTGGATGCGTTCATCGCTCCTCCTTGGGGAAATGACGCGGAAATGATGGCACACCGCGCATGTAATTGGAATGTTACTTTTTGCTGTTTTATGTTTTGATCAAACAGGAAAGCACGCCCAACCGGCATGTCGCCTGTCCGCAAGCAGGTTTTCCAGGGTGTTACGCAATTGATTATCTTGCTTGTTTGTGTCCGAAGCGTTTCAAGTCAAAGAAATTTTGCTTTCATCGCGCCATACCGCTCAATCCCCGATGTCGCCCAGCTTGTTTGCGGCAAGAAACGCGCATATGGTCACCATCAGCCCGCTTGTTTGATGGTGGCGGCTCTTGTCGTGGGGATGTTTATTCTGGGAGCATGAAATGCTTGCCATTCATTGCCATCGGATCAGAACAACTGACGCAAACGCAGGCTGCCGGTCTCGGAAGTGAACCCGGAGGCATGTTGCCATTCGAAGTCAGCCATTACGCTCAGATTCCTGGTGCCGAGCAGGGTGAGTCCCAAGGAAACGTCCGCCAGGTCCCGTTGCGGTGTCGCGCCGACGGTGGTGAATGCGGTTTGACCGGTGGTATCCGCCTCGTAGCTCGCATTGGTCTGCACCTGTTGATTGTCGAACTCGTGAATCCACTGCACCTGCAGTTCCGGCACCAGCTTGCCATACGCGGTGTCGTAGCTTTTTTCAATACGCCCACCCAGCGCGCTGCGCACCGACGATGCACTGGCGTCATCCACATCAAGCGCGGCGCCATTGCCCCCGGTTTCCGCGTAGCCATTCTGATGCTCATGGCTGTAGGTCAGGCTGCCCAGCGGGGTCAAGGTAAGATCGCCGGCTGTCAGTGGCATTCCGGCTTCGGCCCGGGCCACATACTGCTGCCCGTCGAACTGGCCGCTGGCGACGCCGGAGAAACCGCTGAAATCGACCTGTCGCGTGGAATGGAACTGTTGCTGCACATAGCCGGCAGAAAGGTTCGCATACCACGATTCAGCCTCATAGCTGGCGTAACCGGTCAGTCCATAGGCATCGACGCGGGTCGAGTTGCCGGAGGTGTTGTCCTGTCCATCGATATGGGTATTGTCATAGCTGAATACGCTGCCGGCGCGCCAGTGATCGTTGACCATCCGGTCCACGCCGGCGAGAACCCCGGCGTAGCGGGCGACATAGCCATCTACCTGATCGCGAGCACCCTGCGTCGCCCGCCCGCCGAAGACCTGCCCCCAGGTCGTCCAATCGAGAGGATCATCCCCGGTCGAGATCCCGCTACTGCTGCCATCATTCTGGGCCAAACGCAAGGTATCGGAATGGCTCGCCACCAGGTTCATCACGTCGAATGCCGGCGCGGCCGCGGCCGCGGTTGCCGAGATGGCTTGAACCGGGCACAGCTGTGCTCCAGCCTTGTTGGCAGACGACGTTCCGCCCAAAGCCAGCGACGCATCGTAGAGGTTCAGCAGCGCAGGATCGAGGCCGGTGTAATTATCGAGCCCACCCAGCGAAGACTTCGAATTGGGCAGCGTGGCCAAATTGGATCCGGAAGCGGAAGAGGCACCACTACTGAGCGTCAAAACCAGATCGCTGTAGCCGTCGCTGGTCACATCCGTACCGGTGATCGTGCCGGTAAAACCGCTGGCCGAGTAATTCAGCGTGCTTTCGTTGTAGTCGGTGCCAGTGCTCGACGCCTGGATCACGACAAAACGCTGGCCGGCGGCAAAGGAATAGCTGTCAAGTTTGGTCAGATCAACCGCCGAGCCGGAGGCGATCGTGGCACCGCCAGAAACTACCAGGCGACCATAGCTGCTATCCGAGCTGATCGTTCCGGTCGCGACGGCCCCGTTTGCCACTCCAACCAGCAGGGTCGCATCCGCGCTCTGGCTATAGTTGCCGGTGATGGTCATCGGCGCGTTGACTTGTAAAGTGGCGCCGGTGTTCTTGACCGAATAGGTGCCGACGTCAATATTGTCGTTGAGCAGCAGGTTGCCGGAGCCAAACACCACGTTGGAAGCGGTATTGGCGATGGATCCGACGCTGGAAGCGCCAGTCAGCGTACCGAAGGTCGAGCCGGTTCCGCCATCGATGCTCAGATCCCCGCTGGACAGGTTGGTGATCGTGCCGGTGATGAGCCCTGAATTTGTGATCGTACCCAGGGATCCGGATACCCCGTTGTAGATGGCATTGCCTGCGGCGCTGATCGTACCGCTGTTGCTCAGCGTGCCGATACTGCCGGTATTGTAGATGGCATCTTGCGGGCTGGAGATGACGCCGCTGTTGCTCAGCGTGCCGATATTGCCTGTATTGCGGATTGCATTATTGCTGACATCCGTATTGATCTGTCCGCTGTTGGTGATGGTATTGATGGTCCCTTCGTTCAACAGGGCATATGAGGTTTGGCCGACGATGGTGCCTGCATTGTTCAGCGCACTGATGGTGCCGAAGTTGCCGATAGCTATGGTGCCGCCGGACACGGTGGCACTGCTGGCAATCGTGATCAGATTGGTGGCGTTCGTGCCGGAGTATATCCATATCCCATACTCGTTTCCAGCACCCGCCGAGGTATAACCGGAAATGGTGATGTTGGCGCCGTCCCAGTACCAGGTGGAGGCCGTGGTCGTGGAGTTGGTGAAAACATCGTTGCCGGCGATGGTGCCGACCTGAATGAATGCATGGGCAGTCTGAGGGCTCGCCAACAGCGCGGCAGCGGCGGCAGCCATACTGAGTGCCGGCATGGCGAGCCGGCGTTTGTGGCGGGTGCCGCTGTCAGTGCCGTGTGCGCCGGTCAGCTCGGACACCACCTGAAATACTCCCAAGCCTGCGTTCCATACAATTCGATAGACGTGATTCACAGATCCCCCGACAGGTGAATGCCGCTGACGCACAGCGTCTTATTCTGACGAGAAAAGGAGAATATGAAAAGCGAAATGTCAACGTCTTTTTTTATGAGGCGATATGACGGGAAAATGACCCCGTCGAGCGGATGGCTGTAGAACCCTGCGCAGCATGCCGTTTAAGCCTTGCTTGAAGAGCCGCTACGCCGGTAAACCCCGACTTGTCTTGCCGGCAGCAAACAGTGACACACTACAGCAACAGTGACGATTTCAATGCATTGATATTCTGTAACTGATTGAACCTGCAGAAGGAAAACTGGCGGAAGCGGTGAGATTCGAACTCACGGAGGGGTGACCCTCGTCGGTTTTCAAGACCGGTGCATTAAACCACTCTGCCACGCTTCCAGAAGAGTCCGACATATTAGCGTCAGAATCGCCATTTGGCTAGTGGGTGCAAAGTGGCGAATCAGACCGGCTGTATGCCAAGCGTCTCCTGATGGCTGTTGTACCACTGCGGAATTTCATTGGCAGGCATCGGGCGGGCGTAGAAGTAGCCCTGTACGCTGTCGATACCGCTGTCGAGCACGATGTCGAGTTCTTCCTTGGTTTCCACCCCCTCGGCGGTGACCGGTATGCCAAGGTCGCCGGCCAATTCGGCGATGCGCCGCAGCAGGGCCTGGCGGCGCGGATCGTGGGTCAGGCCGCGAATGAACAGCCGGTCGCATTTGAAGCCGGAAATCGGCAAGTCGGCCAACAGGCCGAGCGACGAATATCCGGAACCGAAATCATCCATCACCACACCGACGCCGACGCGGCGCAGGGCGTGGATGGTCTGGATCATGGTTTCTCCGCTGGCGATCAGGCCGTGTTCGGTGATTTCCAGTCGCAGCGCGCCATGGCCGATATCGCGCATGCACTGCTGCATGCTGAGCCAGGGGACGAAGTTCGGGTCGAGCAGGGTATCGGGTGAAACGTTGACGTTGATGCTGGCGTGGCTGAGCCCGAGCTGGCGCCAGCGCTGCAGGTGGTCCAGCGCGCCGGTGATGATCAGCCGGTCGGCACGCACGGTCTCGCGCTGCAGCGAGCAGGCCAGGAAAAAGTGTTCGGGGTTGATCGGGCCGAGCACGCTGTCGGTGACGCGCAGCAAGGCCTCGAAATGGGCCTTGCCCTTGGCCGGGGTCACGATCGGCTGGAAGAAAATGTGCAGCAGGTCGGAATCGAGCAGTTCCGGCAGGCGGGCGGCGATCAACGCCAGCTGCTGGTCGTTTTGCGATGGCTCGCCATCGCTCGGCGACTGTGCCGGCGGCGCGACGGCCTGGCGGAAGGAGCGTTGGCGCACGCGTTCGGAGTGCACGGTTTCCAGCTGGTCGGCGATGATGCCGAGGCCGAATGCCAGCATGGTCAGCAGCAGGCGCACATTATCGGATGAGCCGGTCGACGGGTTCATGTGCACCGGGAAGGTGCATACCAGCAGCCAGTGCAGCGGCACGATCACCAGGCCGGCGATGATCTTGTCGCGCCAGCGTAGCGGCGAGTAGGTGTCGCCCAACGCGCTGATGCGCGTGCGGCGATGACGTTGGGCGAGGGTGACGGCCAGGGCGACGGCAATGGCCGCGGCGAACAGTGCCGGACGCAGGTCGAGCATCAGCGGGCCGGTCAGGTAGCTCATGGTGAGCAGGATGTGGCCGACAATCATGCCGCAGGTGAGTCCGAGCGCCGCCAGGCCGACATGCGGGGCGCGCATCGAGGTGCTCAGTACGGGAACGGTCAGTCGGGCGCTGGTCATGCTGCACAGCAGGGCCAGCAGGGCGGGGACCAGGCGCAGATCGTTGACCGCCAGCCCCGGGTAGAGGAAAAAGCCGACCACATCAAGGACCCAGGTCAGGCAACCGATGCCGATGGCCGCGCGCGAAGCCCGCACCTGGCGGCTCGACGAGTCGATGGCGTTGGCGGTTTCTTCGATCAGTTGCTGGCAAAGATGCACGACGAGTACGGCCAGCGCACAGTAAAACACGCTGGCAAGGCCGTGCGGCATGGGCACAGGCAATGAGGCCTGCGTATCCAGGACAATGTTCATCAAGCGGGGACGCGTCGAGGACTACGAAGCGAAGGCTTGAACGGTTGGTTTAAGCCGGGGCTATTCGTCATCAATAAGTTGTTAAAAATATAATTCTGTCGATATTTGCTGAATTTGTCATTGCAAACAGCATTTATTCATGCAAATTGGGATAGCACTGTTGCAAAGACCCAACGAAAAGCCCCATTCGCAGCGAGTACGAATGGGGCTGTTACATTCCGGTTGGCGGGTCAGCCGAGTGCGTCGCAGTGTGCGTTCAGTTGCAGCATCTCGGCCGCGTGGCGGCGGGTGGTTTCGGTGATTTCCGCGCCGCCCAGCATGCGGGCGATCTCTTCGGTTCGCGCAGCGGCGTCGAGCACGTGGATGCGGCTCAGGGTCTGTTTGGCGCGGATCTCCTTGCTGACTTGCCAATGTTGATCGCCGCAGGATGCGACCTGGGGCAGGTGGGTGACGCAGAGGATCTGGTAGCGCTGACCAAGCGCCTTGAGCTTCTTGCCGATGATTTCGGCGACCCGGCCGCCGATGCCGACATCGACTTCGTCGAAGATCAGTGTCGGGACGCGAGCGACCTGGCTGATGGCGACTTGCAGCGCGAGACTGATGCGTGACAGTTCACCGCCCGAGGCGATCTTGCCGAGTGCCTGCAGGCGGGCGCCGGCATTGGTGGCAACCTGGTATTCGACATCTTCCAGCCCATGCGCGGAAGGCGTTTCCAGCGTGGCCAGGGCGATGTCGAAACGGGCGCCGGCCATGGCCAGCGTCTGCATTTCGGCGCCGACCTTGCTTGCCAGTTGCCGTGCCGCCTTGCCGCGCCGGGCGGACAGTTTTTGCGCAATGTCACGATAGGCGGCTTCGGCCTGTTGTTCGGCGGCCGTGAGCGCTTCGAGGTCGGAGGCGGCGTCGAGGTCGGCCAGTTGCGCCTGCCAGTCGGCCAGGCGTTCCAGCAATTCTTGCGGTTGGCAGCGATATTTGCGCGCCATGCTCATCAGCGCTTCGAGGCGGCGCTCCATTTCCTGCAATTGCTGCGGGTCTTCGTCGAGATGGCCGGCATAGTCGCGCAGCGCATGGGTGGCTTCGTTCAGCTCGGCGTCCACCGACTGCAAGAGCGCCAGTGCGTCGGACAGGCGCTGATCGAGATGGGCGAGTTTGCCGAGACGGCTTTGCACGCCGGCGAGGATCGACAGGCAGCTGCCATCCATTTCAGACAGGGCATCGACCGCCATTTGCGCGCCTTGCAGCAGCTCGGCCGCGTTGGCCAGCCGGTCGTGCGATTGGCTGAGCGCTTCCCACTCGCCCTGGTGCGGCGCCAGTGCGGTGACTTCGCCGATCTGCCAGTCCAGGCGTTCGCGTTCGGTCTGGGTGGCGCGGCTGTTGCGTTCGGCGTCGTCGCGCGCGCGGCGCGCCGCCTGCCAGACCTGCCAGGCTTGCGCCACGTCGCGCGCCAGCGGTTCGGCTTCCGCATAGGCGTCGAGCAGCGCCCGTTGCGTATCGGGACGCACCAGCGACTGGTGCGCATGCTGGCCGTGCACGTCGAGCAGCACGTCGCCGATCTGTCTGAGTTGCGCCTGGGTCGCCTGCTGGCCGTTGATCAGGCTTTTCGAGCGGCCGTTTTTGTCGACGATGCGGCGCAGCAGCACCTCGTCTTCGTCGCCGGCCAGTTCGTTGTCTTCCAGCCAGCGCGCCACGTCGGGGCGGTCGGCGAAACCGAAGCGCGCGGCAATATCGGCTTTTTCCGCGCCGTTGCGCACCACTTGCGCCCCGTCGGAGCGGTCGCCGAGCGCGAGCCCGAGCGCATCGAGGATGATGGATTTGCCCGCACCGGTTTCGCCGGTCAGCACGGTGAAGCCGGCGGCGAAATCCAGCGACAGTTCATCGACGATCACGAAGTCTTTGATGCTAAGCGATAGCAGCATGGCAGTCGGCATCCGGAAGTCAGAGTAAGCGTTCGCCCCAGTGCAGCTTGTGACGGAGCATGTCGTAGTAGTTGTAACCCAGGGGGTGCAGGATGCGCAACGGGTTGCGATAGCGGCGGATCAGCACGCGGTCCATTTCCATCAGGTCGCAGTGCGACTGTCCATCGAAATGGACGCGGGCATCGAGGCCGCGCGTGAGCATGAATTCCACTTCGCACGAATCGTTGACGGCGATCGGACGGTTGCTCAGCGATTGCGGGCAGATCGGCACCAGGGTGATTGCCTGCAGCGTCGGGTGCAGGATCGGGCCGCCGGAGGCGAGCGCATAGGCGGTCGAGCCGGTCGGCGTCGAGACGATCAGCCCGTCGGAGCGCTGGCTGTAGACGAACTGGTTGTCGATGAACACTTCGAATTCGATCATCGAGCCGACCGCGCCGCGATTGAAGACGACGTCGTTGAGCGCGAGTGCATTGGCGACTTCGGCATCTTCGCGGATGACCGATGTCTGCAGCAGGATGCGGTCTTCGGGAATGAAGTTGCCCTGCAGGATGGCGTCGACCGAGTCGAGCATTTCATGCAGGGGGATGTCGGTCATGAAACCGAGACGGCCCTGGTTGATGCCGATCAGCGGCACCCGGTAGGGGGCGAGCAGCCGTGCGATCGACAGCATGGTGCCGTCGCCGCCCATGACGATGGCGGTATCGACCAGCTTGCCCATGTCCATGCGGTCGATCAGCGGATGCGGCCCGGCTTCGACGGTGGTGGCGCTTTCCCGGTCGATGAATACGTTGATGCCATTGCCGACCAGGTGATCGGCGAGCTGACGCAGCGAAGCGACGATATGCGGCTTGCTGTGGCGGGCGACCAGACCTACATGTTTGAACAGGCTTTGCATGCGCGTAGTTTACCCATTGTTTGTCATGTCGTCTGCCGTGTGTTTCATGCCGGTTGCCTCAAGCGCCTTGAGGTAGAAACGGATCAGGTCGGCGAGCGAGGCGACGTCTAGCTTGTTGAACAGGTTGGCGCGATGCACTTCCACCGTGCGTGGCGAGAGTTCGAGTTCACGGGCAATTTCCTTGCTCGACAGGCCTGCGGCGACCCTTTCGAGCACTTCGCGCTCGCGACCGCTGATGCGTGACAGGCGGGCGAGCACTTCCTGGGTTTCCACTTCCTGGCTGTGCTGGCGGATGCTGAGACGGATCGCGCGGCGCAGACTGTCGATCAGCCGACTCTGATCGACCGGCTTGGTCAGAAAGTCGATGGCGCCGTTCTTGAACGCGCGGCGGCATTGTTCGATATCGCCGTGGCCGGTGATGAACACCAGCGGAATGGTCAGGCCGCGCTCGTGCATCATGTCCTGCAGCGCCAATCCGCTGATGTGCGGCATGCGGATGTCGAGCACGGCACAGGCAATTTCGCTTTTGCTGCAATTGTCGAGAAAGGCCTGCGCGTTCGAAAAGCTGACGGTGCGGATGCCCTGTGCGGAAACCAGTAGTGTCAGTGCGTCCAGCACGGCTGGATCATCGTCGACGATATATACGATTGGGGTCATGGTGCTCATAGAGTATCCGTTTCTGTCTGGCTCGGCGCCAGTGTCGCGTCGAGCGGAGGAAGTTCGACCACGAATTCCGCGCCGCCCGCGGAGCGGTTGTGGGCGGAGATGTTGCCGCCGAAGCTTTCGATGATGGTTTGGCAAATCGTCAGCCCCAGGCCCATGCCCGTGCTCTTTGTGCTGAAGAAGGGCGCGAAGATGCTGTCGATCTTATCATCCGGAATCCCCGGCCCATTATCCGCGACCTTGATGCATACGCGTCTGGCGTTGAAACTGGTTTCCACCTGCAGGGTCGGCGGGGTCTGCTGTCCTTGCATGGCATCGAGTGCGTTGCGCACCAGATTGAGCACGACCTGTTCGAGCTGGATGGTGTCGGCGTAAACGAGCGGCAGATGGGTGCCGGGGTGGTAATCGACGGAGATGCCCTGGATCTGCAGATCGTATTCCGCCAGGGTCAGCGCATTGGTGGCCGCATGATTGACGTCGATCGGTGCGTGGCGCAGCTGCTTCTTCGAGACGAATTCGCGCAGCCGGCGCACGATCTTGCCGGCGCGATCGGCCTGGGTCACGGCCGACTGGATTGCCTGGCTGATCAGCGCCAGGTCGGGTTCGTCTTCTTCCAGCAGGCTCAGGCTCGCCTGGCAGTAGCTCATGATCGCCGACAGGGGCTGGTTGATTTCGTGAGCAATGCCGGAGGCCATTTCCCCCATCAGCGTGATGCGCGTCACGCGCGCGAGTTCGTTTTCATGTTGCTTGAGGCGCGCTTCGCTCGCTTCCAGCGCTTCGAGCATGCGCCGGCGCAGCGGTGCGGTGTCGCGGAAGGTGAGTACGCCGCCGATCAGGCTGCCGTCGCGATCGAACAGCGGTGAGACGGCCCCTTCGATCAGCAGTTTTTCGCCATTCGGGCGCAGCAGGTAGCTGTTTTCTTCGAGTTCGAGCGCCTCGCGTTTTTGCAGACATTCGTCGAACGGATCGGCGACCGCCTGACGGGCGAACTCGTAGCGCAGTTTGAACACTTCGCCGAGCAGCCGTCCGACGGCCCGTTCTTCGCTAATGCCAAGATGGGACTGCGCCGCGGGGTTCAGATAGAGCACGCGCCGGCTGTTGTCGATGGTGATGACCGCATCGCTGATCGCCTGCAGCGTGACGCTGGCGTTTTCCCGGGTGCGGAACAGGCTGTCGTCGGCGTATTCGCGGTCGCGGCGGGCATTATTGCGAATCGCGACGATCAGCATCAGCAGGTAGCTGGGCAGGGTGGCGAACAGCACTGCGGCGGCAAATCCGCGCCGGGTGAGCATGCTGGGGTCGAATTGCGTGGCGATGCGGATCTCGTAAGGGAAATAGGGGGTATTGATTTGTTCGCGGTGCTCGAATCGCGGCAGGAAATCATCGCTCCAGCTGGGCAGCCGGCTCGCGCTGTTGGCATACACGATACTGTCGTAATCGCTTGATGCGCCCTCCTGACGTGAGAGCGATACGTCGAGCCGGACAGCCTGTTGCGGGGAGAGGCTGACAAGCAAGTCGGGGCGCAGCAGCAGGAAGACGATGCCGGTGGATTCTTCCGGCCGCATGATCGGGCTATCGGACGGCGGGTTCGATGCATACAGCGCATGGACGTAAGCAATGGCGACGCTGTTGTCGAGCAGGTGCAGCGAGGGCGAGACTTCGATCTCGCCGCTGCGCAGCGCCCGTTGCACGGTCGGACCGATCGCGGCGTCGGCCAGAAGGTCGAGCCCGATGATGCGCTGCTGGGCGCGTTCCGTCGGCGTCGGTTCGACCATCACCCAGGGGATGTACGATTCGCGTGATTCCGCGCGGCGCCAGTTGGCGGGGTTGGGCCAGCCGTTTTCGCCGTTGTGGCGGTAGTCGAGAATCTGGAAGCCGGGATCGATCTGCAGCTTCTGTTCCGCTTCGAAGTTGGCGCGCTGGTAATGAGTAATGCGCGGCTCATACCCCATGGTGTTTATGAAGCCGTAACGACGCACCGCTTCATCGGCATAGCTGCGCAGATCTGCCGTGTCGACGTTGCGCGAGCTGCCGATGATGTCTTCCATGCCATAGAGCACGAGCTCGCTGCTTTTGAGCCGGTTTTCCACTGAGCGGGTCAGGTAGTAGGCTTCGCGCGAAAAATGCTCGCGTTCGCGTTCGATGGCCGAGTGCAAAATCACGCCGCACAGCACGACAGACAGGGCAAGCCAACTGGCGAGGAACCAGATCCATGCACGCAACGGGGCTTCGGCCACCAGTTGGCGGTGCGTCAGCCAGTACCCCCACAGGGACGAGGGGTGCAGATCGATTCGCGGCATGGTTTACCGATTGCGGATCAGCATGATGGCGGTTCCGGCCTGCAGTGTCGTGTCGAGCGGCGGCCCGAACATCACCTCGCCCCCCGGCGGTTCGAGGGCGACCACCATCACGCGTTGCGGTTGGGCCGTACAGTAGTCGTCGAGCGCCACCCCGTCCCACTCCGGTCCTGCGTCGACGATTTCGGCGGCGAAGTTGTTCGGGTAGCGCGTATGCAAGGTCTCGAAAAAGTGCTGTGTTTCGGGGCGCAGCACGGAGTTGGCCATGCTGAGCCCGCCGAGCATGGAGGGCACCACCACCTTGTCGGAGCCGACCGCAGCGAGCTTTTTGCGCGCACTTTCGTTTTCGGCTTTCGAGACCGCCTTGATCTGCGGGTTGAGGCTTTTGGCGGCAACGACGACGAAGGCGTTTTCGGCGTCCGAGGTCAGACAGGTGATGATCGCGCCGGCCTTTTGGACGCCGGCGGCGAGCAGATTGTCGTCGACGGTCGCATCGCCGATGATGTAGGGAATTTCCTTGGCCTCGAGTCGCGCGACCGCCGCCTCGTTGCGTTCGATGACCACGACCTTGCGCCCGCTGCGTTCGATCTCTCCGAGTGTGTACAGCCCGGTGCGGCTCAGGCCGCACAAAATGACGTGGTCGTGCATGCGCGCGATGAGTTTTTCCATTTTTCGACGTTTGAAATAAAGGGGTAGATCGCCCTGGAACAGCATCAGGGTCATCGAGGAAATGCCGTAGCCGACGACACCGGTGCCGAAGGCGATCAGGATCATGGTGAAGATCTGGCCGTCGCGATCGAGCGGGTGGGTTTCGCCGTAGCCGATGGTGGAGAGTGTGACGACGGTCATGAACAGACTATCGAGCAGCGACCAACCTTCAATGCCTTCGTAGCCTATTGTTCCGACCAGCAGTACGGCCGTGACCAGGCCGAACAGGAACAGCAGCTTGCGGACAAAGGTGCGCTTCATGGCAGATCGGCGTTGGCGAAAGTCGATGGCCGAATCATACCGCGCCTGAACGGGCGCGTCTCGCTGTCAATCGTCGAACAACGATGGAAAGCGTTGCCGGAAGGCAGAGATCTTGGGGGAAATGACGATTTGGCAGTAGGGCACATGGCGGTTTTGCCAGTAATAGCCATGGTGCTCAGCCTCGGCCGGATAAAATGGCCCGGCCGGCGACACTTCGGTGACGATGGCGGCGGGAAACATGCCGCGCCGGGTCAGCGAGGCGATCGCAGTCTCGGCGGCTTTGCGCTGACTATCGTCGAGATAGAAAATCGCCGAGCGGTATTGCGGGCCGACATCATGCCCTTGCCGGTTTGGTGTGGTCGGGTCGTGAATGGCGAAAAAAACGTCGAGCAGGGTGTCATAGGACAAAATGGCCGGATCGTAGTCGATGCACACGGTTTCCGCATGTCCGGTTTGCCCGCCGCACACCTGGCGGTAGTCAGGGTTGGCGACGTGGCCGCCGCAGTAGCCGCTGGTAACCGTTTTTACGCCGTGGATGGAGCCGAAAATGGCTTCCAGACACCAGAAACATCCGCCTGCCAGCAACGCCTGTTTCATTTCGTTCTCCGTCAGAAGGCACGAAGCAGCGCAAAGCGCGGCTGCTGTTGCCCGTCATGGGTGATTTCTTCGAGAAACATCGGCTGGGGGCGGGCCCACAGGCCGTATTCACCGTACAGCGCCCGGTACATGACCAGGGGTTCGCGGCTTTCCGAGTGTTGGGCGATGCCGAGAACCTCGTAGAGGCCGCCCTTGTAGTGGCGGTAGATGCCGGGGACCGGTTGCATTGGCGTTATCTCCAGTAGGAATCGAGCTGAGAGAGGCGCCTGCTGTCGATTGGCAGGCTGATGGCGGATTTTACGCCATAACCGTGCGTCGATGTGTCGATCGGTGCCGTCGGCGCCGACAGCCTGACAACCATCGGCGTCCCTGGCGTCTCCCCGCTGCCGACGACCAGGGCGCGGTCACCGCTTTCCAGCTCGACGAAGCTGCCCGGCGGATAGATACCGAGGATCTTTACCAGCTGGGCAATGTACTGCGTGTCGAAGGACTCGCTCTTGCCGGCGTAAAGCGAGGCCAGCGCCATTTTGCTCGGGACTCCGGAGCGGTAGGCGCGCGGCATCAGTTTTGCGGTCGCCACATCGAGCAGATGCGCGAGGTGGGCCAGCGGCGGAATGTTCGGGTCGGCGGCGCCGAAGGTGTAGCCGCGGCCGTCCTTGCGCTCGTGGTGCATGACCACGATGGTATGCAGCAGTGGGGCATCCATGCTCACTTCGCGCAACATGGCGGAGCTGATGAGCGGGTGGATGTCGAGAATTTGCCGTTGCAGCGTGCTTGGCGGCCCGTCGCGCGAAGAAAGCTGGTTTTGCACGTCGACCGAGCCGAGGTTCATGGTCAACGCAGCGCCGATCAGGGCCTGCGCCTCCGCTTCCGGCATGCGAAGCGCACTGGCCATGCGTGCCGCCAGCATTGCGCAATTGACCGCGTGCCGCGGCGTGTAATGCGAATAGACGCTCAGCAGGATGGCTGCGATGCATCCGTCCGGATTGCGCGCCACCAGGCGGCGGACATGGTCGATCACCCGTTCAACCAGTGCCGGCGTGTCATCAAGGCGGATGAAATGCCCGAGCACCCCGGTCATATAGGACGACAACGCCTGCACCGAACGCAGGATAGGTTCGTTTTCGCCTGGCAGCAGAGTGGGAAGCGGGGCGTCGTTGCCGCGCAGCAGCTGGGCGCGATAGCTGCCGCTGAGGCGAAAGGTCAGCTCCGCGTCTTCGATCAGTCGATGTGCCGTAAACAGATTATTCGGCAAGGAAAAGCTCAATGGATTCTCCGATGTCATAGGGTGCGCCTTTAGTTTTATAGGCGAAAGCGCCCGGCACCGCTTCTATTCGGTACAATCACGCCTTTTCCCCTTGCTGACAGAGAACGATGCAACTGGTATTGGCGCCCATGGAAGGGCTTGTCGACGACATCATGCGCGATGTACTGACCCGGATCGGCGGTATCGATCTGTGCGTGACCGAGTTTGTCCGTGTCACGAGCGCGCTGCTGCCGGCGAGAACTTACCGCCGCCTGGCGCCGGAGCTGACGCAGGGGGCGCGTACCCGTGCCGGCACGCCCGTGCACGTGCAGTTGCTGGGCAGCGACCCGGCCTGGCTGGCCGCCAATGCCGCCCGGGCAGTCGAGTGGGGGGCGCCGGCCATCGATCTCAATTTTGGCTGTCCGGCGAAGACGGTCAATCAGCACCGCGGCGGCGCCGCTTTGCTCGATGAACCGCAGTTGATTTTCGACATCGTGCGCGCAGTGCGCGCCGCCATGCCTGCCGAGGTGCCGCTCAGCGCCAAGATGCGGCTCGGCTTCGCCGACAAGAGCCCGGCGCTTGATTGTGCTCGGGCGATCGAGGCCGGCGGTGCCTCGCGTGTCACGGTTCATGCCCGCACCAAGGAAGAGGGCTACCGGCCGCCAGCGCACTGGGAGTGGATTGCAAAAATCCGTGAGGCGGTTTCCATCGAGGTGGTGGCCAACGGCGAAGTCTGGACGCGTGACGACTATCGCCGCATTCGTGCCGTCAGCGGTTGCGATGCGGTGATGATCGGCCGCGGGCTGATTGCTCGGCCCGATCTGGCGCGCTGCATTCGCGCCGAGGCCCGCGGAGAACCGGTGGCGCCGTTCGATTGGCCGATGATGAAGCCCTGGCTGGTTGATTTCTTTCGTCAGTGCCGAGAGCGCGGCGATGGCTCGGTCTATGCCGTTGCGCGGCTCAAACAGTGGTTGGGACTGCTGCAGCGTGGGTTCATCGAGGCGCAGGCTTGCTTTGCGCAGGTGCGCGGCTTGCGCGATGCGGATGCTATCGAGCGCTTGCTGTGCGCTGCTGACTGACTGCAGGGTGTTCGTCGAGGCAAAAAAAAGCCACCCTTGCGGGTGGCAGATCGCTGACTTCGGGTATTGCCTATGACTGCTGTCATCATTACGCAGTAGGACTGTCAGAACGATCAGCCGAATCCGAAACAATATGTCTTGGTTGGCTTGGTAACAATCAGATTTATGACGATCTCATCTTGCATTCGTCCCATTCCCGCGCAATCCTGTACTGTGTCCATTCGGCTGGAAGGCGCCATGAAACAAGTGCATTGCCACCGGGCATTCGCCGGTCCTCACTAAGGTCTTCGTTCCGATGAACGTTGTCACGCAATCATCTTTTTGGGCCGTCAGTGCGTTGCTGTTGGCGTTGCCCCTTGTCGGCGCCTTGTTTTTGCGCCGTGCTTTCGGCTCCAATCGCCCGCGTCGCCTGGGCCTGCTCTCTTATCTGTTGCTGTTGCCGTTTTTGTGCGCGCTGCTGTTCCATTTCACGCTGCAGTCCGAGCGGCGCAGTGCACGCGAACGTGATTTTGCCCAGGTCAGCGATGCCGGTATCGGCCGCATGGTTATGGCGGTACGTCAGGCCGGCGACAGTCTGACCTATCTGGGTTCGCTGCTGGATGGCGACAAAAGCGTTGCCGCCGTGCTGGATGTCGAAGCCCCGCCCTTGCTGCTGCGGCGCCGGCTGCTGCGGCAAGTCTATTGGCTGCGCCCCGGGCCGGGGGCGACCTGGCTGGTCCGGTCGGCCGGTTCGCCGACCATCACCCCTCTCGAGCCGGTGTGGAACGATCGCGCCCTGTACGTGCAACTGCTTTCCGCCGCCCACGACAGCGACGCGACGTTGCTGGTTTATCGCGGGCAGCGTGGCAATCGTCCGATTGCCGACAGCTACTGGATGGTCAGGCCTGTGTTTTTTTCCTCCCCGGCCAATGTGCTGCGCCTGGGTGGGCTGCTGGTTGCCAATATCGACTGGCAGGCGTTGCCCGGTGAAGCCTCTTTGCCCGGCGATCTCGGCCTGCATGTTTCCGACATGACCGGCAATGTGCCGGTGGCCTTGCTGGATCAGGGCGGCCAGGTCGGCGACGCCGTGCCGAGTCGCGGCAGTGACCTGATGTTCGGCGGTCGCCAGCTGCGTTTCGTGCTGGCCCCGCTGCCGGCGTTTTTCGACAAGGGGGCCTTGCCGTTCGAATGGCTGGTGATTCCGGCCGGAGCGCTGCTGTCGTTTCTGGCTGGCTGCGTGTTTTTTGCGCTATTGCGCCGCCGCGATCTGGGTGAGCGCCTGGCCCAGGCCGGTGACGAGGCGCGCCAGGCCAGTGAGGAACGATTCCGCATGTTTGCCGGCATTGCCTCGGACTGGTTCTGGGAAACCGGTCCGGACGGGCGCATCAGCTATTGTTCGCCCTTCATCTTTTCGCTCACCGGTTATCGGCCGGAAGAATTCATCGGCCGCAATTGGCGGGTGTTGCCCGATCCACAGCACAACGCGGAAAACGTCGCGCGGCTTGCGCGCGAGATCGGCGCCCGACGCACCTTCCGCGATGAGCCCATCGTGGTGACCGGGCGCGATGGCGTTCTGCACTACCTGGCGCTCAGCGGCAGTCCGGGTTTTGACAGCGACGGGCATTTTCTCGGTTACCGTGGCGTCGGCACCGATGTCAGCGAACGCATGCGGGTGGAGGCGGAGTTGCGCAGCCATCGCGAGCATTTGCAGGAATTGGTGGCGCGCAAGACTCGCGATCTGGTGCAGGCCAAGGAACAGGCGGAGAAGGCCAGCCATGCCAAGTCGGAGTTTCTGGCCAATATGTCGCATGAGCTGCGCACGCCGATGCATGGCATCATGAGTTTCGCTGAAATCGGCGAGCAGAAGGCTGCCAGCGCCGATCGGGAGAAGCTGCGGCGCTATTTCGAAAACATTCACGTCAGTGGCTCACGATTGCTGGCACTGCTCAACGATCTGCTTGATTTGTCCAAGCTCGAGTCGGGAAAAATGCCGTTCAGCTTCGCCTTGCATGATATCTGTCAGGTGGTGCGCAGCTGCGCGGCACAGGAAGAGGCGCGCCTGCAGGCGGCAAATCTGACCCTTGCCCTCGACCTGCCGGACGAGGGGGTCACGGTGCGTCTCGATCCGGCCCGTTTCGCGCAGGTCATCGGCAACCTGCTGTCAAACGCGATCAAGTTTTCTCCGCCTGCGGGGCAGATCGACATTCAGGTGCGGCATCTGGATGATCGGGTAGAGCTATCGGTTTCCGATCAGGGGCCCGGCATTCCGGACGATGAACTGGAAGAGGTGTTCGACAAGTTCGTCCAGAGCAGCAAGACCAGCAGCGGCGCAGGCGGAACCGGCCTTGGGCTGTCCATTTCGCGCGAAATCGTGTCGGCGCATGGCGGGGCGATCTGGGCCGATAACCGCACGGGGGGCGGCGCCTGCCTGATGGTGCACCTGCCGCTCGGTGAAGTCAGCGACGCAGCCAGGCCAGACGTGTTTTCCAAATGACGGGGGCGCCGCGCACCAAGAGCAGGGTGGCGGCCACATTGGCGACGGCGGCGATGGCGAACAGCTGGGCAATACTGCCGGTCAGCTTGAGCAGCAGGGCGCTCGCCAGTGCCGCAGCCACCATGTAAAACCCGTTGACGATGTTGTTGCCGGCAATCGCCTGCGAGCGAAAATTGTCCGGACTTGCGGTCTGCAGCCAGGTGTAGAGCGGTACGGTAAAAAAGCCGCCGAAGAACCCGATGCCAGCCAGGTCGACGATCGCCCGCCAGTGGCGGGCGCTGGAGAAGAAGTCACGCGGGGCCGATAGCGCGCCGTGATGCGGGGCAAGAAAACTCAGCGCGAGATCCAGTCCGAACAAGGACATGCCGGCGCTGCCGACCAGCACCAGACCAAGCTGCAGCCGCCCGGCGGAGAGCCGGGCACAGAGCACGGACCCCAGGCCGATGCCGACGGAAAACACCGCAAGCAGCAAGGTATAGACATCGGCGTCGCCGCCGAGGTGCAGGCGGGTGAAGGTCGGCAGTTGCGTGGTGTAGACCGACCCCATCAGCCAGAACCAGGAAATGCCGAGGATGGCCGAACGCACGCCGTCGAGACGCCATGCTTCGCGCACCAGGCGGCTGCTGTCACCGACAACGTTAAAGGAAAAACGCAGATGTTCCGCTGTCGGGAGCGCCGGCGGCATCGCCCGGCTGCAGCCGTAACCGGCCAGCGCTGCGGCGAGCAGGGCGCAGGACGCCACGGCCGGGCCATGGTGCATCATCAAGCTGCCGATGATCTGTCCGAACAGAATGGCGAGGAAAGTGCCCATCTCGATCAGCCCGTTGCCGCCGACCAGTTCGGCGCCTTGCAGGTACTGCGGCAGCACCGAGTATTTTAGCGGGCCGAAGAAGGTCGAGTGGGTGCCCATCAGGAACAGCGCTGTCATCAATAGTGCCGCAGAATGCAGGAAGAAGCCGCTGCCGGCGATCAGCATGATGACGATTTCGACTTGCTTGACCAGTCTGGCGAGGCGGGCCTTGTCGACCATTTCCGCCAGTTTGCCGGCGGTGGCGGAGAACAGGAAAAACGGCAGGATGAACACCCCGGCGGCCAGGTTGACCAGTTGCTCGGCCGGCAGTCCGGCCATCGACAGTCCGTAATAGCTGATCAGCACGACCACGCCGGTGCGCAGCAGGTTGTCATTGAAGGCGCCCATGAACTGGGTGCCGAACAGCGGCAAAAATCTTCGCGTGGCGAAAAAGGAAAAACCGGCTGGCACGATGGGATGTCTTCCGTCGGTAAATGCGCAATGCTAGCCGATTCGATGGCTGCTGTCAGTGGTCGGCAGGGCCGGAATCTTCATCTTCATCGTGCCGCACACTGTCGTCGTCCATCAGGATGCGGTGTGCCGGCCCCTCCAGATCGTCGAATTGGCCGCTGCGCGTCGCCCACCAGAAAATCACCCCGATCGCGAAGGTGAGCACGATGCTGAGCGGAATCAGCAGATAAAGACTTTCCATTTATTTGCCTCGCTTGACGAGTCGCAACGCGTTGGAAACGACCAGCAGGGAACTGAGCGCCATGCCGAGACTGGCGATCCAGGGCGTGACGCGGCCGCTGACCGCCAACGGCAGAGCGACCATATTGTATGCCAGTGCCCACCACAGGTTTTGTCTGATGATGCCGCGGGTCTTGCGCGCGATGTCGAGCGCGGTGGAAATCAGCGCCAGATGGTCGTCGATCAGCACCATGTCACCGCTGGCACGCGCCACATCGGTGCCGCCGCCCATGGCGATCGACACATCGGAACGTGCCAGCACCGGCGCGTCGTTGATGCCGTCGCCGACCATCAGCACGCGCGCGCCGTCTTCCTGCAGCTTGGCAACGTAATCGAGCTTGTCTTGCGGCGTGGCGCCGCCCATCCAGGCGTCGCAGCCGAGCCGGTCTGCCAGCGTCGCGACGACGCCCGGGCTGTCGCCGCTGAGCAGGTGCACGCGCAATCCGGCCGTCTGCAGGGCGGCAACGGCGCCGCTCGCGTCGTCGCGTGGCGCATCGCCAAGGGCGAACCAGGCCAGAGCCTGTCCGTCGCGCCCGAGCCAGATGATGCTTTGCGCCGCATGGGCCGGGTCCGACTGCGCGTCAGGTGTTTTCTCTCCGGCAAAGGCGATTTGTCCCAGTCGCCAGCGCGCGCCGTCGATACTGCCTTCCACGCCAAGTCCGGGATGGTTGATCACGTCGGTCGCGACAAAGGTGCGCGGACATTCTTCCGCCAGCAGCGCTTGCGCCAGCGGATGTTCGCTGCCCGCTTCCAGCGCACGCGCCAGCGCCAGGGCGTCTTCACCAGAGAGCCGTTCATCAAGCTGCCCCATGGCGGTCAGGTGCATGGCGCCGTCGGTCAGGGTGCCGGTCTTGTCGAATACCGCATCGCTGGCCGTCACCAGCGCTTCGAGCGCGCGGCCGCGTGCGACGAGCACGCCGAGGTGAGCGAGATGGCCGCTGGCCGCGGTCAGGGCAGTCGGGGTGGCGAGCGATAGCGCGCAGGGGCAGGAGATGACCAGCACCGCGACCATGATCCACAAGGCACGGTCCGGGGCGATGAAGTGCCAGGCAATGTAGCTGCCGAGCGCGGTAATGAGCAGCAGTGCGACGAAATAGCTGGCGAATCGGTCGGCAAGTACCGCCAGACGGGGTTTTTGTCCCAGCGCCTGATCGAGCAGGCGTGCAATCGAGGCGAGTCGGGTGTTTTGTCCGGTCTGTTCGACGCGCACGATCAGCGGGCTGGTCAGGTTGACGCTGCCGGCGATCACGGCGACGCCGGGTGATTTTTCCACCGGGCGGCTCTCGCCGGTCAGCAGCGATTCATTGCTGGCACTGGCGCCATCGACGACTTCGCCGTCGACCGGAATGGTTTCGCCCGGCCGGACCAGCAGCAGCATGCCGGGCTCGATGGTGCTGACAGCGATTTCTTCTGCCTCGCGAGACGCCGGCCAGGCCGTCAGCCGGTGAGCAAAGGCCGGCAGCAATTTCACCAGGCTTTCCAATGCCTCGCCAGCCCGACGCCGCGCCATGCCTTCGAGATACCGGCCGCCAAGCAACAGGAAGACGAACATCGATACCGAGTCAAAGTACACGCCCTGGGCGACATGGTGCAGCAGCGCCCAGCTACTGGCGCCGAAAGCAGTGAGAATGCCGATGGCGACCGGGGTGTCCATGCCGACGCGTCGGGCGCGCAGATCGCGCAGGGCGCCACGGTAGAATGGGATGGCCGAGTAAACCATGACCGGCAGGGTGAGCAGGAAGCTTGCCCAGTGCAGTATCCACAGGAAGCGCGGCTCGATTTCATTGGTCTGCGATACATAAATCGGCACTGCGTACATCATGACCTGCATCATCGACAGGCCGGCAACCCAAAGACGGTTGATCGCCTGCTTGCGCTCCTTCTGCTGCAGGGCCTCCTGGCGTGATCTGTCATAGGGGTGGGCGCGGTAGCCGATGCGGCCGATGGCAGCCAGAATCTGCGACAGTTTCAGTGCGCCGTTGTCCCAGCGCACGCGCGCGCGGTGATTGGTGTAATTGATGTCGACCGACAGAACGCCCGGCTGGCGTGCCAGCTGCTGCTCGATCAGCCAGACACAGGCGGCGCAGGTAATGCCTTCCAGCATCAGCGCGGCTTCGCGCACATTGTCAGGCTCGGTGTGGACGAATGACCGTTGCAGCGACTCAGAGTCGTACAGCGAAATCTGTTGCATCAATTCTGCGGGCAGGGGCTCGGCCGGTTTGCCGCTGGCTTCGCGATGGCTGTAATAGTCGCCGAGTCCGGCGTCGAGGATGGACTGCGCCACTGCCTGACAACCCGCACAACAGGCGGGGCGCTCGCGCGACCGGTCATGGATGGTGTAGCGTGTACCCTCGGGTACCGGCAGGCCGCAGTGGAAGCAGTTTTGCTGAGTCATAGGCATGCTATTGTAATGGAATATTCGTAAGAAAGCTGAGCGTCGTGCTACGACGAAAAATACGGAAAGGAAGTCATTCATGACGATGAGAGCCATCGTGCAGGATGCGCCGGGCAAGGCCGAAACGCTGCGGCTGGGCCGGGTTGCGCGGCCGGTGCCGCAAGCAGGGCAATTGCTGGTCCGCGTGCGCGCGGCGGGGGTCAATCGGGCCGATATCCTGCAGCGCGAAGGGCATTATCCGCCACCGCCCGGTGCCTCGTCCCTCCTGGGACTGGAGATCGCCGGCGAGGTCGAGGCGGTGTGCGGCGAGTCGGCGTTTGCGACTGGCGATGCGGTGATGGGTTTGGTTCCCGGCGGGGGCTATGCCGAATACGCCGTGCTCGATGCGGCGCTCGCGCTGCCGGTGCCGCAGGGCATGCGATGGGAAGAGGCGGCCAGCTTGCCCGAGGCCTGGATGACCGCCTGGTTGAATCTGGTGGAAGTGGGGCAGTTGAATGCCGGCGAGCGCTTTCTGGTCCACGCCGGTGCCAGCGGCGTCGGTGCCGCGGCCATTCAGCTCGCCCGCCTGCTTGGCGCGACAGTGTTTGCCGGTGCCGGATCGGGCGCCAAGCTGGAATTTTGCCGCCAGCTTGGCGCCCATCAGTGCTACGACCGCCATCAGCAGGCATCCTTTGCCGATGGCGTGCGCGAGTGGGGCGGGGCGGATCTGATTCTCGACCCGGTGGGCGGCAGCTCGCTGGCGGACAATATCGCCTGCCTCAATATGGATGGGCGGCTGGTGCTGATCGGTGTGATGGGCGGCGCGCGTGCGGAGGTCAATCTGGCGCAGATGCTGATGAAACGGCTGACGTTGCGCGGCTCGACGCTGCGCAACCAGCCGCTCGCCGTCAAGGCTCGCCTGGCCCGGGCGCTGGCCGATACGGTATTGCCGGCATTCGCGGACGGCCGATTGCGGCCGACGGTCGATGCGGTCTACCCGCTGGCGGAGGTGGCCGATGCGCACCGGCACATGGAGTCAAATCGCAACCTCGGCAAAATCATCATCTCTATCGATTGATTTTTAGTGGTTTTTGCCACGGCCGATGGACAAATAAATGACAATGTATTGAATGTGCCGTATAGTGGTTCGCGAAAGGCCAAAAGCCTTTTGTATGACCTGGTTCGGATGAGATGAGGGCGACGCGAGTCGCCCATTTTTTTGCCCGGGCCATTTCGGCTTATTTTGATTCGATCAGCGCAAATTCTTCTGCCGGGCTCAATGCCCGCAGACGGGCAATCAGGTCGGCCAGGTCGCGTTCGGCCGCATGGGCGAGCCACCAGCGTTCGACCTGCAGCCACAGTCCGCGACAGGCGGCGGCATCGTCAAGCCGCACGCCTTGCAGGGCACGGCCGATCAGTTCGCGTTCGGCCTCGCTGAAACGGTGTCGCAGCCGCGCCTGTTCGTAATGGATGATTGCCGCGTAGCGCTCGAGCGCAACACGCGTACGGTCGCCGCCAGGTGCCCACCCGTCGATTTCGGCGCACAAAGCCGGCAACGCCTTCTGCCATGCGCTATAGAGAATGTCACGGAAGCGTGCGTTGTCGGTAAAACTCAGCGCGTCAAACGGCATGGCCGGCATGGTGCCTTCGGCCAGCAGTGCGTGATCGAGCCAGGCCCGGCCTTGTTCGTCCTTGTGTACCGCGCCGAACCAGCTGTCCGCCTCCCCGCTGGCCTGGTTGCGGGCGCGCACTTCGATGCAGGGCGCGGGAACGTCGTTTTCGGCGACGGCGACGAAGCGGATCGTCACGTCAAACAGTGCATGGCGTGCCAGCGTCAGCATCTGCAGGCCGTTATCGTGACCGAGAAGTAGAAAGGCGTCATCGTTTTCATAAACGGCGAAGTCTTTGCTGTCACGGGCGGGCTTGACGAGGCGGGCGTCGAGTTCGGTTGCCAGGGTATTGACGTCGTCGGCGGGTTTGAAATAGCCGGTGCGATAGCCCTGGTGCTGGTGCCAGAGCGCATTCCAGTCGTACATCGTTAACTCCTAATATGGCGAGCAGGAATTTTAGCCAAACTTCAAGCTGAAGGCATAGTGCGATTGCAACATGCAATGTGATAAAATGATACGTTTTTCGGCATAAATTTTCGGCAGAGCAAATGACCCGACAGATCCGCAACATCGCGATTATCGCGCACGTCGACCACGGTAAAACCACCTTGGTAGACAAGCTTCTTCATCAAGCCGGCACCTTCCGCGAGAACCAACACATCGCTGAACGCGTCATGGATAGCAACGATCTTGAAAAAGAACGTGGCATTACCATTCTGGCTAAAAACACATCTATTGAATACCAAGGCGTCCACATCAACATCGTCGACACTCCCGGACACGCCGACTTCGGCGGCGAAGTGGAGCGCGTGCTCGGCATGGTGGACGGCGTATTGTTGTTGGTCGACGCCGTCGAAGGCCCGATGCCGCAGACGCGTTTCGTAACCAAGAAAGCACTGGCACTGGGCCTGCGCCCGATCGTTGTCGTCAACAAGATCGACCGTCCGGGCGCGCGTCCGGACTGGGTTGTCGATCAGACCTTCGACCTGTTCGACAAGCTCGGCGCCAGCGACGAGCAGCTTGACTTCCCGGTCATCTACGCCTCGGCGCTCAACGGCTTCGCCACGCTTGACCTGGCGCAGGAATCCCCCGACATGCGCCCGCTGTTCGAGGAAGTTCTCCGCCACGTGCCGCTGCCTAGCGGCGATGTCGATGCGCCGCTGCAATTGCAGATTTCCGCGCTCGACTACTCGACCTATACCGGCCGCCTTGGCGTTGGCCGCATCCTCAACGGCCGCATCCGTCCTGGACAGGTCGTCGCCGTAATGAACCACGAGACGCAAGTCAGCCAGGGTCGCATCAACCAGGTACTCGGCATCAAGGGCCTGGAGCGCGTGCCGGTCGAAGAAGCCGGCGCCGGTGACATCGTCATCATCTCCGGTCTCGACGACATCGGCATCGGCGTCACCATTGCCGACCGCGACAATCCGACCGGTCTGCCGATGCTGACCGTCGACGAACCAACGCTGACCATGGACTTGATGGTCAACACCTCGCCGCTGGCCGGCACCGAAGGCAAGTTCGTTACCAGCCGCCAGATCCGCGACCGTCTGCAAAAAGAATTGCTGACCAACGTGGCACTGCGTGTCGAAGACACGGGCGATGCCGATGTATTCCGCATTTCCGGTCGCGGTGAATTGCACCTGACCATCCTGCTGGAAAACATGCGCCGCGAGGGCTTTGAAATGGCCGTCGGCAAGCCGCGCGTGGTGTACAAGGACATCAACGGCGAGAAGTGCGAGCCGTACGAAAACCTCACCATCGACCTGGAAGATACCCACCAGGGCACGGTGATGGAAGAGCTTGGCCGTCGCCGTGGCGAACTGCAGAACATGGAGTCCGACGGCAAGGGTCGTACCCGCCTCGAATACCATATCCCGGCTCGTGGCCTGATCGGTTTCCAGGGCGACTTTCTGACCATGACTCGCGGCACCGGCCTGATGTCGCACGTTTTTGACGACTATGCACCGGTCAAGCCCGACATGCCGGGCCGTCATAACGGTGTATTGATTTCCCAGGACACGGGCGATGCCGTTGCTTACGCCCTGTGGAACCTCGAAGATCGTGGCCGCATGTTCGTCAACCCGGGCGACAAGATCTACGAAGGCATGATCATCGGCATCCATTCACGCGACAACGACCTGGTCGTCAACCCGCTCAAGGGCAAGAAGCTGACCAACGTACGCGCGTCCGGCACCGACGAAGCCGTGCGTCTGACGCCGTCGATCAAGCTTTCACTCGAATCGGCAGTCGAATTCATCGACGACGACGAACTGGTCGAAATCACCCCGCACAGCCTGCGCATGCGCAAGCGCCACCTGCAAGAGCACGAACGCCGCAAGGCACTGCGCAGCGATAACAGCAACGCCTGATCGTTGCCGCGCAAGGAAAACCCGCCAATCGGCGGGTTTTTTATTGCCTTCGTCATATGCGTCATCAATGGTCATCTTTTAAAAAATGAACTAGGCAAACGGGCCAAGTCGATATAAATTGATCTTAGATGATAATCATTCTCATTTGAGGCCAGATATGACGACACTCGCACTCAATCGCAGCGCCCGCTGGGTGCGCACCATGGCGGTAGCCGGCCCAGGCGTGGTCGTCATGCTGGCCGACACCGATGCAGGCAGCGTGATCACCGCGGCGCAAAGCGGTGCGCAATGGGGCTATGGCCTGTTGTTGCTGCAGGCGCTGTTGGTGCCGGTTCTGTTTGTCGTACAGGAATTGGCGCTCAGGCTAGGTATCGTGACCGGGAAAAGTTACGGCGATCTGATCCGGCAGCATTTCGGTGCGCATTGGACCCGCATCGCGTCGCTGGCCATGATCGTTGCCTGCGTCGGCGCATTGATTACCGAGCTGAGTGGCTTGGCCAGTGTCGGCGCGATGTACGGCATTCCGGCCGGCCCCATGCTGGGCCTCGTCATTGCGGGGCTTTGCCTGATGGTGCTGACCGGCTCTTACCGCTCGGTCGAGCGTATCGCGTTGGCGCTAGGCGCTTTTGAGCTGGTTTTCGTGCTTGTCGCACTCAAGGCAAGGCCGGAGGCGAGTGTCATTGCGCAGGGTGCTTTGGCGATGCCGTTCGGCAATGCCGCCTATCTGATGCTGATCTCGGCCAATATCGGTGCGGTCATCATGCCGTGGATGGTCAGCTTTCATCACTCGTCGGTGGTGGAGAAGGGGCTCGGCCCGGCCGACTTGCGTGTCGCCCGCTGGGATACCGCGATCGGCGCCGTCGTCACGCAAGTCGTCATGGCCGCAGTGCTGGTCCTTGCCGCGGTTTCGGTGCACGAACGTGGCGGCACATTCAACGGGTTTGCCGATTTGGCCAACGCGTTGACGCCGTATTTCGGTGCAAGGGAAGGGCGCTTGCTGTTTGCGATGGGTTTGTCCGGCGCTGCGCTGGTCGCGACGATCGTCGTGACGCTGACCGCGGCGCGTGCAGCAGGCGATCTGCTCGGTTTTTGCGGTCTGGCATTGGAGAAGACGCCACGCGAAGCGCCCGCCTTCTATCTCGCCTATGTGGCGGTGCTCGTCGGCTCGGCCTTGCTGGTGGCTTCGGGCATCAATCAGGTGTGGCTCGGCATCGTGGTGGAAACAATGAATACGCTGCTGCTGCCGCTTGTGCTCGGCTTTCTCTATCTGCTGGCCGTCCGCTTGCCGGGCGAGCACCGGCTGCGCGGCACGTATGCCGCAGTGTGTGCCGTCACGCTGACGGCGACAGTCGGGTTGGGCGTGTTCTCTGCGATTGCCGGCACGGTCGCCGGCATCTGAAGCTGTTCAGCAGCGGCGACCGGGCACAAGGAGGATCAATCCCCGCTAAAACCACCACGCGCCAGGCAGGCGCGATAATGGCCATTTACCTTGTTGGCAAACCACTCGGTCGACAGCTTGTGAGTGAATTTCGGGCTGACCAGCACGATCTGGGGAATCTGTTCGCGTGGCACGCGATGACCGGCCTGGCGGTCCGCCATGGCAAAAACGCGCTGGAACAGCGGCGTCTGCTCGAACGTCGACAGTTTTTCCTGCTTCAGATCACGAACAATCTCGGCTGGGGACATTTGCAAGCGCCCCGTCATGGTGGATAAGGCACGCTGCGTATCGCTGGTGGCACCGGAAAAGATGCGGTCCATCTTGTTCGAATACAGCATCAGGTCGCCGTCGAGCGCCAGTTTCTGGCCGCTGATACGCGCGACCGCCGCCTGGAAGGCTGCATTGCGGCTGCTGTAGCGGCCGGCATTGTAGTCGGCAAAGCGGTAAATCATCTTGTCGTACGGCGCAGCATATTGCAGCAAGATGGCGGTGCCGAAATAAACGCTGCCGCGCAGGCTGAATACCTCATCGCGCAAGTCGCTATAGCTGTAGGGATACGGCCAGGCACGGATCTGGGTTTGGGCAAACGCCACGCTGACCTGCATCGGCCCACCGTCGCGGATCGGATTCTTCTGCAGTGCCATATCCTGGCCATATGGCAGTTCGCGTGCCATGTCTTCGTAGAGCTTGTTCATTTCGCGCTTGGTGCGCAAGGCGTTGACCCGCTCCTTGTAGGTACGGCCATCCGGAGAGCGTTTCATCATCGCAGCATCGATGACAAAGGACGGAATCATGTATTTGCGGCGATGATCATCGATCTGCTTCCAGACAATGGCCGACAGATTCGGTACAACGGGATCCGGGTTATAGCTGGATTCCTGTTCCGCGACCGCGAGTACCGCGCAGAAGTATTGCGGTGAATAGGGGATGCGCAGCTGCGTGAACGAGGCGAACACATTGTCGAACCATGCCTTGCGTGCAGGAATGCCCTTGGGTAGCAGCCGGTCGAGCAAGGCACGGCCGGCTTGCGGGTTCGTGTAGTTGGTATAGGCAATCGGCGCAGGCTGCGCGGGTGCCACCGGTTTGACGGCTGCCGGCGCCGAGGCCGGTGGCGCGGAAGCGGTCGGCTCGGATTGAAAATCGTTTGGAACGGCAATGACTTGCGGATGAACGGCTGGCGCTTGTGGTGCGCTCGCGCATGCGGCGAGCAGCGCGGACGCAGCCAAAATAGGCACAAAACGGATCGATCGCATCGGGCGAATTCATAACTGATAAAAGACGAATTTTACGCTTTCATATCCTCATGTCCAAGCAACGGCCCGGAATGGGGCTGCCGGCATGTCGTTCGGCCGGCGTTGCATGAGGCGTTGCCGCGGCGCGTGCGCTGTTTACGCTATTTGACATAATACATATTATACGAACAACAGGAACGGCCTCCTGACGCCCGAGGCTTCCGACAGAAAAACTGCTGCCTCAATTGACAAAGCCATTTTTGTACGAAATTTCACTGCATGGCCTGGCGATCTTTATGTCAGCGGTATTCTGGTCCTGGCGTAAATGCTGTCATAAAAAAACAAACCCGAAGATCAATATGGAGCTTACCCATGCTAAACCCTCCCGATATAGGAGTACTCAGTGACTTGGGGGTACTCGTGGCAAGCGCGGCCGAATCCGCCTGCTTGCTCAGCAGCGTGCGGTTGGATGCCGCCGAGGCCCGGACCGTTCTCGAGCGCATCAACAGTGCGCGCACTGACCATGAAGTCGAAATGGTGGAATTCAGCTTCCTGGATGCTGGCACGAACCCTAACCTTGGCTTGAAATATTGGCTCGCCGACCAGGCGGCAAAAGGTGCCGCTGCACTTGGCACATTGGGCGCGGCGATGGCGACCGCCATCGGTGCGAATGACAATAGTAAAAGTTGGCTGAAGGATAATATCGCCTGGTACGGGATCGCCTCGGCCTCGATCGGCGTTGCGGGCTACAGCACCGGCGCCTTGCTCGCAAGGCGGGTCGCCGCCATCAGGCAACGCTTGAGCCGCCAGGAACAATTGGCCAAGCAGATCGTTATGCGATTAAAAGCCGATCTGGAAGCGTCGGGCGGCAAATATGCCGTGGCATCGATGGAGAAACGGACGCTAAAGTATTACGACCTGCACCCAGGCGTGCTGCAGCTGAGCCGCTCCGGGTCTGGTGACTCGACGGACTCGGGTATTTCTGTCAGTACGGACGCACATAATCCCAACGCCATCACGATAAGGTTTTAAGAATCAGGTGAATTCACTCCCACGGACAGATGTAGTCAACCCGGCGTGCCGACCGTGGCGGCGCCTGGGTGCTTTCGCAACAGCAGTCAGTCCAGAAGTACTAAATAGCCGTCAGTCTTATCTTCATATTTATGCCGAAAATTCTTCGGTTTTAGCAAGCAATTCCATGGTTTGAGTTGCCGGTCTTTCTAGTTCGTTAAGGTCTTGCCGGTTTCGTACACCTCCCGCCCGTCCCCTCTCTTGCGCTGAAAACTCCATTAACCGAACCCGGTTTTTTTTCGTATATGTCCTATATTTTTTACTCCGCTCGAATTCTATATTTTGGTTCCTCGGATGTGCTGTTTGCTGCAATGCACAAAGGCGCGGAGCTTGCTGGCGCCAAATTCGATGTTCTATAGATATAGGTAAAAGGCTACGAAAAACGAGTATGAAAAAAAACTCAAAAGTCGCTGGCAGATATACAGCCAAACAGGGAGATTTGCCGTCAAAGCGATTAGCCTTGCCGGTATTGCTCTGCCTGGGGTTGACCGCCTGTGCAGTCGGTCCGGATTATCAGCGCCCTGCCGTCGACATTCAATCGCAATGGTCCGCCTCCTCCGACCAGACTAGTGCTGCGCAAAACACCGCCAAGCTCGTCGACTGGTGGAAACAATTCAACGACCCCACCCTTGATGCGCTGCTGGACATGGGCCGCGCCGGCAGCCCTACGCTGCAGAGCGCCGCCGTGCGGATCGCCCAGGCGCAGGCGCAGTTGGGCATCTCGGTTGCAGCAGAATGGCCTTCCGCCTCGGTCGGCATTTCCCGCACCTATACCAAGCCCGACACACTGTCGCAGCTGGAAGGCAAAACCAACGGCAGCACCACGCAGCAACTGGCTCTTCAGGCGTCGTGGGAGCCCGATTTCTGGGGCGCGGCCAGCCGCGGCGCCGAGAGTGACAAGGCAAGCTGGATGTCGACGGTGGCGGGCTATCAGTCGGCCCTGGTGGCGCTCGAAGCGAGCATCGCCAACAACTATTTCACGTTGTGCACCCTGGCTCAGCGCCTCGATGTCGCGCAGGACAACCTGAAGCAGCAGGCGGAAAACGTCCGGATCGCCGCGGCGCGCTTCCATGCCGGCGCCACCGGCGAACAGGACTTGCGCCAGGCTGAAGTGCTCTACGCACAAACGAACGCCAATATTCCGACCTTGACGTCGCAATTGCAGCAAACCGCACATGCCCTGAGCGTGCTGGTCGGCAAAACCCCTGATTATTATCTGAAAACCCATGGCGTGCCGCATGGCATGCCACGTATTCCAGACGGTGTGCCGAGCGGGATCCCGCGCGATTTGTTGCAGCGCAGGCCGGATGTGCTGCAGGCCGAATACAGCGCCGCAGCGCTTTCCGCCCGCATTGGCCAGGCCAAGGCCGCCCTGTTCCCGAGTTTCACACTGGGCGGCACCTTCGGCTTCGCCTCGTCTGATGTGGGCAGCAACCATCTGAGTGATTTGTTCCGCTGGCACAACCCCATTACGAGCGCAACCGGAGGGTTCTTGCTGCCGATCTTCAATCACGGGCAATTGGTCGATCAGGTCCGTGTGCAGGACGCACAGTTCCAACAGGCCATCCTCGCCTACCAGAACCAGGTGCTGCAGGCGCAACAAGAGGTCGAAGACTCGCTGTCGTCGATTGTCGGCAACCGCACCGCCAGCGAAGACCTGAAACAGGCCAGCGCGTCGGCGCGGCGCAGCACGGCGCTGGCGCTCGAAAGCTACAAGGCCGGCCAGACCGACTTCACCACGGTAACCGCAGCCTACCAGTCGCAGCTGCAGGTCGAAGACGGCCTGGTGCAAGCCAACGGCAACCTGCTGCAATCCTATGTCGCAGCCTACCGCGCGCTCGGGGGCGGATGGAATGGCCAGCTCACCGCATCGCTGCCGGACAGCGTCGTCCGCCAGATGAAGAATCGTACGTATTGGGGCGACATGCTCGACCTTCCGAATAGCCAGAGACCCGCACAATGAATCTGTCCAAAACTACCCTGTCCGCGATGACCATGAGCGCCCTGCTTTGCATCGCCTGCTCGGGCGGCAAGAGCGCCCCGACCCCACCCAAGCCGCAAGTCGGCTATATGTTGCCGATTTCGAAGCAAGTCACTGATTCGATTCAGCTTGATGGCGTGGTTGCACCGTCCAAATCGGTCAACCTGGTCGCACGCGTAAACGGCTACCTGCAATCGGCGCCGTTCAAGGAAGGCGATCCGGTCAAGAAAGGCCAGACACTGTTCGTGATCGAGCCGGAGCCGTATCGGCAACAGGTCAAGCTCAACGCCGCCAAGGTCGTACAGGCGCAGGCGGAAGAGGCTCGTCAACAGACACTGTACAAGGAAAACGCCACGGCCAAGTCGAGTGTCGAAACGGCTGTTTCCGACTTGCAGCAGTCGCAGGCCAATCTGAGCCTTGCACAGATCAATCTGGGCTATACCACGGTCAAGGCGCCGTTTGACGGCGTGATCGGCCGCCGGCTGATCGACGTCGGCAACTATGTCGGCGCCAGTCCGGGCGGCACGACGCTGGCGACATTGATGCAGTTGCGGCCGATTTATGTCTACTTCTCGATCAACGAACGGGATCTGCTGCGCATCCGTGCCGCCCAGGCGGCCGAGTACGGCAGCGGTCACAAGCCGGGCGTCGGCAAGACGCCGATCGGCGTGGCGCTGCAGGGCGAGAACGTGCCGAGCGAACAGGGCGTGCTCGACTTCATCAACAACGGACTGGAAACCGATACCGGCAGCCTGCAATTGCGCGCCACCTTCGCCAACAGCGATCTGCGCCTGCTGCCCGGCCTGTATGGCAAGGTATTCATCAATATCGGCAAACCACGGCAGGCAATGCTCTTGCCGCGGGCGGTGATCCAGTCCGACCAGGTCGGCAGTTATGTCTACGTGGTCGACGCCGCCTCCAAGGTCGAGCGCCGCAACATACAGACCGGTGCGACATTCGCCCGCGATCAGGAAGTACGCGCAGGGCTTGCTCCCGGGGATCACGTCATCACGGAGGGGATCAGCAACGTGGGGCTCGGACAGCAGGTCGACGCCCGCCTCGACAACGCCTTCGGGTCGTAATCGGGACTGCGTGTCACATAACCAGAGAATATAACCATGATTGCCAAGTTTTTTATCGAACGCCCGATTCTGGCCAATGTCATCGCCTGGATCATCGTGCTGATCGGGGCGGTGTCGATCCTCGGATTGTCTGTGGCGCAATACCCGCAGCTGACGCCACCGACGATACAGGTGACGACCTACTACCCGGGCGCGAACGCAGTGACCGTACAACAACAAGTCGCGCAGACGATCGAAGAGGTGGTCAACGGCATCGATGGCATGCTGTACATGCAGTCCTCGTCGACCAATGATGGCCACTACACGCTGACGGTCAGCTTTGCCGTCGGTACCGACGTGGACATGGATCAGGTGAAGGTACAGAACCGCGTCGCCGTTGCCTTGCCGCTGTTGCCGACTTCCGTGCAGCAACAGGGTGTGACGACCAAGAAACAGTCGACCTCTGTCCTGCAGCTGATTACGCTCACTTCCGACAATCCGGCGCAGGACGGGCTGTTCCTGAGCAACTACGCCTACATCAACCTCAAGGACCGCCTGGCACGCGTCCCCGGAGTCTCCAACGTCAATGTCTTTGGTCAGGGCCAGTACAGCATGCGCATCTGGCTCGACCCGCAGCAGATGAAGCAGCGCGGGCTCGTGCCGGCCGACGTGATTGCACTGGTTACCAAGCAGAGTCAGCCGATCAGTGTCGGCCAGGTTGGTGCGCCGCCCGCCCCTCCCGGACAGGACCAGCAGTTGACCATCAATCTGACCGGCACACCGACGAGCGCCGACGATTTTGGCGACATCGTCCTGAAAACCAATCCGGATGGTTCCATCACGCGACTACGCGATGTGGCGCGGCTGGAGCTCGGCAGTCAGACCTATGGCCAGAGCTTTACCTTTGACGGCAAGCCTTCCGCCGGTATCGCCATCTATCCGCAGCCGGATGCGAATGCGCTGACCACTTCCGATGCGGTGCGGGCAGAGCTGGCGCGCGCGGAGAAAGTACTACCGCCGGGCGTGCATGTTGTGGTTCCTTTCGACACGACCATTTTCGTGCGCACATCGATCACCGAGGTCTATCACACGCTGTATGAGGCCGGCATCCTGGTGCTGCTGGTGATCATCATCTTCCTGCAGGACTGGCGCGCGACGCTGGTGCCGGCGACGACGGTGCCGATCACCATCATCGGCGCGTTCGCCGCCATGGCGGCGCTCGGCTTCTCGATCAACCTGCTGACCTTGTTCGCCCTGGTGCTGTGTATCGGCATTGTGGTGGACGATGCCATCGTGGTGGTCGAAGGCGTGGCCAAGTACGTCGAAGCCGGCCATCCACCGCGCCAGGCGGCCATCATGGCGATGAAGGAATTGATGGGGCCGATCATCGGCATTTCGCTGGTGCTGATGTCCGTCTTCCTGCCTGCGGCCTTCATCCCGGGCATCACCGGCCAGATGTATCGCCAGTTTGCGCTGGTGATTGCGGCGACCGCGCTGATCAGCGGCATCAATGCCATTACGCTCAAGCCGACCCAGTCGGCCAAGTATGTGCGGGTGCATGACAATACGAAGCCGAAGAATGCGATCTTCCGCGCCTTCGACCGTGTCTATTACCCGCTGGAAGAACGCTACGCCCGGCTGATCCGACGTCTGGTCGACAACCGCAAGAAAAGCGCCTTTGTCGCCATCGGCCTGATCGTGTTTGCGATCATCGGCCTGGCGCGCATGCCGACCGGTTTTATTCCGACCGAAGACCAGGGTTATCTGATGGTTGCCGTGCAGCTGCCCGATGCTGCCTCGATCGGACGCACCTCCAAGGCGATGGGAGAAGTCACCAAGGCGGTGCTCTCCACCCCCGGGGTGGCGCACGTGATGGCCATCGGCGGCATTTCCCCGCTCGACAACAGCGCCTCGCTGGCCAATGCCGGCATGGCCTATATCCCGCTGCTTGATTGGGGTGTGCGCGCCAAGCACAAGGGACAAGATCTGCGCAGCATCTATGCAGCGTTGCAAAAGAAATTTGCCGCGATCCGCGACATCAAGGCACTGGTGCTGGTGCCGCCGGCAATCCCCGGCCTGGGCCTGTCTGGCGGCTTCCAGATGCAGCTCGAGCTGACCGATGGCAGCGGCGACTTCAACAAGCTCAGCGGCGCTGCCAGCCGCTTGATTGCGGCGGCGAAGGCGCGGCCGGAAATCCAGCAGATCTTCACGCCGTTGCGCACCCAGGTGCCGCAGTTGAATCTGACCGTCAACCGTGCCCGGGCTGAACTGCTCGGTGTGTCGGTCAACGATGTCTACGATGTGCTGCAGAGTTATTTCGGATCGGCCTATGTCGGTCAGTTCAGCAAATACGGTCAGAACTATATGGTCTACGTGCAGGCGGACCAGAACTTCCGCATGCAGCAAGAGCAGATCGGCGCGCTGACCGTGCGCAACAACGCAGGCAAGATGGTGCAGCTCGGCGCCTTCACCGACGTGAAGGCGACCACCGGTCCTGCGCTGGTGGCGCAATACCAGCTCTACCCGACCGCGACCATCAATGGCGCCGCCGCGCCGGGCTACAGCTCCGGCCAGGCGATCAAGGCCATGGAACAAGTCGCCGCCGAAGTGCTGCCAACCGGGGTGCGCTACGAATGGACGGCCATCTCCTACCAGGAAAAACTGGTCGGCAATGCGGTGTCGCTGGTCTTCATTCTCGCCATCCTGCTGGTCTATCTGGTGCTGGCCGGTCAGTACGAAAGCTGGTGGCTGCCGGTGCCGGTGATCATGGCGGTGCCGATGTCGCTGGTGGGCACGGTGATTGCCCTCACCGCGCTGGGCGTGGACAACAACATCTATGTGCAGATCGGTCTGGTGCTGCTGATCGCCCTGTCGGCGAAGAATGCGATCCTGATCGTCGAGGTCGCGCAGGAAATGCGGAAGGAACACGGCCTGAGTGTGATCGAGGCAGCACTGGCCGGTTCGCGCAAGCGCTTCCGCCCGATCTTGATGACTTCGTTCGCCTTTATCCTCGGCGTTGTGCCGCTGGTGCTGGCCAAGGGGGCAGGCGCTGCCGCGCGGGTGTCGATCGGTCTGACCGTGTTCAGCGGCATGCTGGCATCGACCGTGCTCGCCGTGGCCTTTGTACCGGTGCTGTACGTCATTGTCGTCAGCTGGCGCGAGGGACGCAGCAAGAAGGTCGTCGACGGCGAGGAGAAGCAGCACGAACCGCCGCAAAGCGAAGACAGGGAGCGGGACGCATAAGCGCCCTCCCCAGCCAACAACGCGCCGCCACTTTGCGGCGCGTTTTCTTTATCTATCTGTCGTTTGCTGATTTAATGATCACCTGAGCAAAAAATGAGCGGCAATGACAGAGATGACCGATGATGACAAGAAACGACCGCGCGGACGACCGCCGAAATATGCGTCGAGCGAGGCGCGTCAGGCGGCGCGACGTGCGCAAGTGCGCGAAGCGACGCGGATCTGGCGCGACAATCATCGCGCTCGACAGCGCGTGACCCTGCATTCGATCGAGGATGCTGGCAGAATTATTGATCGCGTGATCAATAATATGCTTAGCCTTGCCGAACGCGTCGGCGCCAGGCCGGAGCATTATCCGCAAGGATTTGCCGAGCTTCTGCAGACTTATGCCGGCGATGCGCGGACGGCAGCAGCCCATTTGCATCACGTCCTTGACGCGGCGCGACAGCGCTGACGAGCCTTTTTCCCATCTAGCGTTTAGCCTCGGGGAATCTTTCCCCGAGGAGCCTTGAATGTCTTGCGCATCGCCTTCCCGCCTGTTGAGCATTGTCTTCGCTACTGCCATAAGTACTGCCCCCGCCCATGCCGAAACGGAAGTTACGGACATGCCGCGGGAGCGATGGCGATTGACGCAGCCCGTCGCACCGCAGCTCTGGCTTGGGGTGCCGCCGACTACTGCCCAGATACGTTTCCTGTTGCCTGACCATCGGGCTTATGTCGGACAGAACGGCGCGCCGCTTGACGGGAGCCTCTTATCGCCAGACTGCACCGGATCGGTCCATCTGCTGGCGCACGCCGAGGATGACGAGTTTATCCAGCATTTGCGTGCATTCCCTTCATCGGAGTGTCTGTCTGAGTTGTTTACGCTTGATGCCGCGCGGGCGGCACGCGTTTTCTCGCGGCCGAATCAGGTCCAGGCATCGGAACGGTTACTCCGGGATGCGCGTCGTTTGCGCGATGACGATGACGATGCCGGGCTCCGGCGAGCATTGCTCAATTTGGCGCTATATCTGCGGGCCGGTTTGTATCTGCAGGAGAAGCGGCTGCTTGCCGATGTGCCGACCGCGATGCATGCGCACTTGCGGGCGGGGATCTCCACGCTGTTCGACAAATCGGAGCTATTGTTCGCCGAACACGGGCAGGCGCAGGGACTCGGACAGGAAATTGCCTTGCTGACCATCGCCATGCACGCCGAGCACCGCTATCTGGCCGAGGTCGAACGGGTATTCCGCCGCTACGTCACCAGGCCGCTGGCGCCCCAAGCCGCAGGGGCGGCGGCGCCCGGCGCTGTCCTGCGCAGTCTGACCGGACTGCTGCAGATGGTCTACAACGCCCATCTGCGCCAACAGCTGATCATCGCCGCTCAGCCGGCGCTGATGCATACGCTGCATGCATTCGCCACCGCCAATCGCACCGCGCTAGAGGGTGGTGCGGGCGCCCACTTGCTGCGGGATGCCGCGCGGGAAAGCCTGCGCTTCATGCAGTATCCGCAGCACAGGTCGGCAGCGCTGCGGCTGGCGAAGCAATGGCTGGACGCCGGCGGCATGACCGGCACGGGGAGCGATCTGTGGCTGGCCGCCGCCGAGACGGTGAAACATCACGATGTGGCGGACTGCAGCCGATACGGCATCTGCGACCTTGAGCGGAAATTGAATCGGGCGGTGTTCGGCCGCAGCTACCGCTGCGGCGCCATCCGCCTGCAGGCGCAGAACATGCCGGAGAGCCGGCGTGCCGGGGTGTGTGCACGGTTGCGCGAGCAAGGCGCCGCCTTTCATCGTCTGCTGCCTGGCAACGGACGCCCAGCGGCAGGCAATCAGGAGAAAAACCGGCTGCAGGTGTCGATCTTTGCCGATTACAACAATTACACCAAATACCTGCCTCTGCTTTTCGGCGTAGAGAACAGCATTGCCGGCGTCTATCTGGAAGGCAAACAAACAGATCCGGATCGTAAAATGCAGATCGTGGTCCATGAAGCGTCGTGGCAGCGACCGGCTCTGCCTGTGTGGAATCTGGCGCATCTGCATGCGCATGCGCTTGACGGGCGCTTCAACCTGGCGGGAGGGCATGCCGCTGCTGCCGGCGAGCCGACGACAATCTGGTGGCGCGAGGGTTTGGCCATGCTATTGGGGAATGGCCGGAACCTGGCAGAGGGTGGCGGCGTGCCATCCGGTCAGGTGCATCGCTTGTCGGAAATTTTCGATGCACGCCATTTTGGCGACGGCAATATTGCGCACGTGCGCCACTGCGGCTATCTGGCGCTACGTTTTCTGTTCGAACACCATCGTGAGGATATCGCCACCCTGCTAGCGTTGCTGCGGCAGGGCAATTTTGCTGCCTATCGCACCGCGCTCAGCCTCATGGGCCGCCATTACGATTTGGAGTTTGCCACCTGGCAACCGCACCCCGGCGACTTCACTTAGAACCTGACCGAATTTCCCAGATGGGATAAAGCTCGCAGCAAGGCGTCGCACTCGGCGCGCAGCTTGCCGAAATGCTCGATGCCCCGCTCGGGGCTGCCCGCCTTGGCCATCGCGGCAATCACCATGCACAACTGGGCGGCGGACACTGCGTTGAGGTCCAGCAGTGCCTGACGCAGCAGGCGTGCACAGTGCAGCGCCGCGTCAGCCTCACCCTGGCGTAACGTATGCTGCAGGGCATCGAGCAGGGCGGGCGCTCCGCTCAGAAAGGCGTGGATCTGCTCGAGCGTCAGGGGGAACTCTGCTTCCTGCAGCATTCGCACTTCATCGAGCTCGGGGCGGTTCATTGCGGCGATGCCGCCGGACGGGTTGCCCGCCGGACGCAGTTGCGGCACGCGGACAATAAAGGTGCTGCCTGCACCGAGGCGGCTTTCCAGCTCGATATCACCCTTCATGCGCCGGGCGATGCGGCGCGCCAGCGGCAAACCGATGCCGATGCCGCCGACATTGCGCGTTGTCGATGCGTCCACCTGCGAAAATGGCTCGAAAATGCGTGCGTGATGCGCCGGCGCGATACCGATGCCGGTGTCGCTGACCCGCAAGACCGTCTCATGCGCAAGGGCCTCGCCGATCGACTGCAGGCTGACATGCACGGCGCCCTGCTGGGTAAACTTGATGGCATTGTCGACCAGAATGGTCGCGATCTGCCGCCACTGCGGCCCTTCCCCGCTGATTGCGCCAGGAAACGCGGGGTCTATGGTCAAAACCAGATCCAACCCCTTTGCTGCGGCATCCGGCGATAGTTGCGTCACGACGGCAGCCATGGTGGCGGGCAGGTCGATCTGATGTGGTGATGACCGGGAATCGTCGACCTCGATGGAGATGAAGTCGAGGATGGCATCGATGATCTTCAGCAAGCCGGTAGCCGAGATTTCGACGTCGGCAAGCAGGCTGCGTTGCTGGGTATCGAGTTCCGTATCGAGCAGAAGGTCGATCATGCCCATGACGCCGTTGAGCGGTGTACGCAGCTCATGGCTGACCGAGGCCAGAAAATCACTTTTGGCGCGGTTGGCCGCCTCGGCGTGCTCCTTGGCGAGGTTCAGCTCGCGCGTTCGTTCTTCGACCAGTTCGGTTAGGTGCGCCTGATGGCGCAGCAGGTCGCGCTGTGATTGCTGCAGCTCCCTGGTGACTTTTTCGTTTTCGGCCAAGGCCTGATTGAGCGAGTCGGTGCGCGCCTTGACTTGAGCCTCGAGCATCAGGGTGACTTGAAACATGCCGAAATCCGATTCGGCCAGGCTGACGCTGTTTTCCACCCGATCCATCAGCACCTGGATGATTCGGTCTTTTCTCTCCAGCTCTGCCCCCAGGTCGGCGAGCGCTGGTGACGATTGGGACGATTGGTTGGCAGCCGTCATGGCAGCAGATCCTGTGGGCTGCCAAAGGCGATGCCGGTCAACGTCTGATTAATGTGCACACCGCGCAATTGCTCGCCGTAGGAGGCAAAACCAACCATGTTTTCCCCGGTAAAAAGCGTATTCATGTCGTTATCGAGGCCAAGCCGCTGGATTTCCAGTCGACGCAGAATGCAATCGGCGCCGAAAATGGCTTGCGGGGGGCCACCCAGCGCGCGATGAACCTCTTCGAAGGCATCGTTCAGGTTGCGGATCATGTCGCCGCCGCACGCCAGATGCAAAACCATACCGACTTCGATTGCGCAATAGAATTTCAGTGCACCGCCCGGCATGACCTGCTGGATCGAGCGCACGTAATGCCGATCGCCGACCTTGACCACCACGGGGGCCTGTGAAAACAGCAAGGCATCCAGATCGCCTTCGCTGACGCCGATGCAGCGGGCATATTCGCTTGCGGCCGGCAGACCGTTGATCTCGTACACAAGGCGTTGGGCCTCGTCTGCTGCGGTCACCACCATCCGGTCCGGCAAAATATGGAAATGTTGTGTCATGAACAAATGGAACGGGGCCTGGGTCGCGATTAGCCCCAGCACCATCTCTGCACTGACAAACGCGCCATCATGGTAGACATGGGTGGTACGAAAAGCCTGACCGTCGCCAGCAGAGCCTCCAATCATGAAGGTGGCACCCAGCGTGTTTTGCACCGCACGCGAGACGGCTTCTTCGCGAATCGACAGACCATCGATCAGCTGAATGGCAAAGGTATTGGTCGACCGCACCCAGTCAGCCTGGGATGAGAGTGTCTCGCGCATGGCATGCACCATGTTCTGGCACTGATTTGCATCGAAGGCTGGCTGTAGCGGCAAATGGCCGGTGACGGCCCGATATGTCGGTGCGCAAAACCCGATGCCGCTGATGCTTGTCTCGTGAAAACCTGCAGGTCCGAACGCGCCGGCGGTGGTGCAACCGATCAGCGGCGTCGTGCCGAAATGGCGGGCCAGTTCGGCAGCCAGCACGTCGAGCTCATAGTGACTGGAACAGAAAAAAACCACCAGCGATAAATCGGGGTGCGCGATGTCACGATAGAACCCGGCGGCAGCTGCGCCAGCATCGGTTTCACATGACTGCGCCGTCCGGATCATAGGGGCTCCCGAGCGACCGGCTACAAGGCCGGTGTACGCGATGACTAAATATCTATAATGTATGCATTATAGATATGCATTTTTCAAAGTGAATGCATTTATGCGAAGCAAGGGCTGGTCTCTGATCGCGGGGTGAAGAATCCGTCCACGCATCACGCCCACCTCTGCCTCGCACTGCGAAATTGCACGTTATGCTGCACGTGACCGCTTGACATTGCAATTGATCTTGAACGGCAGGCCATGCATGCCTTCGCGCGCGACCTGCCGATCTGCTAGACTCTGCCCTTCCGTTTTCGGGTCAGAATCATTCATGGCAAGGGAAAATACTGGTCGACATGCATTTCTGGTGGCTGTCGGCATCTTGTTGAGCCGCATCATGGGGCTCGTGCGCCAACGCGTGTTTTCACATTATTTTGGCCTCTCCGATACCGCCGACGCCTTCAGTTCGGCGCTACGCGTCCCCAATTTCCTGCAGAACCTGTTCGGCGAGGGGGTGCTGTCGGCATCGTTCATCCCCGTTTATGCCCGCTTGCTGGCCGAAGGCCGCGAAGAAGAGGCAGACCGCGTTGCCGGCGCTGTCGGCGCCCTGCTCGCTCTGGTCATTTCCGTTATCGTGCTTGTCGGCATTCTCGCTACGCCATGGTTGCTGTGGGCGATTGCGCCCGGGTATGGCGGCGCCAAGCGCGAACTGACCATACTGCTGGTGCGCATCCTGTTTCCCGGCACCGGCATGCTGGTTTGTTCGGCCTGGTGTCTGGGCATTCTCAATAGTCACCGCAAATTTTTTCTTTCCTATTCGGCCCCGGTGGTCTGGAATATGGCGATGATTGCAAGTCTGCTGATTTTCCGCCATGCCGGCCAGGAAAAACTGGCCATCTATCTGGCCTGGGGCACTGTCGCAGGGTGTGCCTTGCAGTTTCTGATTCAGTTGCCGCCGGTTCTGGCGGTGACTCACCATTTGAGACTCAATCTGGATACTGCTTCACGCCATGTACGAGAGGTGGTGCGCAATTTCGGTTCGGTCGCCATCAGCCGCGGCGTGGTACAGATCAGCGCCTACGTCGATCAGGCGCTCTCCAGCTTGCTTGGCCAGGGCGCCATGGCGGCCATGACCACGGCCGCCTCGATCAATATGCTGCCGGTCAGTCTGTTCGGCATGGCGGTTTCCGCTGCCGAGCTGCCGGCCATGTCGAGTGCGGTCGGCGTGGTGCACGACGCCAATACGCATGCGGCACTGGTCAAGCGGGTCAATGCCGGATTGCGCCAGATCGCCTTTTTTATCGTGCCGTCGGCCATGGCCTTCTTCGCCCTCGGCGACGTAATGACCGCGGCGCTCTATCAGACGGGTAAATTCACCCATGCACATACGATGTATGTATGGGCAATCATTGCCGGCTCCGGTGTCGGCCTGCTGGCCACGACGCTCGGCCGGCTGTATTCGTCGACCTACTACGCGCTGCGCGACACGCGCACCCCGCTGCGTTTTGCCCTGGTGCGGCTGGCGCTGACAACCGTGCTCGGCGTCGGCTGCGTATTGCTGCTGACACCGAAACTCGGTCTTGCGCCACGCTGGGGCGCCGCCGGCCTGACGGCATCCGCGGGGGTAGCCGGTTGGGTGGAGTTCATGCTGCTGCGCAAAACGCTCAATGCCCGCATCGGTGCGACCGGGCTGCCGTTGCGGCTGACAGTCATGCTGTGGGGGTGTGCCGGCATCGGCGCCGCCCTTGCCTGGGTCGTCAAGCTGCATTTGCCGCACTGGCACCCGATCTGGCTCGCATTCATCATCCTCGGTTGTTATGGGCTGATCTATCTCGGCCTGACCTATCTGTGCGGCATCCCGGAGTGCCGCGCGCTGCTTGACCGCATCTTGCGCCGTTTCAAACGTTGAAGATCTTGCTGCCCGGACACTCCGGGCAGCATTTGAATTTGTATTATCCTTTTTTTGGTCTAAATTAAATTATCCATAAAAAAGGATAATGACATGTCGCAAGCCGTGACTTCCGCCAAAATGCTGGGCGCCGCACTGCGCAACTGGCGCAAAGCGCATGCCCTGACGCAATCCGAAGTGGCCGGCCGACTCGGCCTCGCACAAAAAGCCATTTCCGCCATCGAAAACCACCCTGAACGCGCCGGCGTAGAACGGCTGATGCAAGTATTGTCGGCGTTGGAGCTGGAATTGGTGCTGCAGCCGCGGCGCCAGAACGCGCCTGCCGAGGAGTGGTGAAATGAGCCGGCGCGGCCGTAACCGGCTGCATGTATGGATGAATGGCGATCCTGTCGGCATCTGGCAGGCATCGTCTGGCAGCGGCCCGGTCTTCCACTACGACGCGAGTTGGCTCGATTCCCCGCGTTGCCGGCCGCTATCCCTTTCCTTGCCGCTGCGACCGGCATCCGATCCGTGGCGCGGAGAGCCGGTCGGACGGTTTTTCGATAGTCTGCTGCCGGCCGGCCCGCGGCAACGGCTGTGGCTATGCCAACAACTGGACGCCGACTCGACCGACAGCATCGACCTGCTGGCCGAAGCCGGGCTCGACTGCCCGGGCGCGCTGCGCTTCTCGCGCCAGGATTGCTTGCCTAGCGTCGGGGCACCCGGCGATCCGCTCGGAACGGCACAGCTGGAGATCCTGCTCTCTTCGCTGCGTCAGGGGGTAACGCAGAGCGGTGCGCATCGCCTCGCGCCCCGTGCCGTCTTGCCCGGCAGCCACGACAAAACCGCACTCAGCCGAGTCGGCAGCGCCTGGCATCTGCCCGCCGACGGCCTGCCCAGCACGCACATTCTCCACTTGCCGATCGAGCGGCACGAAGAGGCCGGATTGGTATTGAATGGATCGCTGGAAAACGCCTGGCTGTGTCAACGCGTCGCCGCCGCCTTCGGTGTCTCCATGCCGCGCTGTGAGCTGCTGCATGTCGGCGCACTGCGTGCACTCGCAATCGAGCGCACCGATCGCCATCGACTCGCCGACGGCCGGATCGTCGCTTTGCCGCAAGAAGACATGTGCCAGGCATTCGGTTTGCCGGGGCATGCCAGCTATCAGGCGCTTGGCGCGCCATCGCTCGACCGTATCGCGCGGCTGCTGCTCGGCAGTGGCGAGCCGGAAGCCGACCGGCTGACATTGTTGCGTATCACGCTGGTGATGTGGCTGCTGTGCGCCTTTGATGGCCATGCCCGGCGGTTGCGCATCGCCCTGTCGGCGGGTGGAGGGTACAGGCTTTGCACCCCGCTCGGCGTTACGTCAGCCTACCCTCTGCTTGGCTACGGGCCGGGCAAACTCGCCGGCGAGCAAATCCACATGGCACTCGACCTGCAGTCAGGCACACACCCACCCGCCTGGCCTGCCATGGCCGCCCGTTTCCACTCCAGGGCTGCTGGCACATTTCAACTCCCCGCGACGACAGTGGCGTCCATGATCGAGGAAATTACTGCAATGGCGCTGCAGATTTCCGCAACCTTGCGACGGCAACTGCCGGCCGGATTTCCGGTGGCGGTATCCGAACCGATACTGCAAGGCGTTGTGCGCGCAGCACGTACACTGTCCGAGGCCAGCAGAAGGAACTGACGCGACGTCATTTGTTTGGCATAACAATTTCTTTTGCGCTATGTTCTAATCATTCGGGCCAATTTGTTCATTTGCCTGTCATTATTGCAACCCGGCGCCACCCTCTTCACCTCACTTGTCGGGATTTTTCCACGACATGCATCGACGGGATCGCTGTCTGTTGCTGCTGGTCTGACGGAGAATACGAGCATGGCCGAAAGCCGGACCATCCATATCCTGATGCTGGAGGATGTCACCGAAGACGCCGAATTGATCTGCCGCACCCTGCGCGATGCCGGGTTGATAATAGTGGTCAGCCTTGTTGCCGACGAGACGCGTTACCGGGAAGCGCTGACCACTTCGCCGCCCGACATCATCCTGTCCGATTTTTCCCTTCCGGCCTTCGACGGGCTATCCGCACTGATATTGCGCGCAATGCTGGCGCCGGCGGTGCCGTTCATATTCGTGACCGGGGTGCTCGGGGAAGAGCGGGCGGTGGAAATGCTGCACATCGGTGCCTCCGACTATGTGCTCAAAGGCAATCTGAAACGCTTGCCCATAGCGATATTGCGCGCGCTGGCCGAAGCTGACGACGGGCGGATTCGCCAGTCGATGGCGCAGCAACTCAACAACGAACGCCAGTTGCTCAGCGCAGTGCTCGATACCTCGGGCGCGCTCATCGTATTGATCGATGCCAACGGTAAAATCGTACGTCTCAATCCTTCTGCGGCACAGGTGCTCGCCCTGCCTGCCGAACGTGCGGTCGGGCTGGCATTCGATATATTGTTCGCCACCGCATCGGAACAGCCTGCGGTGCGCGCGCAGATCGAATCGCTGCATACGCTACCGCCGGAGGGGCGGACCGGCTGGCAGTCGTCCGTCGGATTGCGCAAGGTGTTGTGGTCGATGGGGAGGCTGTCCGATCGGAGCGCAGGGGGTGGCTTCGCCGTCGCGTCGGGCATAGACATCACCGCACAACAGGATGCGGAGCAACAGGCTTACTTTTTGCGCTACTTCGATATCGCCACAGGCCTGCCGAATCGTGACATGCTGCTGCAGCGCATGCACAACGCCGGCGGCGGTCGCGCAGCGCTGGTGATTGTCGGACTGTCGCGACTGCAGGATGTCCGCGACAGCCTCGGCATAGACAAGGCAAATCAGTTACTCGCCGAGGCGGCGCGACGGCTGAGCCCATGGGTGCGCACCGGCGACTGTCTGGCACGCATAGGCGACGACAATTTCGCCCTGCTGATCACGGCGCCGCCCGATGGCCTCGACACGGTGCTGCGCGACATCCTGACACGCATCCATTTACCCTACCCGCTCGAGTCGAACACCGTTTTTCTTGGCGCACACCTGGGGGTCGCCTATCAGGGGCGGCAGGACCATCCCGAAGAAGTGCTGCGCGCCGCCATGGCGGCGCTGCACCTCGCCATGCGCCAGCAGGGGGAGCATTACCATTTCTACCAGCCGCTGTTGTCCGACGAGGCGCGGATGCGGCTGGAACTCGAGGCCGAATTGCATGCTGCGCTCGCTGCCGATGACCAACTCGTGCTCGAGTACCAGCCGCAGGTAGACATTGCCAGCGGACGCATTGTCGGCGTCGAGGCGCTGATGCGCTGGCAACACCCCCGCCACGGTCGTCTGGCCCCGATGCACTTCATTCCGCTCGCCGAATCGCGCGGGTTGATCGACGAGCTCGGCGAGCGTGCGCTGCAGATTGCCTGTCGCCAGGCCCGTGCCTGGCAGGATCAGGGCCTGGCGCCAATCACGGTTGCGGTCAATCTGTCGGCATTGCAATGGTCGCAGCCCGGACTGGTCGACACGATTCGCGCCACCCTGGACGCCTGCAATCTTGATCCGCGTTGGCTCGAACTGGAACTCACCGAATCGGCGTCGATGCAAAACCCGGTCACAACCTTGTCGACCATGGAAACACTCAGGGAGATGGGTATTCAGCTGTCTATCGACGATTTCGGCACCGGGTTTTGCAGCTTGAGCTATCTGAAGCGCTTTCCGGTCGACAAATTGAAAATCGACCAGAGTTTCGTACGTGACATCATCTCCCAGCCCGATGATCTGATCATTTCCCGGCTGATCGTGGCGATGGGGCATTTGCTTCGACTGTCGGTGGTTGCCGAGGGGGTTGAAACCGAGGGGCAGATGATATTGCTCGCCGAGGCGGGTTGCGATTGCATGCAGGGGTATCTGTACAGCCGGCCGGTCGATGCGGCTGCATGCGCCCGCCTGATGGCACGCCCCGCCGCACCGATCAGTCCGGGGCGGCGATTGCATCCGCGCCATGTGCTATGGCTAGACCACGATGACGTGCAGGCAAAGACGGCACAGGACTGGCTGCAAGGCATCGATTGCCGCTTGCTGCCGGCGCGTTCTATCGGCGAGGCGTTCGAGCTGCTGGCCACTCACAATGTTGCGGCAGCAGTTCTGGCCGGAGACGGCGCCGGTGCGATAGACGAATACGCCCGCAGCCTGCATGCGATGCACCCGCAGCTACCGCTGTTTGGCATCGGCGACGGCTTCGGGATGAACACGATTACCGCAATCCCCGCGCCGCCGATGCGCAGTGCGCTTTTGACCGCACTTGATGCATTGTTTGCAGCCAGCGGCAGTCGGGGTCAGGCCGCGCCCTGACGCAGGATTTCGACATAGCGCGACACGGTAGCGTCGAAACCCAGTTCCAGTGCCTCGACCGTCAGTGCATGACCAATGGATACCTCGACGACTTCGGGCACCGCGGCGACGAAGCGATGCAGATTGTCGAGATTGAGGTCGTGACCGGCATTGACGCCCAGGCCGAGACTCGCAGCCAGGCGCGCCGCCGCGCGATAGGGTTCGAGCGTGGCTTCGCCGGGGGCCGCGGCATAGGCTTCGGTATACAGTTCGATGCGGTCGGCGCCGGTTTGCGGCGCGAGCGCGATCTGTTCGGGATCTGGATCCATGAAAATGCTGACGCGAATACCCGCTGCGTGCAGGCGTTCGACCACGCTGACGAGCTGTGCCTTGTTGGCGCTGATGTTCCAGCCATGGTCGGAGGTGATCTGTCCCGGCGCATCGGGCACCAGCGTGCACTGTGCAGGCGCGGCGGCAATCACTTCGCGCAGGAAGGTTTCGTCCGGATAGCCTTCGATATTGAGTTCGGCGTCCGGATACGCGCGCGTCACCTGCAGCAGGGACGTGATGTCGGCGTAACGCGCATGGCGCTGATCGGGGCGCGGATGGATGGTGATTCCATGCGCGCCCGCGTCCAGCGCCTTGCGGGCAAACTGCTCCACGGACGGATAATCGCGGCCCCGCGCATTGCGGATCAGCGCGATCTTGTTGAGGTTGACACTCAGTTTGCAGGTCATGACGCAACTTTCACTATACGGTTGACCTGCATTCTACCTCCAAAATGTCCGCGCGCTGCAGCTTACTGGCCGTCAGGTGCCGGCATCGGCGGCTGACCCGGCATCGGCGGGCGGTCTTCTCCACGCATCATGCCGGGGCCGCGATGCGGGCTCAGCTCGCTGAATATCGCCCGTTGCGATGTCGTCAGGGTCTGCCAAAGTTCGGCCGTGGCCTTGCTGACCGCGGTCAGGTGCTGCGCCATTTCGGTGGCGCGATCGGCACGGAATTGCGCCATCGCAGCCGGATTGGCGTCTGCCGGCGGCGGCGTCATCGGCGGGAACATCGCCAGCTCGGCCTTGGCATAGTGCTGCCATGCCGATTGCTGTGCCGCAGTCAGCTGCAAGGCATCATGCAGGTGGTTGAGCCGTTCCTGGTGGAATTTCTGCATGCGGGCAAAATGCTCGCCCATGCCGGGACATTGTGTCGTATTGCCGGACGCCACCGTCGGCGCAGCCAGTACCGGAGCGGCAGCCAGTGCGGCGACCAGCATGGCGCCCCCCTGCAGCAGACGGATGGAGGTGGTGATTTTCATGATCGGTCCTTCAGTGAGTGGCAAGTCATCCCATTTAAGCCGATCCATGTAAATAGAGTTTTTAGCGTAGGTATCCGAATGTAAATGGTATGTAATCATGTGTAATCATCAATGTCTTGTCGGGCCGGCAGCGGCAGGTCCGCGTTATCCTTGCACGCAATCGTAAGGAGCAAGAAAAGCATGGCAAAACATATCCTGCTGGTCGACGACGACCCGGATCTGGCCGAGTTGCTGGGTGACTACCTGCACCAGCAAGGCTACGAGGTCGTGACCGCCGCCGATGGCAAGGCGATGCGCGCGCGTTGCGAAGCGCGCATGCCGGACCTGATCATTCTCGACCTCATGTTGCCCGGCGAAGATGGGCTCACGCTGTGCCGTGGACTGCGCTCCCATTCGCAGGTGCCTATCATCATGCTCACTGCGCGCGGCGATGATATCGATCGCATTATCGGGCTTGAAATGGGGGCGGACGACTATCTGCCCAAGCCGTTCAATCCACGCGAGCTGCTGGCGCGCATCAAGAGCATCTTGCGCCGGGCGCAAAACGAAAGCATGGCGGGCAAGGCTCGCAAGCTGAGCTTCGCCGGCCGCACCGTCGATGTCGGCGCGCGGCACCTGATCGGGCTCGATGGCGTAGTGGTGCCGCTGACTGGCGCCGAGTTCACCCTGTTGTGCCTGCTTGCCGACCATCCGAACCAGGTGCTGTCGCGCGATCAGCTGCTCGACGGGCTCGCCGGCAGGGAGGCCTCGCCGTTCGACCGTACGGTAGACGTACTCATTTCCCGCATCCGGCGCCGGCTTGGCGACGATGCGCGTGACCCGGCGCTGATCAAGACCGTGCGCAACGGCGGCTACATGCTCGCCGCCCAGGTGGAGCGCATTGCGTGATACGACCCCGTTCGCTCTATGGCCAGTTGTTGCTCGCGCTGCTGGTCAGCCTGCTTGCGGTACAGGTGATCGGCATGTTGTTGATCATCAACGACCGGGGCCATTTCATCGCCCGCATCAATGGCCGGTATACCGCCGAACGGCTGGCCGGCATCGTGTCGCTGGTCGAACGTACCGCGAAAGCCGACCGGCCGACACTGTTGCGCGCCTTCAACGAACCAGGCAATTTTCTCGTTCTCGACGAGCCATGGGCCGCACACAGCGTCGAAACGCCCGACCCCGCCTTCGGCAGTACGCTGTCGGCTGCACTTGGCCGATCCGTCGTCTGGCAGAGCATCGAGCACCGCCCCGGCGAGATGGGGCCGGACATGAAAGCCGCCCTCGCCCACATCGGTCCGCCGCGCGACAATTCGCGGGGCGGACCGATGCATCCGCCGGGACCGATCGTCACCATGCAGGTGCGTCTGGTCGACGGCGAGATCCTGACCTGGCATCACATGCCGCAACCCATGCCTTTCGACTGGCCGGCACGTACGCTGGCGCTGATTTCACTCCTGGCATTGATCGTGGCACTGCTCGCCGGCTGGGTGGTGCGGCGTTTGACACGCCCGCTTGGTGCGCTGGCGGCTGCGGCGGGCAGCCTGGTCACCAATCTCAATCAACCGCCACTGCCGGAGCGCGGGCCGCGTGAAGTGGCGCGCGCAGCCCGGGCATTCAATGCCATGCAGCGCGAATTGAAAAGCTATCTCGAATCGCGCGCGCAGGCGCTGGCCGGCGTGTCGCACGATCTGCGCCTGCCGCTTACGCGGGTACGGCTACGCCTGGAACAGATCGAAGACGAGACCTTGCGCGCGCGCATCGAGGCGGATCTGGCGGAAATGGACAGCATGATCGGCCACACGCTCGACTACCTGCGCGCCGGCAGCAGCAGCGAGCCGGCGGTGCGGCTGAATCTCGACGCACTACTCGAAAGCCTGACGGAGGATTTCGAGGCGCTCGGCACCCGGGTGAATGTCGCCGGCAAGCTCGGCGCGCCGGTCCTGGTGCGTCCCGAGGCGCTCAGGCGCTGTCTCGCCAACCTGATCGACAATGCCCGCCGCCATGCGGGTGGCGATATCGACATTGCAATCGGAGAACGCCCCGGCCAGGTGCGGATCGAAATCATGGACCGCGGGCCGGGCATTGCGGCAGAAATGCGCGAAAAGGTGTTCGAGCCTTACTTTCGTCTCGAGCCTTCGCGGGCCCGCACGACCGGCGGCAGCGGACTGGGCATGGCGATTGCCCGCGCCATCGTGCGCGCCGAAGGCGGCGACATCGTGCTGGCCGACCGGCCGCAGGGCGGCCTGATCGCGCGCGTCACGCTGCCGCTCAATCGCTAGCGGCATCCGTAGCCGCGTCGCCCTCTTCTTCGTCATCGCCAAGCAGATGCGGCGCGATGCGCTTGTTCGACTTGATGCCGAGCCGACGCAGACGTTCGGCACTCGACATGAGATTGCCGCGTCCGTCGCGCAGCTTTTTCATTGCGTCCTGCCAGCTGTCGTGCGCCCCGTCGAGCTGCTTGCCGAGGCGGTCGAGCGTGTCGACAAAACCGGCGAACTTGTCGTACATCGCCCCGCTCTGCCGGGCGATTTCCTGCGCATTGCGGTTCTGGTATTCGTGGCGCCAGATGCTCGACACCGTGCGCAGCGTCGCGAGCAAGGTGCTTGGTCCGACCACCATGATGCGTTTCTCGAACGCTTCGTTGAAAAGCGCCATATCGTGCTGTACCGCAAGCAGGTAGGCCGGCTCGACCGGCACGAACATGAAGACGAAATCCAGTGTGTTGAGCCGGTAGAGATCCTGGTAACGCTTTTCGGACAGTGAGCGGATATGGTTGCGCAACGCCTGGCAGTGCGCCTTGAGTTCAAGCTCCCGCTCGGCTTCATCAACCGCCTTGATATAGCGCGTGTAGGCGTTGAGCGAGACCTTGGAATCGACCACCAGCTGCTTGCCTTCGGGCAAATCGATGATCACGTCCGGCTGATAGCGGTGCGTGCCCTCTTCATCGTGCAGCACATCCGACACCTGCACACGGTATTCGCGCCCCTTTTGCAGGCCGGATGATTCGAGCACCCGCTCGAGCACCATCTCGCCCCAGTTGCCCTGGGTCTTGTTGTGCGCACCGGTCAGCGCCCGGGTCAGCGCTTCGGCATCCTGGTTGAGGCGGGTGTTGAGCTCCTGCAGGCGACGCAGCTCCACTTCCAGCGTCAGCCGTTCTTTCGAGTCCTTGTCGTAGGTGTCCTGCACCTGCTTGCTGAACACCTGGATGCGCTCCGCCAGTGGCGCGAGCAGCGTGTCGAGATTTTCCTTGTTTTGCGTGGTGAAGCGCTGCGACTTTTCTTCGAGGATGTCGTTGGCAAGCGTCTTGAACTGCAGCGAGAGCGCCTCGCGCGCCTCGGTGAGCATGGCGAGTTTCTCCGCTGCCTGCGCACGCTCCTGACGCAAGGTGGCGTTGAGCACGGCGACCTCCTGCTCGCGCAGGCCGAGTGTGTCGCGCAATTTTTCGAAGCCCTCGCTGCCGCGCGCGAGCTGCGCGCGCAATTCGTCCTCGCGTTGTCTGGCTGCCTGGCGCTCGGCCTCTAGCGCGGCGATGCGCGCCCCGGCCTCACCCAGCCCGCGTTGATATTCGGTCGCCGCCCTGGCGCGCAATACGGCAAAACCGGCGCCGGCGCCCAGCACAAGGCCGGCCAACATCATCAAAACCGCTTCCATCAGGCCTCCGGCAGTCGCCAGTGATCAATATAAAGCTGCAGTTCCTTGCGACCTTGCCACTCATTGGCGACCAACTGGAAGACGGCATCGATTTCGTCCGGCAGCCAGTCGGCATGATTGAACAACATGGCATCGAATTCATGCCCGCGGCACGCCAGGCGCAGCTTGAGGTGTTTTTCGCCGACAACACGCTGCCGTACGATACGGAAGCGGTTGTTGAATGTCGGCGGGGGGAAGCCCTGCCCCCATACCTGTATGCAGAGCGATTCGGCGAGCGCAAGCGAAATCGTTGCCGGCGCGAGTTCGCCATCCGTCTCGATGGTGCGGGTGAGTAATGTCTCATCCATCAATTCGCGCGCCACCGCCTCGAACGCCTGGCGGAACGGCTCCAGATCGCTGGCGCGCAGGCTCAGTCCGGCGGCCATTGCGTGGCCGCCGAAACGCAGGATCAGCCCGGGATTGCGCTTGCTGACCAGGTCGAGCGCATCACGCAGATGCAGACCCTGAATCGAACGCCCCGAACCGCGCACCTCGCCGTTGTCGCCGGGAGCGAAAACGATCGCCGGCCGGTGGAAACGTTCTTTCAGGCGCGAAGCGACAATGCCGACCACGCCCTGATGCCAGTCTTCGCGAAACAGCGTCAGCGTATAGCGCGCGCTCGGATCGATGCCCGACAGATCGGCCAGTGCCTCCTCGCGCATGCCGGCCTCGATGCCGCGCCGCTCGCGGTTAAGCTCGTCAAGTTGCCGCGCCAGCGCCAGCGCCTGTTCATCATCGCCGGCGAGCAGGCAGGCGATGCCGACGCTCATGTCGTCGAGCCGGCCGGCCGCGTTGAGCCGCGGCCCGAGGGTAAAGCCCAGGTCAAAGGTATTGGCCTTGTGCGTCGCCCGTCCGGCAATGTTGAACAAGGCGCGGATGCCGGGCGAGAGCCGACCGGCGCGCATGCGCTTGAGGCCGTTGCCGACCAGGATGCGGTTGTTCTGGTCGAGGCGCACCACATCGGCCACCGTACCTAGCGCCACCAGATCGAGCCATTCGGCCAGATTGGGACCACTGCCGTCGCCAAATGCGCCGCGTGCACGCATTTCGGCGCGCAATGCCATCAACACATAGAACATCACGCCCACGCCGGCCAGATTGCGCGAGGCAAAATCACACCCGGGCTGGTTTGGATTGACGATCAAGGCCTCCGGCAACTCGTTGCCCGGCAAGTGGTGATCGGTTACCAGCGTTTCCATGCCGAGCTCGCGGGCACGCCGTACGCCATCGACACTGGCGATGCCGTTGTCGACGGTGAGCAGGATGTCGGGCGACTGCCCTGCGGCGAGTTCGACGATCTGCGGCGTCAGGCCGTAGCCGTACTCAAAGCGGTTGGGCACGATGAAATCGACGATTGCACCCATGGCAGACAAACCCTTGACCGCCAGCGCGCAGGCGGTGGCACCGTCGGCATCATAGTCGGCGACGACCAGGATCCGCTCGGCGTTGGCAATCGCATCGGCCAGGCGGCTCGCCATCGCGCCGATGTTTTTCATTCCCTGCCAGGGAAGCAATGCCGCCAGACCATCGTCGAGCGCTTCGCTCGCTTCGATGCCGCGCGCCGCGTAAAGCCTGGCGAACAGCGGGTCGATGCCATGGCGGATCAAGGTATCGCGGGCCGGAGCGGAAACCGGCCGAATGGAAAAGTTCAACATGCAGGCTCAATACAAGGATGAAAGCGCACACCCACGGCGCCAGAAGCGGAACAGGTCCGGGCGGCGGATGTCGGCGCGAATGCCGTTGTCGCCATGCGACAACAGGGTCAGATGTCTGATACGGCCGCTGCGCAAGGCCTGGAGCAGCGGCGCAAACCAGTCCTGTTCCAGTTCGGCGACGGCTTCCCGCCAGCCCCACACGTCGCGGTACTGAGCTGCGCCAAGCACACGGTCGAGCAGCACCCAGCCGTCCCGCCCGTCACACAGATCCAGCCAGGCAGCAAAGGTATGCGGCGCGATATCGGACTCGAAACCGCCGGCACGCGCCATTTCGCGGCACAGCGGCGGATCTGCGTACAGCGGCAGCAGGGGCGCGGGTACGGCGGCATTGCCGCCGCCCCACAGCCAAACACTGTTGACCCTGGTTTCGCCACGAGCTTCGCGTGCCTCGTTGACCTGATGGGAAAAAAGCAGCATCTGGATTTCGTTGAGCATGCGGCCGAGTTGCAGGCCGGCATGGCCTTTCGGCAAATGTTCGTCGATGTTTTCGCCGATCACGTCCGGTAGCGGCGTCGCTTCGATCTGTGGTGCCGCGGGCAGGGAAACATACCAGCGCCCCGGCGTCGGCGCGTGAAAGCGCCAGTCGTCGTCGGCGAAATGTGCATTCAGTGCCGCGATCAATGCGGCGGCTTCGTCGGCGTCGATACGCATGACGCCGACGTCGGCAAGCAAGGCGCGATCGCGGTCGATGCGCAGATTGACCGGGTCGGCAAACAACCAGTACCGCCCTGCCGTATCGAGGCCGTCGACGGCTGCGCAGCTTGCGGCGTGCGCAATGCGTTCGAGACCGAACGGTTCGGCCAGGTGGGCGGACAGCCGCTGCGGCCTCCGGCTGAGCCGGGCCCGGCCGAGCAGCGTTTCGAGCGCGGGCAGCGGCAGGTCGCGCGCCGCTTCCGCGCCGTCGAGCGCATCGAGCCAGGTCAGTCCGGGAATGGACAGGGTTAATTTCATCCGTGACGCTCTTTATGCTTCATACTGGAACGGTTTATGGGCGGCAGCCGTCGGCATCGGGCTTGCGCCGGCGGCTTGGCTTGCGTATTTTACCCGCTTTCTTACGATATGTTGGCGACAAACCGACATACGACACAACGATTGGGGTGGCTTGGCATGCGCGAATACTTTATCGGACTGATGTCCGGCACCAGTCTGGATGGCGTGGATGCAGTGGCGGCCTCCTTTGAGGACGACGGCACATTCGCCGTGCTCGCCGACCATGCCGTCCCCATGCCGGGGGAAGTCCGTAGCGAAGTGCTGGCGCTGCAATCCATCGGTTCCGACGAGTTGCGCCGCAGCGCCCGACTGGCCAACCGGCTTGCCGTCCTGTATGCCGAGGCCGTGACGGGTGTGCTGAGCGCCGCAGGGCTCGAACCGGATTCCGTGCGCGCCATCGGCTGCCATGGGCAGACCGTTCGTCATGCGCCCGGCGATGGCTATACCTTGCAGATCGGCAATCTGTCCTTGCTGGCCGAGCTGACCGGCATCGATGTCGCCGGTGACTTCCGCAGCCGAGACGTTGCCGCCGGCGGGCAAGGCGCACCGTTGGTGCCGGCATTCCACCAGGCGGCATTCGCCCATCCTGAGCGGGCCCGCGTCATCGTCAATATCGGCGGCATCAGCAATCTGACCCTGCTTTTGCCGGGCGAGCCGGTTTCCGGGTTCGATTGCGGTCCGGGCAATATGCTGATGGATGCCTGGATCCGGCATCACCTGGGGCGCGATTACGATGCCGCTGGCGCCTGGGCCGCCAGCGGTCGCGTCGATGCCGCCCTGCTCGCCGCCCTGCTCGACGAACCGTTCTTTGCCGCACCGCCACCGAAAAGCACGGGCCGCGACCTGTTCGATCTCGGCTGGCTCGAGCAGCGGCTGGCTACTCGCGCCGCGCTGCAACCGGCCGACGTACAGGCCACCCTGCTGGCGCAAACCGCGTGTGGCATCGCCGATGCGATAGAGCGCTTCGCTGCCGGCGCCGAAGAGGTGTTTCTCTGCGGTGGTGGCGCACGCAACGCCACGCTGGTGAGTGCGCTGGCCGCCCGCATGCCGACACGCCGCCTGGCCGACAGCAGCGAATTGGGGCTGCCGGCGCATCAGGTCGAGGCGACAGCCTTTGCCTGGCTCGCACGGCAACTCTGCCGGCGCGAGCCGGGCAATCAGCCGGCAGCGACCGGCGCTGCCGGACCTCGCGTCCTCGGGGCGCTGTACCCTGGACGGGCATGAAACGCTGCACGGCAAGGTTTTGAGCCCCTGTCATGCGCTTACGATATATAATCGGCAGCTGTTATTGAACGTTTAAAAGACTATGCGACTTTTCAAGCGAAAGGCGGTCGTCCGCAACCGGCAATCTCCGCTGCCCCCGCGGCTGGGAGCGCTGTTGCGCGAGGCGTGGTGGCTGTTGATGGCCGTCGCCGCCGTCTATCTGGTATTGATCCTGGCCAGCCACTCTGCGCAGGACCCTTCCTGGTCCCATAGTTCCCCCGATCCAACCGTGCGCAATTACGGCGGCACCTTCGGCGCATGGCTGTCAGACATTCTGCTGTTCATTTTCGGTGCTTCGGCGTGGTGGCTGGTCGTATTTTGCCTGATGGCCATCGTCTGGGGCTATCGGCGCATGGATCAGGAAAGCCTCAAGCCCGACGCACTGAACTTTGCCGCCATCTGCGGCTTCTGGGTGCTGTTGCTTGCCAGCTCCAGCCTTGAATTCCTGGTCATGACGGCGCACGGCACGGCCGCACAGAGTCTCGCCGGCGGTGTACTCGGCCATTTCATCGGCATCGGTACGCACCACGTCCTCGGCCTGCCCGGCGCCAGCCTGTTTTTGTCCACGCTCGCCGCAATCGGTTTTTCGCTGTTTACCGGCATTTCCTGGCTCGACATCATGGAACTCATCGGCGGCAAGATCGAAGACGGCGTGATGGGACTGTGGCAAGCCTGGCAGGCACGGCGCGACCGGGAAATCGGCCGGCGCGAAGCGCTGCGACGCGAAGAAAAAGTCACCAGCGAAAAGAAGCGTACCGGAGAGCATCAACCGGTGCGCATCGAGCCGCCGGTCACCGAGGTGCCGGTTTCGCCCAAGCTGCAGAAACCGGTACAACAATCGCTGTTCGCCGACCCGGCCGACGGCGCGCTGCCCGGCCTGGCGCTGCTGGAAGCGGCCCGCGAACAGGGCGAGCCGGTCTCGGCCGAGACGGTCGAATACACATCGCGCCTCATCGAGCGCAAACTTGCCGACTTCGGCGTCGAGGTCAAGGTCGTGGCGGCCTACCCGGGCCCGGTGATCACCCGCTACGAAATCGAACCGGCGGTCGGCGTCAAGGGCGCCCAGATCGTCAACCTGATGAAGGATCTGGCACGGGCGCTGTCGCTCGTGTCGATCCGGGTGGTGGAAACCATTCCCGGCAAGACTTATATGGGACTTGAGTTGCCCAATCCGAAACGGCAGATCGTGCGGCTATCGGAAATCATCGGCTCGGATGGCTATCAGAATCAGACTTCGCGTCTGACCATTGCGCTGGGCAAGGACATCGCCGGCCAGCCGGTCTCGGTCGACCTCGCCAAGATGCCGCACGTACTCGTCGCCGGCACCACCGGCTCGGGCAAGTCGGTGGCGATCAATGCAATGATCCTGTCCCTGCTCTACAAGTCCACGCCGCGCGATGTGCGCCTGATCATGGTCGACCCGAAGATGCTCGAGCTGTCGATCTACGAAGGCATTCCTCACCTGCTCGCGCCGGTGGTGACCGACATGAAGCACGCCGCCAACGCGCTCGACTGGTGTGTTGCCGAAATGGAACGGCGCTACCGGCTGATGTCCAAACTCGGCGTGCGCAATCTGGCCGGCTACAACCAGAAGATCCGCGACGCGGACAAGAGCGGCGAGCATGTGCCGAACCCGTTCTCGCTCACGCCGGAAACCCCCGAGCCGCTGGAAACCCTGCCGACCATCGTGGTCATCATCGACGAACTGGCCGACCTGATGATGGTGGCCGGCAAAAAGATCGAAGAGCTGATCGCCCGTCTGGCGCAAAAGGCGCGCGCAGCCGGCATCCACCTCGTTCTCGCCACCCAGCGGCCATCGGTCGACGTCATTACCGGCCTCATCAAGGCCAACATCCCGACCCGTATCGCCTTCCAGGTATCGAGCAAGATCGACAGCCGCACGATTCTCGATCAGATGGGCGCCGAAACCCTGCTGGGCCAGGGCGATATGCTCTACCTGCCGCCCGGCACCGGCTATCCGCTGCGCGTGCATGGCGCCTTTGTCGCCGACGACGAGGTGCATCACGTGGTCGAGTACCTGAAGACGACCGGCGAACCGGATTACGTCGAAGGCATTCTCTCTGGCGCCGCGGGCGGCGAAGACACCGAAGGCGCGCCGTTTGCCGTCGATGGAGACAGCGAGGCCGACCCGCTCTACGACGAGGCGGTTGCCATTGTCATCAAGAGTCGGCGCGCATCGATTTCCTCGGTACAGCGCCAACTGCGCATTGGCTACAACCGTGCGGCGCGACTGATCGAACAAATGGAAACGGCCGGGCTCGTCTCGCCGATGGAAAGCAATGGCAACCGCACCGTGCTCGTGCCGGCGCGGGAGGAATGACCGCAACCAGGAGCACGGCAATGCGCGCCACACCGCAAACGCAGCCCTTTGATCACGATTACCGGCCACGCACCGGCGTGCTGCTGATCAACCTCGGCACACCGGATGCGCCGACTCCGGCCGCACTGCGGCGCTATCTTGGCGAGTTTCTCTCCGATCGGCGCGTGGTCGAGTTGCCGCGCGCGCTATGGCTGCCGCTGCTGCACGGCGTCATCCTCAACATTCGCCCGCGCCAGTCGGCGCACAAATACGCCAAGATCTGGCTCGACGAAGGCTCGCCGTTGCTGGTACACACCAGAAGGCAGGCCGAAGCGCTCAAGACGGCGCTTGCCGCGCGCGGCATCGATGTGCCGCTGGCGTGCGCGATGCGCTACGGCACGCCATCCATCGCCGCCGCACTTTCCGAGCTCGCTGCCCAGCAGGTGGAACGGTTGCTGGTCGTGCCGCTGTATCCGCAATACTCCGCCGCCTCGACCGCTTCGGCGCTCGATGGCGTCTTTCTGTCATTGATGCGGCAACGCAACATGCCGGAGGTGCGCAGTATCCGTCACTTTCACGACCATCCTGCCTATATCGCCGCCTTGGCGACACGGGTACGGCGCCACTGGTCCGAGCACGGTCAGGCCGAATTGCTGCTGATGAGTTTTCATGGCATGCCGCGCCACACATTGGTGCATGGCGATCCCTATTTCTGCGAGTGCCAGAAAACCGGCCGCTTGCTCGCCGAAGCGCTCGCGCTTCCCCAAACGCGTTATCGCATCACATTCCAAAGCCGTTTCGGCCGTACGGAATGGTTACAGCCCTACACGGCGCAAACCCTTGCCGCGCTTGGCCACGAAGGCTTGCGCTCGCTGGACGTCATTTGTCCCGGCTTTGTAGCCGATTGTCTGGAAACGCTGGAAGAAATTGCCATGGAAGGCAAGGCGACTTTTCTTGCCTGCGGTGGCGGCGAATATCGCTATATAAGCTGCCTCAATGACGACCCAATCTGGGGCACGGCGCTTGCCGATATCGTTACCCCGCACCTGAGCGGCTGGCTGCATGAAAATCAGACAGATAGCAGCGCCATTCGCTCACGTGCCAGCGCACTCGGCGCCACACTTTAGCGGGCTTTTTCACCCGACAGTTTTCCCTTTTTCTGTACTCGTTGACACCAGAAACAACTGATCAGCATAATCGGTTGCAGCTGGGGGCGCGTATCGCGTGCCGTCCGAACCAGCGACAAAGAGACTTACATATATCTACAAAGAAATAAGGGAAAGAGAATGAAAAACACTGCTCGTCTGACATTCATTGCAGCCGCAGTCCTCGCGCTTGCGGCGTGTGGCAAACAAGGGGGCGGCGCATCCGATGCCTCTGGCGCCGCGGCATCCGGAGCCTCCGCCTCGGCACCGGCCGCAGATGCCGGCAACGTGGTCAAGATCGGCCAGGTATCGCCGATGTCCGGTCCGATCTCGCACCTTGGCAAGGACAACGAATACGGCGCCAAGCTCGCCATTGCCGACCTGAATGCCGAAGGCGTGACCATCGGCGGCAAGAAAGTGACCTTCCAGCTCGTTTCCGAAGACGACCAGGGCGATCCGAAGATCGCCACCCAGGTGGCGCAGCGCCTGGTTGACGCCGGCGTGGCCGGTGTGGTCGGCCACCTGAATTCCGGCACCACCATCCCGGCCTCGAAGATTTACTCCGACGCCGGCATTCCGCAGATTTCGCCGTCCGCCACCAACCCGGACTACACCAAGCAAGGCTACAAGACCACCTTCCGCGTGATCGCCAACGATGTTCAGCAGGGCAAGGCCCTCGGCGACTACGCCATCGACGTCGCCAAGGCGAAGAACATCGCGGTCATCGACGACCGCACCGCCTACGGACAAGGCCTCGCCGATCAGTTCGTCAATGCCGTCAAGGCCAAGCATGGCCAGATTGTCGACCGTGAATTCACCACCAACTCGGCGACCGACTTCTCTGCCATCCTGACCGCCATCAAGGCCAAGAAACCCGATATGGTCTTCTACGGCGGCATGGATGCCCAGGCCGGCCCGATGGCCAAGCAGATGAAGGAACTGGGCCTCACCGCCCACCTGATCGCCGGTGACGGCGTGCAGACGCCAGAATTCATCAAGCTGGCCGGTGATGCCGCCGAAGGCCAGTACGCCTCGATGGCCGGCGTGCCGCGCGACAAGATGCCGGGCTTCAATGCGTTCAACGACAAGTTCAAGAAGGCGTTCAATACCGAAATCCAGATCTACGCACCGTATGAATATGACGCCGTGCGTGTCCTGGTCGACGCAATGAAGCGCGCCAACTCGACCGATCCCAAGGTTTACCTGCCGGAAGTCGGCAAGACCGATTATCAGGGCGTGACCGGCCATATCGCCTTCGACGACAAGGGTGACGTAAAGAACGGCAGCGTGACCGTCTACCAGGTCAAGAACGGCCAATGGAAGGTTGTTTCGGTAGTCGGCGGCGCCGCCAAGTAAGCCACTTCGCCGCCTCGATGAAGGCTCCCCGCAGGGGGAGCCTTTTTCTTTGGGCGCGCTCGCGCAGGTGCAACAGATTTTGCTGTATTGCAACATCGTTGCACACCCTGATAAACATCCATGGTATTTTAAATACAAATGCCATAAGCATAATTAGTTGCGCACCCAAAGCGCACATCCGCACCCTCCCTGCCACGAACCGTCCGCCCTTCGGCGGACCGTATCGCTGCGCCGGCGCATTGCGTCGGCACAGTCTCGATAACGAGGAAAGGAGCGAATGAATCTCTATAGCGAAACCATGGCGCTGACCGGCGCCGAACGTCATTGGCTACCCTGGTTCGGCAAGGGCGGCAAGCTGTCCATGCGTTGGGCCTGCCGCATCAATCGCGAGCGCTATCCGGCGCTGGAAAGCATTTTTGAAAGCTTTGCCGCCACGCGCGTCAAACTCCTGCAACAATGGACAGCGCATCAATGGAGCAGCCTTGCCGCACTGGCCGAACAGTGCGCGGCCGACCTGCCGACTGGCAAGGACCGGCGTTTGCACGACGCAGCGCAGCGGCTGGCCGACGCATCGGAAATCAGCTTCATCTCGCCACGGGGCGAAGTCCTGGCATCGACTCGCCCAGACCGCATCGGCGCCGCCGTTGCCGAACCGCGCGCGCTGGCGGCAGGGCTCACGGCGCCCTTCCTGCATGGCCCCTACCGTGACCCGGTCACGCTGACTCTCGGCGCCACCACGTCCCGCTTCCACGACGAAGTGACGCTGATGTTCTACCAGCCGGTGATGCGCGACGGCGCTGCCTGCGGCTGCCTGTGCGCGCGCGTGCCGAACGATGTGTTGAGCGACCTGATCCAGCGCGAAGCCGGGCATATTTTCCACGAGTCGGGCGACAACTACCTGTTCATGGTCGAATCGCGCTTCCAGAGCGGCATTGCTGCCGGCACGGCGCTATCGCGTTCGCGCTTCGAGGACAATGCTTTCACGCTGGGCGATAACCTCAAGGATGGCGTGCGCACCGCTTATGGCATGGTGCGCGTGCAGGCGCACACCGAATTCGAGTTGGTTTTCAACGACCCGGCGACCGGTCGCCTGCACCCCGGCGTGCGCGAGACCATCCGCCGCGGCGCCAATCTGTTCGTCACCTATCCCGGCTATGCCGACTATCGCCACATCCCGGTCATCGGCAAAGGCGTCACTTTCGAGCTGCCCGGCTCGCCCGACCGCTGGGGCATGATGTGCGAAGCCGATCTGGCCGAGGTCTATCGCCACCGGCCGATCAGTTACCGGCTGATGCGCGGTTATCTTGCCGTCATCCTGGCGGTGTGGCTCGCCGATACGGCGCTGAACTTCGCCGGCCTGCCCGCGTGGGCGAGCAGCCTGGCGGCCCTGGCGCTCGGTCTTGGCGGGGCAATCGGTTTTCACGCCACCCTGGCGCGACCGCTGACCGGTCGTTTGCGCAATGTGACCCGACTGGTGCGCAATATCGCCGAGGGGGAAGGCAACCTGCAGTTGCGCATCGGTCGCGACGGCCTGGTGCCGGACGAAACCGGCGTGCTCGCGCAATGGATCGACAGCCTGATCGACACGCTGGACACTACGCTTGCGCGCGTCTTAAACGCATCGCACGATCTGGTCGGCGACAACGGCGAGATGCAGCGCCACAACGAATCGACACGCCAGGCGACCCAGGCGGTGTCTGTCACCATGCGCCAGACCTTGTCGGCACTCGATGCGCAATCACAAAAACTCGAGGCAGCGGCAACGAGCGCCGAACAGATGAAGGCAAACCTGATCGCACAGACCGAACAGGCGCGCACGCAATTCGCCACGGTGTCGCAGCGCACCGGCGAAGTGCGCGACACCGTGCTCGACACTGCAGAAACCCTGCGTGTACTGGCGGAAAGCACGCGCAATATCGGCTCCATCGTCACCGTCATCAAGGAAATCGCCGACCAGACCAATCTGCTGGCACTCAATGCCGCCATCGAAGCGGCGCGCGCCGGCGAATTCGGCCGCGGATTCGCCGTGGTGGCCGACGAAGTGCGCAAGCTTGCCGAGCGCACCAGTGGTGCGACGGTCGAAATCGAAACGATGATCGGCACGGTGCGCAGTCAGGCCGAATCGGCGGCGGAAACCGTCGAGGCGCGCATCGACGGCGTGGAAGAAGGCCTGCGCCTGGCCGAGGTCGCCGCCAGCGACAACGGCAGCTCGCAGCGGCTGGTGGAGGGATTGTTCACCACCATCGGCGAGCTGGATGACGGCGGACGCGAGCTGTCAGAGGCGGCGCTGCATGTCGTCAAGGTGGTGGAAACGATGCAGGGCGCAGTGGGCTCGCTATCGCACAGCGTCAGCGGTACGCGGCATACCATCGATCGGCTGACGCGATTGTCGGCGCATTTCAAGGTCAGTACCGTGTGAGAGTTGGGTGGCACCGCGCGTGCCGCCCAACACGCCCTTCAGTCAGGCGCCGTCTCGAACATCGGCCAGGTCACCGCAACAGCGTGCAGGCGCTTGGGGCAACAGGCCTGCATGGCGCGGCTCACGGCGCGGTGGCGGGCTGATACTCGAGCAAATCGCCCGGCTGACAGTCGAGGGCCGCGCACAAGGCATCGAGCGTCTCTAGCCGCACCCCCTTGATCTTGCCTTGCTTGAGCAATGAGAGATTCTGCTCGGTAATGCCGATGACGGCCGCCAACTCGCGCGATTTCATCTTGCGCTGCGCCAGCACGACATCAAGGCGAATAATGATACTCATGACAGTCTTTCAGAGAAACAGCCGGTTTTCTTCTTCGAGCTGGTTGGCCTTGCCAAGCACGTGCGCGATCACGCTGATGCAACCGGCCATGTACAGCACTACGATATCGCTCATCGACGCACTGATGGTGACAAGACGATGACCGGGAGCGGCCAGCATGGTCAGCCAGACGCTCATGAGCGGTTGCATGGCGATACCGAGCAGCCCCCACGCGAACACCAGCCGGCCTACCAAACCCAGAATTCGCGCCGCGGCGGGCGAAAACAGTTCGCCGGCGGCATAGAGCAGAAAAAGCCGGCGCAGCTGCCACAGTGCGCCGCCGAGCACGAAAAACGGCAAGCAGGACAGGGCCGCACCGCCCGTGCTCTGCCACCAGGGCATCATGGCCGGATTCAACTGATTATCGAGCATCCAGCGCGCCACCCAACCCGGGGTCAGCGACAGCAGAAAAGGACTGAACCAACCACCGATATTGATGAGCAGCAGCAAGGTCATCAGCCACAAACTGACAGTGGCCATGCGGGAGCACAGGCGGGTCATGCGGTCGGGATACATAAAGCCTCCTTGTTCGAGATTCAGGATCAACGCACGCATCCTAGTCCGCCACACACACAAAAACAATAAAAATTATCGTAACACATTAATTTTTTATAAATACAAACTAACTCGCACGGCAACACCCTCAGGCGCGCAGCGTTCGGGCGCGTTCGCCCAGGCCGGGGCTTACCACGCCCCACCCACGCTGTTTTACTGATCCACATCATGGGTTGACCACCCCGCCCTTGCACGGCAGCAGACGAACGCTGCTACCATTGGCCTGACCACTAGGCCACCAAACCAATACGCCGACGGGTCGACACAGATCTCAACACGGATCAAGGAGAACAGTATGAGAAAAACGCTTTGCCTGCTGGCGTGTCTGGGGATGCCCCTGCTCGCCGCCGGCGCCACCCTGCCCGCCACGCACTATTCCGACCTCAAGGCGGAGAACTTCCAGCAGGTGATCGACGGCAAACAAGTGAATCTGTACACGCTGAAAAACAAGCACGGCATCACGGTGCGGATCACCAATTACGGTGCGCGCATCGAGCAGATTCTGGTGCCGGATCGCCACGGCCGGCTCGGCGACATCATTCAGGGCTACGATTCGCTCGACGGCGTACGCCAGGGACAGGCATCGATGGATGCCTTCATCGGCCGCTACGCCAATCGCATCGCAAACGGCCAATTCACCCTCGGCGGCGTCGACTACCAACTGGGCATCAACGACCTCGCCAGCGGCGACTTCCCGCGCAAGAACACCCTGCATGGCGGCATCAAGGGCTCGCGCTTCGTTGTCTTCGATGCCGAGCAGCTGGCGCCGAATGCAGTGGCGATGAGCTATGTCTTCAAGGATGGCGAGGAACATTTCCCCGGCACCCTGCCAGTGCGCGTGCTCTACACGCTGCGCGACGACAACAGCCTGTCGATTGCCTGGAGCGCGGTGGCGGCGGACAAGACCACCGTAGCCAACTTCACCCAGCATCCGTTTTTCAATCTGTCCGGCAATCTCGGCAGCCCGATCCTGAACCATGTGCTCTACATCAATGCCGACTCAGCGCTGGAGATCAACCGTTCACTGGTTCCCAGCGGCAAGATCGTGCCCATTGCCGGCACACCGCTTGACTTCCGCACACCGAAGGCAATCGGCCGCGATATCAACCAAGCTTTCCCTGCCTTGCAAATGGCAGGCGGTTACGACCAGCATTTCGTCCTGCGCCGCCATGGCAATGGACTTGAGCTGGCCGCACGGGTCAGCGAACCGACCTCAGGCCGGGTTCTGGAAGTCTGGACCACCGAGCCGGGCATCCAGCTCTACTCGGGGAACTTTCTCGAAGGGAAAATCCCGCGCGACGTTGGCAAGGGGGGCGTGGTTTATGCCTTCCGCAGCGCATTCAGCCTGGAGCCATCACACTTTCCCGATAGCGTCAATCACGCCAACTTCCCCAGCACGGTCTTGCAGCCGGGGCAGTGGTATACAGGGAAAATCGTCTATCGCTTCCTGACAGACAGGCAGTGACCGTTCTGCCGGGCGGTACTCATCCTCTGGATGGGACCGCCCGGCGCAAAATGTCGTTTACAGCCAGGCCGCATTTTCATACGCTGAAATACCTGCCGGCGCATGCCGGCATGCAACGCAGAAATAGCGCCGATGAATAGCGACATCACTCCCCTTGCTTCCCTGCAATCCCGCTGTGCAGGATCCTGCTGGCCAGACTATCTGGGCGGCAGTCTGCTCAATCTGATGCAAACGCTCAGCGGCGAATTGGGCGGTCCGGATCTCGGTTTCGCTCCGCTTGGCAGCTCGGCGCTGGCCGGCATCGGACGCCATCGCCATGTCTGCCTGCTGCTGATCGACGGCCTCGGTGTCGCCCAGTTACGCCGGCACGGCCCGGGAAGCTGCCTGGCGAGCCGGCAACACGCCACGCTGAGCAGCGTCTTTCCTGCCACCACGGCCGCAGCGGTCACCAGCGTGCTTACCGGCCGCTCGCCGGCGACGCACGGCCTGATCGGCTGGCATCAGCTGCATGGCGAGGCGATCATCGCGCCGCTGCCGCTTTATACCCGCCACACATCCACACAGCCGATTGCACCGCAACAACTGGCCGACAGTCTGTTCTGCGCCCCGCCGCTGTTCGAGTGTTTTGCCCGTAATGCCGCACTGTTGTTGCCGCAGGAAATCTGCGATTCACCCTGCAGTCGCCATCACGCCGGACATGCCCAACGCCAGCCCTACCGCGACCTGGATGATGCCTTCGCCCAGTTACAGGCACGCATCACCGCGCCACAGCCGGCATTTCATTATCTGTATTTGCCGCATCTGGATCGGTTGATGCACGAAATCGGACCGGATGCGGCGGAGGTGACGACGCTGTTCGAGCGGATCGATGAGGCCGTCGCGCAGTTGCTGATCCGGGCGGCGGCATGCGATACGGCCGTGGTCGCCATTGCCGACCATGGCTTCGTCGCCGCACCCGAGGCGCAGTGGCTGGATGTGGATGGCTGCGCCGACGTGTACGCACTGCTGGCGCGGCCGTTATCGGGAGAAACGCGGCTCGCCTATTGCCACGTCAAGCAGGGTCAGGTGAATACGTTCATTGAGGCCGCCCGCACGGCACTCGGCCATGCCTGCTGGGTGGAGCCGGGCGCCGCGCTGCTGCAAGCCGGCGCTTTCGGCCCAGGCCCCATGCACACCGACCTGGCGCACCGCTGCGGTGATGTGGTGCTGATCGCCAAGCCGGGCTGGAATCTGCGCGATACCCTGCCGGGCGAGCGGCCGCATCGACTCGCCGGCGTACATGCAGGCGTGACGCTGGCGGAGATGGAGATTCCGTTGGTGGTGTTCTCCCCCGACCCCCTGTCCAACCGAAACAAAGGGCCGGGAGCAGCTTAATCGCGGAAGCTGGCAGCCTGCCGCGTCATCGCCGCCATGCCGGCTTTGGCGATGTCGTCGGAAATCAGCATCGCGGCATTCCAGTTGGCAACGTATTCGAGCCCGTCGGCCACGCTGTGATCACGGCTGTAATTCATGACCTGCTTGCTGCCGCGCACCGCCAGCGGAGACTTGGCGGCAATCAGCCGCGCGGTGTCGAGCGCCGCCGCGGCCAGCGCTTCGCCATCGGGCAGTACCCGGTTGACCAGTCGCCAGGCCTCGGCCTGTGCCGCATCGACATCGGCACCGGTCAGCGCCATTTCGCGCGCGACACCCTGCCCGACCACGGTCGGCAGCCGCTGCAGCGTACCGACATCGGCCACCATGCCGATATCGACTTCGCGCACACCGAAGCGGGCGTCTGCACTGGCATAACGAAAATCGGCCGCGAGCGCGATGTCCAGACCTCCGCCGAGGCAGTAGCCGCCGATGGCTGCGATCACCGGTTTGCGGCAGCGTTCGAGACTGGTGACGCATGCCTGCAGATCGAGAATCAGTCCCCGCAGCTTTTCGCGCCGGCGCGCCTCGCAGTCGTCGCCGATCAGCCCCTGCACCCCCATCAACATCGCCAGATCGATACCGGCGCAGAAATGCTTGCCGGCACCGGCAAGCACCACGGCACGCACGCCCGGTTCGCTATCGCACCATTCCATCGCCTGACGCAGTTCGCGCCACATTTCGGCATTGAGTGCATTGGCTTTGTCGGGACGGTTGAAGCGGACGTGTGCGACCGCGCCGTCCTGTTCCACTTGCAAGGCGGTGTAGCTCATTGGCGCGTCTCCCCGGGACGTTTTTTCGGCACCCAGGCCCAGGTCATTTCGCAGGCGACCGGTGCGGCGCCGGAGGCGTCGGTGACCCGCACGTCGACCACCGTATTGCCCTTCTCTTCGCGCAACAGCGCTTCGATTTGCTCCGGACGCAAGGTCGCTACCGCGCGCATGTCGCCCTGACTGCGCTGCAGATAGTCGACCTTCATCGACTTGAGCAGCATCAGCTTGTCGTCCGGCACGTTCATGCCCATCACAAAGCCCGATGCTGTTTCCGCCAGGAGCGCCATTGCCGCGGCATGCACGCCATGGATGTGGTTCTGCACTTTGCGCCGGTTGCGGATCGATACGGCAAGCCGCTCGCTGCCCACTTCCTCGAAGCGCAGTCCGGCGGTGCCGAGAAACGGCACCACGCGGCCGAAGAGCCGCGACAGCACATAATTGCGCAGGCCGGGCGGCAGACGCGACGCGCGCGCCACCATGCGGCTCAGACCGTTGTTAGCTTGCATCCCTGTTTCTCCGTGTTGTTGTGATTGTTGTGGTTTTTGCTGTCATTGCACGCCAAGCAGGCGACAGAGCTGTTGCTTGACGGTGTCGAGCCAGGACGCATCGACCCGTGCGAGCTGCAGTCCCCCCTGTAGCGCGGAGAACATCACCGCGCCCATCTCTTCCGGGCTGCCCGGATAGTGAAATTCACCGACATCGCGGCCATGGCGCGCCAGCGCCACCGACCAGCTGCGCATGTCTTCGATGAAGGCGGCGGCCTGTTCGCGCATTGCCTCCGGCAAGGTATGAAATTCCGTTGTCAGCATGCCACTGGGGCAGACCTGCTGGTCTTGCTGGTAATAACTGAGCGCCAGCTCGAAGTAGCGCTCGAGCTGCGCGCGCGGCGCCAGCCCCGCCTGGGCATCGATGAAACGGCCGAGCCGGCGCCGATATCTCTCGATCAGCGCCACACCCAGATCGGTCTTGTGCGGGAAATGGTAGTGGATGGCGGCATTGCGCACGCCGAGCGCGCTGCTGATGAGCTGGTAACTGAAGGCATTGAAGCCGCGTGTCAGCAATAGCTCCTCGGCAATGTCGAGAATGCGTTTGCGGGTATCGAGTCGGTTGTCGGCGGCATTTTTCATGCGGCAACTCTACTTACTGATCAGTAAGCTGTCAATTCGCCTGGCATAACCACTCTTTGCGCCGGCACGGTGTGCACAGAGCTTTGATTAGCCGGCGTTTTCTGCCACCTTTTCTCCCCCTACCCGATACTGCGCCTGGATGAGGTATGATGTTCCGCTAGACGCCAATCAGGAGCTCGCCCGGATGAAATTGAAATTCAGCAAGATGCACGGTCTCGGCAATGACTTCGTCGTCATCGACGGTGTACGGCAGAACGTCGCGCTGGACGCCGCCACGGTGCGCAGGCTCGGCGACCGTCATTTCGGCGTCGGTTTCGATCAGTTGTTGTTGGTCGAGGCGCCGGCCAGCGCGGACAACGATTTCCGCTACCGCATCTTCAACAACGACGGCGGCGAGGTCGAACAATGCGGCAACGGCGCGCGCTGCTTCGCCCGTTTTGTCGCCGAACAGCGGCTCTCCGAGCGCCGGGTGCTGCGTGTGGAAACCGCACGCGGCGTCATCATGCCGGAGCTGGTTGCCAATGACGAAGTGCGTGTCGATATGGGCGCGCCGCGTCTCGAGGCCAGGGAGATTCCTTTCGCCGCCGAACAAGACGCGCTGGTCCATACCTTGCAGGCGGCAGGTCGAACGCTGCAGGTCACCGTCGTATCGATGGGCAATCCGCACGTGGTGATGCAGGTCCCCGAGGTCGAGACCGCGGCAGTCGAAGAAATTGCCGTCGCATTGCAGGCCGATGCCCGCTTTCCGGAGAGCGTCAACGTCGGTTTCATGCAAGTCATCGACCGTGGTGAAATCAAGCTCCGCGTCTACGAGCGCGGTGCAGGCGAAACGCTCGCCTGCGGCACCGGCTCGTGCGCAGCGGTGGTTGCGGGTATTTTGCGCGGCCTGCTGGATGCGCGGGTGAAGGTTCATACCCACGGTGGCGACTTGACGGTAGAATGGGCGGGCCTCGGCCAGCCGGTTCTGATGACCGGCCCCGCCGTCACTGTTTTCAGCGGAGAAATCGATGTCTGACCAACGCGCGCATTCCGATTCGCCGGTGCAATCCGACGAAGTGCTGGCCTTTCTGGAAAATCATCCCGACTTTCTGCAGCATCACGCCGATCGCTTCGGCCTGAAGCAGTCGGCCGAGCGGGTGGTGGTTTCGCTGGTCGATCGGCAGTTGCTCGAGCTCAAGGATCGCAGCCGCCAGCTCGAGGCCCGTCTGCAACAGCTGGTCCGCCACGGCGAAGCCAACGACCTGCTGCAGAACCGCATGCACGCGCTGGCGCTCGGCCTTGCCGCCGCCGACAGCGCCGAGGCGGTCTGCCACCACCTGAAGCAATGCTTCGAGCAGGAGTTCGGCCTCGACCGCATGGCGCTCAGACTGTGGCATCGCGGCGCGGAGCGATTGGGCGAGATTTACAACACCCGCAGCGAAGTGATGTTGCTCGGGCGCAATCTCGCCACCCCCTACTGCGGCCCGTATGCCAACGACGAGGTCCTGTCGTGGTTCCCGGCGGTGCCGGTCCTGCAATCGTTCTGTCAGGTCGCATTGCGCGATGCCGATGACGAAGTCTTCGGCATGCTGGTACTGGCCAGTGACGACGCAACCCGTTTCACCTTCGACATGCACACGCATTACCTGACCCAGATCGGCGCGCTGATCTCGGCGACGCTGGAGCGTGTATTGGGCGCGGCGTGATTCATTCGCCGCTGTCCTTTCTGCTGGTGGCGATCCTCGCCGCCTACCTGTTGCATGCCCTGTGGCAGATCACCGCCCGACGCGACGGCGTTGCCGCGGCCTGCCTTGTGGCCGCCTATCCGACGCTGGGCATGTTTGTGCGTCTGCTGCGTCCGGATGCGCCGATGCTGCCGCTGCTCGCCCCGTTCGTTTATCCCTACGCCTGGCTGGCCATCGCCGCACTGTTCTGGCTGCCGAGCGCCATGCGCCCTGCCCGGCGCGGATTGCTGCTCTGCCATGGCTCGCCCCAGGTTGCCGCGGTGCTGATCGCACCGCTGTGTCTGCACCTCGGCGTGCTGGCGCTGGTGCCGCTGTCCGATGCCGGCAGCCTCGCCATGTACCTGCTGCTTTCGCCACTCCTGGCGCTGCAGGCATGGCTGGTGGCGATCATCCTGCACTGGCTGCTGCGCCGCGGCGTCTCGCCGCGCGTCAGTTGGTGGTCGATCGCCACGCTGGCGCTGATCCCTTCCGCCGCGAGTCTGGCGCTTGCCCGCGCAGCGGTGCCGGTATTGCTGCGTTACTACTGACCCCCTCTACACGGGCTTTTCTCCATCCGGCAGTTGAATGATGTCCATCAAACCTTGATGGACATCATTTTTTCGGGCCACCCAAACCTACGGATTTTTTCGTGCAAGACCAAAATATGGTTTTCCGCCGCATCCGTGATGCTTTACGCTCACGGCCCATCAACATGAATTTAAACAAAACAGGATATCCAGCGGACAACATTTAAAGGTTTTAATTAACAATGATCAGACATGCGCCTGCTGTTTTACTACTTGTCAGTAGCGGCATCATCCACGCTCAAGCCACACCCTCCGGGCAAGCATGGATCCAGTACGGTCCGCGCGGCGCGGAAATCCGCGCAGCAACCCAAGCCGTCGCCTGCCCCAAGGCACAAGTCGACGGCAAAGACCTTGCGCTAACGCTGCGTGCAGCGCCCGATGCCGCCTATCCCATCCGCCTGTGCCAGGCCGGCTTGCCCTCGAACCCGGCACCCAAAAATATTTCCGTCTTTGGCCAAGCGCTTCCGCTGCCCAAGGATAACCCTCGGACAATCGTCATTGTCGGAGACACGGGCTGCAGGATGAAAGGCACAACCATGCAGGCCTGCAATGATCCGCTGGAATGGCCGTTCAAACAGATGGCTCAGGCCATTGCACAAAAGAAACCGGATTTGATCATCCATGTGGGTGACTACCATTACCGTGAGGCTGCCTGCCCGGAAGAAGACGGCGGATGTTCGGGTAGTCCATGGGGTGACAACCTTGCCACCTGGCAGGCCGATTTCTTGTCACCTGCCGCACCCGCCTTGCGCGCCGCGCCATGGGTTTTCGTGCGCGGCAACCACGAAACATGCACACGGGGCGGCAAAGGTTGGTCACGTTTTTTTGACCCGCATGCCTTTAACAATGTGCTCGGCTGCAATGGCGATGGAGCGCCCTGGTCAATCAGGCTTAAGGGACTGACCCTTGGCGTCATCGATAACGCATCGATCGCTGAAGGTGCGGTAGATCCCGAATCCGTCACACAGGTGCGCCAAGCCTTGGCAGAATTCGGCCGTCAGGCCAAAGAAACTCCCTTATGGGTATTGATGCATCGCCCCGTACGCAGTGCAAGCACGCCTCGCGGAAGCAATTCAACACTGGCAGAAGCCTTTGACCAGGCCCCCCCCCCAGCCTTGCGCCATGTCATTGCCGGACACGAGCACAATTTACAATTGATCCGTTGGCAGGACGGCAGCGCAGCGCAGCTCATCGTTGGGCACGGGGGTAGCTCGCTCTACGACAACGTGCCCGCATCGCTTAACGGTATCCGAGTGGCGGGAAAAATAATCGGGGAAGGACAAAGCCGGGTTGGTGACTTTGGCTTTATTGTCTTGACACAACAGGCAACGGGATGGCAGCTGAGCAATCATGATCGCTTTGGACAAGCGCTTTCCCCCCGCTGCCTGATGACTGCAACGCTGAATTGCGAAACCTCACCCAGCGCAGATTGATTCGCCCCGCCGCGTGAAGACATCAATAAAAACCGGCGCAACCTCGCGGTGCGCCGGTTTTTATTTCCGTGCGTCAGGTCAGGCTTTGACGCCGACGATCACGCTCGAGGCCTTGAACAATGCCGTTATCGTCTTGCCGGCGGCGAGGCCGAGTGTCTGGCTACTCTCGCTGGTCACAATCGCCACCAGCGACACGCCGCCCCCCAGATCCAACACGACTTCGTTGTTGACGGCACCGACGACCACGCTCGCCACGACCCCTTTGAGCTGGTTGCGGGCAGAAAAACGTACCGAGTCGTCGCTGGCTGCCAGGATGACCGACGAGGATTTGATCAGCGCCACCGCGGCCTTGCCGGGCGCAAGCCCAAGTGCATCGGTGCTTTCCCGGGTCACCGTCGCGACGAGATGGCGTCCGCCGGCGATTTCGATTTCGATTTCATCGTTGACGGCGCCCTGCTTGACTGATGTTACCTTGCCGGAGAACTGGTTGCGTGCACTGGTCTGCATGGTAAAAGCCTCTCGATCGTGGGTAGATAAGTATTGCAAATCCCATTTTGGTTATGGAATTGGCAAATCTGATACATCCTAGCAAACTATATCAGGCACAAGGCTTTTACAAGCGACTGGAGCAAGAACTGCGCACAAGGTCGCAGCGGACGTATTACGACACAGCGGGCGGCAGGCTGCGGCCAAGCGTTTTGGCCAATGGCGACAGCATCTTGACCAGTGAGGCCAGGTCATCCGGCCGCATCGCCTGTTCGGCGTGGCAGCGCGCCTGCGCCGGGTCCGGATGCATGTCGATCAGCAGGCCATCCGCCCCGGCCGCCAATGCCGCAGCCGACAGCGACGGCACCATCCAGGCCTTGCCAGTGGCGTGGGCCGGCTCGACGATCACCGGCAAATGCGTCTCCTGTTTGAGTGCCACCACCGCCGACAAATCAAGCATGGTGCGGTAGGCGGGCTCCATGCTCTTCACGCCGCACTCGCAGAAAATGATGTTATGGTTGCCGCCTGCGGCGATGTATTCGCCGGCCATCAACCACTCGCCAAGCGTCGCCGCCGGTCCGCGCTTGAGCACGACCGGCTTGTTGAGGCGGCCGACTTCCTTGAGCAGGTCGGCGTTGGCCATGCTGCGCGCACCGATGATCAGCGCGTCGATATCGAATTCGAGAAAGGCGTCGACCTGGCGCACATCGGTCAATTCGCTCAGCACCGGCAGGCCCTGGCGTGCCCCGGCTCCGCGCAATAGCTCCAGCCCCTCGACCCCGAGCCCCTGGAAGCTGTATGGATTGTCGCGCTGCTTGAAGGCCGCGCCATGCAACAGGCGGCAACCCGACGCCCGCACCGACAGCGCCGCATCTTCGATTTGTCCGTCGCTCTCGATGGCTGGCGGGCCGGCTATGATTTGCACCGCCTCGCCACCGAACTGCACCCCGCGCACCTGCACGATCGATGATGTCGGGCAGGTTTCCCGCGCCACGATGCGGTATTGCTTGACCACCCGCATTGCCCGCTCCACGCCGGGCATGCGTTCGAACAGCGCGGCCTCGAGCGCCCGCTCGTCGCCGATGGCGCCGATCAGGGTGCGCTCGGTACCGCGCGAGACGTGCTCGCCGAGTCCGGCCGCGCGGATGCGCGCCACGACCGCGTCGATCTCGGCGTTGGACGCGCCGTGCCTCATGACGATGATCATGCCTCGTCCTCCGCGTCGAGCAGCCAGTCGAGCGCCGACACCGCCGCCGCGCAGGCGCCGAAGACTTCTGCCGCCGTTGCATTGCCATACATATAGGCCGGCACGCTGACGAGCCGGTGCGCACTGTCGATACACGCCTCGTCGACCGGGGTTTCGATATGACGCAGCCCCCAGGCCTCGAGTGCCTGGATCATTTCCGAGCCTTCGCCCTCGTGACCGAAGGTCAAGCGGGCGCCAGAGATGCCTGCGTCGCGCGCCAACAGCGCCAGAACAAGCGGCGCCGCGCACAAGGCGACAAGCGGCTTGCCGGCGGCAAGAAACGGTGCAAGCGCCTCGGCAACGTCAGGCGCCAGTTGTGCCGATTGGCCGCGGGCAGCGAAATTGGTCAGGTTTTTTGCCGCGCCGAAGCCGCCCGGCAAGACAACCGCATCGGCATGCTCGACCGATAGCGCCGTCAGCGGTTCGATTTGTCCGCGCGCGATGCGGGCCGACTCGACCAGGATGTTGCGGGTGTCCTGCATCGGCCGCCCCGCCGCGTGATCAACGACATCGTGCTGGGCACGATCGGGCGCATAAAAGCGCACCGCATGCCCGGCCTGCGACAGGGCGATGATCAGCCCGGCCGCTTCGGTGATTTCGCTGCCGTCGTTGACGCCGCAGCCCGACAAGATCAGCGCAATAGTTTTCATGGGGAATCAGCGCCTCTGCTGGATGGAATTCAGGTCTTCGACAAATCGAGCCACTTGCTGCCCGGCGCCGCGCGATAGTTGCGCATTTGCGTCAGCAGTTGCGAGACGTCGCCGGCAAGGGAGAACAGCTCGAGATTGCGTGCCGGAGCAAAACCTTCGGCTACCATGTGACGCACCATCGCCAGCAGCGGCTGGAAGAACCCGGCCGTATCGAGCAGACCGACCGGTTTGTCGTGTACCGACAACTGCGCCCAGGTGAGAATTTCGAACAGCTCGTCGCAAGTGCCGAAGCCGCCCGGCAAGGCGACAAAGGCATCGGATTTTTCCGCCATCAGCGCCTTGCGTTCGTGCATGGTCTGCGTGACATGCAGTTCGCTCAGGCCGAGGTGGGCAACCTCCTTGGCCTTGAGAAACTCGGGTATCACGCCCACCACCCGGCCGCCGGCCGCGAGCGCGGCATCGGCCGCCACCCCCATCAGCCCGACATTGCCGGCGCCGTAGACCAGGGTCAGCCCCTGACGGGCGACAGTCGTGCCGAACGCATGCGCGGCAGCAATGTATTCCGGCCGGACGCCGCGATTGGAACCACAGAACAGACAAACAGATTGGATGGTCATTTTTTCAGATTACCGCCAGCGGATAAGAACCAAGTACCTTGACGAAGGCGGCCGTTCGGGTGAGCTCCTCCAGCGCCGCCGTCACGCCGGCATCCTGCTGGTGCCCTTCGATATCGATGAAATAGACATATTCCCACAGCCCGGCGCGCGCCGGGCGCGATTCAAGCTTGGTCATCGACACGCCATGGGCGGCAATCGGCGCGAGCAGCTTGTACAGCACGCCGGCCCGATTGGGGGCGGCTACGATCAGCGAAGTCTTGTCCTGACCACTCGGACCGGTATCTTGCCGGCCGAGCACCAGAAACCGGGTGGTGTTGTTCGGCTCGTCCTCGATGTTTTCCGCGCTCTTGATCAGCGTGTAGCGCTCTGCAGCCGCCTGGCCGGCAATGGCGGCGACGCCGTTTTCGATGCTGGCCAGCCGCGCCGCCTCGGCATTGCTGCCGACCGACAGTCGCTCGACGCCGGGGAGGTTCTTGTTCAGCCATTCGTGACATTGCGCCAGCGCCTGGGCGTGCGCATAGACGCGGCGAACCGGTTCGGCATCGTTGCCGCGTCGCAACAGATGATGATGGATGCGCAGCACCACTTCGCCACAGATTTTCAGCGGGCTTGCCAGCATCAGATCGAGGGTGCGACCGACCGCGCCCTCGGTCGAGTTTTCCACCGGCGCAACGACATAATCGTGGGCGCGCGATTCGACCAGACGGAACGCTTCGTCGATCGACGCACAGGCGACGGTATGCGCCGCATGGCCGAAATGCTTGATGGCAGCCAGCTGGGTGAACGTCCCTTCCGGGCCGAGGTAGGCCACCGACAGCGGCCGTTCGAGCGCCAGGCACTCGGACATGACCTCACGGAACAAGCGCGCCACCGATTCGCTCGACAACGGCCCCTGATTGAGACTTTTGATGCGGCGCAGGACCTGCGCCTCCCGTTCCGGGCGATAGACGACGCCGCCGCCCTTGATCTCGCCGATCGAGTGGGCATGGGCGGCACGTTGATTGAGAAGATCCAGAATCTGTGCGTCGATGGCGTCGATCGCGTCGCGGTGTTGTTTCAGCAGCGGCTCATTCACGTTATTCGTCTTTCAGGATGACAAACTGGCCTTTTCCGATTTGATAGGTTTGCGCAAGATAGCCCGGCGTCTGCAGCACCTGCTCGATGAACGGCTCGCATTCGGCGGCATGACTGAGCGCATTGTCCATCACCACAAGCCCACCGGGGCGCAGTACGCGGCATATTTGCAGCCACAGGTCACAGTAGCGAGTGCGATCGGCATCGAGAAACAGAAAATCGACCGGGCTTGCCTCAAGCGCCTTCAGCCATTGGCCTGCGTCATAGCATTCGAGCGTGACCTGGGACTCGACACCGAACGCATGCAAGTGTTCGATGGCGGCTGCCTGCATGTCGGCAGAGAAGTCGACGCTGGTCACGCGACCCTGGTTGGCGCGTACGGCAAGCGCCAGCCATACGGTGGAGAATCCGGATGCAGTGCCGATTTCGACCACCCGCCGCGCGCCGCTGGCACGGACCAGCTGATAGAGAAAGCGGCCGGTATCCGGCGTGATCATCCGCCAGCGCTGGGCATGGACGCTGCAGAGCTGATCGTGCGCCTCACCCTCTTCCCACAACGTCTGCAATGACTGCAAAGTCTGCGTGTCGAGCATATGACCCCCTCGGGTTAGAGGCTGTCGCAACAGGCGGCTTCCCGCCGGAAGCCCGCAGCGTCCGCTGCCGATCAGCCGTTCTGACGAGCGAAATCCTGCATGAAGCTGACCAGGGCCTTGACGCCCTCGATCGGCATGGCGTTATAGATGGAAGCGCGCATGCCGCCGGCGACGCGATGCCCCTTGAGCTGCACGAGACCTCGCTTGGCCGCTTCGCTGAGGAAAGCATCGTTGAGCGATTCGTCGCGCAGGCGGAACGTGGCATTCATCTTTGAGCGGAAAGGGGTCTCGATATGGCTGTAGTAAAACCCTTCGCTACTATCGATCGTATGGTACAGCAAGCCGGCCTTTTCTTCGTTGCGCGCCGCGATGCTCTTGACGCCGCCCTGCTCGCGCAACCACTTGAGCACCAGTCCGGCAATATAGATCGGGTAGGTGGCCGGCGTGTTGTACATCGAGTCGGCGTCGGCGTGCACCCGGTAGTTGAGCATGGTCGGCGTGATCGGCAGCGCACGGTCGAGCAGGTCTTCACGCACGATGACAACGGTCAGGCCGGACGGGCCGATGTTTTTCTGCGCACCGGCATAGATGAGGCCGAAGCGGCTGACATCGATCTCGCGCGACAGAAAGTCCGACGACATGTCGCACACCAGAGGAATCTCGGAGGTGGGCACGTACGGAAACTGCAGGCCGCCGATGGTTTCGTTCGAGGTGTAATGCAGGTAAGCAGCCTTCTGATCGCGGCGCCAACTGTCTTCGGCGGGCACATAGCTGAAGTCACGGTCTTCGCTGCTGGCCGCCACGTGCACTTCGGCATAGCGGCGGGCCTCTTTCATGGCGAGTTTGGACCAGTGGCCGGTATTGATGAAATCGATACTGGTGCGATCGCCGAGCAGATTGAGCGGCGCCATCGAAAACTGCTGCGACGCACCGCCTTGCAGGAACAGCACATGATGGCTGTCGGGAATCTCCATCAACACGCGCAAGTCGTGCTTGGCGTCATGGATGATTTCCATGAACTCCTTGCCGCGATGGCTCATCTCCATCACGCTCATGCCCGAGCCGTGCCAATCCAGCAGCTCGCTCTGCGCTTCGGCCAGCACTTCGTGCGGCAGGACCGCCGGTCCGGAAGAAAAGTTGTACACCTTTGCCATCACAATCCCCTGTTGCGGAAGCCCGTCGCCATCAGTCTGCGCAGGCCTCTCTAGTTCGTGGTTCGGGTTGCCAGCAGGAAGTGCGCCCGCGCCACCGCGACGGGTTTGTCCGGGCTGTCCTGCCAGGCCTCTATCAGTACATGCGCGACCCGCTTGCCCTGCTTGGTGATTTCACAGCGGGCATGCAGCGTGTGCGGTCTGCCCGGTCGCAGATAGTCGATCGAGAAATCGACGATCTTCGGTGTTTCCAGCGATTCGCGGTTCCACATCAAGTGGATCAGCGCCGCGTTTTCCAGAAAACCTCCGATCAGCCCGCCGTGAAGAGCCGGCAATGCCGTATTTCCGACATTACGCTCGGCAAATGGCAGCGAAAACAGCAAATCACCCTCTCCCCGGTCACCAAGCCCGAACTCGACGCCCATCATGCGGGCGTACGGAATGGCCTCGATGATGTCGGCAAAGCGTCTTTCATCGCGTAAGGCATTGAAACGAAGAATGAAGTCGCTCATTTGCCGACCCCGCTAACCATGGGCACCGGGCTCGATTCACGCATGAACGTGCCGACGCCGTGGGCGATCGGGTCGTCGGCGTTGTCGTGATAGCAGACGGCGCGGGTAAAAGCGATCTGATTGGCGAGACGGTAGCACTCGGCCGTACAAAAGATCGGGTGGCCAGGGGTTGCGGCCTTCAGATAGTCGATACGCAGATCAAGTGTGGCAATGGTTTCGAAGTCTGCCAGATGAGCCGTGACGGCAATCGCGCTGCAGGTATCAACCAGAGAGGTGATGACCCCGCCATGCAGCACTCCGCTGGCGGGATTGCCGACCAGATCCTCGCGCCACTCCACCTTGAGCGTCGGCTTGCGTCCGTCGGTGCCGACGAACGCGAATCCGAGCGCCTGCGAGTGCGGCAGCGAAACGAACAGCTCGCACAGCACTGCATGGACGTGCGCATTGGCCGGCGTTGCCTGACTCATGCCTCTTCTCCGCTGGTAAAGTCTTCGTCGCCGTCCGCACCTTCCTCGTCGTCGACGGCGTCGCTTTCGGCAACCTTTTCCAATCCGATGAGCTTTTCGCCTTCGTCGAGGTTGATCAGTCGCACGCCTTGCGCAGCACGTCCGGTTTCGCGGATTTCTTCGACCCGGGTGCGGATGAGTACGCCGCCGGTGGTAATCAGCATGACCTCGTCGCTTTCGACCACCAGCGTCGCCGCCACCAGGACGCCGTTACGCTCGGAGGTATCGATGGCGATCACGCCCTGCGTGCCGCGATGACTCTTGCGATAGTCGGCGATCGGGGTGCGTTTGCCGTAACCGTTTTCGGTGGCAGTCAGCACTTGCGCATCTTCGCTGTCGGAAACCAGCAGCGAGATGACTTGCGCGTCCTCGGGCAGATCCATGCCGCGCACGCCGCGGGCGGTACGCCCCATCGGGCGCACATCGTCTTCGGCAAAACGCACGGCCTTGCCGTGACTGGAGAACAGCATCACTTCGTGCATGCCGCCAGTCAGCGCAACGCCGATCAGCTTGTCACCCTCGTCCAGGTCGAGGGCGATGATGCCGGCCGAACGCGGCCGCGAGAAACTCGACAGCGCGGTCTTCTTGACCGTGCCGTTGCCGGTGCACATGAACACGTACTGATCGTCGCTGAACGCCTTGACCGGCAGCATCGCGTTGATCTTTTCGCCGTCGGCGAGCGGCAGCACGTTGACGATCGGCTTGCCACGGCTGGCGCGGCCGCCCTGCGGCAGCTCGTAGACCTTGATCCAGTAGCAGCGACCGAAGGAGGAGAAGCACAGCACGTAATCGTGGGTATTGGCGACGAACAGCGTTTCGATGAAATCATCGTCCTTGGTGGAGGCGGCCTGCTTGCCGCGACCGCCGCGCCGTTGCGCGCGGTAATCATCCATCGGCTGGGCCTTGATGTAGCCGGAATGGGATACCGTTACGACCAGGTCCTGCGGCGTGATCAGGTCTTCGATGTTGATGTCGCCGCCGAACGGCTCGATCTCGGAGCGGCGCGGATCGCCGAACTGGGTGCGGATGGCGGTCAGTTCTTCGGCGATGATCTGGCTGATGCGTTCCGGTTTTTCGAGGATGTCGATCAGGTCGAGGATGACACCCATGATTTCATGATATTCGGCAACGATCTTGTCCTGTTCCAGGCCGGTCAGGCGTTGCAGACGCAGATCGAGGATCGCTTGCGCCTGAACTTCGGACAGCTGGTAGCCATCGACGGTGAGGCCGGTTTCGACCCCTTCCGGCCGGGCCATGCCCGGATCGACGCGCGAGAGCATTTCTTCGACCAGCTGCGAGTGCCAGGTGCGTCGCATCAGTGCGGTCTTGGCGACTTGCGGATTTTCCGACGACTTGATCAGGGCAATGATTTCGTCGACGTTCGACAGCGCGACCGCCAGGCCTTCGAGGATGTGGCCGCGTTCGCGCGCCTTGCGCAGCTCGAAGATCGTCCGGCGCGTCACCACTTCGCGGCGGTGGCGGAGGAATTCTTCCAGGACGTGCTTGAGGTTCAGCAGGCGCGGCTGACCGTCGACCAGCGCGACCATGTTGATGCCGAAGCTGTCTTGCAGCTGCGTCATCTTGAACAGGTGGTTGAGCACCACTTCCGGCATTTCGCCGCGCTTGAGCTCGATCACCATGCGCATGCCCGATTTGTCGGACTCGTCGCGCAGGTCGGAGATGCCTTCGATCTGCTTGTCGCGCACCAGTCCGCTGATGCGTTCAAGCAGGCGGGCCTTGTTGACCTGGTACGGCAGCTCGTCGACGATGATCGCCTGGCGCTCGCCGCGGCCGATGTCCTCGATGTGGGTGCGCGAACGCATGATCACCCGTCCGCGACCGGTACGGTAGGCTTCCTTCACGCCGGCCGTGCCATAGATGATGCCGGCGGTTGGGAAATCGGGTGCGGGAATGATGTCGATGAGCTCGTCGATGGTGATGTCGCTATCGGCGAGCAAGGTAAGACACGCATCGACCACTTCGCACAGATTGTGCGGCGGGATGTTGGTCGCCATGCCGACGGCAATGCCGGAACTGCCGTTGATAAGCAGGTTGGGGATGCGGGCCGGCAGAATCAGCGGCTCATGCTCGGAGCCGTCGTAGTTGGCGCCGAAATCGACGGTTTCCTTGTCGATATCCGCCAGAAGCTCGTGCGCGATGCGCGCCATGCGGATTTCGGTGTACCGCATCGCTGCGGCGCCGTCGCCGTCCACCGAGCCGAAGTTGCCCTGACCGTCCACCAGCGGATAACGCAGGCTGAAATTCTGCGCCATGCGCACGATGGTGTCGTACACGGCCGAGTCGCCGTGCGGGTGATACTTACCGATGACGTCGCCAACGATACGGGCCGACTTCTTGTAAGCCCGGTTCCAGTCGTTGGAGAGTTCGTGCATGGCAAAGAGGACACGGCGATGCACCGGCTTGAGGCCGTCACGCACGTCCGGCAACGCACGTCCGACGATCACGCTCATGGCGTAATCGAGATACGAACGTCGCATTTCCTCTTCCAGGCTGACCGGAATCGTTTCCTTGGCGAAAAGCTGATCTGTCATGGGATGGAGATTATCTTTTATTGTTGGCAAACATCGGTGATTCTACCACGCCGATGAATTTCACGCATGAAAGCCGCGGCCGGCGCCGGCCGACAGGGCGCGCCATCGCCAGCCGCGGCAACTACTTGTTTTCACCAAAATATTTTTTGTACAGCAGATCGTAGCTGCCGTCTGCCCGCACTGCGGCAAGACCGGCATTCAGTTTGGCAAGCAGGTCCTTGCGCCCCTTTTTTACCGCAAAGCCATAATGTTCGGGGGCGAAGCTCTGCGTATCCTCGACGGTAAAGAGCCCGGAATCCGGGTGCGCCCGTACAAAGCTCGACACCACGCCGTTATCGCCGACCAGCGCCTTCACCTGGCCGGAGACAAGCGCCGCAAGCGCCTCGTTCATGGTCTGATAGCGTCGGATATTCGGATTATCGCGCCCGACCAGCCGCTGCAGATCTTCGTCGGCGGTGGTGCCCACCTGCACGGCGACCGTTTCGCCTCGCAAGTCACGGAAAGAACCGATCTCGTTTTCGCCCTTTTGCACCGCGATCAACTGCCTGGCATCGAAATATGGATCGGAAAAGTCGACAGCGCCTTGCCGTTCGACGTTGATGGTGATCGCAGAAGCCAAAATATCGCGGTTTCCCTTGCCGAGCGTTGCGAAGATCCCTTCCCACGGCGTATTGATGAACCGAACGCGAAACCCTGCCCGCTTGGCGATGGCGGTCAACAGATCGACATCGAAACCGCGCACGTCCTGTTTGTCGTCGACGAACTCGAACGGCGCGTAACTGGCGTCAGTGCCGACGACATACTCGGGGCCGTCACTGCCTGCCGACGCACCAGTAGATGTTTTCGCGCCACACGCGGCAAGGCCGCCCAGTGCGACGATGACTGCGACCCGCACCAGCAGTCGGTAAAGATTCATGCCGCCTTACTCCATTTTCCTGAGAGTGCATTATAATCGGGCGCTTTAAACGAACGCCTGCACGTCATATTATCAACCGCCTGCGTCATTCACAATAAACGCATAAAGACAACCAAAACCCTAATCGATACGAGATTGGATCGTTATGCCCCTGAAACAGCTCCTGAATGCACTGGCCGCTGCGGCCCTGATCCTGTCGGCCTCCTGGGCCCTGGCAGATCCGCAGGCGGCGCCCGACGCGCCGCTGCCCGGCGACGAACAAGTGGTACAGCCAACCACCAAATCGCCCCACCACAGCAGCCACAAGGTCAAGAACGCCGCCAATCTGAGCACCGCCCCCGCCGATAGCGGAACGGCACCGGCGACATCGCCGACAAAGCGCAGTCATGGCAAAAAGGCCTCGCATAGCGGGCGCCATACAAGCAAGACCACCACCGGCCCGCACAGCAAGAAGCACGTAAAGTCGCATGACAAGAAGTCATCGGCCAAAAGCGGCAAAAAAGCGGCCGCATCGAGCAAGACGAAAGCAGGACGCAAAGCGAAACCGCCAGCCAAGACAACGGCAAAGGACAAAGCTGCGCACAAGCCTGCAACCAAGACAAAGGCCGACGCAAAAGCAAAAAGCGACGCCAAGGCAAAGCCGGCCAGCAAAGTAAAACCCGATGCCAAATCGGCCCAACGCAACAAGCCGGCTGCCGACAAGACCAGGAAAACCGCCAAGCCTGCCGCGGTAAAAGGCAAAAAACCGCAGGGAAAGGCATCGACCAAATCAACCAAGACAGGCAAAGCAACAAAGAAGGCCGGCACCGGTCGGAAAACCGTCCATCACGCAAAGAAGCGTCGGCACAAAAAATAAGTAATCCGGCTTGTCTTGGCGCTGCAATTTACGCATAATGGCGCCCTCTCGCCGGTGTAGCTCAGTTGGTAGAGCAGCTGACTTGTAATCAGAAGGTCGGGGGTTCGACTCCTCTCTCCGGCACCAATACAAACGGGCCTCGCAGAAATGCGAGGCCCGTTTTATTTCCATCCCGTGACCGCATGGCCGGCGGGATTGATTGTCCTGCGGCGGGAAATCAGGCTTCCGCCACCACAAAGACCTCGTTGGTCGGGATTTCCACATATTCGGGAAGCATGCTCAGCGCCGACGTGAAAGCGGTGCGATATTGCTCCGGCGTTCTGCTGAGCAAGCGGTCGAGATAAACTTCGGAGCGCTGCTCCATCCGGTAGGGCCGATGGACAATGACACGCATGTCCAATTGCTCGAAAAGATGGACAAATGCCGACTTTGTCCAGTAGGTCAAATGCTCGACCGGCTTGTGATAATAGGGGATCAGACCTTCCGTATCGACCGTGGTCAACACCATTTTCCCGCCGGGTTTCAACAGGCGTTTGAGTTGTTCCAGAATCGCCACCGGCCGGTCCAGATGCTCAAGCACCGCCCATAGCGTGACAAAGTCGAAAGACCGAACCGGCAATTGCTCGAAATCCTGGAACACGCGCGCCTTGAGGCTGGCCTTGAAATCAATGCCGTAACAATTATCCCCGGCAACCGCAACGAAATCAGCCTCCCCCGTGCCGAAGTCGAGAATGTTTTTCTCCGGCGTATAACCGAAACATTCCAGGGCCTGCAGATTTCTGTGCGCATTGCGCGTCGTGACATCAGTCGCCGCCCTGATATCCCGGTACTGCGCGTAGAAATCCTGCAATTGTTGCCGGGTCGGAATCGGATAGGTGTGTTCCAGGCCGCAGCCCGGGCACTTGAACACCCTGTAATCGTTCACGCTCAGGCAATAGTTGCCAGCAGCGGTGCCACATACCGGGCAAACAGGATGAAGCGCTTCGCCGTGGACAGTCTCTGCCATCATGTTCCTTTCCTTAAGATCGAACCGGGTGCCCGCAACGGCATCAGGGGCCATTTGCAGGAAAATGCAGGCACGCACAACAAGAAGGCGAAAATTATTGGCGATGCACCGCCATTTAACAAGCCGTTGCACACAATGACGCGCTGAAAAACACTGCCCCGCGAACGGGGCCCTGTTTTCTGGCGCCAGCCAGGCCGTTCATTCCGGAGGGAATGCGGCAAGCCGAACAGCCATCAGCGTGGCGGCGTCCGCCTCGCCCGTCGCCGGCATGCCGCGATCGGTCTGGAACAGGGTGATGGCCGAAGCAGTACGCCGACCGCGCAAGCCGTCAATCGGGCCGGGATCATAACCCAGATACAGCAACCCGACCTGTGCCGTGCGCAGGGCCAGATCTGGCCCCACTACCGACGCGCTCGCATACGCGGCAGCGAGCCGGATGTGGTACTGATTGCGTTCGTAGTTTTTACCGTTGTAGTCGGACGCGAACGCACGCCAATCCTTGGCGACCAGCGCCCGGTCGAGCCCGTTGGCCTTGATGAAATTTGCCATCGCATGCAGCTGGCGGTTTTCCTCTTCGACCATGGCGGCAACCATGGACTCGACCGAAGCAAACCCGGCCACGGCAAAATTGAAACCCATGATCTGCGCAATGCCCCAGGAAGCGCTTTTCAATGCCGCATCGCGATCCAGGGTCATGGCCCGCTGCAGCCTGGGGTATTCGCCCAAGCCACCGGCATAGCCGCCGGGCGCGGGATTGCAGATATCGGGATGCGTATCGGCAAAAGCCCCGCTCGTCGAACGATAAAAAATATGGCGCTCAAACAGAATCTGCGGTCGGCGGTCGACAAGAAAACCAAAGCCGCGCGTTTCGACAGACAGTACCGCCCAGATCACGGCGGCATCCACATTCAGACTGTCCTGGACAAAATCCAGGCCCGCCGCATCCATCGGCAGGCCCTTTGCGGTGAAATTCATCGAGGGATCCTTTCGCGCATCGCGCGCTAATGATCGGCACTATTGCCGATCGACCCACTCGACTCTAATGGCGCGGCAGCGGCAGAAATCTAAGACGGCCACTCCGTCCCGCGAGAGAAAAATCTTTTTTGCGTGGCAGGCCCGTCCCCCGCCGACTGACAGACTCAGCCGGCAAGGCCACCCAGCAACAGCACGCGCAACCAGGCAACCGCCGCGCACAGGAAGCCAAGCATCCACACTGGCGAATCCTCGCTTAGCCATTGATACAAAGTCACAAGCACCAGCATACCCAGCGGCCAGACCATGGCGTCACTCCCGGGACGGATTACCGGCTCAGTCTGTACGTCGGCGCAGCGGTTCGTTTCGACCTGACGCAATAAAATCCCGACTCCGGTCCGTCCTCACTTGACGCAAGTCAGCTCGGTCCGAACAAGCAAACCGAAGATCCGCCTCGCGGCTAAAACCCCAGTTCGTCAAGCAGGCTATCGACATCGGCTTGCGAACCGATTGCCTGATCCGCCGCGACTGCCGAGGGCATGGCCGGACCATTGAGCAGGCCATCATCCGCCTTCTTCGCCATCGCCCCGTTCGGCGCAACCTGTCGCAATATGGCCAGCAGACGTACTTCCATTTCGCTGGCAAGATCGACCACCTTCTTGATCACCTGCCCGGTCAGATCCTGGAATTCCTGCGCCATGACAATTTCCATCAAGCGCTCGCGGGCAACTTCACTGCGCGCTTCAGATCGTCGCAGATAATCGAGCGTTTCTGCCATTGCGCTACGATACTCGCTCGAGTCGCGCCGCTTGTCGGCACATTGCGCCCAGGTTTCCAACAATCGAGTGGCCTCATTGCCACCGGCCTCCGCGTCCGGCGTGAGCGCATCGACGGCATTAAGCACCCGCGAAACCGCCTGCTCGGTCATGGTCAGCACATAAGCCAGACGCTCGCGGGCATTGGGAATTTCCCCGGCTGCGCGGGCAAGTCCGGTCTGATCGCCGAGATCAAGCAGGCTTTTGTGCAAGGAACGGGTCATTTGACCAAGTTCCTGGTACATCGATTGTTGCTGTTCCTTATCACTGCTGGTCATGTCGACGCCCCATGATGTTCCCGTGAACTACAACGATACATTATAAATTTATAATATTTAAGTGCCAAAAGGATTCCAGCCGCAAGCCATTGCGCGCCATGCCAATATCTGCTTACACGACAAAACAATATACATTTGAGTTATAATACTCGTCTTTAATTCGCGAAACGACCCTCCGCCCACCCCCTCCAAGGCGCCCGGCATTTCGTCTCAGGAGTTCCTGCATGTTGATTGGTGTCATCACAAACAGCGCCACCATTATGCTGGGCGGCGCGGGCGGCGCATTGCTTGGCCGTCGGCTGCCGGAGCAGCTGCGTCAGACGCTTCCACTCACTTTCGGCCTGTGCTCGATCGGGCTCGGCATCATGCTGACCGGCAAAGTGCATACCATGCCGGCCGTCATCCTCGCCATGATCGTCGGCGCGGTCATCGGCGAGCTATGTTTCCTGGAGCGCAGCATTGCCCGCTGGGCCGGCCGCGCCAGGGGGGTTGCCGAACGCATCTTTCCGCCAGTGCCCGGCTTGAGCCAGGAAGAATTCCTCGACAAATTTGTCGCCATTCTGGTCCTGTTCTGCGCCAGCGGCACCGGCATCTTCGGTGCCATCCAGGAAGGAATGAGCGGTGATCCGTCGATTCTTTACATCAAGGCAATTCTCGACTTGTTCACTGCGGCAATCTTTGCCACCTCACTCGGTTTCATGGTCTCGACCATTGCCTTGCCGCAATTTGCCGTCCAGTTCTTGCTGGCAATGCTGGCCGCGCAAATCTTGCCGCTGACCACGCCGGCGATGATGGGCGACTTTTCCGCCACCGGTGGCCTGATCATGATTGCCACCGGTCTGCGCATTGCCGGCATCAAGGCGATTCCGGTCGCCAACATGTTGCCAGCCCTGTTGCTGGTCATGCCCTTTTCGGCCCTGTGGCTGCATCTGATGCATTAAGAAATCGTATGTTGCAGTGAACCATTCTGCGTGCCAGGACTCTACCGATACTCGTAAACGGTTTTTTATGGTTATCAACTAGAGCAAACTGGGAGTCCAGCCATGCAAAAGAATACCGCCCTGCTTACATTGTTCCGCCCTCCGCGTCGCAAGCCGAAAAAGGCGCGGCGTATCGAGTTAACGGAAACCCGCCCGGCCGCATCCCAGACAGCAAGCTAGTCACAGCGCAAGGCGCATTGGCGGGCGATGTCGCCACAGGGGATGCCGCAGCGCAACAACCGTTTAGAATTTTTGTTTGTCATACCCAAATACTGATCTTATGCTGAGAGGCGATAAGGACAGGATTGGGATGAAATACAGCATTCATATCAACGGGCCGCACCACTCGGACCATTGGCTCCGTCATCGCTGCATGGCACTCGCCTGCGAAGGCGGCGGGCAACGCGGCATCTTTACCGCCGGCGTGCTCGACACTTTTCTCGATCACGACTTTTTTCCGTTTCGCGTCATGGTCGGCACATCAGCCGGCGCGCAAAATCTGTCGGCTTATGCCTGCGGCGAGCGTGACTACGCGCGCCGCATCATCATGCGCTACAGCACACGCAAAGCTTTTTTCGATCCGATGCGTTTTGCCCGCGGCGGGCATTTGATCGATCTTGATTGGCTCTTCGAAACCAGCCGCAAGGAAATGCCGCTTGATCTGCAGCGCGGCGAGCGGCGCCTCCACGGACGCAAGCTGCTGTTTTGCGCCAGCAGAAGCGATACATTGCGCGCCGAGTACTTTCCCTTCCAGCTCGACACCTGGGATCTCACCGTCAAAGCTTCCAGCGCCATCCCCTTGTTTTACCGCGGTGGTGTCACCATCGATGGACAGCAGTACTGGGATGGCGGCGTTGCCGATGCCTTGCCGGTCGTTGCCGCCCACGAACATGGCGGCGACTGCGTGCTGGTGATCCGCACCCTGCCCGCCTCGCACGCGGTCAAACCCCTCAAGTTGCCGACGCGTTTGACCCGGGGAAAATTGAGCAATATGGCCACCATCCTGCAGACACACCTGGACAGTTATTTGCTGGCACAACGCTTCATCACCGAACCGCCGCCCGGAGTAACGGTCATCGAGCTTGCGCCGGCAGTACCACTCAAGAGTCAGTTGGTGGGCAGCCGCCCGGAGGCGCTGCGCCACGATTACCGACTCGGGCAAGCCTGCGCGCGCCAGTTTCTCGATCAGCATGCCTGGCGCTTGCGACGCCATAGCGGCGCAGCCTGAACGGCGCCCATGCACGCCGCGCCCGAGCCGACGCCAGAGCGCTACCCGACCGCAGTCGGACGCTGCTTCGCCGCAACCAGACCGGCTTTCCTCGGCATCACCCTGCTTGCCGTCTCGCTCGGTTTCGCCCTGGCCTGGCGTGCCGGCGCGACCGTCGATGTGCCGACTGTCGCGGTAGCGCTGGTCTTTGCCCTTGTCGCGCATGCAGCGGCAAATGTCATCAACGACTACCATGACGCGCAAAGCGGATGCGATGCTGCCAATAGTGAGCGAATCTTTCCGTTCACCGGCGGCAGCCGCTTTATTCAAAACGGTGTACTGAGTAGCGGCGCAACGGCCAGGCTCGGCTACGGACTGCTGGCCTCGGTCGCCATGGCGGGATTGTGGTTGACGGCCAGGATAGGCCCCGGACTCATTCCGATCGGTCTGGCCGGACTGTTCGTCGCCTGGGCGTATTCGGCGCCGCCATTGCGGCTCATGTCGCGTGGAATCGGCGAACTGGCCATCATCGTCGGCTGGCTGCTGGTTGTATGCGGCGGGGATTTCGTTTTGCAGCACCGCTATTCTGTACAGCCAGTCATTGGCGGCCTGCCGGTCTGCCTGCAGTTTGCGGCGATTCTGTATCTGAACCAGATCCCGGATGCACGTGCGGACGCCCTGGCCGGCAAACACACCCTGATCGTCCGGCTCGGGGTGCGCCACGCCACCCCGGGGTTCCTGCTGCTGACTGCGGGAGGGTATTGCGCATTGATCGCAGCGTTTATGGCGGGAGATCTGCCGCGGCTTGCCCTGCTTGCCCTGGCGGCCGCTCCGCTGCACATGGTGGCAGGCGTCATCCTGCGGCGCCATGCGGCATCGCCCGGCCGCTTGCGGCCTGCCATCATATTGACGATCGCTGCGGCCCACCTGTTCGGCCTGCTGCAGATAGCGGCGGTAGTAGCTGCCTGACCGGACCAGGCAACCTAGACGACCGGTCTAATTCATGCTATGGTGGCCGCATGAACCAAGATTCTTGCAATGTGCGTCAGCACATCCTCGAAACCGCCAAACCGATTTTGCTCGGCAAAGGCTTCAGCGCGGTCGGCCTGAGCGAAATTCTCGCGGCCGCAGCCGTTCCGAAGGGCTCGTTCTACCACTACTTCAAATCGAAGGACGCATTCGGCGAAGCGCTGCTCGAATACTATTTCGAAAACTACATCACCCGGCTCGACACGCTGTTCGCCGAAGACGGGCATAGCGCCGCCGATCGATTGATGCGTTACTGGCAAGGCTGGTGCAATAGTCAGGGATGCACCGACGGCGACGGCCGTTGTCTGGTGGTCAAGCTTGGCGGCGAGGTCTGCGATCTGTCCGAAGCCATGCGCCAGGCGCTCGAACGCGGCACGCGGGCAGTGATCACGCGCTTGACCGACTGCATCGAGCAGGGCCGGGCCGACGGCTCGCTGGCTGGCGTCGGTGACGCACGCCAGATGGCGGAATCGCTTTACCAGATGTGGCTCGGCGCCACCTTGCTCGCCAAGATCCGCCGCGACGAGACCGCCCTGGACCGGGCGCTGCTCGCGACCCGGCGCATGCTCGCACTCTCCTGACCGATCAGCCGGCCCGCACCCCGTTGGGCACGACAAATTCGGGCATCGCCATGGCCGACGGGATCACGCCGTCGGCATAGCCGATATCGAACAGCATCCCTTCCGACACCACCCCGGAAATCTTCTTGGGCGGCAGGTTGACGACAAAAAGTGTTTGTCTCCCGACCAGCGCCTGCAAATCACTGCGTTCCTGCTTGATGCCGCACAGAATCGAGCGAGTAAATGAACCGAAATCCACGGTCAGTTGCACCACCTTGTCGGAGCGCGGCACATCGCTCACACGCACAATCGTCCCGGCGCGGATATCGATTTTTTCCAGGTCTTCGAAGCTGATCGGCGCTTTGACGTCCACGGTCATGACACTCTCCTGAAACTAACGAAAAGAGTCAATTTAACGCTTTTATTTTGTTGCGGGCAAATCGTTGGGCGATCCCAGTCATTGCGTTATGATGAGAGGATAAGACAGTACAACATGCACACAGGAACCACGATGATCGATTTTTCGCTGCAAGACGGCATCGCCCGCCTGACTTTCAACCGTCCCACCCATTTCAATGCGCTCGATACCGCCGGCATCCGCGAACTTGCCGCAATTGCCGCCCAGTTGACGCACGAAACCTCGTTGCGTGTCGTAGTACTGCGCGGCAGCGGCGAGCAGGCTTTCTGCGCCGGGGGCGATGTCACGGCATTCCACGCCGAGGCCGCCCGGGTCGGCGAGCTGCTGCAGGACATGACCGACCCGCTCAACATCGCCGTCGCCCGGTTCATGCACTTGCCGGTGCCGGTCGTTGCCGCCGTCAACGGCGTCGCTGCAGGGGTCGGATTGAGCCTGGTGGCGATGGCCGACCTCGCGATCGCGGTCGACAGCGCCCGATTCAATACCGCCTACACCGCCATCGGCTTTACGCCGGATGGCGGTTCGAGCTGGCTTTTGCCACGTCTTGTCGGCGTACGGCGCGCGATGGAGCTTTACCTGACCGGCCGCACACTCAAGGCGGCAGAGGCGCTTGAGTGGGGACTCGTCAATCAGGTCGTCGCCAGAGAGGCGTTCGACGCTGCGCTCGAATCGCTGCTGACGCGGCTTGCCAGCGGACCGCGCGGCAGCTTCGCCGCGACCAAGCGCCTGGTACTGGAAGCAGGTCATCGGCAACTCGAGGCACAGCTATCACTCGAAGCGCGCACCATCATCGCACAGGGTCGCAGCGCAGAAGGCCTGGAAGGCGTACGCGCCTTCATCGAAAAACGCGCGCCGCGCTTCGCACAGGAGTCTTGACCATGACCTTCCGACTGGCTGCTGCGCAATCGGTGTCGACGCCGGGCGATCTGGCAGCGAACATCGCCGAGCACATGACATTCATCCGGCTCGCTGCGCAGGCGCGGGTTGATCTACTGCTCTTTCCCGAACTGTCCCTGTCCGGCTATGAGCCGGACATGCTGCCGCGACTGGCATTATCGGCGCGTTCGATCGAGCTCACCCCGTTGCGTGAACTGGTGCATACGCTCGGCGTCACCACGGTGGTGGGCGCCCCCATCGCCGACGATGACCAGGCGCTGCCACATATCGGCGCGCTGACGCTGTTTCCGGACGGGCGCGTCGAAGTGTACTGCAAGCAGTTCCTTCACCCTGGGGAGGACGCTTTCGCCAGTCACGCAACTCCGGCCCGCGCCTGCTACGACATTGATGGCATCGCCTGCGCCTTGTCGATCTGCGCCGATAGTGCGCACCCCGAGCACGCAGCCAGGGCCAGCGAGGACGGTGCGAAGGTCTACCTTGCAAGCGCACTCATCTCCAGGGTCGGCTACCCGACCGACACAACCCGACTCGCCCACTACGCGCGCCAGCACCACTTTGCCGTCCTACTCGCCAACCATGGCGCGCCATCCGGCGGTTATGCGTCGGCTGGTCGTAGCGCGCTATGGGACGAAAAGGGCGAGCTGGTGGTCGAAGCTCCCGGAGAAGGACGCTGGCTGGTGATTGGCGAGCGTGCAACAAACGGCTGGAGTGGCCGGTTGCTGGCAAACGATTGAGCTGAAAAACCATGCGCGCACATATTCTGCAGGCCTGCACAATAGCGGCGATCGGCTGCCAAGCCACCGCCAGTCCGCTGCGCGTACCGGACATCGAGGTACAGCCGCTGCTGACAGTCGAATACCGCTGCGGCAGAACGCCGCTGCAAGTCCGCTACATCAATGCCAGCAATGGCCAGAGCTTCGCCTTGTTGCGCATCGACGGAACGATGCGGTTGTTTGTTCAGACCCTGGCCGCATCAGGTGTTCGCTACCAGGCAGATCGGTATGTGTGGTGGAGCAAGGGGAACGAAGGCAATCTCTACGACCTGACGCATGGCGACAATGCACCGCCGCTACTTGCCGATTGCCAAGCAAGGAACAACGGAGACAGCTGACGGCATTCAGCTGTCCCGCCGCGGCTGCCAGAGCACGTCGTCGCGCTGATGCACGCGATTGAGATGACGCGCCAGCACGAACAGCGCATCGGAAAGACGGTTCAGGTATTGTCTGGCACAATCGGAAACGGCTTCCTGCTGTGCGAGGGTGACCAGTGCTCGCTCCGCACGGCGACACACGGCCCGTGCCAGATGGGCAAGTGCCGCATCGCGGGCGCCCCCAGGCAGAATAAACTCCTTGAGCATCGGCAGCGGCCGGTTCATCGCCGCTATCTGCGCTTCGAGCCGAGCCACCGCCGTTTCGGCCAAGGCCGCAAAACCAGGCACGGCAAGCTCGGCGCCAAGATCAAACAGGTCGTGCTGCACGACAGTCAGCCATTCGGCCACCTCCTGCGGCAAGGCCTCCGCCAACAATACACCCAGCGTGCTATTGAGCTCATCAACCTCACCCAGCGCGCAGATACGCAAGGCATCCTTCGCCACCCGGCTGCCGTCGCCAAGCCCGGTCGTGCCATTGTCACCGGTGCGGGTGACGATTCGCGACAAGCGGTGCCCCATCAGCGACGCTCCCCGCGGTCCTCGCGCCCCATCTCGGCAATGGCCTGGCGCAGGCTTTCACGCAATGTTTCGCTGAACAGCATTTCGTAGTCTTCCTTGAGCTGATGCATCACGCCGGACAGCATCTGCTTGGCCTGGTGGTCGAGCGCGTCCTGCAGCCACAGGGACAACTCGACCTTCATGCGCGGCAGGATCTTGTCGTAGAGCGAATCGATAAGCATCGCCTCGTCGACCAGCGTCACATAGGACTTGCGCACAGGCGGCAGATTGTAGGACTGCGGCGCAGGCGAGGAAGCCAGTCCGGCTACATTGATAATTTCTACAGGACGATGATCGGCGGCGGGCGGCGCTTGATCTGCCTGCGTCATGACAGCAGCCTGTGCCGGCGGCGAATCGTCGGCCGTCGCCGGCGCAACATCCGCCGGAGGCTCGGTCTCCGCCTGCGGCACGTCATATTGCACATCGACGGCTGCTTCCTGCTCGCGCAGCAGCGCCTGCTTGTGGCGTTCCTCGGCCAGCGTCAATTCCGCAGCCCGGATCAGATCTTGCACCGACGGGGCCTGCGACTCGGCCTCGGCGGCAGCCAGCGCCAGCCCCCCGCCCAGCACGCCTCGCGGCAGGCTGTCGAGCGAAATGGAGCGAAACGGCGCGCCTTCCGCCTCCGGTACGGTCAATCCTCCGGCGGCGTCGGCCAGTCCGGCCCCGTGCTCGACCTGCGCGCCCAAGGTTTGTGCAGCGGCCGGCGGTGGTGGTGTGCCAGGCGATTCGGGTGCGGGCACTTCGGTGTCTGTCCGATCCGTCTCGGCCAGTGTTTCGGTTGCAGGCGTCGCGTCGGACGCCACTTCGCCCGATGCGACAACTTCGGCGGGCTCCGTCTGCGAAAACCCGTCGGTTTCCGCCGGTGCATGAACGGCATTGGTTTCCTCTTTTTCCTGACTCGCCAACTCGGCGACAGGGACAACGGCATCTTCGCCCGGCAGCGAGACATCGCCCACCAAGGCTTCGGACGACGACTCGACAACAGTGTCATCCGTATCCATTTCCGGCTCTTCCGGCTCCGCACCCATGTGCACCGGCAAGGCATCCTCGACCGTCAACTCAGGGACATCGACGTCCCCCGGCTCCGCACCGGCCGGTGCGGCAGCAAGCAAGGCATCGGCCAGGCTCAATTCCGGGATGGCGTCGACCTCAAGTCCGACCGGCAAGTCATCTTCAACCGGCGACGCAGGGAGAGGCGACTCGAGCGCGGAAACCGGGGTTGACTCGGCGTTGAGCAATGCATCGTCGAGGCTCAGCTCCGGCACGGCCAATGCATCTACAGCCACCACAGCGTCCGGCTTTGCCGGCGATTCGGCAGCCGCCGCCGAGACAGGCTCGGTATCGGTCCGCACGGTAGCGAGATCCAGTTTCGGCACGTCAACGGGTCCGGCATCCGGCGCGCCATCAGGCCCAGCTTCGCCTGCGGAGACCTGAGCAAGGTTTGCTTCGGGCTCTTTGGCAAGCGACCCCACCGCCACCGCGGCCGGTTCGAATTCGAACTCGAAATCATGTCCGGCGGCCGGGTCTTGCAACGGCGCCGATGCATAAGCGTCCAGATCGAGTGTCGGCACTTCGGCAAAATCAAGCGCCACACCGCTCGCAGTCGACCCCGGCGCGGCCTCCTCAAGCAGCAACTCCGGCGGGAACTCGAGCCCGGGCTCCAACTTCTGCCCGAGCTGGTGCTTGATATCTTCCATCTCGGTGCTGAAATCGAAATCCGGAATCTCGACGCCTTCGGCGGCGCTTTCGTCATCCAGCTCGGTCAGAACCGGCAAATCGGCTTCGGACCAGGAGTGCCGATCAGGCTGTTGCGGCTCAGTCATACTCACCTATTGCTCATGTCGTGATGGTCGATGGCGAAACCCATCGACCGGTAACTCCTGAAACGCTCGCGAGCATTAGCCAACGAGGCTTCGTCCGTGCCGACGATTTCCAGAATGCGGGCAAAACGCGCTGCATCGTCGGGCTGCTCGCAAGTCAGATTGAGCAGCACCGGCGCAAGCCCGTCGGCAGTCAGCCGCGTGGCAAGCCATATAGGCGTTGCCGGGGCCTCGGCTGCATCCTGCCGACAGTGCGGTACAAAGGCCGTATCGTCGAAACTCCACAGCCGGGTACTGAAACCGGCGAGCGCCGCCTCGTCCGCCAACCAGACCAGCATACGCTCACCATGCGCAAACACCGTCTGGCTCAATCGGCAGGCAAAAAGCGCCGGGTCCCGTACCGCAGTATAAAAATCAACCTTCGTCATCTTCCTGGGCTTCTTGCACTTCGCGCCGCGGCCGACCGCGTCGCACGACATTTCCAAGCGCGATATCGGCGCGATCCTGCAGGAACTGCACCAAGAGCGGGACCGGACGACCGGTCGCACCCTTGTCCTTGCCGCTCTTCCACGCTGTACCGGCAATATCGAGGTGCGCCCAATCATACGCCTTGGCGAAGCGGGAAAGGAAGCAGGCCGCCGTCACGCTACCGCCGGGCCGACCACCGATATTGGCCATGTCTGCGAACGGACTCTTGAGTTGCTCCTGGTATTCCTCCCACATTGGCATATGCCATGCACGATCGCCAACCTCTTCCCCTGCGGCGCACAATTCACGCGCCAGCGTATCCTGGTTGCTGTACAAACCGGTTGCGACATGACCGAGGGCGACAATGCAGGCGCCGGTCAGCGTTGCCACGTCGATGACGCAGGCGGGGCGGAAACGCTCGGCATAGGTTAGCGCATCACACAGGATCAGGCGCCCTTCGGCGTCGGTATTGAGGACTTCGATGGTCTGGCCCGACATCGAAGTCACGATATCGCCCGGCTTGACGGCATTGCCGGCCGGCATGTTTTCGCAGGTCGGCACGACGGCGATCAGATTGATCGGCAACTTCATTTCGACTGCGGCGTGAAAGGCTCCGAGTACCGAAGCTGCACCGCACATGTCGTACTTCATCTCGTCCATGCCTTCGCCGGGTTTGAGCGAAATGCCGCCGGAATCAAAGGTGATGCCCTTGCCAACCAGCACCACCGGCGCATCGTCATGGCTCTTCGCACCCCAGTGCTTGAGCACGATCAGGTGCGCCGACTCGGTGCTGCCGCGCGCAACGGAAAGAAACGATCCCATGCCGAGCGATTCGAGCTCAGGCTGGTCGAGAACCTCGGCTTCCGCTCCCAGCGTCTGCGCAAACGCGCGCGCCTGCTCAGCCAGATAGGACGGCGTGCAGACATTGCCGGGAAGATTGCCGAGGTCTTTGGCAAGCTTCATGCCGGTGCCGATGGCCAGACCGCGGGCCAGGCCCTTTTCGCCGTCGGCCAGATCGCTGCGTCGCGGCACGGCGAGCGTCAGTTTGCGCGGGCCGCGCAGCGGATCGTCGACGCGACTCTTGAAACGATCGAAGCGATAGAGCGTGTCGAGCGTCACGACGGTAGCCTGTTCGACCATCCACTCGACTTCGTGTTTTTTGACCGGCAGCTCGGAAAGATAGCTGACGGCTTCGTTCGCGGAAGTCTGCGTCAGCGCCCGGATCGAGGCGCGGATAGCCTCGCGGTATTCCTTGGCGCGGAATTCGCGCTCTTTGCCCAGGCCGACGAGCATGACGCGGTCGCACAACGCGTGCGGTACGGAGTGCAGGATCAAGGTGCTGCCGAGCTTGCCTTCCATGTCTCCGCGGCGGATGACGTCACTGACAAACCCGTTGGAAATCCGGTCGAGCAGGTCGGCCGCCAGCGTCAGCTTGCGCGATTCGTAAACCCCGACGATCACGCAGGCTACGCGCTGTTTTTCCGGGCTCCCGCTTTTTATGTTAAATTCCATTTTGAACTCCCGTTGATACGCGTGTCAGCCCCTCAACTCGGCCGTACAGGCATGTCGGCCCGTTACGAGTGAAGGCGGGTATGATCGGCTCCGACAAGTCTCGAATTAAAGGCTCATCAGAATTTTCGAATTGAATTATCACTACGCTCATCACAAAAAGTCAAAAAAGGCAAAACACTCATGGTTTTTTTTAAAAGCCTGACTCGCGAACTGACTTTGAACGCAGTCGGGATTTTTATCGTCCTTCTCGCGATTCTGGTTTCAACACAAGCCATCAACCTGCTCGGACGAGCCTCCGAAGGTCAGATCGCCAACGACGCAGTGGCCGCCCTGATTGGCTTTTGGGCCATCGGCCTCTTTCCGGTTCCACTGATCCTCACGGTCTTCATCAGCACCATGGTGGTGCTGACCCGACTGTGGCGCGACCACGAAATGCACGTATGGCTTTCTGCCGGCCTGTCGCAAAAAAGTCTGCTCGGTCCGATCCTGCGCTTCGCCATCCCGCTGTCACTGCTGGTAGGCGTGGTGGCACTGGGGATTGCGCCGTGGGCGGACCAGCGCAGCCAGATCTATGCCGATCAGCTAAAACAACGCGAAGACATGTCGGCAGTTTCCCCCGGCGTGTTCAAGGAATCCGGCGATGGCAACCGGGTTTACTTTGTTGAAAATTATGCTGGAATAAACGGCAGTGCAAAGAACATTTTTTATCAAGACGTCACCGATGGGAAAATCTCTTCGATTTTCGCCCTCTCGGGCCATTTGACCACCGATGACCAGGGGCAGCGCATTCTGGTGCTGGAAAACGGCCATCGCTACGTCGGCACGCCCGGCGAGGCCGACTTTGATGTCACCGATTTCAAACGCCATACCGTCGCGCTCGGCGCCGATCACAGCATCGTCAACGCGCCGCGCTCGCGGCAGTCGATGCCGACACTGCTGCTGTTCAGACAACTCTCCGACAGCAATGCCCGCGCCGAGCTTGCCTGGCGTTTTTCACTGCCGCTCAGCTGTCTTGTGCTTGCCGTGCTCGCCATTCCGCTCTCCTACGTCAACACGCGTTCGGCTGGCAGCGCCCATAATCTGATCGCCGCCCTGCTGGCCTATTTTCTCTACCAGAACGCACTGACCTTCGTGCGCAACAGCATCATCCAGGACAATACCTCCGCCTGGGCCATACTGCTCGTTCACGCGACGGCCCTTGCCGTAGGCCTGTTCGGAATCTACTACCGAGACAGACCGGCAAAGTCCGTCTGGCGCCAGCTACACTCCCTGCTCGGCAAGAAGGGCTGAGACATGCGACTGATTTCCCGCTACATCTTCTCGCAACTGATGAGCAGCACGCTGTATACACTGGCGGCCCTGCTCGCGCTGTACGGCTTCTTCGATATCGTGCAGGAATTGCCGCAGGTCGGGCAGCATGCCTATACCGCCCAGATCATGCTGACTTATGTCGCACTGCAAATTCCCAGCCACTCCTACGAACTTTTCCCGCTGGCCGTGCTGATCGGTGTACTGGTCGCGATGACCCAGCTGGCATCAAGCAGCGAATACACCGTCATCCGCACCAGCGGCATCACACTGGTGCAAGTGGCCAGCATCCTGTTCTCCTTCGGCATGGTCTGTGCTGTCGCCACGGCCCTGCTCGGTGAATTCGGCGCACCGCTCGCCGAACAGAAAGCACAGCAGATCAAGCTGTCCGCCACACGCTCGATGGTTGCGCAGGAATTCCACTCAGGCGTATGGGTCAAGGACAACGCCAACATCATCAACATTCGCGAGATGTTGCCCGACACCACCCTGCTGGGCGTGCACGTCTACACCTACGACTCCAACTACCGTCTGGTGCAGACACGCATGGCCGAACGCGGCTTCTACAATCCGGGGCGCAAGACCTGGACACTGGAAAACGTCAGCGAGACCGACCTGACCGCCGACCACATCTATACGCGCAATGTGGGCTCGCTCGAATGGAAGTCGGTGCTTGAGCCGGGCATTCTCAACGTACTGCTGGTCGTGCCAGAGGAAATGTCGGCGCTCAACCTGCTGAAATACATCAAGCACCTGGAAGACAATCACCAGAAAACCCAGCGTTACGACATTGCGCTGTGGGGCAAGCTGTTCTATCCGCTCGCCTGTGTCTCGATGGCCTTGATGGCGCTGGCCTTCATCCCGCGCCAGCGCCGCCAGGGGCAGCTTGGCCTGCGCCTGTTCTCCGGCATCTGTCTCGGCGTGGCCTTCCACTTCATCAACCGCCTGTTCGGCTATCTCGGGCTGCTGCACGATTGGAACGCGCCACTGTCGGCAACGCTGCCAACCTTGCTGTTCTTCGCTTTGGGTGTATTGCTGATACTGAGGCAAGAGGTGAAATAAATGGACATCGACGCCGAGCAGACCCGCGCCTGGCGCGCCGAACTCAAGCAATGCCGTCAGGCGCTCGCCAAAGACTGGCGCGACGGACAAGATCCTCAAGTCTATCTTGAACGGCATTGCCATGCGGTCGACGCTGCCATCATCAAGCTGTGGCAGGCGCTTGGGCTCGGGGAACGCGCGGCACTGATTGCCGTCGGCGGGTTCGGCCGCGGCCAGCTTTTTCCCTGTTCCGACATCGACGTATTGATTCTGCTGCCGGCGGCCGCCGAGCCACCGCTCGCCGACACGGTCACACAGCTGATCGGGCAGATGTGGGATATCGGGCTGGAAGTCGGCCATAGCGTGCGCACGATAGACGAATGCCTGACCGAGGCAGCCGGCGACATCACCATCGAAACCAATCTGCTGGAAAACCGTCTGATCGCCGGCGCGGGCGCCCTGCACCGGCAACTGACGCGCTCACTCGAAGCCCAGCGCGACCCACTGCAGTTCTTCGAAGGCAAGACCCTGGAGCAACAGCAGCGCCACAACCGTTTTTTCGGCGTCACCAACAATCTGGAACCGAACATCAAGGAAAGCCCGGGCGGCTTGCGTGACCTGCAGACACTGATCTGGATCAGCAAAGCCATCGGCCTTGGCGACGACTGGGACCTGCTCGCGCAGCGCCACATCCTGACCCAGGCCGAAGCGCGACTGATCAAGCATGGCGAGCGGCAACTGCAACGGCTGCGCATCGAGCTGCACCTGCTGGCAAGACGGCGCGAAGACCGGCTGATCTTCGACCTGCAACAGCAACTCGGCCTGGCGCTCGGCTTTATCGACACGCCGATCCGCCGCGCGAGCGAGCAGGTGATGCAGCTTTACTTCCGCGCCGCGCGCACGGTATCGCAGCTCAACGGCATCCTGTTGCCCAATCTGCGCGCGCGCATCTATTCGCAGATCCCGCGCGTGACCGAGGTGCTCAACGAAAGGTTTTACACCGTCAACGGCATGCTGGGCATTCGCCATCCGGATGTTTTCTCCGAACACCCGGGGGCGATTCTCGAAGCCTTCCACATGCTGCAACTGCATCCGGAGCTGACCGGTTTCGCGCCGCGCATGCTGCGCGCGCTGTGGCACGCCCGCGCGCGCATCAACGAACGCTTCCGCAACGACCCGGCCAACCAGGCGATGTTCATGCAGATCATCCGCACGCCCGGCCTGACCCGCTGCCTGCGCCGCATGAATCTGTATGGCGTGCTCGGCAAGTATCTGCCCGCCTTCGGCCGCATCGTCGGCCAGATGCAGCACGACCTGTTTCACGTCTATACGGTCGACGAACACATCCTGATGGTGGTGCGCAATCTGCGCCGCTTCACCATCGGAGCCTTCAATCATGAATACCCGTTCCTGTCGCGGCTGATCGGCGATTTCGAACGCCCCGAGCTGCTCTATGTCGCCGGCCTGTTCCACGACATTGCCAAGGGCCGCGGCGGCGACCACTCCAAGCTCGGCACCGCCGACGGGCGCGAATTCTGCCTGCGGCACGGCATGGAACCCGAGGACATCGAGCTCGTGGTCTGGCTGATCTCCGAGCACCTGACCATGTCGCGCATTGCGCAAAAGGAAGACATCTACGATCCGGACACGGTGCAGCGCTTCGCCGACCTGGTCAGAACGCCGCGTAGGCTGGCTGCGCTCTACCTGCTCACCGTCGCCGACATCCGCGGCACCAGCCCGAAGGTATGGAACGCCTGGAAGGCCAAGCTGCTCGAAGACCTTTACCACGCCACCCTCAAGGTGCTGGAACACGGGGGCGAAGTCGACAAGCAATCGGCGCTCGAAGCACGTAAGAAAGAGGCGCGCGCACTATTGCGCCTGTTCGCCGTGCCGGACGGCGCCGAGCACCAGCTCTGGTCGAAGCTCGACATCGTCTATTTCCTGCGCCACGAAGCGCGCGAGATCGCCTGGCATGCGCGCGTGCTCAACCGGATGGTCGACAGTCAGGACGTCATTGTCCGCGCCCGTCTGTCGGATTCGCGCGAAGGCATTCAGGTGCTGGTCTACACCCGCGACGAAGCGGAACTGTTCGCCCGCATCTGCGCCTTCTTCGGCCGCACCCATTACAGCATTGCCGACGCCAAGGTCTACACCACCAGCCACGGTTATGCGCTCGACACCTTCCACGTGTTCATCCCGGAAAATCACGGCGACGATTACCGTGACATGATCAACTTCATCGAATTCGAGCTGGCCGGATCACTGCGCCGCGGCGATCCGCTCGAATTGCCGAGCGGGGGACGCATCAGCCGCCACCTGAAGTACTTCCCGATCTCGCCCCAGGTGATCATCCGTCCCGACGACCGCGCCAACTACTTCGTGCTCACCATCGTCGCCGGCGACCGCCCCGGACTGCTCGCACGCATTGCCAAGGTGCTGGCCGACAACCGGCTGGAAGTCCACTCGGCCAAGATCATGACGCTCGGCAGCCGTGCCGAGGACTCGTTCCTCATCACCGGCCCGCGCCTGAGCGACGATCGCAACGTCGTCGCGCTGGAGGGGCAGATTTTCGCCGCCCTGCACATCTGACCATCCGGAGAGAAGCACCATGAGACACCACATCGTCGCCACCGTCCTGCTGACCCTCGCCGCACTGCCGGCCGCGGCCGCGGCGACCAGGACGGAAACCCTGCTCTTCATCCGCCACGCGGAAAAGCAGGCCGACGACCTCGGCCAGCTCACCTGCCAGGGACTGAACCGCTCGCTGGCGCTGCCGGCCGTACTCAGGCGCTACGGCAAGCCGGACGCGCTGTTCGCCCCGGACCCGGCGCAACGCAACCATGGGTACAACTATGTGCGGCCGCTCGCCACCATCGAGCCGACCGCCATCGCGCTCGGCATGCCGATCAACACCGATTACGCCTGGAACGATATCGACGGGGTCAGCGACGTGCTCACCCGCTCAGCACTGCAGGACGCCACGGTCTGGATTGCCTGGGAACACAAGGAAGCAGTGAAAATCATGCGCGAGATCGCTCAGCAGGACAGCGAGCATCATGTGGACATCCCCGATTGGGACAGCAGGGACTTCGATCGTATTTCAATCCTGACGATCCAGCGCAACGGACCGCACACGCGGATCATCTACCGGCAAGAGCGGCAGAATCTCGACAACCTGCCGCAGACCTGCCCGTAAAACACGTCAATCCCACTCGTCGAACAGCTTGCCTGTCCGGCCTGTCTGCGACTGGCAGGCGATCTGCAAGGCGCGGTTGATCGCCTCCTTCTTGCTCACCCCCCACCACTCGATCATCTTCTCCAGCGCACGCTGGGCATCGCGGGTCAGCTCCACCGTCACCGACAGCTCCTGCAGCCGGTTGCGCCGTTGTTCGCGGCTACGGCGCTTGCGTTCGGCCACCGTCATGGCGCGCTCGCCCAGCGGCTTGCGGCCCGGCTTCTTGCGGACGCCGCCGATGAGATCAAACGTATAGTGGTCGCAGGGGTCTTTCATGCTCGCAACAGGTCACACCGAAAAGGGGCGCAAGCATAGCATAGACGGGGCTTCTCGTCATGGCTTGACACAAAGGGATACGGCAGGAATCAGGCGCCGCGACGACCCGCCGGCTGCTCATGACCCAGCGCGCCTCGCCGCGCCTCCTTGACCCGGTACATGTCGTTGTCGGCCTTGCGAATCAGATCTTGCGGCAAGGTCGCATCCGCAGGGAAAAAGGCCTCGCCGATACTGGCGGAAATGAACAGTTCTTCCTTGCCGAACAGGATGGGCGCCTCGAGACGGCGCAATAGCTTGCGCACAAGCTCATCGGCCGATGCGCGATCTCCGACGTCGGAGATGATGGCGATGAATTCGTCGCCGCCGAAACGGCCGACGGTATCCGACTTGCGCAACACCGACGCCAGCCGCTTGCCCACCTGCACCAGCACCCGGTCGCCGGCCTCATGACCGTAGCGGTCATTGATCTGCTTGAAGTAATCGAGGTCGATGAAAAAGACTGCGAAACGGCCGTCGCTGCGCTGGCAGCGACGGATTTCCTGCCCGAGCCGATCGAACAACAGCACGCGATTGATCAACCCGGTCAAGGAATCGTGGCTGGCCTGGAACAATATCGTCTCCTGCGCCTGCTTGCTGTCGGTGATGTCCAGCATCACGCCGAACAGCTGGTGGCCTTCATGCTGCTCCAGCCGCATGCCACGCAGCGACAACCAGCGCGTATAGCCGTCGGCGGAGATCATGCGCAACTCGAGCCCCATCGGCGTGCCATCCGCCATGCAGGCATTGACCTGATCGCGCCAGCCGCCGCGATCGTCGGCGGCGATCAGTGTCTCGAACTCGCCCAATCCCCACTCGGGGCGATTGGGCAGCCCGAGGAAGGCTTGCGCCTCATCGGACAGCAACACCGTACGCACCTGCATGTCGAGGCGCCAGTGGCCAAGGCGCGCCACCTTCTCCGCCATGGCGAGCAGCTCGACCTGCTCCTCCAGTTCGCCGTGCGAGTCGCGCAGCCGGCGCTCGACGTTCATGCGTTCGATCACGCCGCCGACCCAGCGCGCCAGCAATTTGACGAAAATCTTGTCGTTATGGTCAAAGCCGCTCGGCCGGGCCACGCGCGAGGCAAACGCCACCGTGCCATAGCGCTCGCCATGCACCCACAGCGAAACGCCGATATACGACTGATAGCCGAAATGCCGGAAACAGGCATGCGATGCGTGCTCCGACTCGCCGAACGAGGCGAGTGCCAGCACGTCGCCGTGATCAAAAGTCAAACCGCAATAGGTATGTTCAAACGGATAGCGCTGACCATGCTGCATCAGGCCGGGCGCATTATGCGCCAGCAGGTAGACCATATTATCGCTGACGCGGCAAACCATGCCGAGCTCAAGACCGAGCGTGCGGGCGCCGAGCTCCATTGCCTCGTCGAGCCAGTGCTGCCGGTCGGTTTCGGCCAGCGTCATGATGTCGGCCAGCGCCGTCAGACGATCGAGTTTGCGCGCGCGGTTGCTTTCCGACTCGATCCGGTCGCCGACGTCAGTCAGCCGCAGCAGCCGGCCATGCCAGCCGGGCAGCGGACAAGGCACTTCCTCGACCGAGACCAGCGCACCGGCACGCGGCCCTTCACCCACCGAATACACGGTGCCATGCCCCAGCTCCAGCACATGGGTGAAATCCGGACTGGCACGGTGCAACAGGGAAGAAAGTTTGCGCCCGGAAAGGGAGGTGTCCGCCTCGCCGAACAGGCGGCAAACCGGTGCATTGAATTGCTGCAGCACGCCATCGGCAGATAGCGTCAACCAGGCGTCACTCGTGCGGCCGTAATGCAACGCCCAGTCGGGAATGCTGAGATACTCGGCTTTTTTCACGGCAATCTCGTGGTGTGCAGCATGGTTTAGTTTTAATGCACGGTTTTTTCTTTGTCACGCGATTACATCAAAAAACCCCAAGATGGTGTGCGAAGGCGATCAACGCCATGCAAGGCAAGGCGGCAATGATGTCATCGAGCATCACCCCGAGTCCGCCATGCACATTTTCATCGAACCAGCGGATCGGCCAGGGCTTGAGAATATCGAAGATGCGAAACAGCACGAAGGCGGACAGCCATGCGAGCCAGTGATCCGGCGTCACCGACAATATCAGCAGCATCGCCACCACTTCGTCGAAATTCGCCCCGCCATGATCGTGCACGCCGAGCGCCTGGTCGGCCTTTTCGCTGACGTAGACCCCCAGCAGGAACAGCGGCAGACACAGCAGCGCGAGCCAGAGGCCATGGATGCCGGCAAGACGCAGCAGCGCATAGCACGGGAAACCAACCAGTGTGCCAAAAGTGCCAGGCGCCCACGGCACGAGGCCGCTGCCAAAACCGAAGGCGATGAAATACGCCGGGTGACTGGTGATGAACTTGAAATCAGGCTTGATCTTGAAAGTGGTCAAATCCTCTGCTCCCGAGAGAAATCGCCCGGCCGTCGGCGCCGAGCAGGCGCAAACCGGGGGTGGAATCGATACGGCCGATACGGCTGAGCGGGCAGCCGGCCCGCAGCGCCTCGATCGCTCCGCGCGCTGCCGGCGGCGCGGTAAAGCACAATTCGTAATCGTCGCCGCCGGCGGCAATCAGCCCGGCATGGCGCTCGCGCTGCGCCGCAAGCCACGGATGGGTCGGCAATGCGTCGAACCATACCTCGCCGCCGAGCGCAGAACGTTCGAGAATATGCCCCAGATCGGCGAGCAGCCCGTCGGAAACATCGATACAGGCATGTGCCAGCCCGTGCAATGCAGCGCCGAGCGCCAGCCGCGGCTCGGGCAGGTCGAGTGCGCGGCGGCAATCCGCCAGCACCTCGGCCGGGGGCGCATCGTCGCCCGGCTGGTGATGGCGCACCGCCAGCGCGGCCAGGCCGAGACGTCCGCTGACCCAGATATCGTCGCCGGCACATGCCTGGTGCCGGCACAGCGCCTGCCCGGCCGGCGTTTCGCCGAGCACGGTCACCGACACGGTCAACGGGCCACGCGTGGTATCGCCGCCGACCAGTGACACCCCGTACCGGTCGGCCAGCGCGCACAGGCCGCGCGCAAACGGCTCCACCCACGCGGCATCGGCGGCCGGCAACACCAGCGACAACAACGCCCAGCGCGGCCGTGCCCCCATGGCTGCCATATCCGACAAATTGACGGCAAGCGCCTTGTGCCCCAGCGCAGCCGGATCGACATCGGCGAAGAAATGCCGGCCGCACACCAGTGCATCGACCGCGGCATGCAAGACATGGCCGGGCGTCGGCGCCAGGATCGCCGCATCATCGCCGACACCCAGCACGGTGTCGGCATCATGGCCGGAGAAATACCGGCCGATCAACTCGAATTCATTCATGGCGTTCACATGAAAACACCCGCCCTGACAAACGGGCGGGTGCCTCCTGCAGCGGGCGCGACCGTTTACTGCGGACGACGCGCCACTTCCTCCTCGCGCACCTGTGCGGCAAGCTTGTCGAGCACGCCGTTGACGAACTTGTGTCCGTCGGTGCCGCCGAAGGTCTTGGTGATCTCGATGGCTTCGTTGATGATGACCGGGTACGGCGTTTCCAGATGCTGGGTCAACTCCAGCGCCGCCATCAGCAGCACCGCACGCTCGACCGGGCTGACATCGTCAGCCGGACGCTCATAGAAACGGGCGACCTGGGCCGACAGATGGGCCGAATCCTTCAGGACGCCGTACAACAGCGTGCGAAACAGCGTTTCATCGGCCTTGGCGAAAAATTCGTTTTCGCGCAGATGCTTCTCGATGATCGAAGCCGGACGATCCGGATTGAGCGTCCACTCATACAGGCCCTGAACGACAAACTCGCGGGCGCGGCGACGGGCAGTTTTCATTGATGCGTTCCTTCCAAAGAGCGAGGCCGCGCAACGGCGGCCGAATATCGGAGACAACCCGGCGGCAGGCCGGGTCTCAGCGCAGCGTTTGCTGCAGTCGCGCCATTTCCACCGCGACCCGGGCCGCATCGCGACCCTTTTCGGCCATGCGTACTTCGGCCTGTTCGTCGTTTTCGGTCGTCAGCACCGCATTGGCCAGCGGAATGTCGAAATCGAGCGCCACACGCGACAGACCACTGCCCGACTCGTTGGAAACCAACTCGAAATGGTACGTTTCGCCGCGGATCACCGCACCGAGCGCGATCAGCGCATTGAAACGGCCGCTACGGGCCATGGTTTGCAGCGCGAGCGGAATCTCCAGCGCGCCCGGCACCGTGGCCAGCGTCACATCGGCCGGCAGAACACCCAGCTCGGCCAGACCGTCCAGGCAGGCATCGCGCAGGCCGCAGCATACGTTTTCATTGAAGCGGCTCATGACGACGCCGATTTTCAGGCCGCGCCCGTTCAGATTGGGTTCGATACGGCAAATGCTGTCCAGCATGATCAACCTCTTTATTGCGCAGAACTGCGCATTCTAATCCATATCCGGCGCAAGGTGTTGCGGCAGGAAGAAACCCGTCACTTCGAGCTCGAAGCCCGCCATGCTCGGCAAGGTGCGCGGCGACGACATCAGCCGCATCTTGCCGACGCCGAGCGAGCGCAGGATCTGCGCGCCGATGCCGAAGGTCTTGCCATCCCACGCCACCGGCGAGACCGTATCGCCCGGCAACGCGCGCTCAAGCAGATCCGTGCCGCTTTCGGTGCGGTGCAGCAGGATCACCACGCCACAGCCCTCCTCCTCGATATACTCGAGCGCGCTGGGCACGGTCCAGGAATGCTGGCGGGTGAGCGGATCGATCAAATCCATCACCGACAGCGGCTCATGCACCCGCACCGGCGTGACCTGCCCGGCGCTCGGCTTGCCCTTCACCAGTGCGAGATGGGTGTCGTGAGTCAGGACGTCGCGGAACACATGCAGTTCGAACGCGCCGAACGGCGTATCGACCGGACGATGTCCGACCGCCTCGACCACGCTCTCGGTCCGGCTGCGGTAGTGGATCAGATCGGCGATGGTGCCGATGCGGATGCCATGTTCCTCGGCAAAGTGCATCAGCTCCGGCAGGCGCGCCATGGTGCCGTCGTCATTCATGATTTCGCAAATCACCGCCGCCGGTTCGAGACCGGCCAGCCCGGCCAGATCGCAACCTGCTTCGGTATGACCGGCACGCACCAGCACCCCGCCCGGCTGGGCCATCAGCGGAAAGACATGGCCGGGCTGAACCAGATCGGCCGGCTTCGCGTCCGGCGCGACGGCGGCCTGCACCGTGCAGGCGCGGTCGGCGGCGGAAATGCCCGTGGTCACGCCTTCGGCCGCTTCGATCGACACCGTGAAGTTGGTGCCGTGCGGCGTGCCATTATGGCTGACCATCAATGGCAGATTAAGCTGCCGGCAACGTGCCTCGCTCAGCGTCAGGCAAATCAGCCCGCGGCCGAAGCGCGCCATGAAATTGATCGCTTCCGGCGTGGCAAACTGCGCCGCCATCACCAGATCACCCTCGTTCTCGCGATCCTCCGCATCGACAAGGATCACCATCTTGCCCGCCTTGATGTCGGCGACGATGTCCTTTACCGGAGAAATAGTCATTGCAAAGTCCTTATGATGTTCGCGCCGCGCGCGCGACTGCGCCGGGCGGCTGGACGCGCCTAGCGCGGCCGGTTGGCCAGCACCCGCTCGACCGTATCGACGATGGCCTGGGTCTGCGGGTCGATTTCGATATTCACTTGTTCGCCGACGCCGCGCGTGCCGAGCGTGGTGCGCGTCAGCGTCTCCGGAATCAAGTGCACGCAAAAACGCGCGTCGCGCACTTCGCCTATCGTCAGGCTGGCGCCATCGACGCCGATATAACCCTTGGTCAACACGTATTTCATTGCATCGGCCGGCATCTCGAACCAGATGGTACGGTTATCCGCGCTCTTGACGACCTCGACGACCGTCGCCTGGCAGTAGATGTGGCCCGACATGGCGTGACCGCCGATTTCGTCGCCGAAGCGGGCGGCGCGTTCGAGGTTGACCTCGTCGCCGACCTTGAGCGCGCCGAGATTGGTGACGCGCAGGGTTTCCTGCATCAGGTCGAAATCGACGCAATCGCCGTCGATGGCGCTCACCGTCAGGCAGCAACCGTTATGGGCAACCGAAGCGCCGGACGCGATGCCGGCGAGCAAATCCTGCGGCAAACGCACGCGATGGCGGCGAAAACGCTCGCGCTCTTCGATGGCAACGACCCTACCGCGTCCCTGGACGATTCCTGTGAACATGTGAATTCCCACCGCAGTTTTCAATATAGAGCGATATCATAACCAAAACGCCGACAGCCCGCCGCCCTCCTTGCATTCAACACACTGTTCACTCACACGCCGCCCGTCGTCGCCGCGGCCAAAAAACACAATATCTTGATAAAAGACAAACGAGATTGCTACATTTTGCAAATTCTCCCGCCCACCCCCCAGGATTTTGGCTTACAGTAGCCACCCATCAGCGATGGTGATCACGCCTCGCATCCGGAAACAATCCGCTGCCGCCGCTGCCGGCAGAGGCCCCAACAAGAAAGTACACAGATGCTTCATGTCAAAAAACGCGACGGCGCCGTCGTGCCCTACGATGTCAGCAAAATCGCCGCCGCCTGCCTGAGCGCCGCCCGCGCCGCCGGCCATGAGGCGCCGGAATCGATGGCCACCTGCATCGCCGCCGAAGTCGAAAGCCAGTGCTGCGCAGCAGGCCTGGAAGTGCTCGACATTCCCTCCATTCAGGAAATGGTGGAAAACGCCCTGATGCGCGAGTTTCCGGAAGTCGCCCGCATCTACATCCAATACCGCCACGAGCGCGACAACATACGCGCCCAGGGCTCCGAACTGCACGCCAAACTGATGGGGCTGGTGCAGAAGACGGACGAAGAAGCCACGACGGAAAACGCCAACAAGGACGCCAACGTCTTTCCGGTGATGCGCGACCTGATGGCCGGCATCGTTTCCAAGCAATTCGCCAGCACCTTCCTGCCCAAGGACATCCTGACCGCGCACCGCGAAGGCGACATCCACTATCACGATCTGGACTACTCGCCCTTCCTGCCCTTCACCAACTGCTGCCTGGTCGACCTGCGCGGCATGCTGAAAAACGGTTTCCGCCTCGGCAACGCCAAGATCGAGAGCCCGAAGTCGGTCGGCGTCGCCTGCGCCGTCACCGCGCAGATCATTGCCCAGGTCGCCAGCCACCAGTACGGCGGCACCACCATCCCCAACATCGACCAGACGCTGGCCCCCTATGTGCAGAAGACCTACGAGAAGAACCTGCACATCGCCGCCGAATACCGGATTCCCGAGCCGGAGCATTACGCCCGCGAGCGCACCGAAAAGGAAACCTACGACGGCATCCAGGCCTGCGAATACGAGATCAACACCCTGTTCAGCTCCAACGGCCAGCAACCGTTCGTCACCTTCTCGTTCGGCATGGGTACCAGCTGGCAGGAACGGGCGATCCAGCAGGCCATCCTGCGCGTGCGCATCAAGGGCCTGGGCAAGGAAGGCGTCACGCCGGTCTTCCCCAAGCTGGTCATGTTCCTCGAAGCCGGCGTCAACCTGAACCCGCAAGATCCGAACTACGACCTCAAGCAGCTGGCACTGGAGTGCGCATCGAAGCGCATGTATCCGGACATCATTTCCGCCAAGCTCAACCGCCGCATCACCGGCTCGAGCGTGCCGGTATCGCCGATGGGCTGCCGCAGTTTCCTGCCGGCATGGCGCGACGAGAGCGGCAAGGAAGTGCTCGACGGCCGCAACAACCTCGGGGTGGTCAGTCTCAACCTGCCGCGCATCGCCATCCAGTCCAAGGGCGATCGTCAACGTTTCATCGAGCTGCTCGACGAACGGCTTGAGCTGTGCCACCGCGCACTGCTGACCCGTATCAAGCGCCTCGAAGGCGTCAAGGCCAATGTGGCGCCGATTCTCTACACCGAAGGTGCCTTCGGCCGCCGTCTCAAGGCCGATGAAGACATCATGGCGCTGTTCAGCAATGGCCGCGCCTCGATCTCCCTCGGCTATATCGGCCTGCACGAAGTCGGCGTGCTGCTGTTCGGCCAGCACCCGGTCGAAAACGCCACGGCGCGCGACTTCCTGCACGGCATCGTCCAGCGCATGAGTGAAGCGACCAAGACATGGCGGCGGGAAACCGGCTTCGGCTTCTCGCTCTACTCGACGCCGAGCGAATCGCTCTGCTACCGCTTCTGCAAACTCGATACCGAGCGCTTCGGCACCATCGAAGAAGTGACCGACAAGGGCTACTACACCAACTCCTTCCACCTCGACGTCAACCGCAAGGTCAACCCATTCGAGAAGATCGACTTCGAGGAAGGTTATGCCGAGCACGCCAGCGGCGGCCACATCAGCTATGTCGAGCTGCCCAATATGCAGCACAACCTCAAGGCGCTGGAACGCATCTGGGACTACGCCGTCGAGCACGTGCCGTACTTCGGCACCAACACACCGGTCGATTCCTGCGGCGCCTGCGGCTTCATGGGCGAAGCGAAAGCGACCAGCGACGGCTTCTCCTGCCCGCAGTGCGGCAACACCGACAGCGCCTCGCTCTCGGTCACCCGGCGCGTGTGCGGCTACCTCGGCAGCCCCAATGCCCGGCCATTCAATGCCGGCAAGCAAAAGGAAGTCATGCGCCGCGTCAAGCATTACGGCGAAGCGCACTGACGGCTGACCGGCATGAATTACGATCGCTACTACACCTGCGATGTGGTCAACGGCGAAGGCATCCGCCTGACGCTGTTCGTCACCGGCTGCACGCACGCCTGCCCGGGCTGCTACAACCGCTCGACCTGGGATCGCAAGGCCGGCAGGCCGTTCACCGCGGCCGTGCGCGACGAGATTCTCGACCAGTGCGCGCGCCATGACGGCCTGAGCCTGTCGGGCGGCGACCCGCTGCACCCGCACAACCGAGCGGCGGTGCTCGACCTGTGCCGCGCCTTCAAGGCGCGCTACCCGGACAAGGACATCTGGCTGTGGACCGGATTTTCCTACGAGGAAGTCTGCGCGTTGCCGGTCATGGCGTATCTGGACGTGGTGATCGACGGCCGCTACCGGGAAGATCTGCCCACGGTCAAACCGTGGCGCGGTTCGGACAATCAGCGCCTGATCCGGCTGCGCGCCTGAAACGGCCAACCGGTGAAAAAAGGCGGCGGACCGAGGTCCGCCGCCTTTTTTCGTCCAGGCTGCTCAGTGGGGCATCCACGCCGCGAGTCGCCGCAGCCAACGCCCGAAACGTCCATCTTCCTGCGCAACATGATCACGGCGGATTTCCGCCGGCAGCAAAGAGCCGTAGTGCATGGTGATCTCCTTTGCCTGTCGATGCGCCTTGCAGCGCCGTTAGCACACACACTCCCGTCGGCGGCGCGCACATGATCGCGCAGCGGCCACGCTACAAGAATAGAGCAACAGCTCTATCCGTCATGATGGAAAAAATGAATTTTTCGTGACAAAGAACAGGAAATTAACGCACCCTGCCACCAGCTCTGCAACGGCTACACCATCGCTATGTTGCTGACTGGAAATCCCGCACGGTTTCGTGGATCAGGCATTCTGCCAGCCGAGCAAAGGCAGGATTTGTCTGGCGATAATAGGGCAAGGCAATGAGTCCGATGGATAGTGCCCAGCCCTGTCCGCGCAACCAGGTATTTTGATCTGGTTCGATAAGACGTTTGAATATTTCACGCCCGGACTTTGAAAACAGGCCCCAGGCCGGAATCAGATCGCAGGCGGGATCGCCAATACCCATGCCGCCAAAATCGATGATGGCGGTGATCCGGCGTTGCTGCACCAGTATGTTGGCAGGCAATAGATCACCATGGATCAACACGGGACGATTTTCCCATGGGGCAACCTTCAAAATGGCATCCCAAGCGCGCGTGGCACCTTCGGTATTCATGGAGTCCGACAATTGCGACAAGGCAATGCGAACTTCTTTATCGCGGTCAATTAACGGCACCCCGCGGAAAAAGTTGTGCGTCCCGGGCAACAACTCATCGACAACACCGATTTCGGCGTTGATTTTTCGCATGGACAGTAAAAACTCAGCCAACTGTTGTGCGACAGACGGCTCATCGAGCGGGTTCCGGGAATCGCCCGCCACGTTTCCTGGCAGCCAAGGTAAAACAGACCACGCAGCAGGATATTCAGAACAAGGAGAACCGGTGGCAATGGGCACTGGAATGCGGACGGGAAGCTTTGCGCAGCGCGGTAGCCACCGATGTTCTTTAAGTGTACGCAGACTAGCCTCGGCGGTTCTGGGCAGACGGACAAGCAGCTGATCTCCCAACCGATAAACGACATTATCCGTTCCTGTTGTCCGGACTCTTCTGGCCGGCAAGTGCGACCACTGCGGACATTGAGCGTCGACCAATCGCCGTACCAGCGAATCATCAATACGGAATTCCACTGCATGCAATGTGTTATCGGATGACATGTTTAACGGCCCCCGCTTGCGCCGTCCCGAGTTCACCGACGCCCCGAAACCAAGGTGTTGGAGGTGGATCGCCATGAAAAAAGTCGGTGTCCGGATTTAATTGTGTGTGCCGTACTGACCATTGTCCTCCCTCTCGCTCACTTTCAGCGTCGATGGCGGGTCGGTCAACAGCACGAACAGATCCACAGTTCCTGGTGGTATCGTCCGACGACTGGCCATCTCATCCCGCTCATGATTTTCCCATATTTTTTGCAAAAATTTCTTTTCAGCAGAAACAAGCAAGCCTGGTACTGATTCAATGCTGTCTGACAATACCAATCAAGGGCCATGGCGTAGAATTTTACTTTCATCTTCAACGCAAGCGCTGATAGGGTTTCTTACTACCAGCAACCATGCAAGTTCCGGAAAAAATACCCAGCGCGCAAATTCGCACCGTTACAAAGTGTCAACACTTAAGGCGAACATAGCCGACCTTCAGAATGCTCACCATCGGAATGACTTTTAGCCCGCGAAACAAACTGGAATAAATGATAGCGATCATCCAGATGGGGAATATATCGATCAAGCTGATCTTCGGACAATCCTTTCGTATACGCATTCACCACAGAGCGCCAAAATTGATAAGCCCCTGATTTCCCGGCAAACACATGACATTCCACTTGCCCACAAAACGGTCAAAGCACAGTTGTGCCACGTGGCGTCCAATTCCCATGCGCTTGAACTTGCGCAACACAAAAAATTGCGCAATGTTAAAATCCACACCATCATCGACGCCTTGCTTGTCGATGATGACAAATCCGGCTATTTCATCCTTGAAATAAATGAAAAACGGAAACTGTCTTGCTGGATCGTCCCAGTATTTTTTAAAATCGATACATTCATACAAACCATTTAATGGCAATTCCCACCCTGCCTCGCACCCCATGTATTCACTGATATCATAGACATAGAATCGCGCCATATTTTGCACGGTGTGATAATCGGTGGCGCGTATCGGAACAAGCTTAATGTTATTTAGCAACATGAACCCTCATCAGCCTACACAACCAAATCCGGATGCCAAAAAACGACGTATATTACGTTGGAGCCCTGATCTGCGATCAGATTAGGATAGCGGATGGGTGTTGGAAGTTCCTTTACGTATCACCATGCACTCCATGACGCCTAAGCGTATAGCACAGAGTGCGCAGACATACCGTGCATGAAGTGGCAACCGTAAAAGACCGGCGGGAAGAAAACTTTGTTTATCATTCAGTTGCGCCACGACCCGCACTGCATGAGCCAGACGCGGTAGCATAGAGACTCACTCTCGCTCATTCCTATCGCATGCAAAGTCTCGTCAACTACGTACAATCCATCCACGAGGGCAGCGATACGCCCCGCATCACCCTGCGCGCCAGCCGCCACGACAGCTGGAGCGACCAGGGCTTCGAAGTCAGCCGCGAAGTCACCGACTACCATTTCGACGACGGCGTCGTCATCCGCCGCACCACCGAGCAGGATCAATTCCCGACCGAGTTGGCCTGCGCCGAATGCTGGATCGAATACGAGGTCATCGAACGCGCCGGCCTCGACATCCAGCCGGCACGCAAGCACTTCGACAATCGCTGCCGCGAGGCCTGGTGGTTGCGCTACCACAGCGCCTGAACGACTACACCCAGGCGGCAAGGTCGGCGCCGAGTCCGCGCGCCGGCGTCCGCCAAGCGAAACGAACGCCGGGCAGCCGCAACGGCCAGGCAAGGCGCCGTGCCGCGCCCCAGGCCGTGTCCTCTTCGCCGGCGGCAAGGTCCGCCGCACTCTCCGCTGCCAACGGCGGTTCGACCGCGGCAACGCCATCGGCGGTCAACAGCGCAGCCACCCGCGCAAGCGAGACCAACGCCAGTGAACCGCAACCGGTCGCACGACGCTCGCTCAAGCCGCGCAGCGCCGCCGTCGCCAGTACATAACCGGCAGCGTGATCGAGCGCCTGCACCGGCAACGGTACCGGCCGCTCGGCGCCGGCCGCCACCATGCCGGCATGGGCGATGCCGCTGCGCATCTGCACCAGACTGTCGAAACCGCGCCGACCCGCCCAGGGACCGCTCCAGCCCCAGGCATCCAGCCTGACCTCGACCAGCGCCGGATTGATGCGCGCCAGCTGCCCGGCATCCCAGCCCAGCCCCTCCAGCGCGCCAGGCCGATAGCCGTGCACCAGCACATCCGCCCCGGCCAGCAGCGCCTCGAACGTCGTGCGGTCGGCGGCGCGGCGCAAATCGAGACGGGCGCAGCGCTTGCCGGGCACCACCTCCGGCACCAGGCCAGGCTCATCCCAATCGGGCGGATCGATACGCAACACCTCCGCACCGCAACCGGCCAGAAAACGGCTCGCCACCGGACCGGCGATCACCCGGGTCAGATCCAGCACGCGAATTCCCGCCAGGGGTCGCTCGGGGGACAGGATATGCGTGAGCGCGGACGCGGCATCACGCCGCATGCGGGCGATCAGCGGCTCGCGCGCGAGCGCCGCACCCTGCGGATGCGCCCGCCATTGCGCCGGACTCGACATCAGCGCCGCGCAACCGCCCGCTTCGACCACGGACGTTTCGAGCGCTTCACCCTGCCAGCCGGCCACCGCGCGCGCCACCGCCTCGCGCTCAGCCGCCACGCCCAATACGCGCAAGGCAGCGGCGCGATGCGCCGGCGCATTGGTATGCAGGCGTATCCAGCCGTCCGTCGTGCGGTAATCGCCGGCCACCGCATCCCATAGCGAAGGCAGATTCCAGCCGCACGGGCGCAGCGTGAAGCCGAACCACAGCGATGCCAGGCGCCGGTCGACATCGACCACGCCATCCGGCCGCTCCAGCCACTCGTGCAGCGCAAGACCGCAGGCGGCAAAGCAAGCCGCCGCCAGATCACTGACCGGAAACACCGACGGCAAGGCGCCGTCGGTCGAGGCAAAGCGCACCTGTGCCAGCGCTTCTGGCGCACCGCCGGCCGCCAGCCAGATATCGCGCAACAAACGATCGATCGACTGCATGCCGTCCTCCATCAGCGCCACAGGTCAGAGCTGCGAAGTGCAGTGCGGACAGCGGGTCGCCTCGGCATGCACCTCCAGATGACAATAGCCACAGGTGCGCGCCGGCACCGCCGCCGCGGTTTCCTCGCGCTTGAGGCGATTGATGCCCTTGACCAGCATGAAAATGGCGAAGGCGATAATCAGAAAACTGACCAGCGCATTGACGAACAGCCCGATATTCAAGGTCACCGCGCCGGCGCTCTTGGCCGCCGCCAATGACACATACGGCCCGGCCAGCTTGCGGCCGTCGCGCAGTACGATAAACAGATTGGAAAAATCGACATTGCCGACCAGCATACCGATCGGCGGCATCAGGATATCGTCGACCAGCGATTTGACGATGGTGCCGAAAGCACCGCCGATCACCACCCCGACAGCCAGATCGATCACATTGCCCTTGACGGCAAAAGCCTTGAATTCACTCAGCAAGCTCATGGTTTTCTCCTGGTGTTTTGCGCTGATTGTGCCGTATTGCAGCACCAAATGGGAATGCATACAGCAATTTCCATGCAAATCAGATAAGTTCGAACAGGGGAAAACCAACAAGAAACCAACCGCCGCAACACCCACTACAACCATGCCCGCTCAATAGGTCAGGTGCCTGATCGTCCGGGGCACGGCATGATCCGCACAGCAAACGAAACGGGCCCGTCGCACAGAACGGGCCACAGCGTCGGCAGGCAGGTCAGAACAAACGCGGGCGCTTAGCTGCTCACGGCTTGCTCTTGCACGTCTTGCAACCGATCAGCGTATAAGCCGGACAAAAGCGGAACACGCCGGTCAACAGCGGTACGACGCCGATCCAGCCCCAGACGCCGATCTGGCCGGTCAAGGTCATGGCGACAAGTACGGCTCCGACCACAATGCGCGCGATGCGGTCCAGGCCTCCTACGTTGCGATTCAGCATTTCGTTCTCCTAAGGGATGGGCGCTTCAGGCGCCATTAAAAATAATATTTAACTAAGTATACAATTTGCCAATAAATAAACAAATGATGCGGCATGGCGTAGCAGAAAACGCCGTTCTGGCTTAATATTTAACCAACTAATTAAGCAACCGCTGACACGCCGCTGCGCAATATTCCGACAGCATCGTGGCAGGCTCGGTTCTTCACGGCAGACATCGATACAGGGCATCCAATATGGCCAATCTCCCCGACCAGGCGCTTGAGCAGGTCGCGCATTATTTCCAGGCGCTCGCTGAGCCGACGCGCCTGAAGATCATCAATGAACTCAGAGATGGCGAACGCAATGTCGGCGAACTCGCGCAGGTCTGCGCGTGCACGCTCGCCAATGTGTCCAAACATCTGTCGCTGCTGGCCAAAAACGGCCTGGTGGCGCGCCAGAGCCGCGGCACAAGTGTCTACTATCGCATCAGCGACGACTCGATCTACGCCCTGTGCGACCTGGTGTGCGGCAACATCCTGCGTCAACTGGAAAAACAGAACGAATTCGCCGAAATGATGCGTACCGCCAGTGGACAATGACGAAACTGCCACCGCAGGGCAGAATTTGTCCCGGAGCGCGGCAAATGATATGTTAAACGGGTGACAGCATGTCATACGTGCTCCGGCTCTCGCCCGGAGCCCACCGTCAGGAGAGAAAAAATGTATCAACGCATTTTTGTTCCGGTAGATACCAGCGAAGCCTCCCTGGCCGCCCTCAACGAGGCCTGCAAGCTCGCCAAGCTAGAAAGCGGCAAGGTGCGTATCGTCAACGTCGTCAACATGACCCAGTCAGGCTGGGGCAACACCGATTTCGTGCTCGACAGCGATCAGCAGCGGCTGGCCGACGAGCAGAGCGAAATCCTGCTGCCGGCCAAGCAAATCGCCCAGTCGTACGACATCGAGTCGGAATGCAAAGTGTTGCGCAATCGCTGCGACACCATTGCACAGACCCTGGCCGAGGACGCCGCCGCCTGGCAGGCCGACCTGATCGTCATGAACACCCACGGCTGGACCGGGCTGAAGCGCCTGCTGCTCGGCAGCGTCGCCGAAGGTCTGATGCGCGCCAGCGAGATTCCGGTACTGCTCATCCGCAGCGACGGCTGACGCCGGTCGCCCCGGCCCGCTCGCGCGGGCCCTCACCCCACTCCAGCCCGCATGCCACCCTTGCCGACCCTGCCGCTGCCCATCCGCCGCTTTCTGCTCGGCCAGCAATTGTTCTGGGGACTGCGCGTCACGCTGGGCGCCTGCCTGCCCGCACTTGCGCTGCTCGCCATCGGCTGCGACATCTCCACCGCAGTAGAGGCCGGCATCGGCGCGCTCTACGTCGGCCTGCTCGACTTGCCCGGCACGCAGCGGCAGCGCCATCACACCCTGCTGACCGCCGCGCTGCTGCTCATCGCCGCCACCCTGCTCGCCAGTCTGCTGATGCGCAATGACGCCGGCATGTGGCTGACCATGTTCGCCATCAGCGCCATCGGCGGCTATGCGCAGAACTTCGGCGCCCGCGCCGCCTCCATGGGGCTCAACGGCGTGCTGGCGCTGACCCTGGCGCTCAGCCTGCGCCATGCGCCGCCGATGGCCACCTGGCACTACCTGGCAGCCCTGTCCGCCGGCGCACTGTTCTACGTCTACTGCAGTCTCGCCGTCTGCGCATTGCTGCGCTACCGGCTCCATCGCTGCGCCCTGGCGGAGACCCTGTTCGCCCTGGCCGCACAATACCGCGCCCGTGCCCGCTGCTACGACCCTGGCGAAGATGAACGTCAGGCGCTGCAGGCGCTGGTCGAGTGCCGCCGCCAGCAGCACGAACGCTTCCTGGCGGCGCGCGACCTGGTGCTGGGAGAACTGAGCGCAGAACACGACCGTCCACCCTCGAGCTTGCAATTGCGGCTGTTCAATCTGTTTGCCGACTGCGTCACGCTCTACGACCTGGTGCTCGGCGCGCACACCGATTTCACCCTGCTGCGCCAGCATGCCGCCTGCCAGCCGCTACTGGTCGCGCTGCGCGCCCGGCTGGAGCAAGGTGCCGCCGCACTGGAGGAAATCGCCAGCGCCCTGTCGCTCGACCGTCCGCCGCGCCGCGCCGTGCACCTGCACGGTCAGCCCGCCGCCCTGGCGCCCTTGCTGGCACACTGCCGCAGCGCACTGCCGGATGAAGTCGCCGCCGCGCTCGACGACAGCATTGCGCGCCTCGAAGCGATGCGCCGCCGCGTCGCGCACACTGCGCGCGATCTGCGTTCGCATGGCAATACCAGCGGCCTCGACCTCACCCAGGTGCTGGCCCACTATCCGCACACCACGCCGCTGTTCAGCCGCCCGCCGCGCAGCGAATGGTTCGATGGCCCGGCCTTCTCCTATGCGCTGCGGCTGTCGCTCGCCGTGCTCGCCGCCCTGTACGCCGTTGGCCTGCGCCACGACCCGCACAGCTACTGGATCGTGCTCACCGTGGCGGTTTCGCTGCGCCCGGGGTTCGGCCAGAGCCGCCAGCGCGGCCTCAAGCGCGTCGCCGGCACCATCCTCGGCTGTTTTGCCGCACTCCCGGCCATCGCCCTGTCGGCCAACGGCTACTGGCTGCTGTCCTTGGCGCTACTGAGCCTGACCCTGTGCCTGGCGCTCGCGGCGATGGACTATCTGGCCAGCTCGTTTTTCGGCGCCATGCTGGCGGTCATCGTCTATCACCTGATGGCGCCGGCCAGTCATATCGTCGCCGCGCGCATGATCGACACCGCCATCGGTGGTGCCATCGCCTGGACGATGGCGCAAGTGTTTCCCTACTGGGAATCGCGCCGCATCCGGCCGCGCTGCCGGGCCTTGGGCGCTGCCCTGGCCCGCTACCTGCAGCAATTGGCAACGCTGGCTGAGGCCAGCGCCAGCGACATCGCCTTCAGCGCGGCCAGACGCGAAGCGCGTGCGGCGCTCGAGGCACTCGGCACCAGTATCGACAGCATGCGCCAGGAACCGCCGCGCACCCGCCTCGACACGCCGGCGCTGCCGGCCCTGCTGGCCTTGGCCGATCAATTGCTGGCACTGGGAGAAAGCGCAGCGAGCATGCTGCGCCAGGCGGATGAACCGGCGCTGCGGCAAAACTGCCGTCTGGCGCAGCACATTCTGACCTCGCCGTCCGCCGTCGACATGCCGCCGGCGCAGGCGGCGGTTTCGCTGCCCGAATGCGCCTTCTATCTGCGCGCAGCGCTCGCCGATGTCATGGCGGCGCGACGGCCGCGGCGGCGTACCTGGTGGGGATGAGCGGGCAAGAAAAATCTTTTCCGAGTGTTTTGGCGAGGTTTTCTGATTTGCTTTGTTGTCGGCGTTTTGGGCTTGTCTGTGGGTCGTCGTGCAGTTTAGGGTGGGGGGGTGTAATCGTGCTGATTGCACAGAGGCGCGGGCCGAGGGTGATCCAGCACCCTCGGCCCGCTGACCAGACCAACTCACCAAAGGAGTTTGTATGGCTGAGATCGAGCTTAGTGCCTTTCGCACTGCTGCAGCAATGGTCCCCGCGCATCAACGGCAGTTGTTCGCCTTGATTTCCACCCTGATCGCACCGCGCACAGATGTGCATCCCGATATGTTGTGCCGGGTATTGGTCGACGGCAGTCTGCCGTGGCAGGCCACGCCGCTCGGCGACGGCGCATCGGTATTGCAGTTGGCGCAGCCGGTTGCGGTGCAAAGAATCGCCGATTGCCTGTTGTTGACCGCGCGATGAGGGGCGCAAACCAAGGAGCGGAGGCCGCAAGGCCTTCGTGTCGCTTGCCGTACGGCGCAGCGGGATAAGAAAAAGCGGAGCCGGGCTCCGCTTCAGATTTTTGACAAAGTCCTTGTCGCCGTAGGCCTTACCAGGAGAAGGTGGCAGCCGTGACCGACGCCTTGCGTAGCGTGAAGGAGGACACGGCTGCCACCTTCTCCACGCCACGAAACCCTGATGCGATCCGGCTACGCCAGTTTGTTTGTCATCCGCCCGGGACGGCCGCGTTTACAGCGGCAGACCGGCGGCGTCGAACACGCCCTCGAACAGCACCGAGCTCAGATAGCGCTCGCCGGAGTCGGGCAGGATGACCACGATGGTCTTGCCGGCGTTTTCCGGCCGTTTTGCCTGGCGTACCGCCGCAGCGACGGCGGCACCGCTGGAGATGCCGGACAGCAGGCCCTCTTCGCGCGCCAGACGGCGCGCATAGCTGACCGCTTCGTCGTTGCCGATGGTTTCGATTTCATCGACCAGCGCCAGATCGAGCACCTCGGGCACGAAGCCGGCGCCGATGCCCTGGATCTTGTGCGGGCCGGGCTTGACCGGTTCGCCATTGCGGGTCTGCGTCAACACCGGGCTGGTTTCCGGCTCGACCGCCACAGAGCGGATCGCCTTGCCCCGGGTCTTCTTCAGATAGCGCGTGATGCCGGTGATGGTGCCGCCGGTGCCGACACCGGCCACCAGCACATCGACCTGACCTTCGGTCGCATCCCAGATTTCCGGGCCGGTGGTCGCTTCGTGGATCGCCGGGTTGGCCGGGTTCTTGAACTGTTGCAACAGCACGTAGCGTTGCGGGTCGGCGGCGGCAATCTCTTCCGCCTTGGCAATTGCGCCGGCCATGCCGCGCGCGCCTTCGGTCAGCACCAGCTTGGCGCCGAACGACAGCAGCAGCTTGCGCCGCTCCAGACTCATGGTTTCGGGCATGGTCAGTGTGATCGGAATCCCGCGCGCCGCAGCCACAAAGGCCAGGGCGATACCGGTGTTGCCGCTGGTCGGTTCGACCAGTTCCTTGCCCGGCCCGAGCAGACCGCGTTTTTCCGCGTCCCAGATCATTGCGGCGCCGATACGGCATTTCACCGAATAGGCGGGGTTGCGCCCCTCGACCTTGGCCAGAATGGTCGCCGACGCGCCATCGGCAATCCGGTTGAGTCGTACGAGCGGCGTATTGCCGATCGACAGGGAATTATCTGCAAACCATTTCGCCATGCCTGTTCTCCTTTGCGGTTTCAATGCGGCAGGGCTTCACTGTAGTCCTTTCGCGTTATTCTTTGAAAGAATAAAAAATACTATTTAATCAATTACGCGGAATAAAACAGCACTCCACCCGCGCTGGCGCATCACATGACATTTACTCAGACCCGAATGAATATGCAATGACAGTGACCTAGTCGTTTGACTCTCGCCAACAGGCACTGATAGTGTAAAGCAGCACAAGAACCCTTCGGTTCCGCTGTCCAAAATGTCTTCAACCCAGACCAAGGAGATACAGACATGTCACAACAAGCGATTGCAGCAGAAAACGAACAACTTCTCCAAGATGTGCGCGATGTGCTCTCCAGCACCGAAGACCTGTTGCAGGCCGCCGGTGACGAAGGCGGCGAAAAGGCCAAGGAACTGCGCCAGCGCGTCAGCGCCAATCTGCGTCAGGCCAAGAAACGGCTGATCGAGGTGGAACAGGCCGTGGCCGGCAAGGCCAAGGCAGCCGCCAAGGCCACCGATGAATACGTGCATGAAAATCCGTGGAAGTCGATCGGCATCGCGGCAGGCGTCGGCCTGCTGCTCGGGGTGCTGATCTCCCGCCGCTGAAGCATGGCAACAGCTTCGTCACGCAAACCCCGGCCCGGATCGCCCCGTTCGTTTCTGGGCCGGTTGATTTCCCTGATCCTGGTCCGCGCCGAACTCTTCAGCCTCGAGGTCGAAGAGCATAAGGAGGCGTTGATCGGCCAGATCGTCCTCGCGCTGGTCGCCTTCGCCGCCCTGCTCACCGCCTTGCTGTCGGCACTGTTGCTGATTGCACTGCTGACGCCTGCGGCGACGCGACCGCTGGTGTTCGGCGTCATCACGGTCGTCGCGCTGCTCACCGGGCTGCTGGCCGTGCTGGGGCTGCGGCGCAAACTGCGCCGCCAGAGCACGCCGTTCGCGCTCACCCTCGGCGAAGTACGCAAGGATTTGCAAACACTGCTCGGCACGGGAGGTTCCGGCGATGACCAGCCATGAACGCGCGCTGCGCAAGCAATTGCTGCTGATCAAGGGTGAGGCGCTGCGCATGCAGCTCGGCATCGAAAGCGGCATGCTGCGGCAGAAAATCACCCTGGCCGGCACGATCGCCCGTCTGGTCGGCTTGCTGCGCGACGGCTTCGGGCTGTTCGGCAGCGGCGCCAACGGGCGGCGCAGCTGGTTGCGCACCCTCTTGCAGGGCTGGTCGCTTGTCCGCACCGCGCGCGCGCTCTACCGTCGCTTCTGAACCGCACCATGCCCGCGCCGCAACGGCCGAATATCGGCATCACCTTCTACGCCAGCGACGACCCGCATCACTCGATCTGGTCGAACGGCACCTTGCAGAATGTTTTCCTGCTCTATCACATGTTGCGCCAGTCGGCCGCCTGCGGCGCGATCTGGCTGATCAACAACGGCAATGCCGAGCGGCTTGCCCCCGGACTGCGCCTGGCCGAACCGGACGTGCCGCTGGTGCGCTTCGAGGCCGTCGCCGACCAGCTCGACGTACTGATTGAAGGCGGCGCGCAGCTGCGCCCGCAACAGGCCGAAATCGTCCGGCGCCGCGGCGGGGTGGTGATCGCCTATCGCTGCGGCAACGACTACATCATGGATGCCGAGCGGATCTGCTTCGACCTGCCGCCCGGCCCGGCTTTCAACGGCACGCGCTTCGACGAGATCTGGACCCAGCCGCAACACGAACGCATGTGCCGCAGCTTCTGGCAGCTGGCCTTGCGCGCGCCGCTGCAGGTCATGCCGCACGTCTGGAGCCCGCGCTTCATCCAGCGCGCCATCGACACGCTGCACCGCAATGAACCCGATGCCCGATTCGGCTACCAGCCGCACCCCGGCCCGCGCCGGGTTGCGGTGTTCGAGCCCAACCTCAACGTGGTGAAAACCTTCATCACCCCGCTATTGATCTGCGAAGCCGCCTACCGGCGCACACCGCAGGCCCTGGCGGCGATCTACATCACGAATACCAGCGGCCTGACCGGCCACCCGAGCCTGACCGGCCTCGCAGCGACGCTGGACATCGCCCGCGACCGGCTGCTGTCCTTCGAGGCGCGCTATAGCCTGCCGATGTTCCTCGCCCGCTATACCGATGTCGTGGTGTCGCACCAGTGGGAAAACGGCCTCAATTATCTTTACTACGACGTGCTCTACGGCGATTACCCGCTGGTGCACAACTCCCCCTGGCTGCAATCGGTCGGCTATTACTACCCCGACTTCGACGCCGAGGCCGGCGCAACGGCGCTGCTCGACGCCATCAACGAGCACGACGCCCATCTGGACGACTACCGCGCCCGCTCTCGCGCCCTGCTCGCCAGCGTCGATATCCAGCATCCGGCCAATATCGACATCCACATGCGGCGCATCCTCGCCCTCCTTGCCGGGCGGGCGACAGCCTCGGCATAAGCGGCCCGCCGCCTGCACCTATCGAGAAAAAAGCGGAACAAGGCAATCTGACAGCAAAAGCGGATGTCATGGCCTAGTATTAAGAACAGTGAAGCTTTCACGATTCTGCCGCCATGAATCCTCTGTACGGCTATTCACCGCTGTTCTCCCCCTACGGCCTCTATGCCGTGCTGGGCACAACCACGGCGAATAACAATCTGACCCAGGCCGCGACCGCCGGAGGTGGCGGTGTCAGCGACGGTTATCAGGCCGATATTTCGTCCTATGGACAACTGTTGTCCGCCCTGTCCAATTTCGAATACGCACTGGCGCAGCTCGCGCCGCCCTACTATTCCGGCGCCATCGGCGCCACCAGCTCGAACAGTTCGGTCGCCAGCGCCAGCGCCACCAGCGGCGCGCAGTCGGCCACCTATGCACTCAATGTATCGCAGCTGGCCCAGGCGCAGACGGTCGAGAGCAGCACCTTCGCCGACGCAAACAGCACCGTGGTCGGCAGCGGCACCCTGACGATCCAGACCGGCGCCTACAACAGCGCCAGCAACACCTTCAACAGCGACGGCAGCGCACCGGTGTCGATCAATATCAGCAATGGCACGCTGAGCAGCATTGCCGACGCCATCAACGCCTCCGGCGCGGGGGTCCTGGCCACGGTTCAACAAGTCAGCGGCGGCTACGCTCTGGCCATCACCAGCCAGGCCACCGGCGCCGCCAGCAACTACAAGATCACGGTCAGCAACGACAGCGACGGCAACAACACCGACACGAGCGGCCTGTCGCAGCTCGCCTACGACCCGACTGCCGCGAGCGGCGCAGGCAAAAACATGACGCTCGAACAGTCCGGCACCAACGCCAACTACAGCGTCAATGGTGTCAGCGCCACCAGCAGCAGCAACAACGGCATCCAGCTTGCCACCGCCGTCAGCGCCAATCTGCTGCAGACCGGCACCGCATCGATCACCGTCGGCGTCGACTACACGCAACTGAGTTCCGCGGCACAAAACCTGGTCAGCGCATTCAATACGCTGGAAAACAGCATCAACACACTGACCAACAACGGCGCCGCCCTGCAGGACGATGCGGTGACCGCCCAATTGTCGTCGTCGCTCAATCAGCAGATTCTCACCAGTTACGACAATGGCAGCTCGACGCTGACCACACTCAGCCAGATCGGGCTGCAGTTTCAGCTGCCGCAGAATCCGTCCCAGGTCGGCAGTCTGTTGCTCAACAGCAACAACCTGCAATATGCCTACAACCTCGACCAAACAGGCGCCGCCAGCCTGCTGTCGCTGTCGGCGCAGGGGCTGCTCAATTTGTCGAATGCCTACAGTAGCGCCGGCTATGGCGTCTATCCCGCCAGCATCAGTCAGCTACAGCAATTGCTCAGCAGCGCAGCGACCCAGGTCCCTTACCAGAACCCGAATCCATTCAATCTCGGCACCCTGCTCGCGATGGAAAACCAGGGCACTTCCAACCAGTCCACCCTCTTGACCGGACCGCAAATCAGCGCCCTGTCCCAATACGCCACCATCATGGCGCTTGGGCAGCCCTATGCCGAACAGGCGATGCTGGTCGGCAACCTCGGCAGCATGCCCCTGCCGGCCATTTCCACTACCGCCTGATACGTGGCGCTTGACATGGCCTCATGACGATTGAAATAATATCGCCGCATTTAAAATGCGAACCGAATATTAAAGCAAGAGCTATTCAATGTCCCTTTCCGATACCATGGCCACAGCGACACCGTGGCCACATTCGTTGCGCCTGTTGCTGCAGGTCGGCGCCTTGCTGTTGCTGTGCCCGCTGTATTGGCAGATCACCGTCCCGGCCGCCGACGTGCTGCTCGGCCTGGTCCAGGGACTGATCGCCGCCGGCTCGGTGCATGAGTGGCGGCTCGGCAAAAGGTATTGTCTGTACATGGCGCCGGCCGACTGGATGCCGGCCGCCTGCGGCGGCTATGTTCTGGAGCTGGACGCGCGGCTGCACTGCATGGGCAATGCGCCGGATGTGCGCATCATGGCAGAGTCGCCGACCTTACGCCGCCTGATCGACCCGCAGGGGAATATTCACATCTTCAGCGAACGCCCGCTGCGCGGGCGGATAGAGGTACGTCACGGCAGTGACATCAGGAAACAGGCGGGGGGACGATAACCGTCAGATCATCGTCTTGCAGCACCAGGTGGCAGGCCAGGCGCCACAGTTGTTCGTCGTCGACTTGCTGACAGGGCGCATCATCGGCCAATAAACCGGCGCGCTGCATGACATTGCGCGTACGCGGCTGCAGTTCGACCTGTCCTGGCTGGCCGGCATGACGCAGATGAATACGGCAGGTGCCACAGGTACCCAGCCCGCAGCGCCAGTGCAGCGGAATATCGTGCAGGCGGGCGACATCGATCACCAGATCCCCGCGCGCCGCTTCCACGGCGCCGAGCAGCGCCCCGGAGGGGGACACAAAACGGATTTGCGGCATCGTCAGGCTGCGCGCACGTGAAAGGCGCGCGTTGCACCCTCCCGGTCGCCCTCTTCTTGTTCGAAACGCTTCCAGTCAACAATCATCACCTGGGTCAGACCGCAGTCGACCGCCAGTTGCGCTTCGATTTCTTCCAGCGCCTGATGGCAATGAATGGTGCCGTTCAGCGCCACTTCGGCCCGCCGCATCACGCTATCGTCGGGCGTGACAAACCAGATGCAGTAACGATTCATCGTGACAAATCCATCTCAAATCATGCCGTTTATAAATATCGCCCAATTTCATGCCATTGGGCAAGTTTATTGTCATAGGAGAGAGTAAATGCCGGACTTGACGAAGGCAGTTGCAACAGCGCACAGCCCAGCGCAGCGAGACGCGGCGCCGCCTTGCCGGCAAGGCGGCCATTGAAGGCGACCGCCGCCAGGCGCGGCAGCGCGGCCAACTCGGTCGGCAGATCGTTGTAGGCAGGTTCACGCAGTGCGGCGTCGAGACTGCCCTGGCGTCGGGCCGAGGCGACCACATCCCAGAGACCGACGCCGGCAGCCAGCATGACGGCGACTCGCTGCGGGTAGTCGAGCGTGGCAATCGGCGTGCCGAGCACATCGCCGAGCAGACGCCAGAACTGGTTGCGCGGGTGGGCATAGTATTGCGCCGCCGACAGGGACGCCTCGCCCGGCAGCGAGCCGAGCACAACCACGCGCACTTCGGGTGTCAGCAGCGGCGGGAAACAATGGTGCCGGATGTTCATCGCGCGTCAGAACAGCTCGCCCTGCTCCTGCGCCAACACGCGCTTGACCGGACCGAAACTGCGCCGGTGGATGGGCAGGACACCGTGCGCCGCAATGGCGGCCAGGTGTTCGGGGGTGGGATAGCCCTTGTGGCGGGCAAAGCCGTAAGCGGGCCAGCGCGCATCGAGCGCCACCAGCTCGGCGTCGCGCGCCGTCTTGGCAAGAATCGATGCGGCAGAGATTTCCGCCACTTTCGCATCACCCTTGACGATGGCTTCGGCCGGCAGTGTCAGCGCCTTGGGCACGCGGTTGCCGTCGATAAGCACCTGCCCGGGCTGCGGATCGAGACCGGCTACCGCGCGGGTCATCGCCAGCATGGTCGCCTGCAGGATGTTGAGCCGGTCGATTTCCTCGACGCTGGCGCTGGCGATGCTCCAGGCCAGCGCATTGGCGCGGATTTCCACCGCCAGCGCCTCACGGCGCGCTTCGCTCAACACCTTGGAGTCGGCCAGCCCGGCGATGGGCCGGGCCGGATCGAGAATCACCGCGGCAGCGAACACGGCGCCGGCGAGCGGGCCACGGCCCGCTTCGTCGACCCCGCAGACCAGCGTCACAGCGCCACCTGCAGCACACCGTCGGCGGCCAGGGCGGCGGTATCCTGCCGCAGGCGCATCTGCAGCTCATCGAACAGACCGGTCAGCTCTTCCTGATAGTCCTTGTCGTTGTAGATGCGCTCGATTTCGGCGGCGAGCTTTTCCGGCCGGGCATTTTTCTGCAACAGCTCAGGCACCACCACCCGCTCGCTGAGGATATTGGGCAGACCGACGTAAGGCAGGCGCAGCTTGTGCTTGACCAGCCAGTAGGTCAACGTCGACAGCCGATAGCTGATCACCATCGGCCGCTTGCACAGCGCGACTTCCAGCGTGGCCGTGCCGCTGGTGACCAGCACCACGTCGCTGGCGATGATCGCCATCTGCGCATGACCGAACAGCTTGCGGATCGGCAACTCCCACGCCTTGCAGCGCGTCATGATCTCGTCGAAGCGGTCGCGCGTGGCGCGCGTGGCGAGCGGCACCAGGAACTGCGCGTCGGGAAATTTCTTCAGCAGCAGTCGCGCGGTGTCGAGATACAGCGGCGCCATGAATTCGAGCTCGCTCATCCGGCTGCCGGGCAGCAGCGCGAAAATCGGTGCATTTTTCGGCAGGGAGAGCTGGTCACGCATCGCCTCGCGGTCGGTCTGCAACGGAATCTCGCTCGCCAGCGGATGACCGACGTAGACAGCCGGCACACCCGCCTTGGCGTACAACGGCGGCTCCATCGGAAACAGGCACAGCACCTTGCTGACCGCACGGGCAATCTTGTGCACCCGCTCAGGCCGCCAGGCCCAGACCGACGGGCTGACATAATGCACGGTCGGAATGCCGGCATGCTTGAGACTGGCTTCGAGCGGCAAATTGAAATCCGGCGCATCGATGCCGACAAACACGTCCGGCCGCAGCGTGGTCAGATGGCTGCGCAGCTCGCGCCGGATACGCAGCAGTTCGGGCAGGTGTTTGATCACTTCGACATAACCGCGTACGGCGAGCTTATCCTGCGGCACCATCGACTGCATGCCGCGCGACTCCATATGCGGACCGCCGATGCCGATAAACTCGATACGCGGATAGCGCTCCTTGAGCGCATCCATCAGAAATGCGCCCAGCTGGTCGCCTGACGCCTCGCCGGCGACCATGGCGACACGCAGGGTCTTTTCGTAAGTCGTCGAAATCTCTGGCATGGCTTATCGAATGATGCCGCGCTCGGAAAGCGCAAAGAAACGGGTAAACGGTTGCAGTGCAGCGCAGTCGCTGGCCTGTTCGAGAATCTGCGCGCGCGCTTCCTCGAACGGCAGCCCACGCCGATACAACGTTTTATAGGCGTTCTTCACCGCACGGATGTCTTCCGCGTCAAAGCCGCGACGCCGCATGCCTTCGCTGTTGATGCCGGCAGGCTCGGCGCGGTTGCCGTGCGCCATCACATACGGCGGCACATCCTGCCCCACGGCGGCCGTGAACGAGGTCATGGCATGCTCGCCGACAATCACGAACTGGTGCACGGTGCTGAACCCGCCAAGGATGACCCAGTCACAGATATGCACATGACCGGCCAGCGATGCATTGTTGGCAAAAATGGTATTGTTGCCGACCTGGCAATCGTGCGCGATATGCACATAGGCCATGATCCAGTTGCCATCGCCAAGACGCGTCACGCCGGCATCCTGGGCGGTGCCGGTATTGAATGTGCAGAATTCGCGGATGGTGTTGTTGTCACCGATTTCCAGCCGGGTCGGTTCGCCCGAATACTTCTTGTCCTGCGGCTCGGCGCCGAGGGAATTGAACTGGAAAATGCGGTTATTTTTACCAATACGGGTGTATCCGTCGACCACCACATGCGGACCGATACGGGTTCCACTGCCGATTTCGACATTAGGACCGATGATCGAGTAGGCGCCGATTTCGACATCGTCCGCCAGTCGTGCGGCAGGGTCGATCAGCGCCGTCGGATGAATGCGCGGCTGGCAGGTCATGATCACACCTCCCGGTTAGCGCACATGATTTCGGCTTCGCAGGCGATCTCGTCGCCAACGCGGGCGATGGCCTTGTACTTGCCGATACCGCGCTTGCAGTGCACTTGCACCGCTTCGAGCATCAGCTGATCGCCGGGAATGACCTGACGACGGAAGCGCGCATTGTCGATGCCGACAAAGAAGTACAGCTCGTTTTCCTTGCGTTCGGCGCCGGCACTGAGAATCGCCAGCACGCCGGCAGCCTGGGCAAGCGCTTCGACGATCAGCACCCCCGGCATGACCGGATAGTTTTCGAAGTGCCCCATGAAAAACGGCTCGTTGATGGTGACGTTCTTGATGGCGCGGATACGATGACCGGATTCGAATTCGACAATGCGATCCACCAGCAAAAATGGATAACGATGCGGCAGGTTGCGCATGATCTCGCGCACATCCAGTGACACGGCGTGTTCACTCATTCGGAGCTTCCTTGTTCTGTATTGACTTGATCTCTTTTTCGAGCTGTTTCAGACGCTTCGACATCGCGTCGAGATGACGCAGATGCACGGCGTTGGACAGCCATTCTTTCATGGTCGACAGCGGATAGGACGACGCATAGTTCCCCGCTTCGCGAATCGACTTGGAAACCAGCGTCCCCCCACCGATGTGGGTGCGGTCGGCGATTTCGATATGCCCGACAAACATGGCGGCGCCGCCGATGGTGCAGTAGGCGCCGATATGGGTGCTGCCCGCGATACCGACGCAGCCGGCGATCGCGGTGTGTTCGCCGATATGCACGTTGTGGGCAATCTGCACCAGATTGTCAATCTTTGCCCCGCGGCCGATAACGGTATCCGCCATGGCGCCGCGGTCGATGGTGGTATTGGCGCCGACTTCGACATCATCACCGATTACCACCCGGCCGGTTTGCGGAATCTTGAACCAGTCACTGCCGCTCCAGGCCAGGCCGAAGCCGTCGCCGCCGACGACGGCGCCGGAATGGATGGTCACACGGCTACCCAGCAGGCAGGCATGGTACACCGTCACGTTCGGATACAGCGTCACGTCGTCGCCGATCACGCAGTCGTCGCCGATGGCCACGCCGGGAAACAGACGGCAGCGTTCGCCGATCGTCACCCGATCGCCGATGCTGACGTGTTCGCGAATCTCGCTCGATGCCCCGATGATCACATCGGCGCCGACCGTCGCCTGTGGATGCACACCGGCGCGCGGTGGCGGCGCCGGGTGGAACAGGGTCGCGACGCGAGCGAAATAGAGGTAGGGATCAGCCGTGACGATGACCGGAACGGTCGGCGTGCAAACCTCAAGCAGCTTGGGCGAAACGATCAGCGCTCCAGCCCGGCTTTCTTCCATCTGGCGGCGGTACTTGGCTGCGGCGACGAAGCTCAGTTCGTCCCCACTGGCCGATTCGAGCGGGGCCAGCCGTTTAACCTGCACGTCCGCGCCACGCAGTTCGCCGCCAAGGCTGGCAACGATTTCAGCAAGAGAATATGACATCAAAAACAAAGCCGACCCGGGGTCGGCTTCTCCCCAAGACTGTGTAAAGTTATTTATCGAGCGCCTTCAACAGGGCATCTGTCAGATCATACTTCGGATCCACATAAACCGAGTCCTGCAGGATCAGGTCATAATGCCCGTCTTTGGCGATCTTGAGCACTGCCTGATTGGCTCGATCGAGAAAGGCGGCAAACTCCTCGCCGCGGCGCTGATTGAAATCTTCGGTCAGCGCCGCCGACTTGGCGTTGAAGTCGCGCACCAGCGCATCGAGTTCGCGCTGCTCGTTCCTGCGATCGGTATCGGACAGGTCGCTGCGCACCAGCTGCGCCTCAAGCTGCTTGCCCTTGGCCTGCATCGCCTTCAGTTCTTCGCGCCGCGGCGCGAATTCCTTCTCGAGTCTGGTCTGGATCTCGATCGCAGGCGCCGCTTCGCGGTACACCCGTTCGATATTGATATAGCCGAGCTTGAAATCATCGGCGTGGACCTGCAACGCCAACAGCGCACCGATGCAAAGCCCTAACCATTTACTTGTTTTCACAGCGTCACCTCCAGATCAGAACACGGTCCCCAACTGGAATTGCAACCGTTGCAGGTTATCGCTCGGCTGCGTATGCATCGGGACCGCATAACTGAACTTCATCGGACCGATCGGCGACAGCCAAGTCAAGGCAGCGCCGAACGAATAGCGGAAATCGCCGCTCATGGATGTCGACGAGTTGTTGTTGTCCCACAGCGAACCGGCATCGGCAAACAGGCTGAGCCGCACCGACTTATTGTCGCGCAGACCAGGCATCGGGAACAGCAGTTCAGAACTCATCACCGCCTTGCGGGTACCACCGAGGGCATAGCCGTTGGAGTCCATCGGCCCCATCATGCCGCTTTCGAAGCCGCGCACCGAGCCGATACCACCCAGATAGTAGTTATCGAAGAACGGCACCGTAGAGGTCTTGCCGTAGCCGTTGATGAAGCCGATTTCGCCGGACAGCATCAGGGTATAGGTCTTCGACAGCGGGAAGAACCACGACTCGTTGTGACCGAAGCGGTAGAACTGCACGTTACCGCCAGGCAGGCCGCCGTCGAGCGAAGCGCCCATCGTGTAGCCGCGCGTCGGCCACAAGGCACTGTCACGCGAGTCACGCGACCAGCTCACCCCCGACATCAGCGTAATGTTGCTGCCGCCGTGCTGGTTGACGTAATCGATGTACTCCTGCGGGCTGTTCGAGTACAGCGTGATGTTGGTGATGTCGACACCGGCAGTGAAATTCACCCGGTCTTTTTCGGTCACCGGCACCCCTGCCGTCACGGTAAAGCCGTTACTGTTGGTCGCGTATTCCGACTGGCTGATCGAGCTCGGGTTGTAAACCTTGTGGTAGATGTTGTAGCCGAGGCTGACCCCATCCTTGGTGTAGTACGGGTCGGTAAACGACAGCTGCGCCACCTTGTTGACCGAACCGGTAGTGATATTGAGCGCGGCGGTCTTGCCCGAACCGAACACGTTGGTCTGCGAGATCCCTGCCGAGAGCTGCAAACCCTGCCCCTGCACATAGCCGACACCGGCGGAAATCGAGCCGGTGGCACGTTCCTTGAGGTTGACGTTCATGTCGACCATGTCGGGCGCGTCGTTGACCGCCGGCGTTTCGACATTGACCTCGTCGAAGAAGCCGAGCAGGTCGATACGTTCCTTGCTGCGCTTGACGTTGGCGCCATTGTAGGTCGCCCCTTCGAGCTGGCGCATTTCGCGCCGGATCACTTCGTCGCGTGTCTTGCTGTTGCCGGAAATATTGATGCGGCGCACCGAGATGCGGCGGCCCGGATCAACGGCAAACGTCAGGTTGGCGCGATCATGCTGGCGATCGAGATCGGGGATGACGTTAACGTTGGCGAATGCATAGCCTTCCTGACCGAGCCGGTCGGTCAGTGCCGTCACCGAATTATTGACCTTCTCGCGATTGAACACGTCGCCGCTCTTCACCTGCAGCAACGCGCGCATTTGCGCCTCGGGGACCTTGAGATCGCCACCGAGCTTGACGTCACCGACGGTATAGCGCTTGCCCTCGGTGATGTTGATGGTCAGATAGACCGATTCTTTATCGGCGGAAATGGCCACTTGAGTCGAGTCGACGCTGAATTCGACATAACCCTGGTTCTGATACCAGGCACGCAATTTTTCCAGGTCGCCGGTCAGCTTCTGTTTCGAATACTGGTCGTTGTGGCTGATCCAGGATGTCCAGTCACCCGTCGTCTGGGCGAACTGGTCAAGCAAGGTGTCTTCCGGGAAGTCGTGCGCACCGACGACGCGGATTTCGCGGATCTTGGCCGTCACCCCTTCGGTGATGTCGAGCGAAATCGTGACACGGTTGCGGTCGAGCTTGGTGATGTGCGGCACGATTTCGACCGAATACTTGCCATGGCTGTAGTACTGGCGCTTGAGTTCCTGAATGGCACCGTCGAGCTTGCCCTGATCGAACACGAACGACTCGGCGAGCCCGTTATCTTTCAGCGCCTTCTTGATCTGGTCCTTGTCGAACTCTTTCGAGCCGCTGATATTCAATTGGGCGATGACCGGACGTTCGGCGACTTCAACGATGACGACATTACCGGAAGATTCAATCCGGACATCATTGAAAAAACCCGTGGCATAGAGCGCCTTGATGGAGGCGCGCGCCTTGTCGTCGCTGAAGGTATCGCCGACTTTCAGCGGCAGATAGTTGAACACCGTACCGGCTTCGGTCCGTTGCAGGCCTTCAACGCGGATATCCTTGATTACAAACGGGTCGGCAGCCCAGGCCACAGAGGACAGGCCCATGATGGCCGCCGCGACAAGTTTCAATTTCATAAGATTCTTGTTAACCCCCCGCCCAAAGGCGGCTGATGTCGTTTAGCATTGCAAAGGCCATGAGCGCGATGAGCAGCGCGAAACCAATGCGGTAACCCGCCCTCTGCACCCGCTCACTCAAGGGCCTCCCCCTGATAAGCTCCGCCGTATAATACATTAAGTGTCCGCCATCCAGAACCGGTATAGGCAGTAAATTCAATACGCCAATGCTGACACTTATGAGCGCGAGGAATTCCAGATAGGCAAACAGACCTTCGCGGGCACTCTGCCCCGCCACACTCGCAATTACCAACGGACCGCTCAAATTGTCGAATGACGAGATGCCGGCCAGCATGCGTCCCAGAAACTTGACGCTCATCCAACTCGTTGATGCAGTTTTGATAACCGCCAATTTTCCTGCTTGCCCAACGTCATAATGACTGGTGAACTGTAAAGCGTTCACCCAAGCCTTGTCCACTTGCGGGCTGATGCCGACACGTCCGACAAAGCCATCGCCAAGGTCAACCAGCGCAGGTCGCAGCGCGAACGACAGCGAAGCATTGCCCCGCTGCACCGTTACGGTCAGCAACTTGCTCGGATTGTCGCGCACCACAGCCACCCAACTCTGCCAGTCGGAAAGTTGCCGCCCATCGACCGCCACGAGCCGGTCGCCGACACGCAGGCCGGCGCGCATCGCCACGCCGTCCTCTTCGAGCCCGCCGATCACCGGCAGATAGCGCACCGGCATGATGCCGATATCGCCGTTTTCGAACGGCTTTTCCTCGGCAGCGGCAAAGCGCGCCACATCCACCTGGCGCAGCTGCGCGCCGCGCGCCGGCGTTTCGACGCGCACGGCCAGCGGAGCCTGCCGCCCCGGCAGCACGTCAACAAGCGCCAGCCGCAAGGCGTGCCAGCTCTCCACCGGCTGGCCATCGACGGCAAGGACACGGTCTCCGGGGACAAAGCCGGCACTCGCCGCCGGCGAGTCCTGCAGCACGGTGCCGACCCAGGGACGCAGCTCGACCACCCCATGGCAGATCACCGCCCAATACAGCAGCACCGCCAGCAGCAGATTGGCGAACGGCCCGGCGAACACGATCGCCATGCGCTGCCAGACCGGCTTCATGTTAAAACTGAACGGCAGCTCCGCCGTCGGCACCGGCATTTCCCTATCGTCGAGCATGCGCACATAGCCGCCGAGCGGAATCGGGCACAAGGCCCATTCGGTATCGAACATCTGCCAGGTGACCAGCGGCGCGCCGAAACCGATCGAGAATCGCAGCACCTTGACGCCACACAGGCGCGCCACGCAGTAATGGCCAAGTTCGTGAAACGTCACCAATACACCAATGGCGACGATGAAAGCCAGAAAGGTAATCATCGGCTGGAAATCCGTTGCGCAACAAAGGCACGGGTTTGCGCATCGCGGGCCAGCAGCGCGTCAAGATCGTCGCTGGGCGCCAGATCAATGGCGGCAAGCGCCACCTCGACCAGCCGCGCGATGTCGGTAAAGCGGATACGCCCGTCGAGAAAGGCCGCCACCGCCACTTCGTTGGCTGCGTTCAGCACCGCCGGCGCATCGCCGCCGGTCGCCAGCGCCGCGAACGCCAGCGACAGGCAGGGAAAGCGCTGCATGTCGGGCTTTTCGAAGGTCAGTGCTGACAACGCGCAGAAATCGAGCGGCGCCACACCGGCCCCGATGCGCTCCGGCCACGCCAGTGCGCAGGCAATCGGCGTGCGCATGTCTGGCGAACCAAGCTGGGCGATGACCGATCCGTCGCGGTACTGCACCATCGAATGCAACACGCTTTGCGGATGCACCACCACCTGAATGCGTTCCGCCGGCGCATCGAACAGCCAACGCGCTTCGATGACCTCCAGCCCCTTGTTCATCAACGTGGCGGAGTCGACGGAGATTTTTCGCCCCATCGACCAGTTGGGATGGCGGCAGGCATCTTCCGGCGTAATCGTGTCAAACGTGCCCGCTTCCCGCGTACGGAAGGGGCCGCCCGACGCGGTCAGAATCAGGTGACTGACACCGGAAGCGGCGAAATCACCGCTCCAGTCACGGGGCAGCGATTGGAAAATCGCGCTGTGCTCGCTATCAACCGGCAGCAGTGTGGCGCCACCATCGCTGACCGCCTGCCTGAACAGGCGACCGGACACAACCAGCGCTTCCTTGTTGGCAAGCAGGATGCGCTTGCCGGCACGGGCCGCGGCCAATGCCGGGCGCAAGCCGGCGGCGCCGACGATGGCCGCCATCACCGCATCGGTTTCCGGCAGCGTGGCAACTTCAACCAGCGCCCCCGGCCCGTGCAGTACTTCGATATCGGCAATACCCGCCACAGCAAGCCGCTCGCGCAGTGCTGCGGCGCCGGCCGCATCGCCGAGCACGGCGAATTGCGGACGGAACTGGACGCATTGCTGATAGAGACGCTCGACCTGGCCATGACCGGTCAGGGCAACGACCCGATAACGTTCCGGATGACGACCGATGACATCGAGCGTATTCACGCCGACGCTGCCGGTAGACCCAAGAACGGTGATGCCTTGAAGTTTCATTGCAGTTCTTCCGACCTGCGATCCGTGCAGCAGCGCAGGCAGCGCTTACCAGCCACAGAGGACGCGCAGGGCATTGCTGACCGCCAGCACGGCGACCAGACTGTCGATTCGATCGTAGACGCCGCCGTGCCCGGGCAGCAGACGGCTACTGTCCTTCATGCCGGCCGAGCGCTTGAACCAGGATTCGAGCAGGTCGCCGGCCACACTGACCATGGTCAGCGGCAGCGCCAACACCAACACGACCGCAGGACCGAGTGGCAGCGAAATCCATCCTGCGCGTTGCACCAACAGCGCGTAGGCAGCCACGGCGACCAGCGCGCCGATCACCCCTTCCCAGCTTTTCCCCGGGCTGATGGCCGGCGCCAGCTTGCGGCGGCCGAAGGCCTTGCCGGAAAAATAGGCGGCCACATCGGCGATCCAGACGAGCCCCATGATGGCGAGCAGCTGCAACGCTGCGTGCGCATCGGCACCCGGCCGCCAGGCGAGCATGGCGAACCAGGCCGGGAACATCAGCAACCAGCCGAGCAGCCAGGCCACGGGGCCGCGCGGCGCCAGCCAGCGGGCGCGCAGCCAGAACGGCACGACCAGCAGCCAGAAGGCCAGCACGAGCACCTGCGACCACGCCGGCAACTGCCAGCGGCGCAGCCAGCATAGTCCGGCAAGCAACAGGGAAACCGCCAGATAGGCGATCAGTGTCCGTCCCTTGATGCCGGCCATGCGCGCATATTCCCACAGCGCGAGCCCGACCACGGCAGCGGAAAACGCACCCCAGGCCGGCGCCGGAAAGAGAAAGAGCGCCGCCAGCATCAGCGGCAGCAGCACGAGAGCGGTCAGAATCCGGGTTTTAAGCATATTCAGCCCCGCCGCTGGGCATCAGGCAATTGCTCGCTGGTGCGTCCGAAACGCCGTTCGCGCTCGCGGTAGGCCGCGATGGCGGCATCAAGCGCGCCGGCATCGAAATCCGGCCACAGCGCATCGGTGAAATAGAGTTCCGCGTAGGCCAGCTGCCAGATCAGGAAGTTACTGATCCGTTGTTCGCCGCCGGTGCGGATGAACAGATCCGGCTCGGGCGCATACGACATGGCGAGCCGTGCCGAAAGCGCCTCTTCGGTCATGGCCCCGGCACCTTCGGCCAACAGCGCATTGACCGCCTGCAGCACATCCCAGCGACCGCCGTAATCGGCGGCGATCGTCAGCACCAGCCCGTCGTTATCGGCAGTGCGCGCCTCTGCGGCGGCAATGCGCTCGGCCAGCGACGCACCGAAGCGTTCGCGGCTGCCGATGACCCGCAGGCGGATATTGTTCGTATCGAGCCGCTCGACCTCGTTCTCGAGCGCGCGCAGAAACAGCTCCATCAGAAAGGTTACTTCATCTTGCGGACGGCGCCAGTTCTCGGTCGAGAACGCAAACAGGGTCAGGAACTCGACGCCCCGCTTGCGGCAGGCCGTCACGATCTCGCGCGCAGCGTCCAGACCGCGCTTATGCCCGGCAACGCGCGGCAGCAGGCGCTTTTTCGCCCAGCGCCCGTTGCCGTCCATGATGATGGCGATATGGCGCGGCACAGACTCCACCTCGGGAATCGCCTGAGTGGAACTTCCGAACAGTGCCACTATTTATACCGCCAGAAGCTCGGTTTCTTTGACGGACAGCGCCTTGTCGATTTCAGCCACGAACTTGTCGGTCAGCTTCTGAATATCATCCTGGCCACGACGTTCTTCGTCCTCGGTAATGTCCTTGTCCTTGAGCAGACTCTTGAATTCGGCATTGGCGTCACGACGCACGTTACGCACCGCCACGCGAGCATTTTCCGCCTCGGAACGCACCACCTTGATCAGGTCACGACGGCGCTCTTCGGTCAGCATCGGCATCGGCACACGGATGATCTCGCCCATGGCTGCCGGATTGAGCCCGAGATCGGAGTCGCGAATGGCTTTTTCGATCTTGGAGAGCATGACCTTTTCCCACGGCTGCACGCCGATGGTGCGCGAGTCGATCAGCGTGACGCTCGCCACCTGGTTGACCGGCGTGTCGCTACCGTAATAATCGACCATGATGTGATCAAGAAGGCCGGTATGCGCTCGACCGGTACGCACCTTTGCCAGATCATGTTTGAAGGCTTCCAGAGACTTCTGCATCTTCTGCTCGGCCGATTTCTTGACTTCGGTAATCATGCTCACTCCATTTGAAACTGGGAAAAACAAGGCGGAACGCGGCACAGCCGCCTCCGCCCGGGCAATAATCAAGCTTGGCAGTGTACCAGCGTGCCTTCGTCTTCGCCAAGCACCACTCTCTTGAGGGCGCCCGCCTTGAAAATGCTGAATACTTTGATATTCAGATGCTGATCGCGGCACAGCGCAAAGGCGGTCGCATCCATCACTTTCAGGTTGCGCGTGATCGCCTCGTCGAACGTCAGCGTAGTATAGCGGGTAGCGTCGGGATTCTTCTTCGGGTCATCGGTATACACGCCATCGACCTTGGTCGCCTTGAGCATGATATCGACGTTCATTTCCATGCCGCGCAATGCTGCGGCAGTGTCGGTAGTAAAGAACGGATTACCGGTACCGGCGGCAAAGATGACGATCTTGCCCTCTTCCAGATACTGCATCGCCTTGCCGCGCACATACGGCTCGGCGATCTGCTGCATCGTCAATGCAGACTGCACCCGTGCGATGAGGCCTGCGCGGGTCATCGAGTCCTTGAGCGCCAGCGCATTCATCACCGTGGCCATCATCCCCATGTAATCGGCCGTTGCCCGATCCATGCCCGCCGCTGCAGGAGCAACGCCGCGGAAGATGTTGCCGCCGCCGATGACAATGCCGATCTGCACGCCGAGCTCCGCCACTTCCTTGATCTGTTCGACGATCTGCGCAATCGTGGTGCGATTGATGCCGTAGCTGTCATCGCCCATCAGGGCTTCGCCGGAAAGTTTGAGCAGAATACGTTTGAAGGCTGGGACTTGGCTCATGGAGCGACCTCGGTTGCGGATAATTGGAATGCGGGTTCTGTCTTTTTTTACTGCGCCTGACAAAACGGCACCCTGTTACAGGGTGCCGTCGTCGAGCCAACTACTTGCGAAAATCAGATCTTGGCGGCGGCGGCCACTTCGGCGGCGTAATCCACGACCTTCTTCTCGATGCCTTCGCCGACCACGAACATGGCGAACGCCTTGACGCTGGCGCCCTTCTGGGCAAGCAGCTTCTCGACGGTCAGGTCCGGATCCTTGACGAAGGGCTGACCCATCAGGGTCACTTCGGCCAGATACTTGGCGACACGGCCTTCAACCATCTTGGCGACAATCTCGGCCGGCTTGCCGCTTTGCGCAGCCTGCTCGGTGTAGATGCGGCGTTCGGTTTCCAGCGTTTCGGCCGGAACCTGGTCCTTGGACACGCACAGCGGCTTGGACGCGGCAACATGCATCGCCACGTCACGACCAACCTGCTCTTCGCCGGAGAAATCGACGATGACGCCGATCTTGCTGCCGTGCAGATAGGTGGCGATCTTGCCGGCGGTTTCATAGCGAACGAAACGGCGGATCGACATGTTTTCACCCAGCTTGGCGATTGCAGCCTTGCGGATTTCTTCGACCGACTGACCGCCAACCTGTACGGCGGCCAGGGCATCGACGTCGGCCGGATTGGCCTTGACGACCGCTTCGGCTGCAGCCTTGGCGAAGGCCAGGAAGGTAGCATCCTTGGCAACGAAGTCGGTCTCGCAGTTGATTTCGACCATGGCACCGACAGCGCCTTCGGCGAAGGTGGCGATCACGCCTTCTGCGGCGGTACGGCCGGCCAGCTTGGCAGCCTTGCCGCCGGACTTGATGCGCAGGATTTCTTCGGCGCGCTTCAGGTCACCCTCAGCTTCAACCAATGCCTTCTTGCATTCCATCATACCCATGCCGGTCGAGGCACGGAGGTCGGCGACCATTTTTGCGGTAATTTCCGCCATGCTAGAAACTCCTTAAATTTAATCCGTTCACGTGAAGCTCGGCCCAAAAAAAGGGGCTGACGCCCCTTTGGTGCGAGCTTGCCTTACTCGGCAGCAGCCGGTTCGGCAGCAACGATTTCCTGGATCGACTGGGCACGACCTTCCAGCACCGCGTCGGCGATACCGCGCGCGTACAGACGGATGGCGCGGCTGGAGTCGTCGTTACCCGGAATCACGTAATCGATGCCTTCGGGCGAGTTGTTGGTATCGACAACGCCGATGACCGGAATGCCCAGTTTCTTGGCTTCGACGATGGCGCCCTTTTGGTAGCCGGTGTCGATAACGAAGATGGCGTCAGGCAAACCCTTCATGTCCTTGATACCGCCGAGCGAGCGCTCGAGCTTGACAACTTCACGTTCGAGTTCCAGCAGTTCCTTCTTGTTGTAGCCCGTTTCGCCGGCGTTCTCGAGCACGGCGCGCTTTTCTTCCAGGCGCTTGATGGACTGCTTGACGGTCTTGTAGTTGGTCAGCATGCCGCCGAGCCAGCGGTGATCGACGAACGGCATACTGCAACGGCTTGCTTCTTCACGCACGATCTCACGCGCTTGGCGCTTGGTACCCACAAACAGGACGGTACCCTTGTTGCCAGCCAGACGACGCACATAGTCTTGGGCGTCAACGAACAGCGGCAGGGTCTTTTCCAGGTTGATGATGTGGATCTTGTTGCGGCTGCCGAAAATGAACTGGGACATCTTCGGGTTCCAGAAACGGGTCTGGTGACCGAAATGGACGCCGGCTTCCAGCATTTGGCGCATGGTAACGGTGGTGGTCATACAAATACTCCTTAAAGGGTTAGGCCTCCATTCGCGCAGACAACCCGGACGCTGCCGGGCACCCTTTGGCGCGAATGTGCGTTATTTCCCAACGAGAATCGACGGGACGCGGGATTCTATCATCCGAAAGCCATCACCTTCAAGCATTCTCACGCGCCTGTTCACGCATCAGACGCATCCTGCGACGACGACGCAACAACCAACCCATCAACATCACCGGCAACACACCGAGAAATACGAGCACCGCCAAAGTCGCCGACAATCGCGTCTGTGCGACCGCATAAATCACGATGACATACAGCCACGCCATGACCACGATCAGCATCGGCAACCACTCCACGGCAGTAAAAACCCGCAGTTTACCTTACACAAAACAGAATACATATCTGCGCAGCATGAACTTAGCAGCAAAAATAATTGTCTTTATTGCTCAGCCACCCAACAAAGGACCCCGCATGACCTTTCCCGGTGCGCAGTTTGCGACCCTCAATCCGCTGACCGCCTTCGGCATCCTGCTCGCGCTCGGCATTCTCGGCGGACAGATCGCCCGACGCAGCGTCACCCTGCCGACACTGACCGGCTACGTACTGACCGGACTTGTCATCGGCCCGCACGGACTCAACCTGGTCGGGCAGCCATTGCTGGACACCTCGGCATTATTTGTGCAGCTCGCCCTTGGCCTTGCCCTGTTCGAGCTTGGCCGGCGCGTCGATCTGCATTGGCTCACCCGCGAACGGGCGCTACTGTCGACCGCCATTGCCGGCAGCCTGCTGTGCTTCGTCGCACTGCTGGCGACACTGCATATGGCCGGCATCCCGTCACACGCCGCAGTCATCGTCGCGGCACTCAGTCTCGCCTGCGCGCCGGCGGCATTGCTCGAAGTCATTCGCGAAACACGGGCAGAAGGCCAGGTCAGCGAACGGCTGGTCGCCTACGCCGGCGTCGGCAACCTGCTGGCGCTCGGCGCCTTCGTGATTGCTGTCGGCTGGGCGCGCTTCGACACCGGCCAGGGCATCGAAGCCGCATTGCTCGAGCCGGCCTGGATGCTGCTCGGCTCGACCGCTGCCGGGCTCTCCGCCGGCATCCTCGCCATCCGCGCCCATCTGTGGATCGGCGCACGCCACCGCGAGGCACAGGAAGTACTGATGTTCGGCTTCATCGCGCTGACCGTCGGCCTGTGCGCCAGTCTCAAATTACTGCCGGCGCTCGCCCTGCTGATCTTCGGCCTGTCCACCCGCAACCTGCGGCAGGGCTACACCGTCAGCAGCCCATACCTGATGCGCCACGGCGCGGTCTTCTTGGTCGTGCTGTTTGTCTGCGTCGGCGCGAGCCTGGATCTTAACGCGCTTTATCGTCACCTCTACCTCGCCCCGTTGCTGGTATTGCTGCGCAGCGCCGCACAGATCCTGGTCTGCCGCGCCACCGCCCATGCCAACGGCCTGTCGGGCAAGTGCGGCGCCTTGCTCGGCGCCGCACTGATGCCGATGTCGGGTACGGCGGGCATGATGATGCTCGCCGCCGCGCCCATCCTGTCACAAGCCGACGGCGAGCTGTTCTCGCTGGTGGTGGCGATGCTGTGCCTGACCGAAACCGTCGGCCCGATCCTGACCCGCCTGGCACTCACCCGCGCCGGCGAAACCCGGTCGCAAGGCTGAAAGGAGGCAAAATGCTAGAGTTCAAGCCAAGCCAGCCGCTTACCCTGGGCGTCGAGCTCGAGCTGATGATCGTCAACCGCCATGACTACAACCTCACCCGCGGCTCCGACGACCTGCTCAACCTGATCAATCGCATCGACCATGGACACGACATCAAGCCGGAGATCACCCAGGGCATGATCGAGATCGCCACCTCGGTGCATCACCGGCTCGACAGCATGCGCGCAGAACTGGGCGCCATGCGCGCCCTGCTCGTCGACTCGGCGGAAAAGCTCAACCTCGGACTGGCCGGCGGCGGCGCCCACCCATTCCAGCGCTGGGGCGAACAGCGCATTTATCCGAAAGAGCGCTACCAGCTCGTCTCCGAGCTGTACGGCTATCTGGCCAAGCAGTTCACCGTTTTCGGCCAGCACATCCATGTCGGCTGCCCGGACGGCGACCGCGCCATCGCGCTCACCCACTACCTGGCGCGTTACATCCCCCATTTCATCGCCCTGTCGGCGTCATCACCCTTCTATCAGGGCGCCGACACCCTGTTCCAGACTTCGCGCCTGTCGAGCGTCAATGCCTTTCCGCTGTCAGGCTCGATGCCTTGCGTACACGACTGGGCCGCCTTCAACGACTATTTCGCCACCATGCACGGTCTCGGCATCGTCGCCAGCATGAAAGATTTCTACTGGGATATCCGACCCAAGCCCGAATTCGGCACCGTGGAAGTCCGTATCTGCGACACGCCGCTGACACTGGAAATGCCGGCCCTGCTGGCCGGATATACGCAGTTGCTGGCCCACGACTGTTTCGCGCGCGGCTGGAACGACATATCGCCGCAACGCTACCTCGCCTACGGTTACAACCGCTTCCAGGCCTGCCGCTTCGGCTACGACGGCATGCTTATCGACCCGAGCGACAACCGGCGCGCCAGTCTGTTCGACGACATGCTCGCCACCCTGGACACCCTGCGCGAACAGGCCCAGGAGCTCGGCCTGGAGGACTGTCTGCTCGCGTTGAGAGAAAGAGTGATCCGCCGCACTTCCGACAGCCAGTGGCTGCGCGACCACTACGCCGCGAGCGGCTCGCTGGCAGACACCGTCCGCCGCCAGAGCGAGCGCTGGATGTACGACCGGGAAAACGACTGAACAGCAAGCAGGAGGCTTCCCCTCGCAACGCAGCAAACTGCTATCATGAGGCCGGCACACTGACAAGATGGAGATGCATGGTGAGTTTCGTCATCGCCGACGCCGCGGATCACACGCAGCCGGCCATCTGGTTTATCTGGAACGACGCACGACTGTTATATATAAACGGCCGCCTGCCCATGTCCGACCATGGCCTCACCCTGACAGCGCGGCGCCCTGTCGGCACGGTCGACGACCAGCCCTGCCACAGCGCCATACTCGTCGGCGCCACGCCGCCGGACAGCGAGTGGCTGCCGATGCGTCAGGCGCTGGCCGACATGTCGCCGGCGAGCAGACAGGCATTGAGCCGCGCACGCCAACTGCACCTGCACGATCAGGAGCACCGTTTCTGCAGCGCCTGCGCCACACCGCTGGTGCAAAATGCGCACGACGGCGGCCGGCACTGCCCGCACTGCGCGATGGTGTTCTACCCACGGCTGTCGCCCGCCATGATGGTTGCCATTCGCCGCGGCCGCGAGATCCTTCTCGCCCGCGCACCGCATTTCGCTCCTGGCGTTTATAGCGCACTGGCCGGCTTCGTCGAACCGGGTGAAACCCTGGAGGAGTGCGTGATGCGCGAAGCAGGCGAAGAGGTCGGCGTCAGCGTGCGCAACCTGCGCTACGTCGACTCGCAATCCTGGCCTTTCCCCCATTCGCTGATGCTCGCCTTTGTCGCCGAGTACGCCGGAGGTGAAATCGTGCCCCAGCCGGGCGAGATCGAGGATGCCGGCTGGTACGACATCGATCGCTTGCCGCTGCTGCCTACGCCGGCGAGCATTGCCTGGCGGCTGATTCACCACACCGTCGACCTCATCCGCGCCGAGCAGGAAGCCTGATCGACCCATGGTGCGCATCGCCGATTTCCTTCACCCGCGATTCCGCTACCAGCAGGTCGGCAAGATTCATGCTGTCCGGCTCGCGCTGGCCTTCTTCACCTCGCATCTGATCGCCACCACACTCAGCGAGCCCTACTCGGTGTGGATGACAGTCACGGTGATGATGGTAATGAGCAATCTGCCGCATACCGGCAGCATTCTGCAAAAAGGCAAGCAGCGCTTCATCGGCACCACCCTCGGCGCGCTCGGCGGCTTCGCGGTGATCGCCACCGCACGCTACAACCCGGTGCTTGCAGGCATGCTCAGCGTCGCACTCATCGCCTTCGGCGGTTATCTGGCCATCGGCCGCGGCGGCTATATCGCACAGATGATCTGTCTGACCGTGGTCATCGTCGCCAGCAGCGGTACCATGGATGTCGGCATCTGGCGCATGGCCAACGTCTATGCCGGCGTAGCGCTGTCGGCGCTGTTCGCCACGCTCTTCCCCGAGCGCGCGCGCGACCACTGGTATTTCATGCTGGAAGAAACGATAGAAGGGCTCAACTGGCTGTACCGCGAGTTTGCCCGGCTGCAAACCTACGAAGCCCGGCTGGGAGAAGGCCTGCGGCAGCGGCAGGGCAAGATGCGCACATTGGTCGCCGCCACGGCGCGCGAAGCGGGCGTCGAGGCAGGCCAGCTACGCCTGATTCTCAGCCAGCTGCACCGCGTGCAGATCAGTGTCGAATTCCTTGCCAGCGAAGCCAACGACCGCGGACGGGAGCCGACCGAGGCCCATGCCGACGAGGCGCGCGTCATCGCCGCGCTCAGGCGGCTCGCCACCATGATGGACTTGCCGATCGGCGACGACATTCCGCTGCTTGGCGGCGCGCACAGCGCGCAGCAGAACTGGCTCTACGGCACCCTGGCCTCGCACCTGGAAGAGCTCGAGAAAACCCTGACGCCGGTACTGCCGCACCTGCGGGGGCAGAATGCCAGGCGGCTCGCCGCAGCGAGCTGGCCGCCGGCAAACCGTTAATCGCGGAAATTGTTGAACTGCACCGGGAAGTCGGTGATTTCCTTGCGCACCAACGCAATGCACTCCTGCAGGATATCGCGCTTGGCACCGCTGACGCGTACCGCCTCCCCCTGAATGCTGGCTTGCAATTTGAGCTTGGAATCCTTGATCAGGCGCACGATCTTCTTCGACAGCTCGGTTTCGATCCCCTCGCGCACCGTAATGGCCTGTTTGACCTTATTGCCGCTCACCTTCTCGAGCTTGCCGTGTTCGAGGCAACGCACATCCACGGCGCGCTTGGCGAGCTTGCCGAGCAGAATATCCTTGACCTGATCCAGCTGAAACTCGGCATCAGCATAAATGGTCAGCACTTTTTCGGCGCTTTCGATGCGAGCATCGCTGCCCTTGAAATCGTAGCGGGTCGACACTTCCTTGTTGGCCTGATCGACGGCGTTACGCACTTCCACCTGATTGACTTCGGAGACAATATCGAATGACGGCATGGAGAATCACTTATCTAATGAAATTACGAATCACGTCGGGATTCTAGTGGTCGCGCCACGCCTTGTCACCCCGAACAAAGCCGGTCTGGCGGCGATCGGCCTGCTTTGTTACCATGACGCCCCTGCTCCACCCCCTTGACATACCCGCATGGCCAAACTCTTTTTCCGCTACGCCGCGATGAACAGCGGCAAAAGCACCCTGTTGCTGCAGATCGCCAACAATTACGAAAATCTCGGCATGACCGTGGCGCTATATACCGCCTCCATCGACGATCGCTACGGCACCGGCCGCATCGCTTCGCGGCTCGGCATCGAACGCAGCGCGGCCATCTTCGACGCAACGCTCGATTTCTTTGCCCTGCCGCTCGAAAACGTCGCCTGCCTGCTGATCGATGAGGCACAGTTTCTTGCTCCGACCCAGGTCACCCAACTGCACCGCCTGGCGCACATGCGGCATATTCCGGTCATCTGCTTCGGCCTGCGATCCGACTTCCGCGGCCAGCCCTTTCCCGGCGCAGCAAGCTTGCTGACCCTGGCCGAAGATCTGGAAGAGATCCGCGCCATCTGTCCGTGCGGCCGCAAGGCCACCATGCACCTGCGCGTCGACGCCAACGGCCGGCGCGTGGCCGACGGACCGCAAATCGAGATCGGCAGCGAAGCGCGTTATCGCTCGGTATGCGCCAAATGCTTTTATGGCGCCGACTGACAGACAAAAAAAGCGGACCGACCGGCCCGCTTGCAATATCACGTCAGCAGCAATCGTCAGTCGGCCTGGCTCGCTGCGAGCGCAGCATCTGCCCCGACCGCATCAGACTCGGCGTGATTGATCAGCTTGCGCAGGAACGGGATCAGCACCAGCAGCACCACACCGGTCGCCACCGACCCCCAGCCAAGCTGGCTGAAGACATGGCTGAAACCAGGATTGGTCGCCACCGGCGTCGAACCGGCGTTTTCCGGCATCATGCCCGAGATATAGCCGGCCAGCACCGAGGCCACGCCAGTCACCATCATCCAGCACCCCATCATGACGCCCTGATAACGAACGGGCGCCAGCTTGCCGATCATCGCGTAGCCGATCGGCGAAATCAGCAATTCCCCGATACTCTGCAGCAGATAGCTCAAGGCAATCCATTTGAATCCCACCATACCGTCGCCGCCAGCAAGCGAAATGCCGATCGGCAGCACCAGCATGCCCAGCCCCATGCAGAACAGCGAAGCGGAGAACTGCAGCGGGATATCGATGCGGCGGCCATTCTTGCGCAGGCGGTTGAACCACCAGGCCATCAGCGGGCCGCCGATGACGATCACGATGGTATTGATGTTCTGAATCCATTGCGGTGCAACACGGATGCCCATCACATCGAGATTGATGTTGTGTTCGGAGAACAGCATCAAACCCATCGGCGCAAGCTGGTACAGCGACCAGAACACCAGGGAGCCGAGTGCGAGCACCAGATAGGCGATCATGCGCTTTTGCTCTGCGCGATGCGGGTGGCGCACAGTCAGCACCACCAGCGAGGCCAGCACGATCAACCCGAACACGATCACCGAAGAACTCGTCAGCTCGGTATGGGTCAGCAGCACGCGGATCACCGGCACGAGACCGACCAGAACGGCAAGCCCGACCGCCATGCGCAGGTAGAACTCGCGCCCGGCCACGCTCTTGAGCGGCGTGCTGATGTCGGCCAGGATGCGCCAGCAGAACAGCGAGATCACGATGGCCAGTACATTGCCGATGGTGGCAAACAGGAACAGCGAGTGGTAATCACCGCTGAGCTGGAAATAACCGGCGACGGTAAACCCGAGGAAAAAGCCGAGGTTCATGCCGGCATAGTTCCACAGAAACGCGCTTTCACGCCGTTCGTCATCGGGAGAAAAACGCTGTGTCAGCATCATGTTGAGACAGGTCACGTTCAGGCCACTGCCGGTGAGGAACATGGCCAGCCCCCAATAAAGGCCGGTCACACCCATCACGGCGATCAGATAACAGCCGAACACCTGCAACACCATGCCGAGAATGAACAGATTGCGGTTACTGAGGAAACGGCCGCCCAGATAGCCGCCGAACATGTGCAGACCATAGTTGAAGGCACCGAACACCCCCATCATCGCATTGGCATTGGCTTCGCTGAAACCGAGGCGCTTGGTCGCGTACAGCACCAGCGTCGAGTAGAGCACCGCAAAGCCGAGTGTGGCGAAGGTCTGAATGAAAAACAGCGCCCCCGAGCCGGTCGGGACCGCCGCTGCATGCCGATTACCGGCAGAAACGGAAGTACTCAAGATCTATTTTCCTTTGTATGAATGGAATGAATCGAGACCGCGGACTGCATCCTCAAGCCGCACTTTTCCGGGTTAGCCCGTTTTATTCTATTGGCACATTCTATGACAACTTATGATCAAAATACGAGAAAAAATAGCATCAAATAAATAAAAGAACGCATTTACACATAGAAAGCAGATACAAACCGTCACTCGCAAGGCATAAAATTCCGCAAAAGCCATAAAAAAATCAAAAGCTTGAACAGAACGATCCGACCCCGCCCAAAGCCATTCGGACTACAGTTATTTCCGCATTTGAATGCCAAAAATCAGAAAATGAGCGATTGAACCGACAGTCATTTCGCCAGCGTCTCACGCAAGGGAGACGCCGACAATCTGACTATTCCTAATTTTGTCAGTCCAGGAGATGGGCGCAGCAGACCATCAGGTCAGGCGCGCGAGAAAGGACAGGAGAACGACTCAGGCGGATTGCCGCGCATTCAAGCCCATTCTGTGGGCGATGCGCATGTGGATAAGACGAATGGCCGAACCAAGGGCGACCCGGATTTCTTCGTGCATTTCACCGTAGGTGAGCGAATAACCGCATTGACGGCAATGCATCACATCATCGTTGTCCGGCGATTCCGGGCCCTCGATGTCGAGCGAGCAGCACTTGGGACAGATGAGCAGAGGAGCGTCAGACATAGCGAACCCGGGGTGAAGGACAATCAACGACTTAATTCTATGCTCCCCTCGCCGGCTGTCAACCTGAATTACCGCCACACACTGCGGCAACACCAACAAAACACATTTTAAATCAATAACATAAAAAACACTGTTGCGAACATACAGCAGCTCGACACACATGAGCTTGCGCCGCACAATGATTGTGTACATAATCAAAAAAACAGCACAGGGCCCATACGATGACTCAAGGCGGAAAAAGAGAAGGCGCAGGGCGCAAGCCACGTTTCGGCAGTGACAAAACGGTCGCCATGCGCATCCCCGAACCACTCAAACCCCTGCTCGACCAATGGCTGGCCGACTACCGCGCTCTGCGCACTGTCAGCAATAGCCAGGCCGACGATTTCCGCACACTGGGACAGTCTCTGTCGGCGCTGTCGTTGCCGGTTTTTGCCAGCCGGGTTCCTGCCGGCGCGCCGGTGGCGGCAGATGACCTCAAAGAGGCGGATGTCGATCTGAATACATTTCTCGTCCGCCACCCCGGCAGCACTTTCATGGTGACCGTCAAGGGCAACTCGATGCGCGATGCTGCCATTCTCGACGGCGACATGCTGCTGGTCGACAGCGCGATCGAAGCCCGCCACGGCAAAATCGTCGTGGCCGTGCTCAATGGCGAGCTGACCGTCAAACGACTGGAGAAAACAGCTTCCGGCATCCGCCTCATGCCGGAAAATCCCGACTACCAGCCGATCGAAGTGCCTGAAGACGCCAGTTTTTTCATCTGGGGCGTGGTCACACGTGTCATTCACGATGTGGATTGAGCCGGCCGCCCACACGGCAACGGCAAAGGAGAACCGCAATGCAAACGACTGAATCGATGCAAACCACCGAATCGATCATCAAGATCAAGTTCATGGACTGGCGCCGCCTGCCGCGAGCCTTCCGCAGCGTCGTGGCCGGACAGCCGCAGGTGCTGGTATCGCGCACCGGGCGCAGCTTTTTCGTTCCGGTCGAATTCGTCTGACCATCCAGGCCCGGCCGACTGCCGGGCCCGCAGCACCACAATCGGACCTCTCCCACCCATAGAAATTTCAAATTTCAGCGCGGCTTTTGCTGCGTCCCCCGCATTGAGCCAGTAGAATCAAGCGGCAGCCGCGCCTGCGGGCGTCCGCGACAACCCCGTGTCGCAGTTTCCGCCCGCGTCTTCGCTACGCGCTGCCTGCGCCCGACGAGATCCACGTCCGCCGGGACGCAATACCACCTTCCCACGGAATGGATCAATGACTGTAGCTAACCGAATTCTTCGCCGGGCGTTGATTGCGCTGACACTGTCCGCCCCGCTGGCTGCCTTCGCCGGAACCCAGGACGATCTGCTGGCTGCTCTTGACGCCTATCGCGCCAACGACATCGTTCGCCTGAGCAATATCGCCGCCGGCATGAGCGCCGACCCGCTGAAAAACTACCCATCCTATTGGCTGACACTCAAAGCACTCGACAAGGGCGACGATGCACAGATCGCACGCTTTCTGTCGCAAAACCCTCCCGGCTACACCACCGACCGCATCCGCCGCGAATGGCTGAAAAAACTGGGCAAGCAGCAAAACTGGGGACTATTCGAAGCGGAGTGGAACAAGCTTCCAGCAGAGAGTCGCGATGAGGAAAGCCAGTGCTATGGTGACTTGCTGACCCTGCGCCAGGGCCGTGCCCCGGACAATCTCGACCGCTTCCTCGAAGCCCGCCCGATTCCGGACGGTTGCAATGCACTCATCAACGCGGCGGCTCAACGCAATCTCATCAGTCAGGATTGGCTCTGGCAGCGGGTGCGCCTGCTGTTGTCCGGCAACTACGCCTCTCAGGCAAAGCTCCTTGCCGCCAGCAATAATCTGCCTTTCGATCCATCAATGATCAACATGCCAGGCAAAGTTGACCCCAGCACCCGCGCCGGCCAGGAAATCCTGCTGTTTTCAATCGAGAACAAGGCACGTACGAGTCCGCAACAAGCGGCCGTTAGTCTGACAGCCCTTGATGGCACGCTATCCAAGTCCGCCGCCGGATTCGCCTGGGGACAGCTGGCGTTGCTCGCCGCGCGCCGGCAGCAAATGTCCGATGCGCTGCAGTGGTATGCCCGCGCCGACACGACGCAGTTGAGCAACGACCAGTGGGAATGGTGGGTACGCGCCGGGTTGCGGCAAGGAGATTGGGCCTCGGTGCAGAACACCATCAGGGCCATGCCAAAGCAGCTCGCCGCCAAGCCGGCCTGGGAATATTGGCTCGCCCAGGCAAACAAGAATCTCGGCCATGCCGGCGATGCCAACGCCCTGCTCGCCCGGGCCAGCCAGGACCGCGGCTATTATGGCGTTCTGGCCCTTGAAGAGCTGGGCAACACACTCAACCCGATGCCGGATCGTTCGATTCCCAGCGACAAGGACACTGCCGTAATGCAAGGCGATCCGGCCGTGATCCGCGCGCTGGAACTGTTCGACATTTCCGAAGGCGCCCGCAAACCGGAGCTGCGCGCTGATGCGCAAAACGAGTGGCGCTGGGCCATGCGCGGTCGCAGTGACATGCAATTGCTGGCCGCATCCGAAATCGCCCGCAAGGTCGGTTTTTACGATATGGCGATCTACAGCGCCGAGCGCACCCAGAGTCAGCACGACTTTTCACTGCGCTATCTGATGCCCTACCGTGAAGTCACGCAGCGTTACGCGAAGCAGCTCGACATCGATGAAGCCTGGGTCTATGGCCTGATCCGCCAGGAAAGTCGCTTCATTACCGCCGCCCGCTCCGGCGTCGGCGCCTCGGGGCTGATGCAGCTGATGCCGAAGACCGCGCGCTGGGTGGCCCAGAAAATGGGCTTGACCAACACCATGGCGGTCAATGAAATCGAAACCAATATCCAGCTCGGTACCTGGTATCTGAAATATGTACTCGACTCGCTGTCCGGCAACGAAGTGCTCGCCACCGCCGCCTATAATGCTGGCCCGTCACGCGCCCGCGCCTGGCAGGCCAACGTGCCAATCAGCGGCGCTATCTACGCGGAAACCATACCGTTCAGTGAAACGCGCGATTACGTACAAAAGGTCATGGCCAATGCCGCCTACTACTCCAGCGCCATCGAGCATGGCAGTTCCGGCCTGCACGCGCGCATGGGCATCATCCCGGCGCATGCCAACTGACGGAGCCCGGCCGCGATGACTGCCTTGAACGTTCGCTGCTATATCGTTGGCGGTGCCGTGCGCGACAAACTGCTCGGCCGTCCAGGCGCGGATCGGGACTGGGTCGTGGTCGGCGCCACGCCGGACTACATGCTGCAACGTGGATTTCGCCCGGTCGGCAAGGACTTCCCGGTCTTTCTCCACCCCAAGACGCATGAAGAATATGCGCTGGCTCGCACCGAGCGCAAAACGGCGCCCGGCTATCACGGCTTCTCCTTCCATGCCGCACCGGAAGTGACGCTGGAACAGGACCTGCTGCGTCGTGATCTGACTATCAACGCAATGGCCGAGGACGAGCAAGGCACGCTGATCGACCCCTATCACGGGCTGGCCGATTTGCGCGCGGGCATCCTGCGCCACGTCAGCCCCGCTTTCGGCGAAGATCCCGTGCGCATTCTGCGCGTGGCGCGCTTTGCTGCACGATTCGGCTTCCGCATCGCCGAAGAAACACTGCAGTTGATGCGCGACATGGTTGCGGCGGGCGAAGTGGACGCGCTGGTCGCCGAGCGCGTATGGCAGGAAATGGCACGGGCGCTGATGGAGGACACTCCGTCACGATTCGTCCGCGCACTACGCGAATGCGGTGCGCTCGCACGCGTTTTGCCAGAGCTCGACGCATTGTTCGGCGTACCGCAACCGGAACAGCACCACCCGGAAATCGACACCGGCGAGCACGTACTGCGCGCACTCGACCAGACGGCCGCACAAGGCGCTCCGCTGCCGGCGCGGTTTGCGGCACTCATGCACGACCTCGGCAAGGCATTGACGCCCGTTCAGCAATGGCCACGCCACCTCGCACACGAAGCACGCGGTGAAACGCCGCTACTCGAACTGTGCGAACGGCTGCGCGTGCCGGCCGACTGCCGCGAACTGGCCAGGCTGGCCGCGCTGCACCATACCAATATTCATCGCGCACAAGCGCTGCGCCCCGCGACCGTGCTGAAACTGTTCAAGCAATGCGACGCCCTGCGCCGCCCTGAACGTTTTGAACTGCTACTGCAAGTGGCGCAAGCCGATGCACGAGGCCGCAAGAACTTCGAAGCGGTGCCCTACCCGCAAGCGGAATGGCTGCGGGAAATGTTGCAGGCGGCGCTAGCGCTCGACGCCGGGGCCATCGCCAGCGCAATGGAAGACAAACGGCAGGTACCGGAACGCATCGACCTGGCCCGGATCGAGTGCATCGCAGCCTGCCGCAAGCGACTGATGGCTACAAAGGACTAGTCGCCGTACCACATCACCCCTCTGCCCCGGCCGACTCGGCAGCACACAGCTCGGCCAACGCAGCACGTTCCAGCTCGCTGTCACTCAGGTTCGCCGCAGAGCCGGCCCGGGTTCTGGCGCGCCACACCCCGGGGGCCGTCAGCCCTGGATACAGCGCAGTCGCAACGGCAAACCAGCCTTCCGGCAGATAATCCGGCGGCACTGTCTCGCCGGACCTGCCGGGCAATTCGTTCGATAGCATTTGCATGGAGATCTCCTGGCAATCGTTGGAAGGAAAGGGCAAGCTTGCGGGGCGCTTGCCATGCCCGAGCTGTTTCTAGCCTAACAACCCTGCTCTGTTTGCCTATCCGTATTTTTTACGCATGCGCAAAATATCATTACCCTACTGTCAACCTCCATCGGCACATCGCCAACACGCAAGCCCCGCCCCACATCGCCGACACAGCCCCGCCCTGACACCGAACCACGCCACGTCGGCTCAATCCCACTCGAATCAAGTCCACCTCTCACGCTTTTACCGGCAGCAGACGAAGCGCCACGCAGCCCTCGGCATGCTTTCATTCCCAGCAGGGGGGAACGGCTCGCCGCCCCTCCGATCTCGACAACCGAATTACAGGCATAAAAGGGAACTGCAATGAGCACATTGGTGACCCCGCAGCTACAACATGTCTTCGATACCATGCCAGGCAGTTGGGGCTGCAAGGACGAACACTCGAACTATCTCTACATCAACGACACGCTGGCCACCATCACCGGCTTCGACAGCAAGCACGACGCAGTCGGCCTGACCGACTACGACCTGCCATGCGATGCCGCCGCCTGCGCAAACCTGTTTCGCGAACAGGACAAGGAAGTCATGCAGAAAGGCCAGACACTGCGCATCTTGGACATTCACCCTTGCGCACGTGGCGAGTGGCGGGCATTCATCTTCAGCAAGATGCCGTTACACGACATGGACGGCAACATTGCCGGCACCATCTTTCACGGGGAGGAAATCAGCGAAAAGAGCACACTCGAACTCGGCAACATCCTGGTCTCGGTCACGCTGCCCAACATCAACAACCACACGCTGGTATCGGGAACGAGCTATGTCATCAGTCGCTGCTGCGAACAGCCGCAACTAACACCGCGCGAGGCTGAAGTGCTGTTTCTGCTGCTGCGTTGCCGCTCGCCCAAACAGATTTCCGTTGTCCTCAACATCTCGCTGCGCACGGTAGAACGGCATATCGACCATATGAAATTCAAGTTCTGCGCCGGCAGCAGGAGCGAATTGCTCGATCGGGCGATAGAGATGGGCTTTTTGAACCAGGTTCCGGAAACCCTGCTCAACAAGCAGTTATCGATGATTCTGCGAATGGAGTGAGCCACGCGGGTCCGGCAAGCGACACTCACGCAAAAATTGCGTTGCATGCCATGCCGGACCCGCCTCATCGGCTGAAAGAGAAGCTCCGGACAGAGGCGTGCCGCAATTGGACGACCACCGTCACGTAAGGTCAATCCCACCCGCATACCGGACAAACTCTCTCACTCGATCGGGCGATCGTCGGAGTGCCCCGCCGGGCCACTCGTGGTTTCATTATCCTTGGCCGAACGCCCGCAGCGGCAAGGCAAGCCGCTGACACTCTTTCAAGCACAAACTGCCAGGAGGCACCAATGGACGCTTTGATTACCCCCCAGCTGCAACATGTTTTTGATTCCATACCCGGCCTCTGGGCCTGCAAGGACGAAAACTCGACATACATCTACGCCAACAACAGTTTTGCCGACGTCGTCGGCTATGACAACAAGCATGAAGCGATCGGAGTGACCGACCACGACCTGCCGTGCGATGTGGCCGCCTGCGCACATCTGTTCCGCGAACAGGACAAGGAGGTCATGCAGAAGGGCCGCAGCTTGCGCATTCTGGACGTGCATCCATGCGCCCGCGGTGAATGGCGCGCATTCATTCTCAGCAAGATGCCGCTGCGCGACGAAAACGGCGCCATTGCCGGCACCATCTTCCATGGAGAGGAAATCAGCGAAAAAAGCACGCTGGAGCTTGGCAATATCCTGGTCTCCGTCTCCCTGCCAAACATCGGCAGTCGCCAACTGGTTTCGGGGACGAGCTATGTCATCAGCCGCAGCTGCGAACAACCGCAACTGACCCCACGTGAGGCGGAAGTACTGTTTCTGCTGCTACGCTGCCGCACGGCCAAACAGATTTCCACCGTCCTCACCATCTCGGTGCGTACGGTTGAGCGACATGTCGACCACCTGAAACTCAAGTTTGGCGCGGGCAGCAAGAGCGAGCTGCTTGATCGGGCAATGGAAATGGGTTTCCTGAACCAGATTCCGGAAACCTTGTTCAAACAGCAGCTGTCGATGATCCTGCGCTTGGAATAAGCGGATGACGGGTTCGTCAGCTCACATCCAATTGACGAACCCGCTCGAACAGGCACAGGGTGGCAGCCATCGCCACATTGAGCGACTCGGCCTGCCCCGGCATCGGAATACGGACACGGGCATCTGCAATGTCGTGCAGGACGGGTGACACGCCAGCACCCTCGTTGCCGAACACGAAAGCGACCGCGCCGCGAAGATCCTGGGCATACAGCGAACGATCGCCCTGCAGGCTGGTCACGAGTCGGGTGCCGCCAAAGGCGCGCAACTCAGCCTCGAGATCGACATGTTCATGCAGCGACAGGGCGAAATGCGCCCCCATGCCGGCACGCAGCACCTTGGGAGAAAAGACGTCGACGCAACCGGCGCTGAGAAAGACCTCGGTCACAGCCGCCGCCGCCGCGGAGCGCAAGATGGTCCCCATATTGCCGGGGTCCTGAATATCTTCCAGCATGAGTCGCGTCATACCGGCCGCCGGCTTCTCCGGTTGCGGCCGGGCAGCCACCGCCAGGATTTCCGGCGCACTTGCCAACGCGCTGACACGGGAAAACAGCCCTTCGTCCAGGCCATACTGCGGCACGGAACGACCGAATGCGGCACATAGCGCAGCAACTTCCGGGCGTGCGACAGCGTGCAGATTCACGAACACCTGCCCGAACGCGACGCCAGCTGCCAGCGCGCTTTGTACGAGATGAATCCCTTCCAGCACCATCACGCCCTGCCGTCTGCGTTCACGGGCATTTTCGATCAGTCGTGCGAGTTGTTTGACCGTGTCGTTCTGGGCCGAGGTCAAAATCTTCAGATCTTGCTGCATATCACTCGCGATGGACCGGCAGGCGCATCACACATTCCTTGAAACGTTGGTAAGATTCCTGGTCGATTTCGACGGACTCATCCGTGCTGTCTACAAACAGCACGCCCACAAGTTGATGCCCATCGAAGACCGACATGGCTGCAAACGAGCCGCCACCGAGCATGGCAAAGAAAGAATCGGGATAGTTCGCGCCGATTTGCCGCCGGGCGTGCGCCGGCGCGAGAAAACTTTGCTGACGCCCGGTCAGCAAGGCAAAGAAAGAGCCCGGCTCGAGACCGACTGCGTGGGTGCGCAGTGCATGCTGAGCATCGAGACCGACCTGGAAACGCAGTTTCAAATAATGGTGTTGCGTGTCGTAACGCAAACACAATACGCGCTTGAACCCCTGCTCGGCCGCAAGCTGCCGAACGGTCTCGCGCAACGCCGTATCGAGATCACCCGACGCATCATGCGCGGCTATCGGCATCATTTCGGGGCGATCGAATTCGCCGGGCAACATGATGAACTCCCGCACCGGGTAGCAATAGGGTTGGGCACGGGGATTGCGCGCCACTTGCAAGGTCGCATGCGGCACCACCCGGTAAGCTTCTTCCACGCCAACACCCATCAACCGAGCGGCAGCTTCGATACCGGCCCACCATTGCGGACGCCACGCACCGTACGCAAGGCCGTTTGCCGTTGCCACGGCCAGGCGCAGCAACATCTTGCGCGGCGTCATGGCGCCTTCGGTAGAGAGAATGCCGAGCAAGCCGAGCGGCAATGGAATTGTCGTCACGAACCGCTCAAGCAGCTTCGGATAGTCCGTGCCAAAGGTCTCGGAAACTTCCTGCAATAGTGGCCGTTCACAGGTGTGATTGTTATAGATCAGGAAAAGGCAGGCAGGCAGGTTATAGAGCAATGCCGCGATATAACAATCTTCAACCCGATGCTCGCCGGACAGTGACAGCCAGTCTTTGGCGATGATCGCCGCAACTCGTCCGTGCGCGAGCCAGGCAGCGATATCTTCCACCACCGACGGGTGCAGCCGTCCGATCACAGGTTCGAGCGGCGCCAGCCCGTTGAAACGGTTGATCACCGACTCAAGCCCGATGAGCATCATCGCCTGCTCGACAGACGGCATGGTTTCGTTGCGCTGCAACGAGCGCGAACCGCCGATGACGCGGATCAGATCGAACAGCAACAGCGGGTCTGACAGGACCAGATTGGCCAGGTCGGTAAAATCGATCAGATCGCTATGACGCGCGCAGGCCTGGCGCAACTCGGCCAGGGTACCGGGCAGTATCGGCCAGCGACGGGAAGAAATAGACTGCAACCAGCTATTTATTTCCATGGTCTGCACACCAGAACAAAAGCTCGCGCTGCAAATGGCCGTGCAACGGCACGCTGCGCAGCGGCGCGACATCCGGCACCTCGAAAGTATTGCTGATCAACAGGGCACCGGCTTTCGCTTGTTGTTGAAACTTGTCCCACACCTTGCTCATCGGCGCTGGCGACAAAAAAACATAGACTGCATCATAGCGCCCCCAATCTTCCGGCCAGAAACTTGCGCAGGTAAACCGTACATTGCCGGGTCGCCCCGCCATGAACCAGCGCAGCCGGGCAAACAAGTAACTGCCCCATGCATTTTCGAATGCGTTAACCCGCACATCAGGCCGGCTAAGCGCCAATGCAAGCGTGAGTCTCCCATCGCCGGCACCCGCCTCAAGCAAGACGGCATCCGGCGGCAATACCTCGCTCAGGCGATCTGCCACCTCGCCCGCCGACCGGTAGAACGGCACGCGTTCCGACCAGGCGTTCCGACCAAAGGCGTAGGTGAGCACAAAGGCCAGCAGATACGCCCAGGACGGCACCCCGGCCGACACCGCCAACACCACCACCGGCACGAAAAGCGCATGGCCGGCAGTCGCAACGACACTGCGCCAGACCAGCAAGGCGATCAAGGCGGCAATGCCGCCTTGCAAACAGGCCCACAACAACGGTTCCCTGGCCGGCGCAGCAAACAACCATGCGGCAAGGGCCGCCGCACACTGCAGCGCGACACCGCCAGCCAACCGGGTCAGATTCGCGCGACTCAGGAATTATTCCCCGTTTTAGGCACCGGATTGATCGGCCCGATCGGATCAGTATTGAACTCGGGCCGGATTCCGTCATTGAGGATGGTCAGCTCGGCCTCCTTGTTCAGCACCACGATCGTGATACGGCGATTCTCGGCCGCGAACATATCGCTGTGGATCAAAGGGTCGGCATCGGCAAGGCCGACCACGCGCAATACCTTATCAGAACCGAGCCCGCCGGCGATCAGCTCGCGCCGTGCGGCATTGGCACGATCCGCGGACAGCTCCCAGTTGCTGTAGCCGCCAAGGCCACCGCTATAGGCAGTCGAATCAGTATGACCGGAAATGCTCAGGCGGTTGGGCATCTGGTTCAGATCCTTCGCCAGCGCCTGCAACAACACCTTGGTCGCCGGCAACAGATCCGAGCTACCCGAGGCAAACATCGGCCGGTTCTGCTCGTCGACGATCTGAATGCGCAGCCCTTCGGCCGTCATCTCCAGCTTGAGCTGGTCCTTGTAGCTCTTGAGTTGGGCGCTCTGCTCGACAGTCTGCCGGATCTTTTCCTGCAGCTGGCTCATGCGTTTTTTCTCGGTGGCCTTGTCGGCCGCGGGCGACTTGTTCACTTGACCGGATTTGCGCGTCAGGTCCGTACCACCGCCCTTGATGACCGAAGTTGCGTCGCCGGTACCCTGCCCGCCGGACAGTGCGACCTTGAGCGGCGTCTTGAAGTAATCGGCAATGCCGTCAAGCGTCCCCTGTGAAACCGAACCAAGCAGCCACATCAACAGAAAAAACGCCATCATCGCCGTCACGAAGTCGGCATAGGCAATTTTCCACGCGCCGCCATGATGGCCATGGCCACCTTTCTTGATGCGCTTGACGATGATTGGGCGTTGCGATTCGTCTGCCATGACTCCACCCTTGCCGCTTAGCGGTTCTTAGCCTGCTTGACGTGATCTTCGAGCTCTTTGAACGTCGGACGTTCGTGCGAAGACAGCGCCTTGCGGCCGAACTCGACCGCCACCTGCGGCGCATAGCCGTTCAGGCTGGCGAGAATTGTCACCTTGATGGTCTGGTAGACCCGCGTGCCGTCGGCAAGGCGGCTCTCGAGAATCGTCCCCAGCGGGCCGACAAAGCCGTAGGCAAGCAAAATCCCGAGGAAGGTACCCACCAGCGCATGGGCGATCAGCAGGCCGAGCTCGGCCGGCGGGATCCCCACCGACTCCATCGTGTGGACAACGCCCATGACCGCAGCCACGATACCGAAGGCCGGCATCGCATCGGCAATCGCCTTGACGGCCGACACGGGGACTTCGCCTTCGTGGTGATGTGTCTCGATTTCCACGTCCATCAGGTTTTCGATTTCGAAGGCATTGAGGTTGCCTCCGACCATCAAGCGCAGATAATCGCAGATGAACTCGACGACATGGTGATCTTTGCTGACGGCGGGATATTTGGTGAAGACAGGACTGGATTCCGGATTATCGACATCGCTTTCGATAGACATCAGGCCTTCCTTGCGCACTTTGGCAAGGATCTCGTAGAGCATCGCAAACAGCTCCATGTAGAAGGCCTTGTTGTACGGGGAACCTTTGAAGATGGCGGGTAATGCCTTGAGCGTCGCCTTTAGGGCCGGGCCGCCGTTCGCGACCACAAACGCACCGCCGGCGGCGCCGGCGATCATGAGGAATTCGATTGGCTGGATCAGTGCCGCAAGGTGGCCGCCAGCCATGGCGAAGCCCCCGAGGGTGGAAAAAAGAATCACCACATAGCCGATAGCGACAAACATGCGTTATTGCCCCAAAGGTGTCTAGATGGCCACACTTTTATGACTATCTATTTTTATTTTTAACTGAAATAGCGGGTTTGATTATAGCAAACCCGCTACCCATGGCGCAAAACAGATCACGGCGCGTAGCGGGTGGCGCACGACGGTAGACGATTTACAACACCCGCACCCGTCGCGGCCACTTAAATATACACCAGGGAATGCAAATGCTTTAGAAAGTCACCTCTTTTTCAAAAGTTTCCATGCAGCGTGCCGCCAGGCCGAGCATCTGGTCGATCTCTTCCTTGCTGATCACCAGCGGCGGCGCCGACACGATATGATCACCGCATGCGCGCATGATCAGGTTGTTGCGGAAGAAAATGTCACGGCACTTCATGCCCATCTCCCCCCAATCGGCAAACAACTCCCGCTTTTCGCGCTGCTTGACCAGGGTGAACGCCTGAATGAGTCCGACGCCGCGCACATCATCGACATGGGCGAAGCCGCCGAACGTTTCGCGCCAGCGCTTCTGCATATACGGGCCGGTCTCGTTCTTGACGCGATCGATGATGCCCTCGTCGCGCAAGGCGCGCACATTGGCGGCCGCCACTGCTGCGGCAACCGGGTGGCCGGAATAGGTAAAGCCATGATTGAAGTCGCCACCGGCGATGAGGCCCTCGGCGACACGATCGCCGACGAACACCGCGCCGATCGGCAGATAACCGGAAGACAGGCCCTTGGCCGTAGTAAAGATATCCGGCTTGAAGCCGAGTTGCTGATGACCGAACCATTCGCCGGTACGGCCAAAACCACAGATCACCTCGTCGGCAACCAGCAGCACATCATATTTGCGGCAGATGCGCTCGACTTCCGGCCAATAGGTCGACGGCGGAATGATGACGCCGCCGGCACCCTGAATCGGCTCGCCGACAAACGCAGCCACCTTGTCGGCGCCGATTTCGAGAATCTTCTCCTCGACCCAGCGTGCGGCCTGCAGGCCGAACTCATCCGGCGTCAGGTCCTTGCCATGCTTGTACCACCACGGCTGCTCGACATGTGCGATGCCGGGAATCGGCAAATCGCCCTGCTCGTGCATATAGGTCATGCCGCCGAGGCTGGCGCCGCCGATGGTCGACCCGTGATAGCCGTTCCAGCGGCCGATCAGCGTCTTTTTCTCCGGCTTCCCCTGCACATCCCAATAGCGGCGCACCATGCGCATCATGGTATCGACCGACTCGGAGCCGGAATTGGTATAGAACACATGGCCAAACCCGGGCGGAGTCACCTCGGCCAGCAGTGCCGACAGCTCGACCACGGCCGGATGGGTGGTCTTGAAAAAGGTGTTGTAGTACGCCAGCTCTTCCATTTGCTTCTTGGCGACCTCGGGCAGATCCTTGCGCCCATAACCGATATTCACGCACCACAAGCCGGCCATGCCATCGATGATCTTGTTGCCCTCCGAGTCCCACAGATAGATGCCATCAGCGTGGGTGATCACGCGTGCACCCTGCTCGTTGAGCGAGCGGGTATCGGAAAAGGGGTGCAAGTGATGGGCGGCATCCTGCTTGCGCAGTGCTTCGGTATCGTGCTGCTTCATCTGATTTTCTCCTGTAAGTCCCAACGGACGGCGCTGACGCCGTCCGATCCGTACGGAAGCTTCCGTCTTATACGTGCAGCAGCAGGAACTTGCGTTCCCACGGACTGATCACGCGGAAGTATTCCGAAAATTCCTTCTCTTTCAATGCCACATACATGCGCACGAAACGCGGCCCCAGCACCTCGGCGAGCTCGGGGCATTCGCGCAGTTTCATCAGCGCGTCCTCCGAGCCGTGGGGGAACTGGAACGGCAATTCATAGGCATCGCTCTGGCAAGGTTCGCTGGCAGGGATTTTGTTGATCATGCCGAGATAGCCGCAGGCCAGCGTGGCCGCCATCGCGATATACGGATTGGCGTCGACGCCCGGCACCCGGTTTTCCACCCGCCGTGCCTGCGGCGACGAATGAGGCACGCGGAACGCCACCGTGCGGTTGTCATACCCCCACTGCACATTGGTCGGCGCCGCGGTATAGCGTGACAGGCGGCGGAACGAGTTGACAAACGGGGCGAACAACGGCATCGCATGCGGCAGGTAGGTCTGCAAACCGCCGATGAAGTGAAAGAAATGTTCGGAGGGCGAGCCGTCTTCATTGGTGAAGATGTTCTTGCCGGTATTGCGATCGATCACGCTCTGGTGAATGTGCATCGCACTGCCCGGCTCGTTCTCCATCGGCTTGGCCATGAAGGTGGCGTACATATTGTGCCGGAACGCCGCCTCGCGCACGGTGCGCTTGAACAGGAACACCTGGTCGGCAAGCGCAAGCGCGCCGCCGTGCAGGAAGTTGATTTCCATCTGCGCGGTGCCGATTTCATGAATCAGCGTATCGACCTCCAGATTCTGCGCGTGGCAGAAATCGTAGATGTCTTCGAACAGCGGGTCGAACTCGTTGACGGCGTCGATCGAGTAGGAACGGCGACCGAACTCGGCGCGACCGGTCCGGCCGACCGGCGGGGCGAGCGGCACATCCGGATCCGGGTTGGGCGAAAGCAGATAGAACTCCATCTCCGGCGCCACCACCGGCTCCCAGTCGTGCTGATCGAACAGCGACAGCACCCGCTTCAATACGTTGCGCGGCGACACGTCGACCGGCGTACCGTCGGAGCGGGTGCATTCGTAAATCAGCTGCGCAGTCGGATCGGCCGCCCATGGAACGAAACGCAGCGAGCCCGGATCGGGCTGCAGCACCATGTCGGGATCGGTGACATCGAGATAGCTGTCATCCGGGTAATCGCCGGTCACGGTCTGGATCAGCACCACTTCCGGCAAGCGCATTTCCGGGTCGCTGACAAACTTGTCACGCGGAATGATCTTGCCGCGCGCGACGCCCGTCATGTCCGGCAAGATGCACTCGACTTCGGTGATATGGTGCTCTCGCAACCATTCAATGATTTCGTTGTTCATGCAAAATCCCTCTATATCTGTTTTCGGCCGCTGTAACGGCTCTGCAAACGCCCCGCTTCAGCGGGTGCGCTGTGCCCGGTAGGCGCGGCAGGCATCGCCAAACGCCTGGAAAATCGCCATCGACACAGGGTTTTCGGCATACCTCCACTCGGGATGCCACTGCACTGCAAAGGCGAACGCGCGCGCGCGCGGCACGCTGAACGCCTCGATCAAACCGTCGCCGGACAATGCCTCGGCAACCAGGCCGGGGCCCAGGCGGCGCACGCCTTGGCCATGCAAGGAATTCACCATCGCCTCAGACTGTCCGTGCAGCCATTGGCGCATCAAGCCGCCCTCGGGGAAATGCACCGGGTGCGCCGGCGCATATTTGAGCGCCGCATCCTCGACGTCGGGTTCGCGGTGGTCGTCATAGCCGGGCTCTTCGTGCACGTACTGAAACAGCTCGCCGCCCAGCGCCACATTCATCTCCTGAAACCCGCGGCAGATGCCCAAGAGCGGAATGCCGCGTTCGATCAGAAGGGGGATCAGGGGAAGTGTAGTGGCGTCGCGCGCCGGATCGACCGGATTGCCCGGCCGGCTGGTTTCGGTGCCGTAGTGATGGGGCTCGATATTCGATGGCGAGCCGGGCAGAAACACCCCGTCGACCATTTCCAGTACCGAGTCGAGATCGGCCGCAGAGCCGAGGGAGGGGACCAGGATGGGAACCCCTCCCGCTCCGCCCGCCGCGGCGGCGACATACTTGTCGCCGACCGCGTGGAACGGCAGCAGGCCGATCATCTTGTTATCACAGGGAATACCGATAATGGCTTGCTGCATTTTTGCCTCTCAGGTCAGGAAGAAGCCTTGATCGCCTCGACCGGGTCAACATAACTGTAACCCAGATCATGCGCCACGGCCTCATAGGTCACCTTGCCTCGGCAGACATTCAGCCCATGGCGCAGGTGAACGTTGTCGAGCAGGGCATTGGCCCAACCCTTGTCAGCCAGTTCGATGGCAAACGGCAACGTCGCGTTGGACAGCGCCAACGTCGAAGTGCGCGCCACACCGCCCGGCATGTTGGCCACGCAATAGTGGACAACGCCGTCGACGACATAGATCGGATCCTGGTGTGTGGTGGCATGACTGGTTTCGAAGCAGCCGCCCTGATCGATGGCGACATCCACCAGCACCGCGCCCGGCTTCATGTTCTTCAGCATTGCACGCGTCACCAGCTTCGGCGTCAGCGCACCCGGCACCAGCACCGCGCCGACGACCAGATCGGCCGTATGGGTGGCTTCTTCGACATTGGCGGTATTCGACACCAGGGTCTTGATGCGGCCGCCGAAGACCATGTCGATCTCCTTGAGCCGGTTGAGCGACTTGTCGAGCAAGGTCACATCGGCGCCCATGCCCATCGCCATACGGGCAGCGTTCAAGCCGACCACGCCGCCGCCGATGACCACCACCTTGGCCGGCGCCACGCCCGGCACGCCGCCGAGCAGCACGCCGCAGCCGCCTTGCGCCTTTTCCAGCGCATGCGCACCGGCCTGGATCGACATGCGGCCGGCAACTTCCGACATCGGCGCCAGCAACGGCAGGCCGCCACGTTCGTCGGTGACGGTTTCATAGGCAATGGCGATGGAGCCGGACTCGATCAACAACTTGGTTTGCTCCGGATCGGGAGCAAGGTGCAGATAGGTGAACAGAATCTGACCCGGACGCAACATGCGGCACTCGACCGGCTGCGGCTCCTTGACCTTGATAATCATCTCCGCCTGGTCGAAAACGGCTTTCGCGCTTGCGGCGATCGATGCGCCGGCGGCGATATACTGCTCATCGGTGAAACCGATGGCGAGACCGGCCTGGGTTTCCACCAGGACCTTATGGCCGTGGGCGATCAGCTCCCGGGCACCGGACGGGGTGAGGCCCACGCGGTACTCGTGATTTTTGATCTCCTTTGGAACGCCGATTAACATTCTACTCTCCTGTGTTAAATGTCATGGTTCGGTTGAGATTCAGGCAGCTGTTTAATAAAATCTACATGACGCTTGCTACCTATCACTGATTTTGACTATAAAATCTCCGTAATGCAAAGGACTATCGTTTTTGCGATGCAGCAAGTACCCGGCCAGAGCCCCTGCTGGCCATACGGATCACGTCTAAAATTATTAACAACACAACACCGGTCACCCGATGGCCAGCGCACGAGGAAAGTTACAATGGATGTTGGAGCACGCCTGAGAATGGTACGAGACCGCTTCGGTCTGTCGCAGCGGGAACTGGCCAAAAGAGCAGGCGTCACCAATGGCACGATTTCGCTGATCGAACAAAACCGGGTCAGTCCGTCGATCAGCTCGCTGAAAAAAGTACTGGAAGGTCTGCCGATGACGCTGGCCGATTTCTTTACCTTCGACGACGAGCCGCAAACGCCCAAGGTCTTTTACGAGAACCACGAGCTGCCCAATCTCGGCACCAACCAGATCCGCCTGCTGCTGGTCGGCACCGCACACGAACACCGCGACATTGCCATCTTGCGCGAGCACTACGAACCTGGCGCGGACACCGGCCCCGACATGCTGAAGCACGAAGGCCAGGAAGGCGGCGTGGTCATCAGCGGCAGCATTGAAGTGACCGTCAACAACGAAACCCGGGTACTGGCCCCGGGAGATTCCTACTATTTCGACAGCCGCCTGCCGCATCGCTTCCGCAATGTCGGCGACGACATCTGCGAAATAGTCAGCGCAAGTTCGCCGCCCACTTTCTGACACAAACGGCGCACGCGCGGCAAATACGAGAACCGGCACCAGACCGATACCACGCAATACGACAAAGGAGATGGAAATGGGCATGAGCCATGCACAGTGGCAAGAGCGCGCAGCATCGCTGCGCATCGAAGGCCGCGCCTTCATCAACGGCGGTTGGCGCGATGCAGCCGACGGCCGCAGCTTTCCCTCGATCAACCCGGCCAACGGCGAAAAACTCGCCGACATTGCCTGGTGCGGAGAGCGCGACGTCAACCTGGCGGTTGCCGCTGCCCGCAGCGCCTTCGAGCAAGGCAACTGGCCACAGTTGGCGCCACGCGAACGCGGCCGCATTCTCAAGCGCTTTGCCGCGTCGATCCGCGAACATCTCGAAGAACTGGCCCTGCTGGAAACCCTCGATGCCGGCAAGCCGATCGGCGACACCCTGAGCGTCGACGTACCCGGTGCAGCCTACTGCGTCGAGTGGTTTGCCGAGGCCATCGACAAGATCGGCGGCGAACTCGCTCCGGTCGACCCGAGCCTCGTCGGCCTCATCAGCCGCGAGCCGATCGGCGTGGTCGCCGCCGTGGTGCCGTGGAACTTCCCGATACTGATGGCAAGCTGGAAATTCGGACCGGCACTGGCCGCGGGCAACGCCGTCATCGTCAAGCCCTCGGAAAAGTCACCGCTGACCGCCATCCGCATCGCCCAGCTGGCGAAGGAAGCCGGCATCCCCGACGGCATCTTCCAGGTACTGCCGGGCGCAGGCGACACCGGCAGACTGCTCGCACAGCATCACGATGTCGATTGCGTCGCATTTACCGGCTCCACCGCGGTCGGCAAGCTCATCGCCAGCTACGGCGCCCAGTCGAACCTCAAGCGTGTCTGGCTCGAACTCGGCGGCAAGAGCCCGAACATCGTGCTCGGCGACTGCAAGGACATCGCCGCCGCCGCGCGAGCCGCCGCCGGCGCCATCTTCTACAACATGGGCGAAATGTGCACCGCCGGTTCGCGCGTGCTGGTCGAACGCAGCATCCGCGAACGCTTCCTCGCCGAACTGAAAAAAGCCGCCGAGCGCTATGTGCCGGGTGACCCGCTCGATCCGGATACCCGCATGGGCGCGATCGTCGACCGCATCCAGTACGACAAAGTGCTGTCCTACATCGACAAGGGCCAGGCCGAAGGCGCGATCCTGCTCAACGGTGGCCGGGCAACCATGACCGAGCGCGGCCTGTTCATCGAACCGACCATCTTCGACTGCCCACGCCCCGACCTGACCATCTGCCGCGAGGAAATCTTCGGCCCAGTCCTGTCGGTCATCACCTTCGACAGCACCGAAGAAGCGATCCGCATCGCCAACGACAGCGAATACGGGCTCGCCGCAGCAGTCTGGACCGCCGACCTGACCACCGCACACACCGTTGCCCGCCGGCTTCGTGCCGGCACCGTGTGGGTCAACTGCTACGACGAAGGTGGCGACATGAATTTCCCGTTCGGCGGCTACAAGCAATCCGGCAACGGCCGCGACAAATCGCTGCACGCGCTGGAAAAATACACCGAGCTGAAGAGCACGCTGATCAAGCTTTGATTCACCCCCGAAAATGACAAAACGCCATGCGTAAATGCATGGCGTTTTTTATTCAGGCAGTTGATTAAACCGCTTTAAAATCATTCGACAAAATAATTCACTATTCGCCGTTCGACATAATAAACACCTGTTTTTGCCACTGCGGTGGCATCACCTGTCGGGCTCCGGTTTGGCGAGATAAATACCCGCCTCAAACAGCGTACCCTGAACGCAACAACCCGCCGCAAAACAGCTCGATCACCCCCGTCACTTTCCGCCGGGCATGAAAAAACCCGCCCGGCGCGAGCCGGAACGGGTCTTGGGTCGATGACCGAGCAATCAGACCGCGGCCAGAATCGACTTCACGAGTTCCCAGCAATAGCCGACCGAGGCGACTTCAACGCGTTCGCCCGGCGCATGGGCGCCGGTGATATTCGGCCCGAACGACACCATGTCCATGTCAGGATACTTCGAACCGATAATGCCGCACTCCAGGCCGGCGTGAATCACCTTCACATGCGATTCGGCGCCGAAATCCTTCTTGTAAACATCGCGGCACAGGGCCAGCAGCTTCGAGGCAGGATTCGGCGCCCAGCCCGGATAAGCACCTTCGGACTGAATTTCGGCACCAACCAGCTCGAACAGGCTGACGATCTCGTCGGCCAGCATCTGCGTGCCGGAGTCGTTGAGCGAACGGACCATGAAGTTGGCGAACAGCTTGCCGTCGGCGAGCTTCATCACGCCGAGGTTGTTCGACGTTTCGACCACACCGGTCACGCGCTGGCTCATCGCCTTCACGCCATGCGGTGCGGCGTGCAGGGCACGCAACAGCGGCAGCTGATCGGCAAGCGCCATGACCTTGTCGGTGGTGGCCGGCGACAAGGCCAGCATCACCCCCTCATCGGCGCCGGCCAGCTCATCACGCAGGACCTGTTGCAGGCCATCGATCAGGGCGGCCACCTTGCCTTCATCGGCAGCCGGGAAGGCGATGACGGCAAACGCCTCGCGCGCCAGCGCATTACGTGCCGAGCCCCCCTGGAACGAAGCCACGCGCAGACCGCTTACACGAGCGATCGACTGCAAGGTGCGCAGCAGGATTTTGTTGGCATTACCGCGACCGAGATGGATATCGCAGCCGGAATGGCCACCGCGCAGACCGGTCACCGCCAGCTGGCGGGTGACGTGAGCGGCAGGCAGCGTTTCCTGCGCATAGGCGCGGCTGATATTGACATCGACGCCGCCGGCACAGCCCATATAGAACTCGCCCCACTCCTCGGTATCGAGGTTGAGCAGGTAGGAGCCCTTGAGCACGCCGGGTTCAAGACCGATCGCACCGCCCATACCCTGCTCTTCGTCGAGGGTGAACAACGCTTCGACCGGGCCGTGCTTCAGATCATTACTGGCCAGCACTGCGAGCGCCAGGGCAACGCCGATGCCGTTATCGGCACCGAGCGTGGTGTTTTCGGCCACGAGCCAGCCGTCTTTCATCACCGGCCGGATCGGGTCCTTGAAGAAATCATGCGGGGTGCCGGTATTGGCCTGGCACACCATGTCCAGATGGCCCTGCAAGACCACGCCCGCACGGTTTTCCATGCCGGGGGTCGCCGGCTTGCGGATAATCAGGTTGCCGGCGGCATCGACAACCGACTCCAGTCCCTGCAAATCAGCCCAGCCTTTCAGGTAATCACGCAGCTGTTCTTCATGCTTGGACGGCCGGGGAATTTCACACAGCGTCTGAAAATGCTCCCAAACGACTTTGGGTTCGAGTTCTGCAATAACCATTACGGCACTTCCTATCAGCGGGTTGCAAAGACACCGTCGCGCGTCGGACACCCTCTTGGGGCGCTGCGCCAGCGAGGCGCCGTCGCCGGCCGGTAGGTCCGGCGGCGGAATCAGGATCAGGCCGCCTGACTCTATCACGGCCGCAGGGAAAAAAACATTCAGCCGCTTGACGAAACGCAAGCGACCGCGGCTTCGCCGCGCTGCTCCTGCTGCAGGCGCCACATCTCGGAATAACGGCCACCGGCGCTCAGCAAATCGGCGTGACAGCCCGCCTCGATCACCCGGCCGCCGTCGAGCACCAGAATCGTGTCGGCATCGACGATGGTCGACAGTCGGTGGGCAATGATCAGCGTCGTACGATTGGCGGAGATTTCGGCGAGCTCGTACTGAATCGCCTTCTCGGTACGCGAATCGAGCGCACTGGTCGCCTCGTCGAAAATCAGCACCGGCGGATTTTTCAGCAGGGTGCGCGCAATCGCCACGCGCTGCTTTTCGCCCCCCGACAACTTGAGCCCACGCTCGCCGACCTGCGTGTCATAGCCCTTGGGCAGGCTCATGATGAAATCGTGGATATGTGCAGAACGCGCCGCCTCGATCACCGCCTCGCGCGGCGCCTCGTGGCGACCGTAGGCGATGTTGTAATAGATCGAATCGTTGAACAGCACCGTATCCTGCGGCACGATGCCGATCGCCGCGCGCAGCGAATCCTGGGTCAGATCACGCGTATCGATGCCATTGAAGGTGATGCGCCCGCCGCTCGGATCGTAGAAACGGAACAACAGCCGCGCCAGCGTCGACTTGCCGGCGCCGCTCGCGCCGACCACGGCGAGCGTGTGGCCGGCCGGAATCTCGAAACTCAACCCGTGCAAGATCTGCCGGTCAGGTTCATAGCAAAAGTCGACCCCCTCGAAACGCACCGTCACCGCCCCGGCAGCCAGCGGCCGCGCCCCCGGCCTGTCCAACACTTCGGCACCGGTCTTGAGAATGGCAAACATGCGCTCCATATCGGCCAGAGAATGCTTCATCTCGCGATAGACGAAACCGAGAAAATTCAACGGTGCATACAACTGGGTGATATAGGTCGCCACCAGCACCACATCGCCGACGCTCATCGCATGCCGCACCACGCCGCGCGCCGCCATCGCCATGATCAGCGTCACACCGATGGCGATGATCGCCCCCTGCCCGGCATTGAGCATCGACAACGACACCTGGTTCTTGATCGCCGACGCCTCCCACTGCGCCAGATTGCGATCGTAGCGCCCGGACTCATAGCGCTCGTTATTGAAATACTTCACCGTCTCGTAATTGATCAGCGCGTCGATCGCCTTCGCATTGGCGCGCGAATCCAGATCGTTCATGCTGCGACGGAACACCGTGCGCCACTCGGTCACCGCCAGGGTGAACGCGATATAGACGCCGATGGTGCCAAGCGTCACCACCGCAAACCAGCCCTGATAACGTGACAACAGAATGCCGGTGACCATCGCGATTTCCAGCAGCGTCGGCAGGATGTTGAACACGGTGAAATTAAGCAGGAAACCTATGCCCTTGGTACCGCGCTCGATATCGCGGCTCATGCCGCCCGTCTGGCGCGCCAGATGAAAGCGCAGCGACAGGTTGAGCAAGTGTTCGAACACCGAACGCGCCACCGTGCGCACCGTTCCCTGGATCACCCGCGCAAACACCGCATCGCGCAACTCGCCGAACACACTGCCCAACAGCCGTGCAAGCCCGTAGCCGGTCAAGGCCGCCACCGGCAAGGCCAGCAGCGTGGCCGGCACCGACAGCGCATCGATCACATGCTTCAGATAAATCGGTGTCGTCACCGTGGCGACCTTCGCCAGGATCAGACAGGCCATGGAGATACCCAACCGCCATTTGAACTGCAACAGATAAGGGAACAACGTGCGCAGCGTTTGCCAGTCATGGCGATCGGTCGGCGCGGGACCGGAGTGGGAGAATCGCATCATCAACCTGAAAAAAGTCCGCGCTCAGTGCAGCACGCGGAACGCAATCAATTGCATCTCGGGAATTTCCGCCTCGAAACGATGGCCGGCATCGTCTATGAGATGGTAACAACCGCGCATGCTGCCATAGGGCGTGCCGAGCGAGGCGCCGCTGGTGTACTCGTACACCTGGCCGGGCTCGATGCGCGGCTGCTCGCCGACCACCCCCATGCCTCGCACTTCCTGCACCTGATTATGGGCATCCACGATGAACCAGTGGCGGCTGATCAACTGCGCCGGCTCGCTGCCGGCATTGATGATGCGGATATGGTAATTAAAGAAATACATATCGGCCGCCACATCCGATTGCTCGTCGGAATAGGTCGCCTCCGGTTCGACCCGGATATCGAAACGCTTATCGGTCATGGCCATCTCTCCTTGCACGCATCACGGCATCAAGAGTCATTATATTTTATCCAAACAACATCATGCAGGCACGGTACAATATTTGCCCCCGGACTTTCGCACTTTCAGACGACATGCAGCCGAACTACCGCATCGCACCAAGCATCCTGTCCGCCGATTTCGCCCGCCTGGGAGAGGAAGTCAAGGACGTCATCGCCGCCGGCGCCGACATCATCCACTTCGATGTGATGGACAATCACTACGTACCGAACCTGACCATCGGACCGCTGGTCTGCGAAGCGATCCGGCCGCATGTCACGGCGCCGATCGACGTGCACCTGATGGTCAAGCCGGTCGACAGCCTGGTGCCCATGTTCGCCAAGGCCGGCGCCGACATCATCACCTTCCACCCGGAAGGTTCTGAACACATCGACCGCACGCTCGGCCTGATCCGCGACAGCGGCTGCAAGGCCGGACTGGTGTTCAACCCGGCAACCCCGCTGTTCCACCTCGACCACGTGATGGACAAGATCGACATGGTGCTGATCATGTCAGTCAACCCCGGCTTCGGAGGGCAGCGCTTCATCGCCGAAAGCCTGAACAAGATCCGCGCCGCACGCGCACGCATCGACGCATGGACAGCGGAGCACGGCGGCGAGATCTGGCTCGAAGTCGACGGCGGCATCAAGACCGACAACATTGCCGACGTCGCCCGCGCCGGCGCGGACACCTTCGTCGCCGGCTCGGCCATCTACAACAGCGCCGATTACGCCGCCACCATCGCGGCGATGCGCGCCGAACTGGCCGGGGTGGCGTAATGGAAGCCTGGATCGTCACCGGTGCCTCGCGCGGTCTCGGCCGCGCCCTCGTCGACGCCATTCTCGACCGAACCGACGCTCGCGTCGTCGGCATCGCCCGCCGTGCGCCGCAAGGCATCGCCGCCGACCGCTTCACCTTTATCGCCGCCGACCTCGGCTGCGAACAGGATGTGAACGGGCTGATCGGTCGGGCGCTCGCCGCGCTGCCGGCCACACCCGACACGCTGACCCTGATCAACAACGCCGGCCTCGTCGGACCAATCGCCCTCGGCGGCGACTACCCCGCAGAAGAAGTCGTCCGCGCGCTCGCCGTCAACCTGCAAACGCCAATCCTGCTCGCCAACGACCTGCTGCGCCTTGCGCCGGCCGGCGTGCCGCTGCGCATTCTCAGTATCTCGTCAGGCGCCGCGGTCAGCGTCTACCCGGGCTGGGGCATCTACGGCGCGAGCAAGGCCGGCCTCGACCACTTCAGCCGCCACCTGGCCGCCGAACAGGCCGGCCGCGCCAACGGCGCGCGCATCGTCGCGCTTTACCCGGGCGTGGTCGATACCGACATGCAAGCCGACATCCGCGCCAGCAGCGAAGAAGACTTTCCCAATCGTGCGCGCTTCGACGCACTCAAGCGCGATGGCGCGCTGACCTCGCCGACCGACGCAGCGTGCCGCATCCTGCGTCACATCGACAGCGTCGACTTCGGCACCGAAACGGTGGTCGACATCAGAACCCTGTAATGCAAAGAAGATTCGCACAATGAAACTTGATCACATCAAGGCACTGGCCTTCGACCTCGACGGCACGCTGGTAGACTCCCTGCCCGACCTGGTGGCCGCCGCCAATGCCATGCGCGCCCATCTCGGCATGGATCCGCTGCACGACGAACGCATCCAGTCGCACGTCGGCGACGGCATCGCCAGCCTGGTGCACCGCTCCATCACCGACGCACGCGACGAACTGGCGCCGCACGAACAATGGGAAGAGGGTTTTCGCTTTTTCGTGCAGTACTACCGCGCGCACCTGACCGTGCACACCACCGTCTATCCGGGCGTCGTCAGCGGCATCGGCCTGTTCAAGGCGCTCAAGCTGCCACTGGCGGTGGTCACCAACAAATCGGAACGCCTGGCGGTACCGCTGCTGCAAGAACTGGGGCTCGCCGACGATTTCGGCTTGATCATCGGCGGCGACACCCTGCCGGAGAAAAAGCCCTCGGCACTGCCGCTCGCGCATACCTGCCAGGCCTTTGGCGTCACGCCCGACACCCTGCTGATGATCGGCGACTCCGCCAACGACGTGCGCGCCGCCCGCGCGGCCGGCTGCCCGGTGGCGCTGGTGCGCTATGGCTATGCCGACGCCGACACGCTCGACGCCGATCTGGTGATCGATAGCCTCGAAGCCCTCTACGACCTGCTGCGCCCCACCCCCGGCAGCGACGCCTGACCCTGCGCGGGCGGCCCCATCGGGCTGTCCGCCACCCTTCCCTCCGCGCTCTGTCAGATCATTCCGTTTACATACGACGGCAAATGGTTACAATTGAAACAGACAATTCCAATCAATCGGCGGGCCGGCAGAGCGGCCCGCGGCAGAAAGCGCCCCATGAAGCAATGCGAATTCGATGCGCTCGCCAGCGCCGGCTACAACCGTATTCCGGTCAAGCTCGAACTGTTCGCCGACCTCGATACGCCGCTGTCGGTCTATCTCAAGCTCGGCAATCAGCCCTACTCCTACCTGCTCGAATCGGTCGAAGGCGGCGAGCGCTTCGGCCGCTATTCGTTCATCGGCCTGTCATGCCGCACCCGTCTGCGCGTGCGCGGCGATGTCGTCGAAGTCGAAGACGGCGATCACGTCACCGAGCGCGTCCAGGGCAATCCGCTCGACTTCATCCGCGATTATCAGGCCCGTTTCCGCGTCGCGCCGAGTGAAGGACTGCCGCGCACCACCGGTGGACTGGTCGGCTATTTCGGCTACGACACGGTACGCTATATAGAAAAGCGCCTGGCGGACACCCGCAAGCACGACCCGGTCGCCACGCCGGACATCCTGCTCATGCTGTCGGAGGAAGTGGCAGTGGTCGACAACCTCAGCGGCAAGCTCTATCTGGTCATTTACGTCGACCCGGCCAGCCCCAATGCACTGAGCATCGCCCAGGCGCGCCTGGCGCAACTGCGCGCCCGCCTGCGCAGCGCAATCGACATACCGCTCTCGCTGCCGTCACGCCGCAGCCGGGCCGTCTCCGAATTCGGCGAAGACGCGTTCAAGCAAGCGGTGGAACAAAGCAAGCGCTACATTCTCGACGGCGACATCATGCAGGTGGTGCTCGCCCAACGCATGCAGATGCAGTACGAAGAAGACCCGCTCGCGCTCTACCGTGCACTGCGCAGCCTCAACCCGTCGCCCTATATGTTCTTCTATCATTTCGGCGACTTTCACGTGGTCGGCTCATCACCGGAAATTCTGGTGCGCCGCGACGAACACGGCATTACCGTGCGCCCGCTCGCCGGCACCCGGCCGCGCGGCAAGAACGAAGCAGAAGACCGCGCCCTGGCGGAGGAATTACTCAAGGACCCGAAGGAAATCGCCGAGCACGTCATGCTGATCGACCTGGGCCGCAACGACATCAGCCGCGTCGCAAACACCGGCAGCGTGCGCGTCACCGAACAGATGACGGTCGAGCGCTACTCGCACGTGATGCACATCGTCTCCAACGTCGAAGGCAAGGTCGACCCGGACATCTCCAATATCGACGTCATCCGCGCCACCTTCCCGGCCGGCACCCTGTCCGGCGCACCGAAAATCCGCGCGATGGAGATCATCGATGAATTCGAGCCGACCAAGCGCGGCATCTATGGCGGCGCCGTCGGCTACCTCGCCTTCAACGGCGAAATGGACCTGGCCATTGCCATCCGCACCGCGGTGATCAAGAAAGGCATGCTCTACGTGCAGTCAGGCGCCGGCATAGTCGCCGACTCCATCCCGCAGGCCGAATGGCAGGAAACGCAGAACAAGGTGCGTGCCGTGATACGGGCAGCCGAACTGACCCAGGACGGGCTCGACGCCTGACTCACGCCCGGCCGCGACGCCGGGCCTGCGCCAGCCGCCGGTCGGCATCCACCAGCGCCAGTGACACATCGTAGCCGGGAGGGCCGACCACAGCCCCGCCGCAATTGACGGCGAGTGGCAGATTAAGCCCGCCCTCCAAAGCGAAAGGCCGGCCCTGAATGGCCGCCCGTACCCGCCGCTGCACCCGGCCCAGCATCGCGCGATCGCACGGCGACACAAGCAACACGAAGGCATCTTCGGCGCAACGCGTCACCGTACCCACCCCATGCACCGCACGCCGCAAGCGGCTGGCCGCCTCGCACAACAACTGCTCTGCCGCCGGCCCATACCGGGCCTGCACGGCACCGAAATCATCCAGCGACAAAATCATCAGCGCAAACGGCAGCTCGCTCTGCCCGGCAGACGCCGCCTCCTGCTGCAATAACGCCTCGAAGCCCGCCCGATTCCAACTGCCGGTCAAGCCGTCGATCAACTCGCCACGCGCAGACGACGCATACAGCGCAAGCTCGGGGGCACGCACCACATTCGCCCGCTCCTGCTTCAGCTCGGCCTCCGCCATGCGCGCCATATCGATCAGCGTGGCCAGCTCCTGATCGCTGGGCGTACGCGGACGGCGATCGATGGCGCACAGCGTGCCGACTGTCACGCCGTAGGCCAGCCGCAGCGGCACGCCGGCATAAAAGCGGATGCCGGGAGCGCCGCTGACGAGCGGATTATCGAAAAACCGGCTGTCCTGCCTGGCGTCCGGCACGACCAGCAGCTCGCCGCTGGCGACGACATGCGCACAAAACGACACCTCGCGGGCCATCTCCGCCACCGACAGGCCGACCCGCGACTTGAACCACTGCTGACCCGCACCGATCAGCGTCAGCAACGCAATCGGTACGTCGAGCGCATGGGCGACGACTCTGGCAATGCGATCGAAGCGTTCTTCTGCAGGCGTATAGAGGAGATCGAAAGAATCGAGCGCGGCAAGTCGCAGCGCTTCGTTGGCAGGCAAAGAGGGAAATTCCATACAAGGCCCCGCAGACAAGATCGACACCGGAAACCGCACCGGTTTCCACCTCATGGATCGCCAGGCCCCCCCTCTGCACCCGCAGATCCGGTTCTGCGCATCAGCGCCCCCTCCTACCGGTATCGGCGATTCGCACGCCGAATTCAAGCCGACAGACAATCCGGACGGCCGGACATGTACATTCCATTACATATCAATACATTCCGCCAACAGACGACTTTGCGCCCGCTACAGATAATCCGAGCATAGATCAATTCAAAAAACCGCCCTTCCTTGGCATTCCCACCCCAGGAGGTCGGGCAAGAAAAATACCCACCCGCGCAGGCAGATGCACTGCCGCCGGGCCAACAGGAGTCCGACCGTGAAAAGAATCATGACGGCGGCTTTGTTGCTCGTACTTGGCGCCGCCGAGGCCATGCCGGTCAAGGTGCCGCGCATGAACAGCCAATCGGCCAGCGCTTCCGCCTCACAAGACAGCGGGTACTCCCGCAGTGACGCAGACATGGACGACGACGACGAAGCCGCGCCGCCTGTGCATATCCACCATGCGCACACCGCTACCAAGAAGCCGGTGATGCGCCGTGGTGTCGCGCGCCGCGGAGAAGACAATGCCAGCCGCAAGGTCGTCACACCGCGAGGCCGTGCCTTCCCGCAGCCGCCCAAGCCCCCCGTCGATGCCTCTTTAGCGCATTCCGGAATAAAAAAATAGAAATTTATAATTTCTTGGATATATGAAATATCGATAAACTCTCGTCATGCCCCTGATGACTGGAGAAATCGATGCAACTGCGCCTTGCCACCCGGATCGCCCCACTGCTGATCGCCCTCGGCGTCAGCAGTGCCTGGGCAGCAACCCCCGCCACGCTACTCAACGTCTCCTACGACCCGACGCGCGAACTGTACCAGAGCTATAACAAGGCCTTCGCCGCCTATTGGCAAAAAACCGCCGGACAAAGCGTGACCGTACGCCAATCGCACGGCGGCTCGGCCAAGCAATCACGCTCTATCGTCGACGGCATCGGCGCCGATGTCGCCACCCTGGCGCTCGGCTACGACATCGACGTGCTGGCCGACAAGGGCCTCGTGGCGAAGAACTGGCAAACCCGCCTGCCCGACAACAGCTCGCCCTACACTTCGACCATCGTCTTCCTGGTGCGCAAAGGCAATCCGAAGCACATCCGCGACTGGAACGACCTGATTCGGCCCGGCGTGCAAGTCATCACCCCGAACCCCAAGACCTCCGGCGGCGCGCGCTGGAACTACCTCGCCGCCTGGGGCTACGCGCTGCACCAGCACCACGGCGACCAGAACGCGGCCCGCGCCTTCGTCAAGGCGCTGTACAAGAACGTGCCTATCCTCGACACCGGCGCGCGCGGCTCGACCATTACCTTCACCCAGCGCCAGCAGGGCGATGTGCTGATTGCCTGGGAAAGCGAAGCGCTGCTGTCGATCAAGGAAATCGGCGCCGACAAATTGCAGATCGTCACGCCATCGGAAAGCATTCTCGCCGAACCGCCGGTCGCAGTGGTCGACAAAAACGTCGACCAGCACGGCACCCGCAAAGTGGCCGAAGCCTACCTGAAATATCTGTACTCGCAGGAAGGCCAGACCATCGCGGCACAAAACTACTATCGTCCGATCGACAGGCAGGTGGCCGCCCGCTACGCCGCCCAATTCCCGAAACTGAAGCTCTTCACACTCAAATCCACCTTCGGCGACTGGCGAACGACCCAGGCGCGTCACTTCAACGACGGCGGGATTTTCGACCAGATCCAGAACGGAAAATGACCGGCAGCCTAACGTGACATGAGCGGCGCACGCCGCGAGGGGAAAACCATGAAAGCACTGATTGTAGGCGGCGATGCGGTGGACAATGTGCGCCGGCAACTGGCCGAACAGGGATACGATCAAGTGGCGCACTGGCAAGGACGCAAGACCGGCGATTGCCGGCGGACCTTCCCCCGCAATCTCGACCTGGTGGTGGTGATGCTCGGCTTCGTCAATCACAACCTGTGCAAACGCGTACGGGAAGAAGCCGACAGGCAAGACTGGCCGGTGCGCTTCCTCGGCCGCAAACAGGGCCCGCTTCAGCCATGGATGCCACATTGAGCCGTTTTATCGAGCGCGTGCACAGCCAGTACTTCAGCCACTTCCCGATCGAACCGACCGGAGAAGGCGACTATGCCGGTCGCTGGATGAAATACCGCATCCACACCCGCTTTTCCACCCCACAGGCCGGCGTCGTCATCGCCGTCGGCCGCTTCTTCGCGCCGACCGGCGAAGAAACCGACCTGACCACCCTGCTGCGGCTGTGCCGCGTCAGCGAGCGTGCGCTGGTACTCGACCGCTTCGTGCGCAGCGTGCACCTGCTCAACCTCAGCCGCTACGACAGTGGCACAAGCACCGTCTACCTGCCGGTAAGCATGGCGCTTGTCGCCGGCGTCAACGCCAACCACGGCGCGGTATTCCGCGCCATTGTCGACCGGCTCGAACTCGACCGGCCACTCGGCATCCTGCTGCCGACCGCGCTGCGGCGCCAGCCGGCCCACTACCGCAGCGTCGCCGCCGCCTACCACGCCAACGGCTTTGCAACCGCACCGGCCGATGCCTGGCCGCTAGCGGCACGGGCCGACCGCGAGAACGCCTGACGCAAGCAGGCAGATGCCTCTTCAACAACCGTCGGGCAATTTGGCGGCCATCGCCGCGCGCCGGTCAAAGCGCTCGCCATCTGCAACAAACGTGCCGTCACCGACCGCGTGCAGCATGCGCCGCGCCCCACGCGCCTCGTCCTCGTGTGCCACCACCCCATCTAGCACGACGATATTGAAATCGTCGAGGAAATCGACCACCCGGCACTCGATATTGGCCATGCACTCGCCGATCAGCGGCGCGGCGACTTTCTTGCCCTTCAACGCGGTGAGGCCGAAGCGGGCGAATTTGTCCGTATCCCGACCGGAGCACATTCCGACACCGACGACGACATCGAGCATATCGGCAGAAGGAATGGCGATCACACACTCGCGCGATGACTGCAATGCGGCGAAGGAATGATTCCAGGGGCCGGTAGTCAACGCCAGGCGCGGCGTAAAGTCCATCACCATGGTCCAGGAAATCGTCATGATATTGTGCTTGCCTGCCGCACTCGTGCAGACCCATACAACCGGCCCGGGCTCAATCAACGTAAACGCCCGGCTCAATGGCATCGTCTTCATGCACACCTCCGTTCGCCCGCGCCGGCCGCTCACCCGGCTCCGGGCGCAAACTCAGACATGACACCGCCCGCGCACAGCGCGCCGGCACAGTAAAAGTCTGCGCCTTCGCACGTCACCAGACAAAAAATATTGAAAAAACAAAGGCCCGCGCAGGCGGGCCCGGACAGAGCACGACAATGGCACGCCGCTCAAGGCAGCGGCAACACGCGCAGCCAATCGCCGTGCGCCACCGTCGCCGAAGGAGGGATCTCCACCAGCGCCGTAGCCTGGGCGCAAGACAGCAGCATGGCCGAACCCTGCCCCGCCAGCGGCACCACCTCGGTCTCGCCCGATGCATTGCGCCGCAAGGTGGCGCGCAGGAACTCGCGCCGCGATTCGGCCCGGTCGCGCACAAACCCCGCCCGCGCCGGCACCGACAAGGGCTGTGCCGCCTGCATTCCCATCAACATCCGCAGCGCCGGCGCAACCAGCAGGAAGAAGGTCGCGAATGTCGCCACCGGATTGCCCGGCAACATGAAGACCCGCGCCCGGCCGGCCCGCCCCCATGCAAACGGCTTGCCCGGCTTGATGGCCAGCTTCCACGCATCGAGCGAGCCGATCGCTGCGATGGCGCTTTTCAGATGATCTTCCTCGCCGACCGAAGCGCCGCCGCTGGTCAGGATCACGTCGGCCGTCCCGGCCGCGGCGGCCAAGCGCGCGCGCGTTTCCGCCGCATCATCCGGAAGAATACCGCCGTCGCTGGCCTCCACCGGCAAGCCGGCCAGCCAGGCCAGCAACTGATAGCGGTTCGCATCGTAAATTTTGCCCGGCGCGAGTGCCGCCCCCGGCTCGAACAACTCGTTGCCGCTGGAAAACACCGTCACCTTCAGCCGACGCCGCACCGGCAGCCAGGCATAGCCCTGACTGGCCGCCAGCGCCAGTGCAGCCGGGGTCAGGCGCGCACCGGCCGCGAGAATCTCGTCGCCATTGGCGTACTCCTCGGCATGAAAGCGGATATTCAGTCCCTGCGCGAGCGACGCGGCCACGGTGACCGTCGCACCATCGACCCGGACATTTTCCTGCGCCGCCACCGCCGTCGTGCCGGGCGGCACCGGCGCACCGGTAAACACCCGGCAAGCCTCCCCCGGGGCAAGAGGGGATGCCGGCGCATCGCCTGCGGCAGTACGGCCGACCAGGGTAAAGACGCAACCGTCGCCAGCCGGATCGGCCAGTGCATAGCCGTCCATCGCACTATTGTCGAAAGCCGGCGTATCGAAACGGGCAGACAACGGTTCGGCCAGCACCCGGCCAGCACAAGCCGCAAGCGGCAGGGTTTCGCTGCCGTCGATCGCGACCAGCTCGCGCTCGAGACGGGCGAGCGCGTCGTAATAATCCATCATGGCAAACATCCTGATTGAGAAGACGAATCGGTCACGAGCGGCACGAGCCGCGCGAGACTGTCGGGATCATTGGCGTTGGCAAACGCCGGCGATGCTTCGAACGGCACGGCGAAACCGCCGATGGCGGCGATAAAGCCGCGCAGGCTGCGGCCGCCCTGCTGCAGATAGTCCGGCAAGCCTGCAAGCGCAGCAACACGCACCAACAACATGCCGGGTTCGGGTCCGGCGGGCGACTGGGGATAACAACCGCCGCTGGCCGGCTGCGCGGCAAGCGCAGCGGACAGCCGCAGCACCAGATCGGTCGGCAACAGCGGCGTATCGCACGGCGACAACTGCAGCGCGGCAACGCCGGCCGGCAACGCCGCCGCGACACTCGCCACACCGGCGAGCGGGCCCATGCCGGCCCAGCGGGCATCATCGGCAATAACCGGACAACCCAACGCGCGATAAGCATCGAGCGAACGGTTGGCACTGATCAGCAGCGCAGTAACCTGCGGCGCAAGACGCGCCGCCACATGCTCGACCAGCGCCTTGCCGGCCAGCGGCTGCATACCCTTGTCGACACCGCCCATGCGCCGCCCCTCGCCGCCGGCAAGAATCAGCCCGGTGACGGCAAACGGCAGCTCAGAGCCAGCGCTGGCAGGCATCGGCATCGCTGGCTTTCGCTTCGACCCAGTGGCCGGAACCATCGGCAAAGACCTCACGCTTCCAGAACGGCGCCTCGGTCTTGAGGTAGTCCATCAAAAACTCGGCGGCGGCAAACGCCGCCTTGCGGTGCGCCGACGCCATGATCACCAGCACGATCGCGTCGCCAGGCTCGAGCCGGCCGACGCGGTGGATGACACGGCAACCGAGCAGCGGCCAGCGCGCAGCCGCCTGTTCGGCAATGCGTCCGATCTCGCTCTCGGTCACACCCGGATAATGTTCGAGCTCCAGCGCCGCAAGCGGCACCGGCCCGTCGTGGCCGCGGACCCGACCGACGAACGACACCGTCGCGCCGGCATTGCCGGCTTCGGCAGCCAATGCGGCCTCTTCCGCCGCCAGATCGAAATCGTCGTGTCCGACGCGAATCGACACTTTCATCGCCTAGCCCCCGGTGACCGGCGGCAGGATGCCGACCTCGGCGCCATCGGCGATGGCCACCTCGCCACGCACGATCTGCTGATCGACCACCAGCCGGAACACCTTGCCGGGCGCCAGCGCCTCGGCCCAGTCGGCGCCGCGCGCGCGCAACAGCGCCAGCAGATCGCCCGACTGCCCGCCAGACCACTCCAGCGACTCCTCGGCACGGCCGAGCGTCTGCTTCAACACGCCGAAATACAGAATACGAATCATGGGATCATCCTAAAAAGCGCGCGTCAGCCGCGCGTCCAGGCAGCGACAAAATCCGCCACCGCGTCGATGTCATCGAGATCGAGGCAAGGCAGGTCGGTATCGGGGCGGGCATTGCTCGCCACAGCGATCACCTGCGGATCCTCGCGAAAACGGGGAGGTTTGCCCACCTCGGGTCGCCAGACCTCGAGCTTGGGCAGGGACAGCATCTTCTGGCCTTCGAGCAGCACCAGATCGACACCGGAAAGATGCGCGAGCTGTGCATCGAGCGAAGGCTCCTGCTCGCAATCGGAAAACAGTCCCCAGCCGGAGGGCGACAACACCATCACCTCCTGCGCGCCGGCCTTGCGCAAGCGGTAACTATCCTTGCCGGGCACATCGAAATCGAGCGGGTGATGACAATGCTTGATGACCGAGACACGCAGGCCGCGCGCAGCGAGGCACGGCAACAGCTGTTCGATCAGGGTGGTCTTGCCGCTGCCAGACCAGCCGATCACACCTAAAGTTTTCTGCATAATCCGAGTGCCGGCAGCGATGCGGCAACGCTGCAACCAGCATCCTTTGCCAGTGAGGTTGTATAGAACCGCGCGAAGGGTTATGTTAACCCGTTTTTCCAAACCGGGCTCATTATCCATGGCTTCGCTCACCCACTTCAATGACGCAGGTCAGGCACATATGGTTGACGTCGGCGAAAAAACCGAAACGCGCCGCGTTGCCGTCGCCTGCGGCACCATCAGCATGCAGCCCGACACGCTGCAACGTGTCGAAGAAGGCCGTGCCGACAAGGGCGACGTCCTGGGCATCGCACGCATCGCCGCCATCCAGGGCAGCAAGCGCACCGCCGAGCTGATTCCGCTGTGCCACCCGCTCGCCCTGACCCACGTCGCCGCCGATTTCGACATCGAACGCGCGACCAGCAGCGTGCGCCTCACCGTCACCACCGAGACCACCGGCCGTACCGGCGTCGAAATGGAAGCGCTCACCGCCGTAATGGCCGGCCTGCTCACCGTGTACGACATGCTCAAGGCCGTCGATCGCGGCATGCAGATTCACGATGTGAAACTGCTGGAGAAAATGGGCGGCAAAAGCGGCCATTGGCGCGCCGATGCATGAACAACGGGCGCCGCAGCGCCCGTCGTCATTCCGGCAGGACAGAAATCAGAGGCACATGCCGCCCGATGCCTCGATGCGCTGCGCATTGATCCAGCGCGCCTCATCCGACAGCAGCAAAGCCACCGCATCGCCGATATCGTCCGGCAGACCGACACGACCGAGCGCAGTCTGGCTGGCGATAAGGCGATTGATCTCGGCGTTGTCGCGCACTGTGCCGCCACCGAAGTCGGTCTCGATCGCCCCGGGGGCGATGACGTTCACCGCAATGCCGCGCGGGCCGAGCTCCTTGGCCATATAGTGCGTCAGCACCTCGATCGCGCCCTTCATCGCCGCATAGGCGGCATAGCCCGGCAAGGCGAAACGGGCCAGCCCGCTCGACACATTCAAAATGCGCCCGCCGTCGTTGATCAGCGGCAGCAGCGCCTGGGTAAGGAAAAACACCCCCTTGAAATGCAGGTTCACCAGCTGGTCGAACTGAGCCTCGGTCGTCTCGGCAAAAGAAGCATGAATACCGATGCCGGCATTATTGAACAGATAATCGAAACGATCCCGCTGCCAATGCTCGGCGAGCGCAGCACGCACCCGGGCGACAAAAGCGGCGAACTGCGAGCTATCGGCTGCGTCGAGCTGCAATGCGACGGCGCGGCCGCCCTGCGCGACGATCTCCGCCACCACCTCGTCGGCCGCATCGCGCCGCTGCTGGTAGGTGAGGATGATGTCGACACCGCGCGCGGCCAGCTTCAACGCCGCATTGCGGCCAAGCCCGCGGCTGCCGCCGGTAACGAGAGCAATCTTGCGATCCATATGGGAACTCCTTGTCAGCAATAAAACGGCGCCGGCCCGCGACCCCATCGCAGCCTGCCGATCTTGTCATGCAGTGTATTGTGCAAAAACATCAGCATAAAGAGCGAAATCGTGATTACACTGTTCGTATAAACAAGACAATTACCGGGATCTGGCCATGGACCAACTGCATGCGTTGCGCGTATTCGTCCGCGTCGCCGAACTCGCCAGTTTCAGCCGCGCCGCCGAGCACCTGGCGCTCCCCAAAGCCAGCGTATCGGCTACCGTGCAGAAGCTCGAAGCCATGCTCGGCACCCGCCTGCTACACCGCACGACCCGCCAGGTCAGCCTCACCGCCGACGGTGAACTCTACTACCGGCGCGGCAAGGCGCTACTCGATGAATTCGACGATCTGGGCGAACTGTTCAGTACCGACCAGAGCCGCCTGCGCGGCAAACTGCGTGTCGACATGCCGGCCGCCATCGCCGAAAGCCTGGTTCTGCCGCAACTGCCGATACTGCTCGACCAACACCCGGAACTCGACATCGAGCTATCTGGCACCGACCACCGCGTTGATCTGATCGCCGAAGGCTTCGACTGTGTGCTGCGCATCGGCGCAGTACGCGACACCGGACTCGTGGCGCGACCGCTCGGCGCGCTCGATCAGCTCAGCTGCGCAAGCCCGGCCTACCTGGCGCACCATGGCATGCCGCTCACCCTGCAAGACCTGGCCCGGCACCGGATGGTGCGCTACCAGGGCAACGACCACTTCGAATACCGTGATCCGGGCGGCACGCTGCGCAGCCTGTCGCTGCCCGCCCGGGTCAGCGTCGCCACCACCGGCGACTATCTCGCCGCCTGCCTGGCCGGCCTCGGCATCGCCCAACTGCCGCGCTACAGCGCACAGGCCTACATCGGGCGCGGCGAGCTGGTCGAACTCTTGCCGGAATGGATGCCGCCGCCCCTGCCCGTCACCCTGCTCTACGCCCACCGCCGCCAGTTGCCGCAACGCTGCCGCGTATTCATGAACTGGCTCGAAGAACTGCTGCGCCCGGCGCTGCAGGCCTGAATCGCGCCCCGTCCTGCCGCAGCGGCAAGGCACGGTTGCGAAAAACCGACAGTATCGAAAATCGCCCGCCGCGGCCCCAGCGCCCACATCACGGGGCTGGCGGCCGACAAGCCATATCTGGTGGCCATACATTGCGGCACACACCACAGCTAGTGGCCACTTTTCACAAAATAGTTATCTGTCAAGACTTGAAGTCGCCCGTCACCACCACTAGAATTTGCGTCACACAAGAAGACAAAACAATACATCTTGTGTCGCAAACAACCGCCGCACCGCACAACACAAACCATGCGCGGTGCAAGAAGAAAACCATCCGAACTCACGATGAGGACTCCATGTCATCGACACCTTTTGAAGCGCACGGCCTCCCCGGCGAACAGGACTACAGCGCCTACCACACCATTCGCCGCAACGGCGCAGTGGTTCCCTTCGAGCCAATGAAAATCTCCGTTGCCATGAGCAAGGCTTTTCTGGCCGTGCTCGGCCAGCAAGCCGCCGGCTCGGAAAGCCTGCGCAGCAAGGTTGCCGAACATACCGCCAACATCACCGGTGCGCTGATGCGCCGCAAGCCGGAAGGCGGCGCGATCCATATCGAAGAAATCCAGGATCAGGTCGAACTGTCGCTGATGCGCGCCGGCGAACACGATGTCGCCCGCGCCTACGTGCTCTACCGCGAGCAACGCGCCCGTGAGCGCGCGCAACACCGCGAAGAAGAAAACCGTGCGGTCGGCATCCATGTCGTGAAGAAAAACGGCCAACGCGAGCTGCTCGACGTCGCTGCGCTGCGCACCACCGTCGCAGCGGCCTGCCAGGGCCTGGAACTGGCCGACATCGACACCATTTGCAGCGAAACGCTGAAAAATCTCTACGATGGCGTGAGCGAAGAAGAAGTCGGCAAATCGGCCATTCTCGCCGCCCGCGCGCTGATCGAGCGCGACCCCTGCCATGACCTGGTCACCGCCCGCCTGCTGCTCGACAGCATCCGCAGCGAAATCATCGGCGAAGCTGTCGCCCAGGAAGACATGGCCGCCTGCTACCCGGGTTACTTCGCCCGCTACGTCGCCGACGGCATCCAGGCCGAACTGCTCGACGCCCGCCTCGGCGACTACGATCTGACCCGCCTGGGCGCAGCCCTGGACGCCGGACGTGACCTGCAATTCGGCTACCTCGGCCTGCAGACCCTCTACGACCGCTACTTCCTGCACATCGACGGCCGCCGCATCGAAATGCCGCAGGCGTTCTTCATGCGCGTCGCCATGGGCCTGGCGCTCAACGAAAGCGACCGCGAAGCGCGCGCCATCGAGTTCTACAACGTGCTGTCGAGCTTCGACTTCATGTCGTCCACGCCGACGCTGTTCAACGCCGGCACGCTGCGCAGCCAGCTCTCCAGCTGCTACCTGACCACCGTCAGCGACGACCTGGACGGCATCTTCGAAGCCATCAAGGAAAACGCACTGCTGTCCAAGTTCGCCGGCGGGCTCGGCAACGACTGGACCCCGGTACGGGCCATGGGCGCACACATCAAGGGCACCAACGGCAAATCGCAAGGCATCGTGCCCTTCCTCAAGGTAGTCAACGACACCGCCGTCGCCGTCAATCAGGGCGGCAAGCGCAAGGGCGCCGTCTGCGCCTACCTGGAAACCTGGCACGCCGACATCGAGGAGTTCCTCGAGCTGCGCAAGAACACCGGCGACGACCGCCGCCGCACCCACGACATGAACACCGCCAACTGGATTCCGGACCTGTTCATGAAGCGCGTGCACGAAGGCGCCGACTGGACGCTGTTCTCGCCGTCCGAATGCCCTGATCTGCACGACCTGTACGGCGCTGCCTTCGAACGCCGCTACACCGAATACGAAGCACTGGCCGACGCAGGCAAGATCAAGCTGTTCAAGCGTCTGCCCGCCTTGTCGCTGTGGCGCAAGATTCTCACCATGCTGTTCGAGACCGGCCACCCGTGGATCACCTTCAAGGACCCATGCAACATCCGCAGCCCGCAGCGTCACCTGGGCGTAGTACACAGCTCCAACCTGTGCACCGAGATCACACTCAACACCAATGACGAGGAAATCGCCGTCTGCAACCTCGGCTCGATCAACCTCGCACGGCACATCAAGGACGGCGAGCTCGATGCCGCCAAGCTCAAGCACACCGTCTCGGTGGCGATGCGCATGCTCGACAACGTGATCGACATCAACTTCTATCCGGTCGAAAAAGCGCGTAACGCCAACCTGAAACACCGTCCGGTCGGGCTCGGCATCATGGGCTTCCAGGACTGCCTGCACATCAAGCGCGTGCCCTACGCCTCGCAAGCGGCGGTCGAATTCGCCGATCGCGCCATGGAGCAAGTGGCCTACCACGCCTACTGGGCCTCGACCGAGCTGGCCGAAGAACGCGGCCGCTACCCGAGCTATGCCGGCAGCCTGTGGGAACAGGGCATCCTGCCGCAAGACAGCATGCGACTGCTGGCCGAAGCGCGCGGCGGTTACCTCGACGTCGACCAGAGCGCCAGCCTCGACTGGGCCCCGTTGCGCGAACGCGTGCGCCGCCACGGCATGCGCAACTCCAACTGCCTGGCCATCGCGCCGACCGCGACCATCGCCAACATCATCGGCGTATCGGCCTCGATCGAACCGACATTCCAGAACCTGTTCGTCAAATCCAACCTGTCGGGCGAATTCACCGTCACCAACGAATACCTGGTACGCGACCTGAAACAGCAAGGCATGTGGGACGAAGTGATGGTCTCCGACCTGAAATACTTCGACGGCAGCCTCGGCCGCATCGAACGCGTGCCGCAACACCTGAAAGACCTGTACGCCACCGCGTTCGAAATCGACCCGCGCTGGCTGGTCGAAGCGGCGGCACGGCGGCAGAAATGGATCGACCAGGCGCAATCGCTCAACCTGTACATGGCGGGCGCCTCGGGCAAAAAGCTCGACGAACTCTACCGCTTCGCCTGGATCCGCGGACTGAAGACCACCTACTACCTGCGTACCCTGGCTGCCTCGTCCGGCGAGAAATCGACTGGACGCGGCGGCGAGCTGAACGCGGTACCGGTCGCCGGCGGCGTGACGCAAACCGTCGCGGCAGCGGCAGCCATCCCGGCCACCGACGCAAAGTTCTGCTCGATTGACAATCCAGATTGTGAAGCCTGCCAGTAGGCAGGCGTAGCAAGATGGATTGATGCGAAGCAACAACCCCGATGGACCGCGAGCAGAGCGAGCGGTCCAGGCCCGCAGGGCCGCGAGGCTTGCCAGTAGGGCAAGCAGAACAGTCGAGGTTGGTGCGAAACAACAATCCGGACGGACCACGAGCAGAGCGAGCGGTCCAGGCCCGCAGGGCCGCGAGAAAGAAACGGCCGCCATGGTTGCAACCCGGCAACCATGGCGCCGCAAACGCAAGACAGGCGCAGATTTACCCGATATCGGTTGCTGACGGCAACCGACGCAAAACAGCTTGAACCGCTGGAGCCATCCAGCCAAACAAAAAGGGAAACAGCATGAGTGCATCGGTCTACATGGCTTGCAACAAGGAGGCGCGCAGCGTCAGCCACAGCACGGTTCGACTGCCGCTCGACACACCCGCCGAAGAAACGCCGCGCGCGCTCGGCGGGAGCATGCTGGTCCTGGCCAAATCTAGCCTGCCTCTCTACGCGATCCGCCAGCAAGAACAGGAACCGGCCGCGCTGCCGCAAGACTGAGCACCTCATCGCGAGAGCCACCGGACGCCCGCGGCCGTCCGGCGGTGGCCTTCACCCCCAAGCAAACCCAAAACAAGAGCAAAGAAACCATGTTGAACTTCAACGAAACGACCGCCCCGACGCAAAGCCGCGTGAACGTGGTCGACAAGCGCATCATCAACGGCCAGACCGACGTCAACCAGTTGGTACCGTTCAAATACAAATGGGCGTGGGAAAAATATCTGTCGCAGTGCGCCAACCACTGGATGCCGCAGGAAATCAACATGCAGCGCGACATCGAACAATGGAAAACCGGCCAGCTGAGCGAAGACGAAATGCGCATCGTCAAACGCAACCTGGGCTTTTTCGTTACCGCCGACAGCCTGGCGGCCAACAATATCGTGCTCGGCACCTACCGCCAGATCACCGCGCCGGAATGCCGCCAGTTCCTGCTGCGCCAGGCCTTCGACGAGGCGATCCACACCCATGCCTATCAATACATCGTCGAAAGCCTCGGCCTCGACGAAGGCGAAGTGTTCAATGCCTACAATGAAATCAGCTCGATCCGCGACAAGGACGCCTTCCTGATCCCGTTCATCGACGTGCTCACCGACCCGCAATTCAAGACCGGCACCACCGAGAACGACCAGAAACTGCTCAAATCGCTGATCGTATTCGCCTGCATCATGGAAGGCCTGTTCTTCTACGTCGGCTTCGTGCAGATCCTCGCCCTCGGCCGGCAAAACAAGATGCCGGGCGCTGCCGAGCAGTATCAATACATCCTGCGCGACGAGTCGATGCACTGCAATTTCGGCATCGACCTGATCAATACCATCAAGCTGGAAAACCCGCAGCTGTGGACCGAACCGTTCAAGGCCGAGCTCAACGAACTGTTCCGCCACGGCGTGGAACTCGAATACGCCTATGCCGAAGACACCATGCCGCGCGGCGTACTCGGCCTCAACGCCGCCATGTTCAAGGAATACCTGCGCTTTATCGCAAACCGCCGCATGACGCAAATCGGCCTCGACCCACTCTTCCCGGGCGCCGACAACCCCTTCCCGTGGATGAGCGAGATGGTCGACCTGAAGAAGGAAAAGAATTTCTTCGAAACCCGCGTCACCGAATACCAGACCGGCGGCGCGCTGAGCTGGGACTGACCCCCCGCACTGCCGCAAGGCTGTGCCGTTTGCCCCGCTGCGGCGGGGCTTTTCATTCATCCGGACAGAACAGGAAGTCGGAATGCAATCGTTATGCGTCTTTTGCGGTTCGGGCAGCGGCACCAACCCCGCCTACGCCGAAGCGGCGCGCGCTACCGGCCGTACGCTGGCCCAGCGAGGTATCGCCCTCGTCTACGGCGGCGGTCATGTCGGACTGATGGGCGAGGTCGCCGACGCCGCCCTCGCCGCCGGCGGCCAGGCCATCGGCGTCATGCCGCGCCACCTGGTCGAACGGGAAATTGCCCACCAGAGCCTCACCCGGCTCGATGTGGTCGAGTCGATGCACGCGCGCAAGGCGCGCATGGGCGAACTCGCCGACGGATTCATCGCCTTGCCGGGCGGCGCCGGCACCCTGGAAGAACTGTTCGAGCAATGGACCTGGGCCCAGCTCGGCAGCCATGCCAAGCCATGCGCGCTACTCAACGTCGCCGGCTACTACAATGCGCTGCTCGCCCAGGCGCACCACATGGTCAACGAAGGCTTCATGAAACGCGACTATCTCGACATGCTGATCGTCGCGCCGAACATCGAGGAGATCCTCGCCGCCATCGCCGCCTACCGGCCGCCGCAAAAGAAGTGGACATAAAAAAGACCCGGCGCCGGCCGGGTCTTTTTCTGCGCACGCCACACGCAACACCTAGAGGCGGAAGCGCCGCACCGCATCGTTCAACTGCGCCGAAGCCGTGTCGATGCCCTGAGCCACCTCACCGGCCAGCGTCACTGCGCGCTGCGTCTCCTCGACCATATGCGCGACCTTCTCCACACTGCCGGCGATCGCCATGCCCGACTGGCTCTGCTCGCTCAAGGTATGCGCAACACTGCTGCTGCGCTCCATATTGTGATGCACCTGCTCGTTGATGGTCGACAGCGCCGAGGACGCCAGCTTTGCCTGCTCGACCGCATCGGCGACCCTGGGCACGATCGCATCCATCCGCTGCGACGTCGCCGCTGCCTCGCCCATCACACTCTGAATGATCGACGTGATCTCGCCGGTCGCCCCGGCCGTACGCTCCGCCAGCTTGCGCACCTCGTCGGCCACCACGGCAAAACCGCGCCCGGTCTCGCCGGCCCGCGCGGCCTCGATCGCGGCATTGAGTGCCAGCAGATTGGTCTGGTCGGCGATATCGTGAATGGTTTTGGCAATGCTGCTGATGTCGCGTGTGCGCTCCGACAAGGCGCCGACCATGGTGCCGGCTTCGCCGATCTCGCCGGAGATCGATGCAATGGTCTGTGCCGCCAGCCCGGCATCGCGTTCGCCGCTGCTGGCCGCCTCGCCCATCGACTGCGACGACGACTCGTTATATGCGGCCACATCGCGCACATGATCGATACTCACCGACAATTCTTCGATCGCCGCCGCCGCCGACGAAGTCGAATCGCTGGCGGTATACGATACCTCGGACAGCTGGCGCATTTGTTCGGCCAGCGACTGCGACGACTGCTTCATCGATGACGATGACACGCCGATATGCTCGATCAAGCTGCGCAGCCCCTGCTGCATATGCTGCATTGCAGCCAGCAGACTGCGCTCCGAACCCTGGAATTCGATACGGCGAGACAGATCGCCATCGGCGATCGCCTCCATCATCTCCGCCGCGTACTGCGGCTCGCCGCCGAGCGCGCCAATCACCTGGCGCGCCAGCACCACCGACAAACCGAACACCACCACCAGCACTGCCAGCACCACCGCCAGCAGTAACACCGCGTCCTGCCAGAAGGTGGTCTGGATATCGTCGACAAACACGCCGTTGCCGACCATCCAGTTCCACGGACCATAGCGGAACACGCCGTTGAGTTTTGGCACCCGGGTCGTCGCGCCGACATGATTTGCCATGGCATTGGCGAACGCATACGTACTGCTCTGCAGCGCCAGGTCATAGGCCTGCACCACCGTCATATCGCTATCGGGACTCTTGCCGCCATCGTCGATCTTGCCGATACGTGCCGGATCGATGTGCAGGATCATGCGGCTGTCGGCATCGCGGATGAAGTAGTACGTCTCGCCTGAATGCATCACCGCCAGCGAGGCAAGCGCCTGACGCTGTGCGGCGGCACGGCTGAGCGTACCGTTCTGCTCCAGCGCGTGGTAATGCTCGAGCACCGCCTGTGACTGGCTGAGCAAGGTAATGATCTGCTTCTGCTTCTCCTGCATTAACGCCGAATGCAAGGAGAACAACGCCACAGCAGCCAGCATGGCGGCACCGAAGAAACTGATCAGCGAGATAATGAGCAGCTTGACCTTGACTCGCATGGTTGAAGTCCCCGTCTATCGTTGTAATGCCAAATGGCTAGCACAAAATGTGCCATACCACATCCGAGGTATGAGTACACGCCAGTTCCATGACATTCAATCGCTTACAACGCACGGCCGCGCGGGATTGACCGCGAGCCGACGGAAAAGCGTCACCAACGCCCCATCGGGGCGACGGAGTACCGAAACTACACCGCAACGCGCTCCGGCGGCAAAAATTGCCGCGCTAGGCGCGCCCCAGCGAAGACAGCCAGTCGCGCCAGAAACCGCGCGCCGCACGGGCAAGATGCGGCGCATGCCGATGACTCTGCTGTCGCAAGGTCGCCACATCGATATTCAGCTGCGCCAGCTCGCATGCGTGGCCGACATACCAGCGCTCCAGCCCCTCGGCGGTAACCTCGGGATGGAACTGCAGGCCGAGCGCATAATCACCGACCGAAAAGGCTTGATGCGGATAACGGTCGCTGCCGGCCAGGTGGGCCGCCCCGCGCGGCAGCTCGAAGGTGTCGCCATGCCAGTGCAGTACCGGCAGATCGGCGCTGCACAGGCGCTCGATCGCCGGCAACAGATGACTGTCGCGCCCGATATGCACCGGCATCCAGCCAACCTCCTTGCCACGCGAACCGGCATGCACTTGCGCGCCGAGCGCCGCCGCCATCAGCTGAGCGCCGAGGCAGATGCCCAATGTCGGCCGGGCGGCATCGAGTCGCTCGCGCAGCACGCCCAACTCGCGACGCAGAAATGGATAACTGTCCTGTTCATACACGCCGACCGGTCCGCCAAGCACCACCAGCAAATCAGCTGCGCAGGGATCGAGCGCGGAAAAATCGGCGGTACAACCGTCCAGTTTGGTGATCGAATACCCGGCCTCGAGCAAGGCAGGCTCCAGCGAGCCGAGATCTTCGAACGCCACATGACCAACCACCAACGCTTTTTTCAGTGACATAGCGATTCCCCTCCGCGCGGCGTGCGTCGATCACCCCAACGCAACATCATGAAAAACAATTGAGCAAGCAGCAAAAACCATTCCTATGGCATAGGAATTTATCCTGCACCGCTGCGCTGCCAGTCGTCAACCGTAACATTGCCCGCCGGTGACGCACCTCGCCTGACCACGGGTCTGACGCGCTCTATCCACCTGCTTTGTCGCAGATAAGATACATATTTAATACATCTTAAATATTCGTCCATTACGGTGCAAAGCCAGTCGCAACGGGCTTCGGCAGCAAATCAGCCAGACGATCACCAATGTAAATCATGTACTGGATAGCAAAGCTGTCGGCCGATTTTGATAAGATTCATTTTGTTTACATCTTTAACAACATCGAAACTCCAAAGGACACGGTAATGGAGACAACAACAAGACTGTGGAAATGGCTGGCATTCGTCTGTCTGCTATCATTCGCCGCCCTGCTCTACATCGGGCGCGAAATCTACCTGGCCGCCCCGCCGATTCCGGCGCGCGTCGTCGCCGCGGACGGCCGGATACTGTTTACCGGCGCGCAAATCCAGCGCGGCCAGCAAGTTTGGCTCGCCTCAGGCGGCCAACAGGTCGGCACCGTCTGGGGCCATGGCAGCTACGTCGCTCCCGACTGGTCGGCCGACTGGCTGCATCGCGAAGCGCTGGCCGTACGAGACAATATGGCCAGCCAGCGGCTTGGCCAGCCCTATGCCAGTCTCGACAGCGGCCATCAGGCGCTGATCGACGCCGATATGCGCGAGGCCATGCGCAACAACGGCTACAACCCGCAAGACGGCGTACTGACTGTAGGCAACGCCCGCGCTGCGGCCATCGTCGCCGTCACCGCCCATTACCAGGGGCTCTACAGCCACGACCCGCGCTTCGACACCCTGCGCGAACAATACGCGATGAACGCCGACGCAGTGCCGGGCGCCGACGATCGTCAGGCGCTGGCGGCGTTCTATTTCTGGTCCGCCTGGGCGGCTGCCGCCGACCGACCCGGCGCAAGCGGCGTGTCCTACACCAATAACTGGCCGCACGAGCCGCTGGTCGCCAACACCCCGACCGTCGCCGCCGGCATGTGGTCGATCGCCAGCATCATCCTGTTGCTGGCCGGCATCGCCGGCATGATCTGGTACCACACCGCACGCCACGCCAACGAAAACCAGCAGATCGCCACGCCCGAGCGCGACCCGCTGTTCAGCCTCAAGCCGACACCGTCGATGCGCGCGACGAAGAAATACTTCTACGCCGTCATCGCGCTCCTGCTGATCCAGGTCGGCATGGGTTCGCTCACCGCGCACTACGCGGTCGAAGGCCATAGCTTCTTCGGCCTGCCACTGGCGGAAATCCTGCCCTGGGTGGTAAGCCGCACCATTCATACCCAGCTGGGCGTACTGTGGATCGCCACCGCCTGGCTCGCCACCGGACTCTATATCGCGCCGGTGCTCTCCGGCCACGAACCCCGACTGCAAAAGCCCGGCGTCGACCTGCTGTTCTGGGCGCTGATCTTCGTTGTCGGCGGCTCGACGCTGTGCGGCTGGATCGGCTCGCTGCAACACCTCGGCACCGGCTTCAGCTTCTGGATCGGCAACCAGGGCCTGGCCTACACAAGCATGGGCCGTGTCTGGCAGATCCTGCTCTTCATCGGCCTGCTGTTCTGGCTGCTGCTGCTCGGCCGGGCACTGATGCCGGCACTGCGCGACCGCAAGACCCCGGGCCGCAGCCTGATCGGCATGGTGTTTCTCTCCGCCACCTGCATCGGCCTCTTCTACGCATCCTCGCTCGCCTGGGGGCAGCACACCCATTACTCGATGATCGAATACTGGCGCTGGTGGCTGGTCCACCTGTGGGTGGAAGGCTTCTTCGAAGTGTTCGCCACCGCCGTCATCGCGCTCATCTTCGCCCGCCTCGGCCTGATCCGTTTCGAAAGCGCCAACCGCGCCATCGTGATGGAAACCATCGTGTTCCTGTTCGGCGGCATTCTCGGCACGCTGCACCATCTCTACTTCACCGGCACCACCACGGCGGTGATCGCCGTCGGCGCAGTCTTCTCCGCCTTCGAAGTGGTGCCGCTCGCCCTGATCGGGCTGGAGGGCTGGCACACCTATCAAAAGCTCAAGGCAGCACCGTGGGTGGCGACCTACAAATGGCCGATCCTCTGCTTTGTCGCCGTCGGCATCTGGAACACCGTCGGCGCCGGTCTGCTCGGCTTCTCGATCAACCCGCCGATTTCGCTCTACTACGTGCAGGGGCTCAACATGACCCCGGCGCACGGCCACGCGGCGCTGTTCGGCGTCTACGGCATGCTCGGCATCGGCCTGATGCTGTTCTGCCTGCGCGGGCTGTCGAATCGTGACCAGTGGCAAGACCGGCTGCTCAAGCCCGCCTTCTGGCTGCTCAACATCGGGCTGGCCATGATGGTGTTCCTCTCCATCCTGCCCTCCGGCATCTACCAGGCCTGGGCCTGCGTCAGCCAGAGCCTGTGGTATGCGCGCTCGCCGGCCGTCATCCACTCGCCGCTGATGCAAGACTTCGTCTGGCTGCGCGTACCGGGTGACATCGTCTTTGCCCTGGGAGTGATGTATCTTGCCTACTTTGCGATGAAATTGACCGGCAGGAAGATCGACTGACGCGCGAGGCCAGCCTCGGCGTTTGACGGACAGCCCCGTACACCGTGGGGCTGTCCTTTTTTTCAGCTTTCCGGCGCGATGGCGGGAGGCACCGCCGTCAGACGACGCTGCCTGAGCATATACAGCACCGCCGCCAGCGCGGCGACGAAGCCCGAGGCGGCCCCCACCCCCAGCGCCCAGCGCGGGCCGTAGCGGTTGGCCACCCAGCCGACGATCGGCGCCCCGATGGGCGTGCCGCCAAGCGCGACGCCGACGCGCAAGGCCATCACCCGGCCGCGCATGGCCGGCTCGGTCGACAGCTGCATCAAGGTGTTGGTGGTATTGGTCAACAGCAGGGCGGCAACACCGATCAGCACCAGCGCCGCGGCGAAACTCCAGTAACCGGGCGCGAACGCCGCCAGCGTGCAACCGACGCCGAAGAACAGCGTGCCGATCAGCAGCAGGCTGAAACGCGGCTGGCTGATGCCGGCGCACAGCAACGCACCGCCCACCGTGCCGACCGCCATGATCGACGACAGCAGGCCATAGGCGCGCGCATCGGCATGGAACACGCCCACCGCCATGGTCGACATGAAAATGGGGAAATTCAGCCCGAAAGTACCGACCAGAAACAGGCAGCCCAGGATGGTCAGCAGATCCGCCCTGCTCCGCACATAGCGCAAGCCCTCGACAAAGCGCCCCGGGACGCGCCGGGCACGGGCATGCGGATACAGCTCGGCCGCGCGCAGCGTCGCCAGCGATACCAGCACGGCGAAAAAAGACAGGCCGTTGAACACGAACGCCCAACCGCTGCCAATGGCGGCAATCGTGGCGCCCGACACCGCCGGACCGATCATGCGCGCACCGTTGAACGAGGTCGAATTGAGCGCCACCGCGTTGTGCAGATCCTCCTCGCCGACCAGATCGGCGACGAAGGTCTGCCGCACCGGCGCGTCAAACGCCGCCGCACTGCCGAACAGGAAGGCAAATACATACACCTGCCACAGCTGCACCCAGTGGCCGACGGTCAGCACGCCGAGCAGCAATGCCAGACAGCCCAGCGCCCCCTGCGTCACCATCAGCAGCTTGCGCTGGTCGAAATGATCGGCGGCAACACCGGTCCACGGCAGCCACAACAGCTGCGGGCCGAACTGCAGGGCCATCACCGTCCCGACCGCCGAAGCATTGTGGTGGGTCAACTGGGTGAAGACCAGCCAGTCCTGCGCGGTACGCTGCACCCAGGTGCCGATATTGGAAACGAAGGCGCCGATCACCCAGCGACGGTAATTGACCCGGTGCAAAGAACGGAAAACGTTGTCGAGCGCGGCAATCATGACTGCGTCGGCTGATTGCCGCCGTGAAAGCGGCCGAAATGACGGGCGGCAAACAGTGCAGTCACCAGCGCGCCAAGCGCGAAGACCAGCACACCGACGGTGTCGTTGTGTGCCAGATCACCGCCATGGAAGGCCAGCAGATAGCCGGCGACGACATTGGCGCCGCCCCAGACGACATTCACCGTCGACGACGACAGGCCCACGCCGTGCGGCGTGGCGAACGGGCTTTGAAACGGTTGGCCCAACATGCCGCTGACGACATGCGGAATGGCGTTGGCAAGAAACAGTCCGGCGAAGAAATCCGCCAACAGATGAATCCAGAACATTCAGACGCTCCAGTCCGGCGGAATTTTCGACCTAGCGCCGCCGGGGCCGGCCCCGACGGCAGGAAACATGCAGCACCCCTATTCCACCAACCGCTGCAATAGCACCACCGCATCGGCGACCCGATCCAGTTCGGCACTCGTCAACCGCGCCTGCAATGTGCGCGTCAACCAGTCCTGTCGCGCCGCGCGCGCCTCTTCCAGCCAGTGACGGCAGGCATCGGTCATGGAAAACAGTGTTTTGCGGCCGTCGTTCGGGTCGGCGGCGCGCTCGACAAGCCCGGCGTGCTCGAGCACCGGCAAAATCGGCGCCATCGACTGCGGCCGCATGCCCTCGGCTCGTGCCAGCGCCGAGGCCGTAGCCGGGCCATCCTTTTCCAGACGCAGCAACACCGACACCTGCGAAGGGGCCAGATCGTGCGTAAGCGACTGCTCGCGCAACTGGCGCTTCAGCTTGCGCATCAGGGCGCGCAAATCCTGCGCCAGCAAGGCCGCAGACGTGGCGGCGGGAGAAGATGGGTTTGTCATGGGAATGATCCTAGCACATATACAGGCAATCTGAACAGTTTACCTGCAAATTTCTATGTAGCGTCGCGGTGGACCGATCAACCGGCCAGCGTCTCGCGCACAATGTTCGCCAGCAATTCGGCCGCCTGCAGATCGGCCTCTTCGTGCATGAACAGGCGCAATGACTGCGGCGGCAAGGCAGGCAGGCCCGTGCAGCGAGGCAAATCCGGCGGGCAGAGTCCTGCCGCCAGCACCGTGACCGCCAGGCCGGCGCGCACGATGGCGATATTGGGCAAGATGCCGTCGGCGACCATGGTCGCCTCCCAGTCGATGCCCGCCTCGCCGAGCGCACCGATCGCCGCCTGACGCATGCCACAACCATCCGGATGCAGCGCCAGCGGCACCGGTCCGCCGCGCCACTCGCCCAGCCAGCACAACGGCAGCTGCGCAAGCTCGCTGCCGCCGCGCGAATGCAGCGGCTTGAGCCCCAGCACCACGTCGTAGCGAAAGCCGAGCAAGGGCAGCATTTCCCGCGTCGAGGCGGCGTGAATATCGAGTCGTAGCGACGGCGCCTCACTGCGCAGGCGTTTCAGGATCGCTTCCAGCGCAAAACCGGCCAGATCCTCGACGATACCCACCCGCAAGCTGCGCTGCACGGCCAGCCCCTGCACACTGCGGCGCGCTTCCTCCTCCAGCTCCACCATGCGCCGTGCGTATTCGGCAAAGCGCTCGCCCGCCACCGTCAGCCGGACGGCGCGACTGGTGCGCGTCATCAGCGGGCCGCCGAGCAGCCCCTCCAGACGCTGGATCTGCTGGCTTACCGCCGACTGGGTACGACCGATCTGCTCGGCGGCGCCAATGAAACTGCCCTGGCGGATCACGGCGAGAAAGGTCTTGAGAAGATCGACATCCATGAATCACGTTTCCTTATTCTTTACTTAATTATTATTCGTTTAACTAATTCAATCACAAGCGCTAGGCTATTGACCAGATCTTTCATCTGCGCGAAAGGACAAGACATGCGTTATCGCATTGCAGTGGGTGGCGCGACCGGCAACGTCGGCACGGAAATGCTGGCCATTCTCGCCGCGCGCGGCTTTCCCGCCGAACGGGTGGTGGCACTGGCATCCGCGCGTTCGCTGGGCCGCAGCGTGGCCTACGGCGCACAGCGCCTGCCGGTCGCTGATCTGGCACGACATGATTTCAGTCAGACCGATATCCTGTTTCTCTCCACCGGCGGCGACAACTCGCGCCAAACCTCGCCGGCAGCCGCCGCAGCCGGCTGTGTGGTGATCGACAACAGCTCGGCCTTCCGCCTCGACGAGGCCGTGCCGCTGCTGGTGCCGGAAGTCAATGCCGACGCGCTGCAACACTGGGCGATGCGGCGCATCCTGCCGGTGGCCAACTGCTCGACGATCCAGCTGGCGGTCGCGCTGGCACCGCTGCACCGCGCGGCCACCATCCGCCGCGTGGTGGTGGCGACCTACCAATCGGTTTCCGGCGGCGGCAAACGACAGATCGACCGGCTCAAGCAAGAGATCGAACACGCCAGCCTGGACGGCTCGCGCGTCAGCTGGCCGAACCCGGCCGACGATGCGGTCGTCCCCTACGCCTTTAACGTCATTCCGCACATCGACACCTTCCTCGCCGACGGCCGCACGCGCGAAGAATGGAAAATGGAGCAGGAACTGCACAAGATCCTCGACCCGGCGATCCGCATCAGCACCACCTGCGTGCGCGTGCCGGTGCTGGTCGGCCACGCCGAAGCGGTCAACGTCGAATTCGCCCATCCGCTGGATGCGGCAGCTGCCCGCCGCTGCCTTGCCAACGCCGCCGGCGTCAGTGTGCACGACACGGCCAACCCGGGCGGCTATGCCACGCCGTTGAGCGTCGCCGGCAAGGATGAGGTATTCATCTCGCGCCTGCGCCGCGACGAGACCGTGCCGCACGGGCTCAATTTCTGGGTAGTGGCCGACAACATCCGCAAGGGCGCCGCACTCAATGCGGTACAGATTGCCGAGGGGCTGATCGCTCGCGCCGACTTCAACAGCCACGTCGCCGCCCGCCGGGACCATGCCACGACCACTCAAGCGGAGAACATGCCATGCATGCCCTGACCTTCAGCGCCTTCGGCGGCCCCGACGTGCTCGAATACCGCGAAGTACCGGACCCGCGCCCCGAACCGGGCTGCGCCATCGTCCGCACCGAGGCGATCGGACTCAACTTCGCCGACATCTACCGCCGCCGGGGCAACTATCATCTGCTCGGCCAACCGCCTTACATCGCCGGCTACGAAGCGGCCGGCGTCATCCAGTCGAACCACGGCCCCGGTCCGTATCCGGTCGGCACGCGAGTGGTATTCGCCGATGCGCCGTTCGCCAATGCCGAACTGGTATCGGTGCCGTTCGACAAGCTCATTGCGCTGCCGGACGACATCTCCGCAGACATCGCGGCGGCCGCCATGCTGCAGGGGCTGACCGCGCACTACCTGGTGAGCGACAGCCATGCGATGCAAGCCGGTGAAACCGTGTTGATCCACGCCGCCGCCGGCGGGGTCGGGCTATTGCTGGTGCAAATGGCCAAAAATCTCGGGGCCAGGGTGATCGGTCTCACCTCGCGCGAAGACAAGGCCGCTGCCGTGCGCGCCGCCGGCGCCGACCGGGTGCTGCCATACGGCGACGACTGGCCGCGCCAGGCACGGGCGCTGGGTCGGGACGGACGTGGGGTGGACGTGGTGTACGAATCGGTCGGCACCACCCTGCTCGACAGCCTGGATGCGACGCGGATCGGCGGGCATGTGGTGTTCTATGGCATGGCGGCCGGCGACCCGCCGCCAATCGACCCGCGCCTGCTGATGGATGGCTCGAAAACGCTGAGCGGCGGCGATCTGTGGAATGTGCTGACCTCGGGGCAAGAACGCCGCCGGCGGGCGGAAATACTGTTCGGCTGGATACGCAGCGGCGCGCTCGACATTCGCATCGAGCGCCGCTTTGCGCTGGCCGACGGCGCCGCGGCCCATACCCTGCTGGAAAGCCGCCGCAGCAGCGGCAAGGTGCTGCTCATTCCCTGACACGCTGCCGGGCAGCAGCGGCTAGCCGCCCTGCCCGGCAGCCAGCGCCAGCATGGCCTGCACATCGCGCTTGGGCGGCGCGCCGAACATGCGCGCGTACTCGCGGCTGAATTGTGACGGGCTCTCATAGCCGACCGCAAAGCTGGCCGCCTCGACATTGAAGGCACTGGCGATCATCAAGCGGCGCGCCTCGAGCAGGCGCAGCTGCTTCTGGTACTGCAGCGGCGTCTGCCCGGTCAGCGCCTTGAACTGGCGGTGAAACGCCGACACGCTCAACTGGGCGACCGCCGCCAGCTCCTCCACCCGCACCGCCTCGCGAAAACGGCTGCGCAGACTCTGCATGGCGTTGATTACCCGCCGCGACGGGCCGTGGGCCAGTACCATGCGTGCCACCTCGCCGCCGTGCGGACCGCTCAGCAGCCAATAGGCGATTTCGCGCATGATGACCGGATGGAGCGTGGCAATGGCCGCCGGCGTATCGAGCAAGCGCACCAGGCGCAGCGCGCAATCGGCCAATGGCCCCTGAAAATCGGTGACAAACACGCCGCGGCCGGGCACGCCGGCGGGCTCGGGCACGGATGGCAAGGACTCGGCCACGCTGCGCATGATGGCCAGATCGAGCGTCACCACCAGCACCAGGCAAGGCTGGTCCGGGCTGGCTTCGACCACACGGCCGATGGCCGGCGTCTCCACACCGACCAGCAGCGCCTGACCGGCGCGATACAGCAGCTGGCTGCCGCCGAAGCTGGCCCACTTCGCCCCCTGGGCCACGATGCACAAGGCCGGCTGCGCCAGGCGGTGGCTCGGCGGCTTCGGCTGGTCGGCACGCAGAATGAGCAGACCGTCGATGGCAGTCTGATACGGGCTGGCGCCCGGCTGACTCTCGGTATAACGCAACAGCGCCTCGGCCAACGGTTCGGACATGGCGATATTCCCTGCAATGAAAACCGGCAGTCAGACTAGCGCGCCGAGCAGGATCAGGCAAAAAAAAGCATTGTTCCGGCATTCCGCCCGGCGGCCCTGCGTCGCCATAATGGCCTCGCATCGCAAGAATCCCTGCCGATTATTTGCCGAAAGGAACATCATGTCCGAACCCCGCATCGCGCTCGTTACCGGCGGCAGCCGCGGCATTGGCCGCAACACCGTGCTCTGCCTCGCCCAACGCGGCGTCAAGACGATTTTCACCTACCACGACAACCGCGCCGCCGCCGAGCAGGTGGCGGCACAGGCAGCCGAAGCCGGCGCAGAAGCGGTGGCGCTGCAACTGGACAGCGGAAAGACCGCCACCTTTGCCACCTTCGCCCAACAGCTGCGCACCACCCTCGCCGGCTGGGGCGCCGAACGCTTCGACTACCTGGTCAACAACGCCGGCATCTCCTCCGCCGCCGGCCTGGAGACCATCAGCGAAGCGGAAATGGACGCGCTCTACGCCGTGCACTTCAAGGGCCCGCTGTTTCTGACCCAGGCGCTGTTGCCGCTGATCAACGACGGCGGCCGCATCGTCAACATCTCCTCCGGCCTGGCGCGCTTCGCAATGCCGAACCGCATCGGCTACGGCCCGATCAAGGCCGCCGTCGAAGCGCTGACGCGCTGCATGGCAGTGGAACTCGGGCCGCGCCGCATCACCGTCAACGTGGTCGCGCCGGGCGCGATCGCCACCGACTTCAGCGGCGGCATCGTGCGCGACAACCCCAGCGTCAACAAGATCGTTGCCGAACACACCGCACTGGGCCGCGCCGGCCTGCCGGAAGACGTCGGCCCGGTGATTGCCGCGCTGCTGTCGGAAGAATTCGGCTGGGTCAACGGCCAGCGCATCGAAGTGTCGGGAGGGATGCACCTGTAAACACAGGGGGCGCCGGACGCGGAAATTCCGCCCCGGCGCTGCCACAAAAGGGGGGACGGAAACAGGACGTTTGCTGCAAAAAGCCCGCGGCAAGAGAAACCAGCCACCCTGACAGCAACGGCCAGATATCCAAACAGAATATCCGCAACTTGGATGCCGAAACGTGCAACACATTGACCAGCGCAGCCCTGCCTGCAGCCTTCCTCCATCCCGCCCTGGCCGCGCCTCACCGGCCCACGCAATAAAATAATTATTCCATTAATTGCCAATCACATGATTCATGCAAATTGAGCATGAATTTATTGCAACAAAATCATTTGTTCTGCGAATCATACAAAAATATGCTGATCAAACATAAAAACGATATTCAAAGTCCCTTCCACATAACAGTAAAAATAATGAGGAACGACCATGCAGCATGCCAAGGACATAGAGGCGTCACCGTTTGAAATAATCCCACCCAAACACTATGGCCAGAAATTTCTGGCCCTGGTGGCCATCGGCATTTTTGCGTTTATCGTTCGCGCCTTTTACAAGGGGCAAATCGAGTGGCAATACGTTGGCGAGAACCTGTTCACCCACCCCGTCGTCAGCGGCGTCGAAAACACCATCATCATGACCATCTGCGCCATGCTGCTCGGCATCCTGCTCGGCAACGCCGCAGCGATGATGCGGCTGTCGGACAACCGGGTGCTGCGCTGGCTGGCCGTCGGCTATATCTGGTTTTTCCGCGGCACGCCGGTCCTGCTGCAATTATTGCTGTGGTTCAATCTGGCGCTGATTTTCCCGGTGATCAGCCTGTTCGGTTTCTTCCCCGTCCGTACCGTCGACGTCATGACCCCCTTCACGGCCGGCCTGCTCGGTCTGGGCATTCAACAAGGCGCCTACACCGCGGAAATCATCCGCGCCGGCATCCTCTCCATCGACAAGGGCCAGATGGAAGCTGCCCAGTCGATCGGCATGACGCGGCGCAAGGCCATGTTCTCCATCATCCTGCCGCAGGCGATGCGGGTGATCGTTCCGCCCATCGGCAATGAAACCATCGGCATGATCAAGACCACCTCGCTGGCCAGCATCATCCAGTTTTCCGAAGTATTGAAAAACGTCGAAGACGTCTACTACGTCAACTCGCGCGTCATCGAACTCTTGATCGTCGCCGCACTGTGGTACCTGGTGATCGTCACCGTTTTCAGCGTGGGACAGATGTATGTCGAGCGGCACTTCTCCAAGGGATGGGGGGTGCGCAGCACACTGCCGACCGGCATGGCGGCCGAGGGGAATGCATAAATGGACAGCATCATTACTGCCAGCCATGTCGACAAGTACTTCGGTTCGCACCATGTGCTCAAGGACATTTCCCTGGAAGTCAGCCAGGGCGAAGTGGTGTGCATCATCGGTCCCTCCGGCTCGGGGAAGAGCACTTTTCTGCGCTGCATCAACCAGCTGGAAACCATCGAGGGCGGCTATATCGCCATCAATGGCGAAATTGCCGGTTACCGGCGGCGCGGCCGGCAATTGCTCCCCCTGCGCGACAAGGACATTGCCAAACAGCGCCAATCGGTGGGGATGGTGTTTCAGCGCTTCAATCTGTTCCCGCACCGGACCGTGCTGGAAAACATCACCCAGGGACCGATCGGCGTGCAAAAGCGCCCGGCCAAAGCCTGCCGGGAAGAAGCGCTGAGCCTGCTCGAACGCGTCGGCCTGGCCGGCAAGGCATCGGCCTACCCCAACTCCCTTTCCGGCGGGCAGCAGCAGCGGGTGGCGATTGCCCGCTCGCTGGCGATGCACCCGCAGGCCATCCTGTTTGACGAACCGACCTCGGCGCTCGACCCCGAACTGGTGGGCGAAGTGCTGGCGGTCATGAAAGAGTTGGCGCTATCCGGCATGACCATGATCGTGGTGACCCACGAAATCGGGTTCTGTCGCGAAGTCGCCGACCGGATCCTGTTCATGGAAGCAGGATCGATTATCGAGTCTGGCACTGCCAGCGAGATTTTGCAGAGCCCGAAAAACCCACGCGTGATGAATTTCGTTTCCGCTGTGCTTTGATCGTCCGACCTCTATCTACAAGGAGAAAGAAAATGTTCAAGAAAACCGCCTGGGTACTGACGGCCATTACTCTGTCCTGCCCGCTCGCCGCCATGGCGCAAGGCAATCTGAAACTGATCAAGAACGGGGAAATCCGCTTCCTGACCAATCCGATCTACCCGCCGATGGAGTTCGTCAACAGCGACACCGGCGTCTACGAAGGCTTCGACATCGACCTGGGCAACGCCATCGCCCAGGATCTGCACCTGAAGGCGCTCTGGGCCAACTCATCGTTCGAGCAGCTGCAAAGCAGTCTGCAAACCGGACGCGGCGACGCAATCATGTCGGGCATCAGCGATAACGTGAAGCGCCAGAAGAGCATGGACTTTGTCGACTACATCACCAGCGGTCCGATCTTCTTCACCGTCAACGCCAACGCCGCCAAATACAAAACCCCGACCGACCTGTGCGGCAAGCGCGTCGCCGGCAGCCGCTCCACCACCTTCCCGGGGGACGTGGCGAAATGGAGCGACGCCAACTGTGTGGCCAAGAACCTGCCGGCCATCCAGTTCTCAGGCACCGCCGACTCCAATGCCGCCAGGCTTGGCATGAAGCAGGACCGCTACGACGCCGTGGTGCAGGGCATCGAAACCATCGCCTATCAAATGCGCGTCGAACCGAATACCTACACGCTGATCGGCAAACCTATCCTGACCAATGACGTCTTCGGCATTGCCGTGCAGAAATCCAATCCGCAACTGCGCGGGGCCATCGCCCAATCCCTCAACCGCCTGATCAAGAACGGCACCTACGATCAGCTGCTGAAAAAGTGGGGGCTGATCCACAACGCGGTACCGAAGGCACAGATCAACAGCGTCAAGTAAACCCGCACCCGGGCTGCCCCGCCCCCGTGGCGGCGGGCAGCCCATCCAGTCCGAGTCGGCAACAGGAAATCAACCGTGCAATCCGCAGCAAACACCATTCAAACCGGAGACGATCGGCCGCTCTGGCCCGGATCGATGCAAAGCGCACTGGCGCTGGCGTTCGATCTCGACGGCCCGACGGGCGACGCGATGCTGGACGGCTCGCTGGCCGGCAATCTGCGCTATTTCACCGAAGGCGCCTATGGCCCGTGGCGGGCCCTGCCGCGCCTGCTGGCCCTGCTGCAGCGCTACGCGCTGCGGGCCACCTTCTTCGTGCCGACCTGGGTGGTCGAGCACTGGCCGGAACGCTGCGCGGCCATTCTGGAGCAGGGACACGAGCTGGCCTATCACGGCCATCGCCACGAAGTGTTCATCGATTGCTCCCGCGAGCAGCAGCTGGAAATCATGCAGCGCTCCCGCAGCGTCTTTCAGCAGCGCCTGGGTGTGACCCCGCAGGGGTTTCGCACACCATCGGGCGACTGGAGCGCGGAAACGGCCGATCTGCTGTACGAATTCGGCGTGCGTTACTCCAGCTCGATGCGCGGTGACGACCGGCCGTACTTTCACCCCTACCGCGGCACCGGCACCGGGCTGGTCGAGATTCCCGGCCGCTGGGACCTGGACGACTACAGCGCGCTGGCCTACTTCGAGGAACCGGACTTCCCGACAGGACAGGACCGCATCTCGCCCTTTTCGACCGTCACCCGCAACTGGTGCCATGAATTCGAGGGCTTTCACCGCGACGGACTGTGCTGGACCACCATCCTGCACCCCAAGGTGAGCGCCAAGCCCGGCCGACTGGGCATTCTGGAGGCACTGTTCCAGACCATACGGCAACACGACGATGTATGGATCGCCACCGGAACGGAAATCGCCGATTGGTGGGTCAAGCAATACGCACCGGCCCGGTCATGAGGGAAAACACGATGAACGACTCTTTTAGCTGGCCGGAGAACAAGCGCTGCGCGGTGGTGATTGCCGTGCTCTTCGACGACGGCCTCGATGCGGTGGCCAAGGCGCCCGACCTGCTCCAGCGCAGCAAAAGCTTCTCGGTCTGGCAATACGGCGCCAACCGCGGCGTCGAACGGCTAAGAACCACCTTGGCGCGCTACCACACACCAGCCTCGTGGTTTGTGCCGGCCAGCATTGCGCGCCGCCACGCCGGCCATATCGAAGCACTGGTACAGGATGGCCACGACATCGAATGCCATGGACTGGAATTCGAGCGCTACGACCAACTGCCGGAGCACACTGCACTGCAGTCCCTGCTGCGGGCACGGCAGGACCTGGCCGAACTGACCGGCACCGCCCCGCGCGGCTTCCGCCTGCCGCAGGGCCGCTGGCCGGACAACTTCGATCGTCTGCTACGCAGTGCCGGCTTTGAGTGGTCGGCCACGCTCAACGGCGACGATTTGCCTTACTTCCACCCCTCGGGTCTGGTCGAAGTGCCGGTTCACATCGAGCTGGAAGATCGGCCCTATATGCAGTTCAACTTCACGCCGGCCTTTCCTGCCGGACAAAGCCGCCTGCCTTCCTACGATGCGGTGCTGGATAACTGGATCGCGGAATTCGATGCCTACCGGCAGTATGGCCTGTGCTTCGTGCTGCAGATCCGGCCGGAAATGATCGGCACCCCCGGCCGGATCTTCATCCTGGAAAAACTGCTGCAGCACATCCGGCAATTTGACGATGTGTGGCAGGCCAAAGGCGCCGCCGTGGCCGACTGGTGGCGCAGCCATGGCCACCCGCTGGAAGCCCGCCACCCGCTGAATGTCTTTGCCGAATACCGACGGGAATGCCATGCAGGCTAAACCACACCCGGTAGAGCGGCTCAGCGCCAGGCTGGCGCACACCCGATTCGAAGACTTTCCGCCCGCCACGATAGCAAAGGCGAAGCTCCACATTCTGGACACGCTCGGCGTGGCGCTGGCCGGCGCCGCTTCCACCGAAACCCGCACCATCATGGCCGGACTGCGCCTTGGGCAGGACAGCGGCCGCTCGGCCGCCTGGGGGCAGGACTGCAGCCTCAATCCGCGCAGCGCCAGCTTCATCAACGGCGTCTCCGCCCACGCACTGGAGCTCGATGACTCCGGCGGCTGTGACCACTCCGGCGCAGTGGTGCTGCCGGCGGCGCTGGCGCTGCTGCCGGAAATCGGCCAGCCGGTCAGCGGCAAGTCCCTCTTGCGCAGCGTACTGCTGGGTTACGAGACCGGCCGGCGCGTGCTGGAGGCAAGCGGCGGCTATGAACAGCACAACGGTCGCGGCTGGCACTCGACCGGCACCTGCGGCGTATTCGGCGCCGCGGCCGCCGCCGGCAGCCTGCTGCAACTGAACGCGGCACAACTTGGCTCGGCACTGGGCATTGCCGCTTCGTATGCGGGCGGCACCTGGGGCTTTATCCACGACGGCAGCCAGACAAAAAAACTGCACCCCGGCCGGGCGGCAGAAGGCGGAGTGTGCGCGGCACTGCTGGCGCAGAACGGTTTTCAAGGCCCGGGCGCGATTTTCGACCCCGACACATGGGGCAGCTTTTTCAGCAGCTTCACCCCCGGGCAGGAGCATGCCGACGCGCTCGATGCCGACTACGGCAGCAACTGGCGGCTGAATCGCTGCTCGATCAAGCCCTATGCCACTTGCCGCGGCACCCACTCGGCCATTGACGGCGTGCAGGCGCTGCTGGTCACCCACCAGATCGCCGTGCAGGACATTACGCGGATCGAGGTGGCGATGAGTCCGTTTCAGTACGGCATGTGCGGCAGCGCCGTGATCTCGACCCGGGCCGAGGCGCAGATGAGCCTGCCCTATGCGCTGGCCGCACTGCTCCACTACGGTCGCGTCGGCCTGGCGCAACTGGAGGAAAGCGCCTTTACCCGTCCGGAGATCGGCCAGTGGCTGGCGCGCATCACCACCCACAGCGATGCGGCGATGGCGGAAGACGCCGAACCGGCGCTCACCCTGCAGTGCGGCGCCCGGCAGTTCCACGCCTCGATCGCCAGCCCGCTGGGCAGCCCGGACAACCCGCTGCCGCCGGCGCAACTGCTGGAAAAATTCATGGACCTCGCCAGCGGCCGCCTGCCACCGGACAGGCTGGAAGCCCTGCGCGACACGGTACTGACGCTGGAGACCCGGCAAGACGTACGCACCCTGCCCGACCTGTTATGCGCAGACAGTTCCCGCGCAACCACCCCTCATTGATTGGATAGAATCCCTCATGGCCCAGACACCTACCCCCACCACGACCTGGTCGCCGCTGTTCAAGGAGCCGACCGCCGCCGATTTCAGCGACTTTCACGAATGCCTCGATCAGGACAAGCGCCTGGCGCTGCACGACGTCGCCGCCTCGCAAGCCCATGCCCGCATGCTGGCCCGCGCCGGCATCATCAATGCGCAAGACCATGGCGCGATCGACGACGGTCTCGAACAGATTGCGCAGGAGATGCGCGAGGGCCGGTTTGACTGGCACAAGGAATTCGAAGACGTGCACATGAATGTGGAGCAAAGACTGACAGCGCTGGTCGGCGATGCCGGCAAAAAGCTGCACACCGCCCGCTCGCGCAATGACCAGGTGGCGACCGATATCCGCCTCTACGCCCGCACCGAGCTGGACGGCCTCGCGCAGGAGCTGCGCGATCTGATTGGCGCCTTTGTCGATCTGGCCGAAGCCCATGCCGACACCATCATGCCCGGCTTCACCCATCTGCAGGTCGCCCAGCCGATCACCTTCGGCCACCACCTGATGGCCTATGCCGAAATGTTTCTGCGCGATCTGGAGCGGGTCGGCCAGGCCCGCGCGCGGCTGAACGTTTCACCGCTCGGCGCCGCCGCCCTGGCAGGCACCGGTTACCCGATCGACCCGGAATACAGCGCCCGGCAACTGGGCTTCGACCGGGTGTTCCGCAACTCGCTCGATGCCGTGTCGGACCGCGACTATGTCGCCGATATCTGCTGCGCCGGCGCGCTCATCATGGGGCATCTGTCGCGCTTTGCCGAAGAGGTCATTCTGTGGTGCACGCCGATGGTGGACTTTGTCGAAGTCGGCGATGCCTTCTGCACCGGCTCATCGATCATGCCGCAAAAGCGCAACCCCGACCTGGCCGAACTGCTGCGCGGCAAGGCCGCCCGCGTGCAGGGCAATCTGACCGTCTCGCTGGCGCTGATGAAGAGCCAGCCGCTGGCCTTCAACAAGGACCAGCAGGAAAGCAAGCCGCCGCTCACCGACACACTGGAAAACGTCCGTGCGGCGGTGGTCGTGACCACGCAGATGATTCCCAGCATTCAGGCGCACACGGATCGCATGCTGAGCGCCGCCGGCATGGGCTACTCCACCGCCACAGACCTGGCCGATTATCTGGTACGCGCGGGCATACCGTTCCGCGATGCGCACCATGCCGTCGCGGCGATTGTCGGCTACGCACGCGACCAGAAGCTGGCCGAGTTGTCGGATATCCCTTTGGAAGCGATGCAGACCTTTGCCCCGGTGATCGGACAGGATGTGTACGGCGTCCTGACACTGGCAGGCTCGGTCGCCAGCCGCAACCACACCGGCGCCACCGCACCGGCGCAGGTACGACGGGCCGTGGCGGAAGTTCGCGGTCTGCTGGCGCAGCGCGATTAAGCCCATTGCGACGACGCGCCAGCGATCACGGTTGAGGCCAACAGCCAAGGCAGAGTATGGTAATACCATATCTTGTTAGCCCCGCAGAACGATTGAGACCCCAACTGATGAGCAAGCTGGCGCACCGCTTTGACCACCGGCTCCCGCCGCTGCAGACACTGCAAACCTTTTATGTTGTCGCCTCCAGCTGCAGCTTCACCGCAGCGGCGACGGAATTGTGCCTGAGCCAGAGCGCGGTGAGCCGGCAGATTCAACAACTCGAACATTATTTCGAGTGCTCACTGTTCGAGCGCCACACGCGCAAGGTGGTGATTACGCCGCAGGGCTTGCGGCTGTTGCCGATCATCGAAAACCTGATTGCCTCGCTGCGCAACACCTTCGAAACCACCCGCAACGAAGTGCGCTCGCTCAACGTGCGCATTGTGCCGACCATGGCCAGACGCTGGCTGCTGCCGCGCCTGCCCGACCTGCGCCGGCACCACCCGGACCTGGCGATCAATATCGACACCGCCTGGGCCAGCCAGCCCAATTTCTCGCTCGGCGATATCGATGTGTTGATTACCTATGGCAACGGCAACTGGCCCGGCATGGAGGTCGTGCCGTTACTGGCCGAGAAACTGACCCCGATGTGCTCGCCCAAACTGCTGGAGAACGGCGCACCCGACCTCGATCAGCTGGCGCAGCAGATATTGCTCCACTCCAACCCCAACCACTCCGACTGGACACTGTGGCTGCAGGCCGAAGGCGTGTATGCCGCCCCGCCGTGCAAACACCAGGTGTTCGACACCATGGACTTTGCCCTGACGGCAGCGGCTTACGGTTACGGCATCGTGATCGGCGACATCAACTTCAGCGCCGAAGAAGAAGACCAGGGCAGCCTGGTGCGCCCGTTCGAAAGAGTGATCGAAAGCGGCTACGGCTACTTTGCCATCTATCCGGCCCGGCCCGAGCACAACTTGCGGGTGGCGGATTTCATCGACTGGCTGCGGCAGCAGGCCGCCCCTCACGTAACAGAAAGCGGCAAAAGCGCCGAGTAATTGGCAAACGCCAGCCCGGCACAACCATCCTGGCGCGAACGCAGCGCAGAGTTTTTTTCATTTTTCTCAGAAAATTTTCATTTTCATTGTTTTTCGCCATTTTTTTTGCAGGCCGGGGTGGGCATGGCCGCATTGGCGCGTCGATGTTTTTACTCTTGCGCGTTAAAAAGCACGTCTCTTCGGATTACCGGGGAATTCTTGTGGCACTCGCAGCAGAAAAACGATTACTTGGTCACCTGCTGCTGCCGCCATTGGCCGGGTGCAACGCCGACGTGCCGGCGGAAGGTTGCCGCGAACGCATTGGGCGAGCCGTAGCCCGTTCGCTGGGCGATCTGCTCAAGATTGAGCTCGCCCGCCAGCAGCAAGTCGCGGGCCAGCGTGATGCGCCAATCGGTGAGGTATTGCATCGGGGACTGGCCGAGCACCCGTTCAAAGTTGCGCGCGAAGGTCGAACGGGACATGGCGCTAAGCCGCGCCAGCTCCGGCACCGTCCACGCGCGCTCCGGCTCTTTGTGCATCGCCTGGAGCGCACGGCCCAGGCGCGGATCGGACGCGGCATGGTACCACCCCGGTGCAGTCGGGCTTTGATCGAACGAGATACGCATGGCCATGACCAGCAGGATGTCCAGCAGCCGATCCAGCACGATCTGCTGACCGGGGATGGCGTGCTCCAGCTCACGAGCGATGAGCGATACGACGTCGTGCACCCCATCGCTCGGTGTCGGCCGAATAATCAGCATTGGCGGCAAGGCCTGAATGAGCCCCCGCCCCACATCACCAGCCAGCCGGTAAGCGCCGCACAAGAAAACGGCTGCGTCGGGATCATCGGCATCCGCCGCATCCCTGGCCCAGAACTGCTCATAGGACATGCACAGATCGGGGTCCGGCTTGTGCGCGAGGTGGTGGTCATGGCCACCAACCACCAGCGCCACGTCACCGGGTTCGAGGCGCAAGGCATCTGCCGGGTCTTCGAGCCACAGCCAGACATGGCCGCGCAGCACGGTATGCAGCGACAGCTGAATCGAGCAGCGCGGAAGCCTGAGCCCCCAGGGAGGCAAGGCGACCGAGCGGGCGAAGAGGGCCTCTGACGCGCGGGCGCGGGTTAAATGTTCGTGCAGTAAGTCCATGCCGGTTTGAGAGGATCGAGTTGAAAATTGAGTATTTCGAACATTGAAGCACGCAATAGTCTACCGCAAAATAAGCGCATGAAAACACAAGCCCCCCTCACCCTCGTTCTCGGCGCAACCGGCAAGACCGGCTCTCGCCTTGCAGCCAGGTTCACCGAACTCGGCCAGCCAATCCGCACGGCGGCACGCGCCAACGCCGACATCCGATTCGACTGGAACCAACGCGCCAGCTATGCGCCGGCCCTGGACGGTGTCAGTCGCGTCTACCTGCTGCCACCGGTGCTGCGCCTGGATTTCGCGCCGGACGTCGCGGCGTTTCTCGACCTGGCGGAAGCTGTCGGCGTACAACACATCACCTTTCTCAGCGCTTACGGCATGGAACATGCGCCGGCAGAAGTCGCGACCCGCAGCGTCGAACTCGACCTGCAGCAACGCACGGCCTTCGGACACACGATCCTGCGCCCCGCCTGGTTCATGCAGGACTTCAGCGAAACCTTCCTCACCCCGGTCGACGGCGCCATCGTCGTGCCGACCGGAAATGGCGCGGAAGCATTCATCGACGCCGACGACATCGCCAGAGTTGCCGCCATCACCCTGACCGACCCGCAAACTCACGCCGGCCAAGCCTATAACCTTACCGGGCCCGAAGCGCTCACCGTCGCCCAGGCCGCCGCCATCATCAGCGAAGAAAGCGGGCAGACCATTACGCACGTCGACCTCGACCGCGACAGCTGGATCGCAGCCGCCATCGCCAACGGCATTCCCCCCATGTATGAGGCGGTGCTCCGCCAACTTACCGAAACGATTGCCAGCGGCCACGGCTCGCGCCCCGAAGGAACCGTGCAAAAAATCACCGGCACGCCCGCCGGCACATTCCGCAACTACGCGCATCACAACGCCAACATCTGGAAGGGGTCCAAATGATCGACCACGTTTATATCTCCGTCACCGACATCGAAAAATCACTGGCCTTCTACCTGGAGGCACTGCAACCACTGGGCTGGAACGCCTTCGGCAAATACGATTCGGCGGCGGGTCCCGAAGGCGTTCCCGATCTTTACGGCATCTGCGACGATGCATACGGCAGCGGAACGGCCGTTGGTTCGAGCATTTGGCTGCGTCAACGCCAAGCCGGCGAAACCGGTCTCTACCTCGGTATCGTCTGCGACAGCAACGAGCAGGTCGATGCGGCCTTTGCCGCGGCGATCAAGGCCGGGGCCATCGACGAAGGCAAACCGGCGGATCGCACCTACTTCGCCCCCGGCTACTACGCAGCCAATATCGCGGACTTCGATGGCAACCGGATCGAATTCGTGCATAAAGCCTGGAACCCCAAAAAGTCCCGATAGCCAGACAGATGTTCCCGCCCGCCCATCCTGGCGGCAGCGGCCATCGACACATAAAAGCGAGCCATGAACCCGGCCGATACCTGGACAAGGACGACCAGTAAAGAACGGCCTGAACGCAGCGCAGCACAGTTCAGGCCCACACCGCGGCGATCATGCTGCCGACGATGCCCCACATCACCCAGGCACTACCCTGATGCAACAGCCGCTGCTTGCGCTGCAAAAACGCCATATTGTTGGCAAACGCCAGCCAGTAGCTGACGAAGCAATCCCAGCCCAGCACCACCGCAAACATCCACAGCCCGGCCAGACTGCGCCCCGCCATGCTGCTGTCCTTGCCGGCCAGCACGGTAAACAGCGTCAGATAGAACAAGGCATTTTTCGGATTGAGGATGCCGGACAAGAAACCGCGCAAAAAGAACCGCCCGGAAGCCGCGCCGGCGGCTGCCGGCCCGGCAGACTGCGGCGCCCGCGCCGCCAGCCAGAACTGCCAGCCGAGCCAGGCCAGATAAGCGCAGCCGATCCAATAGCACAGCTGGTAGGCCAAGGGGCTGTGCTGCAACCACGACAGGCCGGAGATGGCCGCGACGATAAACACGCCGTTGGCGCAGGCAATGCCGCCGGCAGTGACATAACCCGCCCGGCGGCCATGGCGCAGGGTGTGATTGACCAGCAAAAGAAAATCGGGACCGGGGCTGAGCAGCGCCAGAAAATGCGCGCCGGCCAGCAGCAGAAAATGTTGCCAGGACATTGCAACTCCTCAAGTGAATGACCTGACGAGTATTGGCGGCGCGAACGGTGCGGTATTGCAGAAAATTGCGTTTTACTGCGCGCACTGGCGCTGATATTCGCCCGGCGTGACCGACACCCGGGCGCGGAAGGCATGCTGAAAATGGCTCTGGTCACTGAAACCGAGCCGGTAGGCCAGCTCGCTGAGCGGGAAACCGTCGCGCAACAAGGTGCGGGCCAGATTGATGCGGCAATCGAGCACGTAGGCATGCGGCGTCAAACCGGCATGGGCGCGAAACACCCGAATGAAGTGATAGCGGCTCAAACCGACCTGCTGCGCCATCGCCGCCAACGACCACTCCGCCTCGCACTGCCGCTGTAGTTGATCCAATAGCGGCGCCAGCCAAAGCGGCGCCTGCTGCGCCGGCGGTTCGGTCGGCAGCAGCAGTTGCCCGAGCAATTCGACCAGCGCTTCTTCTTTCTCGCTATCCGACACCGGCGCGGCCAATAGCGACTGCAGCGCACAGTATTGGCGGTAAATCTCCGCCGTGCGCAGATGCACTGCCTGTCTCACCTGCAGCAGATCTGCCACGCGTGCATCGTCGACCGACAAGGACGCCAGCCAGGCGCAATCCAGATACAGCATCTGATAACTCCAGAACGCATCCGGCGCCGGATTGCAGGCATGCACGCAATGCGCCGGAATCACCACCACATCGCCAGCCTGCAAGGCCACCGCCTCCGCTCCGTCGACCGTCAAATGCGATTGGCCGGCATCCACCGCGCCAATGGACAAGGTGTGATGGGTATGTGCCTTGTAGCAGGCGCGACTGACCCAGGCGCGGCGAGACTCGACGAAGGGCAGATTGGCGGCGTGCCAGAATTGTTGCGGCATGGCGGGGTTCCAGATTGGGCGCTTTTGATACGGCGTATGACCCGACGATTATTGTCGAAAAGAAAAGACCGCGACAAGCCGGTATTTTATCGCCGCCATGCGGCTTGAATGGAGCGGGATCTGAACGTATCGTGTCACGAAGCTTCGCTGCAATCTCCTCGATAAAGCACAAAAGGCCGAGCCCGGGGCTGTTTGATCTGGGGCGCGGCAGTTTCACTCGGATTGGGCGTTTTGCTGCAAGCTTCTGAAATCGCCTACTCGATGGTCAAATTCGCCGGGGCAGTCAAAGCCATGGACCGGATTACCGGCGGGATTTTTGTGGCATTTGGCATCAGACTGGCGGTGTCATCGAGGCATCGCTAGGACACAAAGGGGATTCGCAGTCTTTGACTCGGTTATAGCGTCCTATTTCAGCGCATGGGGATCTGATAGAAATTGTCGGCATACGGGGGGTAATTTGGGGCATTCGGGAAACGGAGGGGGTTGATTTGGTCCGCTGTTCGGCCATAGCTGCCGTTGGAATCATTGAGACGTCAGGTCAGCAATAACGACAAGACCTGACGTTATCAGCAAGACGATCGGGGAGTTACTCATAAGAAAATTCTGGCGTTGTATTCACAACCAGGCCTGCGCCATACTGCGTCCATGGACGTGAATGCAGCCTTAAAAGACTATTTCCTTACATTTGGTAAAGATCGCCATGTCGAAGCCAACCAGCCACTGTTGCGTGCCGGTGAGGTAGCCAAACACATCTATCTCATCCAGTCCGGTGCGGTGCGCCTGTGTATTCGGAATGCCGAAGGCGGGGAAACCAGCATCCAGTTCTTTTTTGAGGATGAGATGGTCAGTTCACTGGAAAGCATGGTGAGTAGCTGCCCTAGCGGGCTCGATCTGATCACGATGGAACCATGCCACTTGCGCGTGATGGATAGGGATACGGTGCTGACTAAGGTGCTGTCTACTGCGCCTATGCAGACCCAACTATTGGCCCTCACGCAGCAGCGCCTAATCAACTACATCAGGCTCTATACCAGCGCCATTGCCCAAACGCCAACCCAGCGCTATCAGGACATGCTTGCAGCGCAGCCGGACAAACTAGCCCGCATCCCGCTACACATTCTGGCGGGTTATCTTGGGGTAACTCCCGTGCATTTGAGCCGCATTCGGCGAAAGCTGAAATCTAGCCCTAGTTCAGGTGCTGTCTGAACAAATGTAAATGACAGCGTGGCATCTACCACGCACCATCGACCCATCACCACTTTCTTGGGGCGCATGGGGTGCATCGCGCCAACGAAAGTGAAGTGACTTTCCTGTCACTCAACATTTTCCGGAGCAAATTTTGTGGCGATTGATGCATCTGCGGTACTGCATATAGGCGGCGCGGCACTTCTGGCCTGGGCCGCAGTCAAGCTGGCCCGATGGCTTTGGCTCTACGTTTGGCTGCCGCATCGCTTGAGTGGAACGCGTCTCGTCGAGCGCTACGGTTCGGGTAGCTGGGCGCTCATTACCGGGGCAAGCGACGGGTTAGGTAAAGCCTTTTCACTGGATTTGGCGCGCCACGGATTCAATCTGATTCTGGTATCACGGACCCAGTCCAAACTCGACCGATTAAGGGATGATCTGCAGGGGCTGGGCATTCAAGTTCGCACCGTGGCAGCAGACCTGTCAGATACCGCGCCTCACACTTATGAATCCCTAGCCGCTGCTGCACGGGATGTTGACTTGTCGGTGCTTGTCAACTGCGTGGGTGCTACGGTGCATCGGCGCTATGCAGATGTGCCGGTCGATACCCTGCGCCATTTGCTGGCCGTGAACGTCAGTACCACGGCCATCGTGACGCATACGCTGCTGCCGTTGCTGCTGCGTCACGCAACATCCACCGGGCGTCGAGCGGCCCTGCTGAATGTGGGCTCCATCGTCGGTCGCTTTTACTGGCCGGGCACCCAGATTTATGGCGCGTGTAAGTCATTTATTGACCACCTGAGCATTCCACTTTCCTTTGAGTATCGTCACCAGCTTGATGTCCTGTCCTTCCAGCCCACTGTTATGGCTACAGACATGGCCACGGGCACCGAGCCAGCGGCCATCACCATCTCACCACAACGAGCCGCACATGCAGCGCTGTCCCAACTGGGTCACACGCAGACATCCCACGGTCACTGGCGACACGGACTGCTGGCTGCGCTCATTGCGGTCTTGCCATCCAGGGTGCGCAATGCTCTTCTCTTGAAAGGCGCTCTGGCAATGGGCGAGGTGGAACTGGCGAGATGCGAGTGAGGAAATAGAACCCCATCGCTACTCGCTAGCAATCAGCCATGCTCATGTCGGCAATCTGTGCATCTCCAACCATTAATCCGAATCAACTCCAACGGCCGCTCCGGCCGAAAACCCGTCCTTAAACAGGATCGCCGCCTCATGGCTGGTTGTCGGCCAAAGCGGTCTGTTATCCCAGTTGTCCTGAGCGTCTGTTCAAATTCACATACTGGCCCTTTCTCTGTTACCGGCACCGAACGACAGCGTTCTTTCCCCTTGAAGCACGTAGGGGCGTGTTACTATTTGCGCCGTGCCATTTTTATTGCTTTGCGGCATGTGCGGCGCACCGCCACTGCTACAGCATTGCCATAATGCGGCCAACGTTGGCCTCTTTTCTGTCGTCTTCCCGCCTTGTCGCCGGTCGCGGCGTAACCTTTTTTCTGCCGCCGCACGGCGCTGCTCATGATCATTCTGAAAAACGTGGCCTTGCGCCGCGGCACCAAAGTACTGCTCGACAACGCGTCGGTGACGCTCAATCCCGGTGAGAAAGTCGGCCTGGTTGGCCGCAATGGCGCCGGCAAATCCTCGTTGTTCGCACTGCTGAACGGCTCGCTGCACGAAGACGGCGGCGATGTGTCGATCCCGTCGCAGTGGCGCATGTCACAGGTGGCGCAGGACATGCCGGAAACGACGCAGACGGCGACCGAGTTTGTGGTCGAAGGCGATACCACCTTGCTCGCCGCGCAGCAGGAGGTGACCGAGGCCGAGGCCGGCGAAGACTACATGCGCATGGCGCACGCCTATACCGCACTCAATGATGCCGGCGCCCACGACGCGCCGGCACGGGCGCAGGCGCTGATTCTCGGGCTGGGTTTCAGCGTCGCCGAGCTGCAGCAGCCGGTGAACAACTTTTCCGGCGGCTGGCGCATGCGGCTGCAACTGGCGCGTGCGCTAATGTGTCCGTCCGACCTGCTGCTACTGGACGAGCCGACCAACCACCTCGATCTGGACGCGCTGGTATGGCTGGAAGGATGGTTGAAGCAGTACGCCGGCACCATGGTGGTGATCAGCCATGACCGCGAATTCCTCGATGCCGTCACCAACGTGACGCTGCACGTCGACAATACCAAGCTGGTGCGCTACGGCGGCAATTACAGCAAGTTCGAGGACATGCGTGCCGAACAGCTGGTCCTGCAGCAGGCGGCGCAGGCCAAGCAGCAGGAAAAGATGGCGCACCTGCAGAAGTTCATCGATCGCTTCAAGGCCAAGGCCAGCAAGGCGAAGCAGGCGCAGAGCCGTGTCAAGGCGCTGGAGCGGATGGAGAAGATCGCACCGGTGCTGGCCGATGCCGAGTTCCAGTTCGAATTCAAAGAGCCACAGAGCCTGCCGAACTCGATGCTGGCGATGACCGACGCGGTGTTCGGCTATCCGGCGCCGGAGGGTGCGCCGGAGGGCACGCCGCCGACGGTGATCGTGCGCAACGTGAACCGCACCGTGCTGGCCGGGCAGCGTATCGGCATTCTCGGCGCCAACGGCCAGGGCAAGTCGACGCTGGTGAAAACCGTGGCCGAGGCACTGCAGGCGGTCGATGGCGAGATCATTCGCGGCAAGGGGCTCAATATCGGCTACTTCTCACAGCAGGAGCTGGACGTGCTGCGGCCGGAGGACGATCCGCTGCAGCACATGTTCCGTCTGGTGCGCGAAACCCCGGCAGCGATGCGGCCGCCGGCCAACGATTGTCGCGAACAGGGGCTGCGCAATTTCCTCGGCACCTTCAACTTCAGCGGCGACATGGTAAAGCAGGCGGTCGGCAGCATGAGCGGCGGCGAGAAGGCGCGGCTGGTGCTGTGCATGCTCGTGTGGCAGCGGCCGAACCTGCTGCTGCTGGATGAACCGACCAACCATCTGGACCTCGCCACCCGCGAGGCGCTGAGCGTGGCGCTGAACGAGTTCAGTGGCTCGGTGATGCTGGTCAGCCACGACCGGGCGTTGCTGCGCGCGGTGTGCGACGAATTCTGGATGGTGTCGCGTGGCGGGGTCAGCGATTTCGCGGGCGATCTGGACGATTACCAGGTCTACCTGCTGGAAGAGGCCAAGCGCCGGCGAGAAGAGGCGGCCGGCAAGCGTTAAGCCGGCCCGTCTGCGCGTTACCACCTTGCGGCCAATCATGGGGCAGGATTGCCTACAGGAGCCGGGGCGATTCACAGTTTTTTGCGCGCTTACTTTTTATTCTTTGCCCGACAGCTACGGGCCGAGTATGAAGATGGGGGCGAAGACCGCCCCGGCCGCACAACCGACTTTCAGCCACCATCTGCTGCAGATAAAACCTACCCTCCCCACTCACTCCGTCCCCCACCCCGCCACCTGCCGCATCGGCAGTTTGCCGCCCAGCATCTCGATCAAATAGTCGACGAACGAGGTAATACGCGCGGATACCGCCGTATTGCGGTAATACACCGCCTGGATGGGCTGCAACGCGTTCTGGCTGATTTGCGCCAACAGTGGCACGAGTTGGCCGCTGCGGCGGTCCTGGGCTGACATGAAGTCCGATAGGCAGACGATGCCACTACCATTGAGGGCCAGTTGTCGCAGTGTTTCGCCACTCGATGCACGCACGGTTGGCGTAATCCGGTAGGGCTCGCCGTCCGGGCCGAGGATCGGCCAGAGGTTCAATGAATCAGGGTGGTTGAAGCCGAGCAAGGTATGTTTGCCGAGATCTTCTACCGTCTGCGGCACCCCGTGCGCGTCGAGATAGGCCGGGCTGGCCAGAATGCGCACCTGGCTGCAGGCAATCAGCCGGCTGTGCAGCGTGGAGTCCTTCAGTTGGCCAATGCGGATCGCCACATCGGTGCGCCGTTCGAGCAGATCGATGAAGCCCTCGTTGCTGTCCAGCTCCAGCTCCACCTGGGGAAACCGTTGCCGGTAGCCCTCAACCAGCGGCACGATCACATGCAGCATGAACGGCGAGGCCGCATCGACGCGCAAGCGTCCGGAGGGCATCTCGCGTCGCGCGCACATCTGCTCCTCGGCATTCTCGACCGCATCGATGATCTCGCGGGCATTGACGAGAAATGCCCGCCCTTCCTCGGTCAACTCCAGCCGCCGCGTGGTACGGCGTAGCAGCGTGGTCTTCAGCTTCTCTTCGAGCCGGCCGAGCGAACGGCTGGTGGCCGACACGGTGAGGTCGAGCTGCTGCGCGGCCGCGGTGATTGAACCGGTATCGACCACCGCGGCAAAGGTCTGCAGTTCGTCGAGCGTGATCTTCATTGTTGAATTTAATTCAAAAGAATTTCGTTTATAGACCAGTTTTTACGCAAAAGTAAAGCGGGCACACTAGCTCCTGTCGTTAGCGCGCCCCTGGCCAACACCCCAGCACCGCGCAGTTTCGTTTCATCAAGACCGGAAAGAACAAACCTATGACCCAGGCTGCAACAACAACTCCCGAGCAATCGGGCCAGGCGTGGCTGGCGCTGCTCGCGCTGGCAATGGGCGCATTCAGCATCGGCACCACCGAGTTCTCGCCGATGGGGCTGCTGCCCGTTATCGCGAGCGGCGTGCATGTCTCCATTCCCACCGCCGGCATGCTGATCACCGCCTACGCCATTGGCGTCATGGTTGGCGCGCCGCTGATGACCATCATTCTGTCGCGCTGGTCGCGGCGCAGTGCGCTGATGGTGTCGATGGGCATTTTCACCCTCGGCAACCTGCTGTCGGCCGAAGCATCGGATTACACCACCCTGCTGCTGGCCCGTCTGGTGACCAGTCTGAATCACGGCGTGTTTTTCGGGCTGGGCTCGCTGGTTGCCGCCAGTGTGGTGCCGCGACACAAGCAGGCCAGTGCGGTGGCCACCATGTTCATGGGGCTGACCATCGCCAATATCGGCGGCGTTCCGGCCGCGACCTGGCTGGGTCAGGCCATTGGCTGGCGCATGTCGTTCCTCGCCATCGCAGGGTTGGGAATGCTGACCATTCTGGTGCTGTTTGCCGCCCTGCCGCGCGGTGAAGCCGGCCAGGTGCCGCAGGTACGCAAGGAGCTGCGCGTGCTGAGCCGCCCGGCGGTGCTGGTCGCCATGGCCATTACCGTGCTCGGCTCCGGCGCCATGTTCACGCTCTACACCTATATTGCGCCGACGCTGGCACAGATCACCGCCGCCTCGCCAAGCCTGGTGACGGTCATGCTGGTGCTGATCGGCATCGGCTTCTCGATCGGCAACCTGGCGGGCGGCCGACTCGCCGATCGTTCGCTCAACGGCAGCCTGCTCGTGTTTCTGACGCTGCTGGTGGTCATCATGCTGGCGTTCCCGCTGCTGGCAAAAACCCCGCTCGGCGCAGCGTTCGCCGTTGTCGTCTGGGGCGCAGCCACCTTCGCCGTGGTGCCGCCGTTGCAGATGCAGGTGATGCGCGCGGCAACCGGGGCACCGGGTCTGGCCTCGTCGGTCAACATCGGCGCGTTCAACCTCGGCAATGCAGTCGGCGCGGCCGCCGGTGGCGCGGCCATCTCGGCCGGCTACAGCTACGCCGCCGTGCCGATTGTCGGCGCATTGATCGCTGCTTCGGGATTGCTGCTGGTGGTGGTGCAGATTGTCCGTCGCCGTGCGCGGCCATGCGGCAAGCTTGCAGCGGCGCCGGGGGACTGATGAGGCGAAGACAAGATTCATCGAGAGCGGCACAGCGCACGGTGCGACCGGCGGCCGCTCAACACTTCACCACATTTACAGGACATACAGCATGAATACGATTCCCGCCTTCGGCCTCGGCACCTTCCGCCTGCAAGACCAGGTTGTCATCGACTCGGTACGCAACGGACTGGAGCTCGGCTATCGCGCCATCGACACCGCACAAATCTATGGTAATGAAGCTGAAGTCGGCCGCGCAATTGCCGAATCTGGCGTGCGCCGCGACGAACTGTTTCTGACCACCAAGATCTGGGTCGACAATTACGCAAAAGACAAACTCATCCCCAGCCTGGAGCAAAGCCTGGCCAAGCTGCGTACCGATTATGTCGACCTGACGCTGATTCACTGGCCCGCTCCGGGCAACGGTGTATCGATCGACGAATTCATGACCGCGCTCGCCGATGCCAAAGCCAAGGGCCTGACGCGCCAGATTGGCATCTCCAACTTCAATATCGAGCTGACCCGGCAAGCCATGGCGGCAGTGGGCAAGGATGCCATCGCGACCAATCAGATCGAGCTGAGCCCCTATCTGCAAAACCGCAAGCTGGTAGATTTTCTGCGACAAAAAGGTATTCACATTACCTCTTACATGACTATCGCCTACGGCAAGGTATTGAACGACCCGGTACTCGCCGCCATCGCGCAGCAGCATCATGCCACCCCGGCCCAGGTCGCGCTGGCGTGGGCCCTGCAGCTGGGCTACTCAGTTATTCCGTCATCCACCAAGCGCGCCAACCAGGCCAGCAATCTGCACGCGCAGACATTGAAGTTGAGCGAGCAGGACATGGCACAGATTGCAGCACTGGAACGCAATGGCCGGGAAGTGAACCCGGAGGGACTGGCGCCGCGGTGGGATTGAGGGATCGAAATTCTTTGGTCACGGCTGGAGCCCCACATGGTCTGGCAATATAACCAAGGCTCACAGCGATTTTGCTGTGAGCCTTGGTCTTTCTCGGCTGTATTCACATCCTGTTGACGCTGTGCGGGGTCAGCATACTGATTGCCGCTACCGAGCAGTTGGAAAAACCCCTACTCCCCCGCCACCACCAAAACCTGGCAGGGTTTTGGTGGTGTTTGGAGTCAGGTTGGTGGTGTCATCGGCGCATCGCTTGGGGACAAAAGCGGGCTTAGTCTTCGACCCGGGCGTAACGCTCATATTTCAGCTCGCAGCGAGCTAGGGCGCTTGTTGGCACACTGGATTTCAATTTGGGTCATTTGAAAAAAGGCGTGGGTTGGATTTAGACTGCTGTTCGGCCGAAGCGGACAACCAACTCCCGAACTCAAATGGCAGCTTTTATAGCTGAAGCAGCCATCAAGCATCTATGTGCAACTTGATTCGATTCAATCTCCGTATCGAGCCTATTCAGGCCATGTCGGATCGAACTACGTGCACCTCATCATTCCGCAAACTAACGGCAAAACAGACAATCTGTTCTCGCCACTCGGCTGGTACGATATTCGCGTAGGTGGCTTCAGATGCAATGTTGAGAAAGATCGCCAACGGATATTCAAGAATTTCCATCATTCGCACCAAGTTTCCTATATCAGTAGCAGCATTTTCAGCTGTTGCCGCACGCTTCAGTTCCATGACGGCTATATTTCCATCTCGACGAGAGCGGTGCCGGCTCGGGTCAAAAGGGTCGTGAAGGATAATATCGGGCCGGATTGTGAGCCCATGCACAAGGAGCCGCTTTTGGTACTCCTGCTCGATTATGGCCTCAGCGGGCAGAAAGTCCTCGGGAATCACCCGCATCAGCTCGCCCTGCAACGCCCCCTGAAAACCCCGTTCTGTTTCGTAGAAACGGGGCGTTGTGATGGCGCAAAGCGCGATCGTCAGGTAATCGAGTAATACGTCACGGTCCATGATATTTCCCTATTCACTGGCTTTTCGTTCCCGCCATTTCTGTTCTTCCTCCTCAAGATCGACCCCATCGACGCTCATGAAAAATTCCTTCTGGCTGAAACGCTTGATACGAACAAGGGCGGGATCGTGCCTACACGGCATGCTGAGATTGAGCTTTTCTCCTCCGAAGGCTTCAATCGCCCCGGAAAGGAGTTCGCCGAGCAATGTCCATGCTTCAAACGCGACTTCTAGCAAATCCTTATCGGAGAATTGCGGGAGTATCCACGTGCGCCAAAGAGCGGGGGCGGAATCACAATCCGGCCCGAGTCCGCGCAGAATCTTGTTCGACCGGCACATTTCCTTGTACCGTTCATAGGCTTCGTCAGACGTTTCCCACGGATAGACGGGAAAAGGAAAGGTCAATTTGATTTTCCTCCCTTCGGTCGTACCGATCTGGCCACGGCTTCTCGGATTCAGTGCGCCATGGTGGACAATGAAATCGCGCTGTTTCCCGAGTGTTGTGAATAGGTCGCTTGAGAAGACAGCATCTTGTAGTGGTTTGATTCTGGCTCTGATCTCTGGATGCTGCTGCAGATCGTTTTGCAGCGTCAGCTGCACCTCCTTAACGGCACGGATAAACGAATTCAGCGAGTAGCGAAACGGCTCAGGATTGTGATAATTGGCTTCCATCTGATGCAGGTGCCAGTGGCATTCTTGCCATCGGTCAAGGGAAAGCTCTAAGTTACTGTGCGCGCAAGGCTCCATCGAATCTCCACTCGCTTGTATCGTCACTGCTCACCATCGACCGGCCTCTTTCTGCAATGCAAGGTACATCTGCCGGCTAACGCGATATTGTCATATCCTAACGCATACAGGCTCAACCACCGATAGGTAACTACGGCCTGGTGCGGAACCATTTGCGATAATCCTGTCACCTCGAACACATGAGAACAGTTGCGCAGCCGACCAGAAGAGGACAACAAGATGCAGTTCAAGCAGCGTACCCTCATGCAGATTGCCGATATGATTTGTGGCAACTTCGAGGTCGACAAATCCTTGTTCGTATATCGCAGCAGCAGTCGTCTCACCGAATTTTTCATGGACTGTGACACTGACTATGTTCACGATGGCTCGACACGTCAGTCATGGGTCGCGGAAACTTTGCGCGCGATCCTGACAGAACATCAGCCCGGCCCGAACACTCCTCCAGATACATTCACTCGTGTCATCGAACGGCTCATGGACCAATCTGACGCTCAGAACGAGAGGTACGACCGACCGGGTGCCATGACCATGTTGGCCACTGCGTTGGCCCGAGAGGGTTTTGAGCCGTTTTACGCTGATGACAAGAAATGCTATCTCCGCCATGTCGCGACCAACACGATCACAGCTCCGCAGGCCAATCCCCATCGGCCGTTCTCGGCCTCCGAACTGGCGCGACGCGGCCAATTGATCTCGTATCTAGACACGGCCTCCGAAGACGAGCTGATCGAGGATGTGCTGCTGCCGCTGTTTCGCCAACTTGGCTTCCAACGTATCACCGCTGCAGGGCACAAGGATAAAGCGATTGAGTACGGGAAGGACGTCTGGATGAAATACATCCTACCCACACAACACGTCCTGTATTTCGGGATTCAGGCGAAGAAGGGCAAGCTTGACTCCTCTGGCGTGTCCAAAGGCGAGAACGCTAATATCGCCGAGATCTACAATCAGGTGTTGATGATGCTCGGACACGAAATTTTTGCCCCTGAGATCGGCAAGCGCGTGCTCGTTGACCATGCCTTCATCGTCGCTGGCGGAGAAATCACCAAGCAGGCTAGAAACTGGCTTGGCAATAAACTGGATGTGACGAAACGCAGTCAGGTGATGTTCATGGACCGTGAAGACATTCTGAACCTTTTCGTGGTGACGAACCTCCCAGTGCCATCCAAAGCTTTATCGAATGCTAGTGACGACGATTTACTATTTTGATCAGAGTGAATCGCTCCTAGTTAGATACTTTATGGCTGCTATCAATGCGGAAGCTGACGCGGTCACCCATGCATATGGCCGTCCGCTCTGGCCGACAAACAGTCATTTTGTAATAATCCAGTCCTCCAGGGCCGCTATTCGGCCTAAGTAGACTGGCTAGCCAAAACCAGCACAAGCCGCTACCGACCTATAGCAGTCATGCTACTGCATTGCCGTAATCGATCACCTCAGCCGGTCAGCGAACACTCCCAGAGTACTCTCCAAGAAACTGATTTGAGGGAGGCAGTTAGCTGTACTGACCTCCTCCCAACTAACCGAGCGGTCGCATTTAGAAATTCCCGGCTTCAATATGGGCTAGCCGGAACTCACAGGGAGTCCGGTCGCCCAGCGAACTGTGCGGCCTGAATTCATTGTAATCCTGGC